>LSQX01206131.1_pt2 | contig 14119 bp, 12 predicted proteins | sample 654561 | NCBI WGS metagenome assembly LSQX01 (sample SAMN04489861, study PRJNA283612) | anaerobic digester metagenome | isolation source: 4 biogas reactors fed with cattle manure at either 37C or 55C with and... | place: Denmark: Kongens Lyngby | collected 2014
GCAGGGCATATTCCTGGGTTCTGGAGAGGTCTGGGGTAATGCCCAAGATGCGCTTGCTAAAGCCAAAGCCAGTCTTGCGGGCGCTATAAAAGTCTGTATTCTCCATCACCAGACCCTCGCCATAGGTGGCGCGGTAATGCCCCAGATATAGCTTCATCCGTGTATTACCCAGCCAGGGTAGCTTTTCATTCTCATAACCGGCATACCACTTGGAATCGTTGATAATCTGGCGGGCGGTCTTATCAGTCAAGCCAGTCTCAGCCTTGCCAGTGTGGTTCATGAAGCCCAGTTTGAGATGATTGCCATAGCGGATGCGCAGCTTGTAGATGAGATCGGGATCCACCTGATCCAGATTGAAGCGTCCCCAATAGGAAAGCCTCTTATCGTGGGGGATGACGATGCCGGCATTGCCATAATTGCTGCGGAGGAAGGGCTCGTGGAACATATCATGGGCACCTTCTTCAAAATAGCGGGTGTAAAACTGCATTTGAGCGTCGTAAAACATGCGGTTTTTGATGGGCGGTTCCTTGTAATACACATAGCTGCGGAGGTTTGTGTAGCCATAGTGGGAGAGGCCNNGTTGCGCAGGTCTCGCATATCGGCTATGGTATCGCCTCTTGCCAGCCTGGTGAGGATAGCAGCTGCATCCACGGCAGAAACGTTGGGAAGGCTCACCAAATCGTCAAAGTGCATACGGTTAACGTTTTGCGGGGTCATCAGATAATCTTCCCAAACGTCTGCCATGCCTTCGGATGCGCCTTCATTGCTATCCAAGCGTTCCAGAAGGTCGCGTATCTCTTGGCGGCGGGCTTCGGCATCATCTATCTCCTGACGGAAAGATACCACCACCGCGTCTTTGAGGCGCAACAGCGTACGTTGGTCGATGGATGGGATTTGACGCAAATCGTAAATGCTGGCAAAATGGGCTACGTAATCCCGATAATCGAGGATGTCACGTGCCTGTTTTTCGCTGAGTCCCAATTGTCTCAATTCGCTGTACTGGGCGGTATTCAAATCCACCTTAGCAGCCAACCAGCCAATGGCAAACAGCGCCAGCAACAAGAGCAATAGTTTTCTCATCGCTTTTCCTTATAGTGCTTTATAAATTTGTTCAAATACATAATCTACTCAGATTGGCAGATTATTTTGCAGCCGGAATCTGTAAAGCCTTTTTTTTGGGTGAAGTATCAAGGCTGTTTATTGCCATCCAGATGTGCCAGCAATTCCCCCACGGTAAAGAGGGAACCACCACACACGAGGAGGTCTTCCTGCTTCAATTCCGTCCTGGCTACGTCCCATGCCTCTGCCACGGATGGATGGGTGCTGACAGCCACGGGATAGTCTTTTAACACAGCCATCTGTTCTTCAATGGTGGCTGCCCGTTCAGAATTGTTCTTTGCCAAATAGATATGGGCGGCGCGGGATGCCATCAAGCCTAACATGGCACTAAAATCCTTATCTGCCAGGATGGATATCAGAAAGTGGGGTTTAACACCAGGGAAGGTGAGATCGAGAGTACGGATTAACGCCTTCACTCCATGCAGGTTATGCGCCCCATCCAGGATGATGGCAGGGGATTTGGAGAGTAGCTGCATGCGTCCTTTCCAATTTATCTGGGAAAGCCCCTTGCGCACGGCGGTCTCGTTTACCTGTATCCCATGTTTATTGGCATAGATAATGAAGGCGGTGAGCGCCATCGCCAGATTGGTGGCCTGGTGTTCGCCCAAAAGGTTGGCTTGCACGCCTCTGAAGTGATAATCCTGATAGTGGTAATCGAACATGATGCCGGCGATATTGTTGTGGAGGTTTGTTGCCTGATAATCCCGGTCCCAGATGCTAAGCGGGGCATTCAGCTGGGAGGCTTTATCGCTGATCACCTTGAAGGGCTGCTGTTCCATATCACCCAACACCAGGGGCACGTTTGCCTTGATCATGCCTGCCTTTTCTGCGGCAATCAGCTCCAGGCTGCCGCCCAGGGTCTTCACGTGGTCCAGCCCGATATTGGTGATGGCAGCCACATCCGGGGTAAAGAGGTTGGTGGCATCCAGCCTTCCGCCCAGCCCCACCTCGATGACGGCACAATCCACCTGGTTTCTGACAAAGAGGATAAGGGCGATGGCCGTGCTGATTTCAAAGAAGGATGCTTCCCACTTATTAAAGAGCTCTTCATGCTCCAAAAAGATTTGTAGAATCAGCTCAAACTCTGGCTGTTTGCCATTGATGCGGAAGCGCTCGCTATAATCCACCAGATGAGGGGAGGTATTGAGGCCTGTTTTCAGCCCGTGCGCCAATGCCAGGGATTCCAGGGTGGCGCATACGCTGCCTTTGCCGTTGGTGCCAGCCACATGGAAGCCGGTGAGCTGATGTTGGGGATTGCCCAGATCCATCAGCAGCCCTTCCATCCGCTCCAAACCCAGTTTCACATTGCCCGAATAGCGTTTATAGACATGCTCCAGAAATTCCTGATAGCGCATTTACCCCTTCCTTGGTAATAAACGGATGTTTTGGATAAAAAAACAAGGGTAAGCGCACCTGTCGCTTACCCCGCACACTATTTAAAAAGTGGGTTTAATCAAAATCGGGTGTGGATTGGAAAGCTTCCGGAAAGAGCTTTCTCTTGAGATAATCCTTGTCTGCCTTGCGCTGGTTGAAGGCGTTGGCATCAGTCTTCCACAGTTGGATGTATTGCTTTACAAGCTCCATCTTGCGGCTGCCGTTGGATTTGGTTTGCTGATCGATATAATCCAAATCATCGGTCATATAGTTTTGCAACACCGTGGGGCTCATGTTTTCATAGAAATTCTTGTCCAAAAAGTGTTTGGCGTGCTTTTCCAAATCCGGACACACCACGATAACACCCATGTTTTGTTTCAATTCACCGCTTTCAAGCTTTTCTTCCACGTATTTTCCATATACAATGTAGCTTGTCTTTTCATGCTGGATTTCCGGGCAATAGCTGATGCTGGTGAGGTAGGTATTTTTGGAGTCTGTAACCTTTGGTGTATTGCGCAATAGCTCCAGATCACCGCCAAAATCATGCCCGTGATCTCTAATATAATCGGTGGTGGCTACCCAAATACTCTTCATATTGTTTGTGCAGTCATCCACGTTTTTCTCTTTATCCAGATTAAAAAAGTGGGGTAGCGCCAAAATAATAATCAAGGCGACAAAGAGGATGGCACTCAGTATCCAATACACCGAGATTCCTTTTTGGTTTCGCAACATAAGTAACTCCTGAATGGTTTCTTTTATCACGCTTTTACGGCAAGGCATTCTCGTCAAGCCTTTTTTGCGGGTCCCATGATTTTTGTGATGTAATTGTAGGTTTCCGGGATGTCTCTAAAGATATGACGATAGTCTGCATCGCTGTCTATTTGGATCTCCCTGATGCGCCGGGAAACGTTTGTTTCGCCCCAGTTGTATGCCGCCAGGGTGAGGCTCCAATTGCCATCATATCGTGCCCGCAGATACTTGATATAGCGGGCGGAGAGGTTGAGATTGTAAATGGGCACAAAGAGCAGCCCCCGCCGATGATTCTCACGGATATAAAAGGCGGTGGATTCCCGGATTTGTCCCAAACCCATGGCATTGCGCGGAGAAACGGCAAAGCTGCGGAAAGAGCTTTCCGTGCGTATCAGTTTGTAGAAATAAACGGGATCAAGCCCGTGCCACACTGCCACGCCCACGGTCATCAGACGCACAGATATGGGATTGTAAAGCAAAACCAAAAACACCAGAATCAGGATGGACAACAGCCAGAGCAGGCGTCTTTTCCTGCTTTTGGTGCCTGGTTTCTTGCGGGCTTTGGTGCCCATTGATTAGGAAATCTGCTTCTTAAAATCGCTCAAAGCCAAAACGTGAGACACTTCCTCATGAATGATTTGGCGCAGAGCTTTGTTTGCCCTTTCATCGGTGATGCTATCATTGATAGCGTGAAAATAGAGCAGGGTGTCTTTTTCAAAGGCGATGGCGTTATTGAGCACGCCCATGATGTCTTTGGCTTCGGTGGCGCGTTTGATGGCGGAGGCTTCGTCGTTAAAGATCCTGCCATCCACGATTGTCTTCAGATAGCTTGCCACCAGCTCCCAATCCCCGGAAAGCTCCAACACCTGCAAATCAAGCTCGTCTCTGAGATTCAAAAACGTCTTTTCATGGCTCAGCTCCGCATCACGCAGGCTGATGATCAACTCTTTGGTGGCATCGTCCAAATCCTTGCGTTTGGATGCCTCATGATAAAAGGCATAGCCATTGCGCTCGATCTGAACTGCCATTTCAATGATTTCATTTACGGAAAAAACCATCGTATTTCCTCCATTATCGTATTTTAGTCACTGATGGATAGTATCCAAAAATACGGGATATTTGTCAAGGGATTTGTGAGCAATCATGTGTAGCTGTTTTTTGTTTCAAAACTATGGACAGTCGACAATAACTGTAAACTCAATCTTAAAAATTGCAAAAAATGGCTGAAATGAATAGTCTCTCGGGCGTAAGAGGGAATGGCTATCGTAAGATTGCCACAGCGAGCATAGGCTTGCTTTTCCAACGAGGATACTTAAACAAGTTGAGTTGATTTAAAATGGAGCATATCTGAAAAGATAGAAACGGTGACATCATTATCAAGCAGTATCGCTATTTGTTCCCGTTCTTTATAGCCTTTAAAAATAGAACAGCAGATTGTGATGTCTACGGCTGTCCTCGTACAACACTGATCTCCATTTTCTGTTTGCCCCTTTGTATAATAAATGAAACGGTAGTTCCTGGCTCACCGGTTATCATCATTGTCATCATATAATCACTTGTACTCTCGGTGATAGGTACTCCGTCTATAAAAAGAATTATATCCCCCATCAACAGACCAGCTTGCTCTGCATTACTACCCTCTACCACATTGACTATTTGATTCTTTTCTACTGATACCCCGATCTTCCCTCGCCTCCGCAATTCTGCTGACTTCTCCAAAGAGCTCTTGATTTCGTTCAAATAAATTTGGTATTCATATGCCATTCTAGAGTTTGTGCTTAAATTGGTGATTCTTTCAAATGCACTTCCAGGATTTGTTACCATCCATACGTCTGTAATGATTCGGATACCGTTTGAGTAGTTTAGTAGATTAAACGAAACCCTGTGTTCAGGGAAAGGATCATACTGAGAACCCATAAGCAGGGCTACTCCTACATCCTTAGGATTGTCGTATCTTTTTGTCATAACAAGGTTGTATTCATTCTGTGACTTAAGAGAATATCCAGCTGACAGTAAAGAATTAATTATCACATTGACGACATCCTTTTTTTCCACATTATAAATGATCACTTCAGCCCTTCCTGAACTGGTGTTCAAATTGTAGTTAGAAGCACAACTGGAAAACAACAGCCCCAAAATTACTATTATCGCAGGCAGATATGAATTTGTCCTTTTCATCATTCCTCCAACAAGAGATGCATACTATAATGAATAGTTTTAGCGGTTTAGTAAAACCTATCTTATCTTTTTTTTAATTTGTTGAGGAACTTATTTATCCTCGCTTATAAACACCGTATATGCTATCATATATCGTAGAACATTGTTTTACATCTTCGTTTTCGTGTCAATAAGTATTTTCGAATTTACAAACATGCCAAGTTCCGAAATGAACAGAATGGCCAAAGCGGCATTTAATGTTGACAAAAAATCATCTGGCCAATTAAATGTAAAACATCCAAAAGGAGGATGAAATGGAGAATCTTTTTAGACTGATGCGTATAGCGCTTGCCTGCCTCAGCATGACTGTTTTGCAGGCAAATGATTATGATTCCATTCTAATTGATGACCTCATCATGATGGCACAACATAACAACGCCGCTGCACAATTGCATTTGGGAAACATCTATTTCGAGGGCATTGGCGTTGAGCGAAACTATGCTGAGGCATATGGGTGGTGGCTGATGGCTGCCAATCAGGGAAATGCAGATGCCCAGAACAAGCTGGGGCTGATGTATGACACCGGCGTGGGCGTGGAGCAAGACTTTCAGGAAGCACTGAAATGGTATTATTATGCATCCCAGCAAGGGCATGCAGGCGCCCAGTACAACCTGGGAGTGATGTATGCCGAGGGTAACGGCGGAGCGCAGGATTTTGAAGGGGCTCATGAATTGTATCTGGCGGCAGCACAGCAGGGTCATGCGCCTGCTCAATACAGCCTGGGCGTGATGTATGAGACGGGCGAGGGGGTTGCTCAAAACTATAAAGAGGCTTATAATTGGTATTCCATGGCGGCAAATCAAGAGCTGGCGGAGGCTCAATTTAAGATGGGTGTATTTTATGCCCATGGATTCCATGTAAAACAGGATTACAAAGAAGCAGCCAAATGGTATCAGATGGCAGCAGAACAGGGATTTGCAGATGCCCAATCCAGCCTGGGTGCAATATATAGGCATGGTGAGGGCGTTGAGATAGATTTCCATGAAGCCTATAAATGGTACCGGATTGCCGCAGATCAAGGGCATGCGGAAGCCCAATTCAATTTGGGACAAATGTATGACAATGGTGAAGGCGTGCAAAAAGACCATCAAGAAGCTCTGAGATGGCTGCTGATGGCTGCCGAGCAAGGCAATCCAAACGCCTATAACTATTTGGGAATAAAGTATGAATATGGGACCGGCGTGGAAAGGGATATGGATGAGGCATATAAATGGTACCAGATGGCTGCCAGAAAAGGAATTGCCCAATCCCAAAACGCTTTGGCGATGCTGTATGAATATGGGGCTGGTGTTGAACAGAACCTTGATGAGGCTTACAGGTGGTATATCTTGGCGGCAAAACAAGGATACTTGGATGCCGTGGATTATTTGGAAAAGATATATAAGCCCGAGTTAATCCCTGGATTCCCCTATAAGTGGATGGATGTGGCAAATAACAGGAATTTCACAGAAGACCAATTTGCCTTGGGCTCCATGTTTTACAATGGGGATGGCGTAAAGCAAGACTTTCAGAAAGCTTTGGGATGGTGGCTGATGGCTGCAGAAAAATGGCACGCCGGCGCCCAATATGGTTTGGCTCTGCTGTATACAAATGGAGAGGGCGTGAAGGTGGATTATAAGGAAGCCCTAAAATGGAGCATGATGGCTGCGGAGCAGGGGCATATGTATGCCCAAAATAATCTGGCTCTGCTGTATGAATCTGGCAAAGGCACAAAGAAAAACTATAAGGAAGCGCGGACATGGTATCTTTATGCGGCAGAGCAAGGGCATGCCCCATCCCAATACGCTTTGGGACAGATCTATGAAAAGGGCAGAGGCGTGACCAAGGATAAAGAAAAGGCATATTACTGGTACTTTATTGCCGCGGTTAATGCCACCGATGATAATAGGGAAGAATATTCATCAGAGCGGGATAGGATTAAAAAGAGCCTGAGCGCCAAACAACTGGAAAAGATCGAGAACGAAGCTTCTGTATGGATGTGGGAGCAGGGGTTGTGGCTGGGGTTTTGAACCACTAATTACACAAATTTAGCTAATTATATGAAGTATTAGGATAAAATGAATACAGCAAATAATACAACCCTTTGGAAACACAGGCTTTAGCCGGTAGGCTCGCCGGCTCTTGTACCCCCTGGCTTTTAGCCGGGTGTTTCACCGGTTTTAACCGGTTTTAGATCAAGGACTTACCTCCTTTTTTAACATAGCATAAAATACAAAAACAACAATCCATATTTATCTTTAAAGCCAAATTTATCAATACGTGTAACTCATTGATAATATGAGATTTAAAACCGACTGAAGTCGGTGAAACGCCCGGCTGAAGCCAGGGGGTACCACTGCAACCTAACCTTCCCCATTAACCACCCTTGTACCACCCTTGTCTCTCCCTTGTCGAGACAAAGGAGAGACAAGGGTGGTTAACAGGGAAGAAAGAGGTTTCAGAAGCCAAAACGCTTGTTTTTCTTGACAAGCAATCCGTGTATTGGGGATGGTACCTGTAAACACAATTCCTGGAGGATAAATGAGTGCCAGCATCCGTGGCGAAAGACTCGTCATCACCCTTTTGGGCAAGCGTAATGTGGGCAAATCCAGCCTGATCAATGCCATCACCGGTCAGGAGACGGCAATCGTTTCCGACCTGCCGGGCACCACCACCGATCCTGTGGACAAGCGTTTTGAGCTGGTTCCCATCGGTCCTGTCACCTTTTATGACACAGCCGGTTTGGACGATATTGGAGAATTGGGGGCAAAGCGCATTCAAGCTACCAACAAAGTGCTTTTCCGCACCGATATGGCTATCTTTGTGAATGATGGCACGCCCTTTGGCCAGGGAGAATTGGAACTGGTGAAGCGGCTGCAGGAGATGAAAATACCCCATCTGGTGGTGTTTAATAAGAGTGATCTGAGGCAGCCTGCGCCGGAGAATATAAAGTTTTGTGAGGAGCATAAGCTTCCCTTTATCAGCGTTTCGGCGGCTGATGAAAAGAGCATGAAGGGGCTCACCCAGATGCTGATTGATCTGTCGCCTTCCAAACAGGCGGAAGCGCGCATCTTGGTGGGTGATTTGGTGAAACCCGGAGACAGGGTGGTATTGGTGACGCCCATCGATCAATCCGCTCCCAAGGGGAGGATCATCCTGCCCCAGGTGCAGGTATTGCGAGACCTCCTGGATCACAACGCCATCGTCACCTTTACCAAAGATACGGAATTGGAGCGCACCCTGGCATCTTTTGCCACGCCTCCCCAGCTGGTGATTACAGATTCGCAAGTGGTGCAGGAAGTGGCGCAGATTGTGCCGGAAGCCATCCCCCTCACCACCTTTTCCATACTCTTTGCCCGCTATAAGGGAGAGCTGGAAATCTTGGCGCGGGGCGTGAGACAGATAGACCGGCTGGAGGCTGCAGACCGCGTTTTGATAGCCGAGGCGTGTTCCCATCATGCCCAGGAAGATGATATCGGCAGGGTAAAGATTCCGCGCTGGATAAATGATTATTTGGGAGAACATCCCAATTATGAGGTGAAGGCGGGGTTTGACTTTCCCGAAAACCTGGAGGATTATGCCCTGATCATCCATTGCGGAGCCTGCATGCTGAATCAGGCAGAGATGGGACGCCGCATCATGGAAGCCCATCGCCGCAACGTGCCCATCACCAATTACGGGCTGGCAATCACCAAGGTGCAGGGTGTGTTTGAGCGCTGTGTGAAGGTATTTGGGGTGTAAAGAGAGGGGGCTAAAATTCAAATCCCAGGGCTATTCCCCTGCCCGAGGCGGTGGGGGCAAGATAGGCTGTGGGGGTGGATTTGAGGGTGAGCCGGGCTGACAGCCAGCCAATGACGGCGCCGGTAAAGACGTCACTGCTCCAATGTTTATCCTCATAAATGCGGGAAAGCGAGGTGAGGGTGGCGATGGAATATACGAGGGGAGGCAGCCATTTTTGATGGGGATATTGGTGGCTGAGGATGGGGGCGATGCTCCAGACCACTGTGGCATGACCGGAAGGGAAGGAATCCCGGCTCCATTTGAAGCCACTACTGCTGTGAAACTGATTGCCCATGCCGTCTTCTGGTCTGGGCTTTTGGGAGAGGAATTGCAGGGTACCCGTGGCGGCTGCTGCCAGAAAGAGGCTTTTGAAGCTGAGGAGGCCTGTATCCATGGTGTGAGAATCTTGCCAGAGATAGCCTCCCAATGCCGTGAGGGCTGTGGCGGGAAGCATGATCAACACCTCTCCGGGCTGACGGAATACATCTGCCGCATCATCCATCCACGTGTTTTGCTGATCCATAGCCCAATCCCTAATCTCCTCTTCCGTGAAATAAAGGGCTGTGGAGACAGCCAGCACGGCACCTGCTTTTAACCAATCCTGGGCTTCACATGTTAAAGGTTCTTTGACGGCGGTAACCACGGACTGGGGATAGGAGACAAGGTATGCCCGGGCGCTGAAGGGCTGAGCGGCAAAGAGCGCTGAAAACGAAAGATACATGAGGAGCAGGGCAAGGACGTGCCTGCCTTTGGAAAAATGGGTTGCCGGGGGACGGTAACTGATATTCATGAATCTAACGCTCTGAAATAAAATGCCCCGATATCCAAAGAAAGCAAGGTTTATTAGGATTGCGAATGGGGGAGGTGTCAAAAAGGTTGACAGCAGATTGCAGGTGGATATTCTTGGTAATGAGAGGTCTCGCCCCAATGATATGAGGCGAGGATGAGATGATGAAAAGATATGTAAGATATTGTGTTGGAAGACTATCTGCCAGGTCTTTGTTGGATGCCGCCACGCTCGCACTGTGGAAAAGCTATCGAAGAGGAGATATGTGATGAAAAAGACGCTACTATTGGTTTTAATCTTGATACCCTTATGGCTGTGGGCACAGGATATGCCCTTTGCCGTGAAAAATAAAACCCGCTTTTCCTCTTCCGGTATGGTGGGGTATGAAACGATCGATTCTTTGAGATACTATCGGGCGCGCTTGATTCAGGAATTTAAGGTGTGGAAGATAGGTGTGGGCTTGGATTTGGACTTTCTGTTTGATAGGAATTACCGTCTGCGCACCTCGGATTGGGACGACTGGATGGATGTCTTGGACAAGTTTTATTATATCAGATATGGCAAGCGGGACGAGCCTGTATTTGTGCACGTGGGTGGGTTTCCGGATTTTACCATCGGGCATGGGCTGGTGATGCAAAAATATTCCAATATGGAGCTGTATTCCCAGTATCGCAATCTGGGCTTGATGTTGGGGACAAATCTGCCGATGGTGCCCACTCAACCCAGCTTTGAACTGTTTGATTCCAACCTCAAAAGAAATGAAATCCTCTCCTTTTCCGGGCGGTTCAAGCCAATACCGGATTCCACAGTGGCGGTCTTGGATGATATGGTGGTGGGATTTACCTTGGCTCACGACCGCAATCAATATGGAAACTTGCGTTATTTGGCAGCAGATAGCTTGCAGGCGGAGGTGAGAGAGCTGCCTCGGCGCAGTGTGACGGTGATGGGAATTGCCATCAATCAACCTCTGGTGAAGCAGGAGAAATTTGCCCTGGATGCCTATACCGAATTTGCCCATATTGGGGGCTTGGGCACGGGCTTCATCATTCCGGGGCTTTCCACCACATTTTGGTTTACAAAGATCGATAGCGGGATGAAGATAAACCTCGAATATCGGCGTTATAGCAACGCATTTACGCCTTCTTTCTTTGATGAGGATTATGAGGAGGAGCGGGGGTATTACGATTATGAGCGGAATGATTTTATGACCAAAAAGAAGTTTGTGAAAGGGTTGGGACCGGCAAATGGCATCAATGGCGAGGTGGAATTAAACGTGAAAAGACGGGTGAAAACCTCCGTGAAATGGCAGAACATCATCGGTGAAGACTATAAAAACGGGAAGTCTCTGTGGCTGAAGCTGTGGGTGGACACGCAGTGGGGCAGGTTGGAAAACTTTTCCCTGGGATACAGCCGTACCAAACAGGAACGGCTCTCCATCAGGAAGTTTTATGATCCCGGCACCAAGGCAAATCTGGCGATGACCTTTAGATTGGGCAAACGCTGGTATTTCATTGCCAAATATGCGGAAACCTATAAGGATAAAGACGGTGATGGCCAGGTGAACTGGCTGAAGGAGACCAAGCATTCTTTTGGTGCAGGCCTGAAATACCTGCATTAAGGGCGGATATAAAAGGCTAAAAGCTCTGAATCACTCATCCAGGGGCAGGCGGATAATCTGGTTCTTTTTCATCAGCGGCACGATGAGCTCGTTTGTGGGTTCGTGCCAATAGATATCTGCGGGGGATTCCAAATCTGCGTGGAAATGGATGAATCTATTTTGGGTCTGCGGTATCATGATGATTGCCTTTTGCTCCCAAGAGCTGAAGAAGATGCGCCCCGGATCATCTGCCTGAATGCCATCCAAGCCTGAATATAGGGTGTCTTTGAAGACGTCAAATTCCCGAGTCTTGGTATTGAAAGCCACGATGGGCTGTCTTTCGCCCATGCTCACGATCAGCATTTGCTGGCGCGGCTTATCAAAATAGATGCCGTTGGGCTGTTGCAAAAGCTTGTGGGATACGGATTCAAATTGTCTGTCAAAGGGGTCCACAATCCACAGGCAATTTGCTTTGGTATCGCTGATATACAGTATGCCCAGCTCGTCCGCTTCGATATCATTGAGCATCTTTGCCTGGGGGATGGGGATGGTGGTCTTGATTCTTTTGGCTGCCACATCAATGGCGTGGATCTTGGTATCATCGGTTACCCACAGGGTCTTTTTCAGCATTTTGATGCCGCGGGGTTTATCCAAGCCTTTATCGATAATCACTTCCAGCTTGCCATTATCATCCATCGCCAGGATGCTGCCATTGCCCACGTTGGAGATGAGGAATTTCCCGCTATCGGCGTCGAAGGCAATGCTTTCCGGGTGGTTGAGTCGGGGTCCCTTAAATATCTGCCAGATGCCAATGCCGGCGGCAATCAGAATGATTATTATCAAGATGGTGGTCAGTAGGGTTTTATTATTGCGCATTATTACTCCTTATGGCTCCACACACAGCCGGTGGGGGTATCCTTGAGGGTGATGCCCAGTGCGGCGAGGTCGTCTCTGATTTTATCAGATAGAGCCCAGTTTTTATCAGCTCTGGCTTGATCGCGATAGGCGATGAGCAGCTCGATGAGCTGGATGCTGAGATCAGGAAGGCTGGAGGAGAGCTCGGCAGCCAGGTTTTGGAAAAAGCCCAATACAGAGCCCAGACGCACCAGCATGCGGGCTGCATTTTGCCTTTGGGATGGCTCCAGGCCTTGATTGCGGATGCGGCCATTGAGATCAAACAATACGGCTATGGCTTTGGCGCTGTTAAAATCATCATCCATGGCGCGGATGAATTCCGCCTCAAAGCTTTCCAGCTCCTGCAGATAGCCTTCATCGGCGGGGAGATTGAGATAATCTATATCGCTGAGGCTGTTACGAAAGTTGTCGATGGCGCGTTCGGATTCGGCGATAATCTCACGGTTGAAATCGATGGGGCTGCGATAGTGTTTGGAGAGGAAGAAAAAGCGGATTGCCTCGGCGCTGTGTTGGGTGAGGATATCTCTGGTAGTAAAGAAGTTATCCAGGCTTTTGCTCATCTTTTCGCCTTCGATATTCAAGAAGCCATTGTGCAGCCAGTAATTTGCCAGGGGTTTGCCGGAGATGGCATAGGCTTGGGCTTGTTCGTTTTCATGATGGGGGAATACCAGGTCCACCCCTCCGCCATGAATGTCAAAGGTTTGTCCCAAAATGCTTTGACTCATCACCACACATTCGCTGTGCCAGCCGGGGCGTCCCAATCCCCAGGGGCTTTCCCAGACGGGTTCTCCGGGTTTGCTGTTTTTCCACAGGGTAAAATCTGAGGGGTTGCGCTTGAGGGTGTTTTCTGCCACACGGGCACCGGCTTTTTGATCTTCAATGCGTTTGCCGCTGAGGCTGCCATATTCCGGCAGGCGGGCGGTGTCAAAATATACATCTCCCTCTGCTTCATAGGCATAGCCCAGCTCCACCAGCTGGGAAATGAGATCGATGATGGCGGGCATCACCTCTGTGGCACGGGGTTGATGATGGGGAGGCTTGATGCCCAATGCAGCGGCATCTTCCAAAAAGGCACGGCTGTATTTGGCGGCAAATTCATCGAAGGGGATGCCTTCTTCCAGGCTGCGGGCGATGATCTTATCATCAATATCGGTAATGTTTTGCACGTAGGTGACGTCATAGCCGCGGTATTCCAGATAGCGACGCACCACATCAAAAAAGAGGAAGGCGCGGGCATTGCCGATGTGGAAATAATCGTAAACGGTGGGGCCGCAGGCATAGAGCTTTACCTGACCGGGGGTGATGGGGATGAATTCTTCTTTGCGGTGAGTGGCTGTGTTATAGATTTGCATAAATATCCTACTTGTATATCACGATGCGCTCGCGGGCTTCCACGCTTTGGGAGCCGCTGGTGGCTTTTATTTTGAGGAAATAGGTGTTGTTTGCCAGGCGATGGCCATTGTGGTCTTTGCCATCCCANNTGGTTTTGATATGGCGGATACGCTTGCCGGAAACGGTGTAGATGCCTATATCCAGCTGGCTATCCTGAGAAAGGATGAAGGTAAAGCGGGCTTCGTCCTGCATGGGGTTGGGGTAGATGA
>LSQX01374117.1_pt1 | contig 14119 bp, 12 predicted proteins | sample 654561 | NCBI WGS metagenome assembly LSQX01 (sample SAMN04489861, study PRJNA283612) | anaerobic digester metagenome | isolation source: 4 biogas reactors fed with cattle manure at either 37C or 55C with and... | place: Denmark: Kongens Lyngby | collected 2014
GGGAGTATGCTGAATAGTTACCAAATTTCAAAAACAGACGGCTTTTGGCATGCGTTTTAATCATATCTCCGAGTATCTTGGGTCGCATATCTTCGAGCAACTGGGTATTCCAGTTCAGGAAACACATCTTGGCTTTTATCGTGGTGAACAGGTTGTTGCCTGCAAAGACTTTATTGCGCGTGATGAGCAGTTTGTTCCTTTTAATGACGTAGGTGAAAGTACGCTGGACCAAGACAAGGAACGTTATCAGTATGAATATGGCGACATTATGCAGATGTTGCGTGACAACGCGAAACTGACGCGAGTAACGGAAACAATTCGTATCTTTTGGGAAATTTACATTGTCGACGCGTTAATCGGAAATTTCGACCGGCACGGTTCCAACTGGGGATTTGTGAAAAGGGCGAACGCTTATTCGTTGTCACCCGTATTCGATAATGGTTCCTGTCTATATCCGAATCTGGTCGATGAGGACGAAATGCGGAGAATAATGACCACTGAACAGGAAACGCAAAAGCGGATTTTTCTGTTTCCAACATCGCAAATTAGACTGCATGGTAAAAATAGCTCATATGCTGCAGTCATTCATAGCCTGTCTTTTCCAGAATGCAACCAGGCGTTGGTTTCAATCTATGAGCGCATCCAAATGGGCAAGATAAATGATTTGATTGAAGAAACGCCGTTCATCTCAGATACACGAAAGCAATTCTACCGTCATATCCTGCAGGCACGGTATGAGAGAATTATCAAGCACGCGTATATTAAATTAATTGGAGGTCCGATATGAAGCATGCCATAACAACCGGATTGATCTGTCTAAAGGACAATCTCGGGTTTGAATACTGCATTGCGATCGTGACATACACAGAACGCGAAGATGGAAGCTATACCTACAGCTTTCAGCCGGATTACAGCGTTATCAGCCTGTTGCCGCCGATCTTGTTTCAAGGCATACCTGGAATTAATCTGGATAAACACAAAGTCGAGTATCGGCGCGAGAACATGACACCAGTCTTCATTAGCGAACGCACGCCATCAGAAGGTCGGGAAGATTTATGGACTTTGCTTGAGCAAGTAGGCATGAAGTACCTTAACCGCTTGGAATGGCTGATCCGAACCGATACGCAGTATGGGGGCGACCGTCTCTATGTCAAGCGGTATGACCCGTCAGTCGAAAAACAAACAAAATCCTTTGATCTTATAGCTGCAGCGGAAAGCCGGTCATCAGGCCTGATGCAGAAATTGATCGCCGCCATCTGCCAAGGCCACAACATCGTTGCAAAGTCCTTTACCATAGATGACAGCAACCGCAAATCGTTCCATGACCTGCTGCTGACCCTGTATCAGAAGGAAAAAATGTTCTTGAAAAATCAAAAGGTCAAAGGTATTCAACAAGCCGCGGCAAACGGACACTATGCCGGACGCAAACCTGTTTCCATCGATGCCGCAAAACTTGACGAGGTCTTTTCTGCATATCAAAAGAAGAAAATCAATCGTATTGAAGCGATGCAAAAGCTCGGTGTTAGTCGGGCGACCTTCTATCGCCGCTTGAAAGCCTATCGGAACGAGCTTTGTGCTGATGTCTGCCGGTAGCTGAAGCTGGCTTCAGATCTGGAAGCACTCCCAGAAGGCCTGGTCCAGGGGTGCCTTCGGTCATTCAACAAAAAGCAGATGCATGGAATTTTTGCAAAAGCGGCAGCCTGGATATGTTTAGACAAGCATATGCTGCAAACCGCTTCGGCGAATCAGCAAAAACCGCTGGCCACGCGTTTGACTTGCTGGAAAAGGCAGCCAGCAGCCAAGCCGGGACATGGACTGACGGAACGCAGATGATCAGCCGGTTGCAGCTGCTTCAACGTGAAATGTCCAATTATTTCTATGCCTATGTCAAAGCGGATCACTGCTACCCTCGCCGCTACCCGGGTGAAGCACTGGAAAAACTGGCCCCGAGAAAAGCCGAATATCGGGCTGAACTGAACGAACTGTCGGCCATTGCGGAAAAATCACGGCAGTTATTTACCGTACTGGCAGAGTCATCCAGAAGGAACCGTGATCTGGCAGCGCGTTTTGCCTATGAAGCGGCTCAGTACCGCTGCCTTTGCGAGGATTTTCTGGCGCTATTTGATATGATGGAGGCCGAAGAGCAGCTGACGACCACTGAGAATAATGCAAGCATAAAGGGTATCTGCAGTCTGGCCAAACGACGTCAGTCGGAACGTCTGCAGCTGATGTATCAGCTGGAAAAATGCAAAGAAGCGTACCTTCTGCCCTCACACATGCGCAACCATTCCATTATCATGCAGTACTTCTCTGATCTGGTCAGCTATCTGGAAACGACAGATCCGGATGAGGTTGAACTGAATTTTATGGACAACACTCATTTTGCCAGCCCGATATTCATGAAGCTGCGTTGATTGAACACAGTGTGGATAGAAACGTGGCATGTGTCTCGATGTGCTTGCTTTTTCCAGCGATGAGGAAAGAACCAGAGGGTATCGCATGCTGCCCCGAATGGGTGTGGCGTGAAAGGACACGCCTGTTTGCGTGAATAACGGATATAATGACGATCAGAAGCAGTACGCTGAAATGATCCTGAATGAAAAGAAGAAGTAAAAATGAAATGCGGATTATATGAACATGACATAACGCCAGCCCTGAATAGTGATATCCCAGGTCAGCTTTATCGCAGGAAAGCCACCGGCATACGTGAAAGGCTTTTTGTTCATGCAGCCTATTTGGAGAATGATGACGGTGAAAAGGCAGTCGTTGCCTCAGTCGATGTCATTTTATTACCTGACGCCATGGCCGATGACGCCCGTTCGGAGATTTCCGAAAAGCTTGCCATGCCCAAAGAGCATGTCCTGTTGGCAGCAACGCACTCGCATACGGCCGGACCGGTCTGGACATGGGGGGATTTCGCGACCGAAGATCCTGCGTACATTTCTTTTCTAAAGTCTCGGATCATCGATGCGGCCATGGTGGCGGCTCAGCACAGCAAGCCGGTGACCTTGCGCTGGGGGCAGGGTCATGACGGCCAAAATGCACACTACAGGGATTTCATCTGCGCTGATGGGCGATACAAAACCAATCCTGGAATAGGCGGCGACAAAAAGCCTTTTGGCGTTATTGATCCGGAAGTCGGGGTCATTCACATTGACAATCTGGACAAGACGCCTTATGGCGCGATCATCAATTATGCCTGTCATTGTGATTGTGTGGGCGGCACGTCATACTCCAGCGACTACCCAGGCGCCATAAAGGAACGATTGAAAAAGATGCATGGCAGTCAGTTCGTTCCGGTTTTTATCAACGGATTCTGCGGCAACCTCAATCATGTTGACTTCGAGAATGGATCCCACAAGGTTCCCGATTACTACATCACGATGGGTAACCGATTGGCTATAGAAGTGAATCGGACTCGCGAGACAGCTGAGCCGATGTCGAGTGAAACAATACGCGGCGCACACGATGACCTGTCGCTTGCCACGCGCGAACCAACGGCTGAGCTGCTAAGCTGGGCGGAGCAAACGTTAGCCGATCGCGACGCAAGTCCTGTTGATCGCTTCTATGCAAATGAGGCGCAGCGCTTCGCCAAGGAAGGTGTTCAGCAAGTGCAGCTTGTTGTCCAGGCGCTGCGTCTTTCGGATGTGGTGCTATATGGCATGCCTGGTGAAATCTATACGGAATACGCCCTATTCCTGAAAAAGCATACCTTGGACTGTCATGTCATGACAGCCAACCTGGCGAACGGCTGTGCGGGATATGTTCCCATTCCAGAGCTTTTCCGACCGGGGATATATGAAGCAAGACTTTGCAGTTCAAGCAAGCTTGTTCCGGAAGCAGGCCAGATTATGAGCAATAGACTGCTGGAGCTGGAAAGCAAATTGCGTTAAGACAGAGGATCGCGAATATATTAGCTGTGAGCCACGAAAATGTTCGTGTTACCGCATCAGGGAAATACGCGTGACCGGCAATCCTGACACGTACGCCCTGCGGCCAGCGGTCTGAAAACATCGAGGCGGAATTAAACAGGTCGAATAGCGTTGAATCTAAACGGGTATGCCGCAGCAGCATCGAGATGGAGGTTTTTCATGCGATCAATTGAAACTGAGCAGCTGAATCGAAGCTATGTCTCGCCCAATGACGATAATATACACGGTGAAACCGATTCCCAATTCATTCAAAATGCCGTTGACCATGCAGCAAAATGCCTGATCGATAAAGTCATTATCCCGCGGTACAACCGCCGGACCGGAACAATGAAATGGGTCATCGATTCAACGATTTACCTGCCGTCAGGGATGACCGTTGTTTTAGACCATTGTTATCTGACACTCGCTGCAGGGGCGAAATGCAATGTGTTCGCCAATGCCAATATTCATACGGTCATCGGCAAGACGCTGCAAGGGGAACAGACCGATATCGCCATCTTGGGTCTTGGCAACGCTGTCATAGATGGCGGAGAATACAATGGCCTTTCGCAAAGCACCAGTCTCAAGAACGGCAATCCTCATATCAGCAAAAACACACCTATTTTGTTTTCTAACGTTAACCGGTTCAAAATATCGGGCCTGCGCGTGATCAACCAGCGTTTTTGGGGCATGACCTTTTTGTTTTGCCGCAACGGGAAAATATCGGATATTGATTTCCAAGCGGACCTATCGCGAATCGATGAGAACGGGATCAGGCATCCGGATCAGCTGCCGCTTAGTTATGAAGAAATATATATTAAAAACGCTGATGGTGTTGATCTTCGCGTCGGGTGCAACAACATAACCATTGAAAACATAACCGGAATTACCGAAGACGATACGGTTGCATTGACGGCACTGATCGGAAAGAACTTTGAATCGCAGCTGCTTGTTGAAGGTAAAGATACGGATATTCATGACGTGATGATTCGGAATGTCCGTGCGGACTGTTATGTGTGCGCTACGGTCAGGCTGCTTTGTGCCGACGGGAATAAAGTGTACAACATCCTGATCGACGGTGTGTTCGACGAGTCAGACTATGAATTGGCACGCAACCGCAACACGCATGCGACTATTCGATTAAATGACCGCGCTTATGTTAATCTGCGGAAGGCAGAACCAGGCGACATGAGGGACATTATCATCAATAATGTCATATCGCGTGCGTACAATGCGGTTTCGTTAAGCACAGCAGTACGGAATGTGCAGATAAACAACATTATTTTGTGTGGACCTGCAAAATACGCGGTAGCGAATTTGCATCAAGGTGTGTATGAAAACATATCTGTTAGAGGTATTATCCATACAAATCCAAGTGACGACTGTGCGGCTGTAAGGCTGGTTGATTGTACATGCGAAAATATCCATGTGAGCGATGTCATCACGCCTGGTCTGAAAAATATAACACAAGAATCGAAGTAGTAGTGCGTGAAACCTTGGCAGGTCACGCTTCGGTGATTGCAGATTGACACAAGCAGGTATAACGATAGCTTTTTGCATCGTTAATGAATGAACATTGCCTGAATGGCTGACATTATACGCCGATTAGATCGAACAGCGCTCCCAGAAGGTCTGGCCCAAGGGGTGCCTTCGGTCATCCCAGAGATCGCGGCAACGGACCAGTTCCCGTCGCAGCCGTGTGATGGTTGCGGCATGCCAGTACAAATTGGGCATTAGGATATCCGGGTTGCCCAGCGCGCTGATCGTGTTGAAACGCTCGTTATCGGTTAGGATAAACAGAATACCGGGGTATCACTCTTGGTTAGCCGTGACCTCATACATCAAGCTTCATAGGAAGCTTCAAGCAGGCCTCATCTAGCTTCATTCTATGATGCTTCCTATGAAGCCGGCTAATCATTCCTTGACTACCCAAGAGGCAGTCATCTTATTGTAATTGAGAGAAATTTTTTTCTTGATTTCCTGTATTTCTCTCTGAACGGTGCTTCTTGATGTCTCAAGCACTGTTTCGATATTTTCTGTCTGGATCTTGGGATCCTTTTTGATCATATCCAGAATCCGTTGCTGCCTTTCAGTCAGCTTATAACGGTTCACATTACCCTGTTCATCAGTTTTTAACGGAACAAAAATCCTGAAAACATCGCCTTCTTCAAGCTCTGGCTCGCCTCCACAATAAATCTTAGTAAATTTATAGAGGTTTCTGACACCAGATCCCAGAGTATCGGCTCTCCCAATGTTGACAAAAAACTTTGCAAGAAGTGGATTCTTCGGATACGGCGTAAATGCAGCAGGATCAATTTTTCCTGGATATTGTGCTCTGTTCCAGTTTTCTGTAGTGATTCGATCGGGTTCTATTATTAATTTTGCAGGAAACGCACTAGAATATTCCCTGTGAACGAGGATGTTACTGACAACCTCTCTTGCAATGATATCCCTTACGCTCGTATTCACGTTATCAATCAAGAAAAACTTATCGTTAGTATGCTTGGCAATGAAACCCATCAGCAGATCATAACTGTCAATCAAGTTTGTCTCTACGATCAGACGGTCATCATATCTGTCTGGATTCTCATCTCTGAATATCGCGTCGGTGCGGTAACCTGGACAGCAGGATTGTATGACCTCATCTCTGCCAAACAGAAGTACAGCTGCGAGATTAAAACCCTTCTCGCCAGTCAGCAAGTTTTCTTCATATAGGCCGGCATTACGTAAGAGCTCCATATCGCTCATGTCTTTCCAAGGATGATCGGGCTTTCTAGATAGTGCCATATTCCTGATTCGCGGTAACAGCTCCATATGCAGATGTTCCGTTGTTACATATGGAAATATTTTTCTCTCGTGGTAGGCTGCCGATTTTCTACTGTACAAGTTTGCTACCAGATCGACAGATTTTGTGATATCCTGATCGGCATCACCATTTCTGTCCCAAATCTTTTTGTTGCAGAATTCCACCTGCGAACTTACAGGAACATATACCCAGAGGATCAGGTTGTCATCAATTTCGATTTCTTCAAGTGTAAGATAGAGTGATGGAACCATCATATCGGGGTTATTCAACAAGTTGATGAAATTCTTTTTCATAGAAGCCGCAGCATTGCGATTCACGCCAATCACAACACCTTTATTATCAACCTCTTTAACACCAAGCAAAATATAGCCGCCGTAACGATTAGAAAAAGCCGCAACCGTTTCAAAAACGGTATCATTCAGACTGTTTACACATTCCTTGTATTCAACTGTAAAGCCTTCACCTTCATCAAGCAGATTCTTAATTTTTTCGACTGTCATGGTCAACGGCCCTTTCTTCTATCAGATTATTCCGGCTTTGCAATCTCTTCGTCTGGAATATATTCTACTATTTCATCGAGACCACACGCTAAAACGGTACAGATCTTTTCGAGAGTTTCTAAAGGTACAGATTCATTCTTACCAAGTTTTGCAAGCGCATTCGTAGTAATACCGGCAGCTCGGCGCATTTCCCCCCTGGACATATTCAAATCGATCAGTTTATGCCACAATTTGTTGTATGATCGAGCCATAAAAACCTCTTCCGCAAGCGGATACCGTATATGTTGGTTATACCATAAGTCGATTCATTGATCAATTAATTGTTGATTATTTCAATCCTATCCTTTGTCTATTGGGTTTTTGCACATTGTTGGAAACTGACACAATAACTGAAACCAAATCAGGAAAAGAACGGTCATATTTGATAAAATGATCAAACGACATGAAATGAGCGATGAACAATGGGACAGAATCAAAGACATGGTGCCACCCGAGCGATCGGGTGGAAAAGACCGTCCAAATCAAGACAAGCGGATGATGATCAATGCCATGATCCGGATTCTAAGATCCTGGATAACGAAGTGTATCTGATCGATGGATCATACGTCTGTGCCCACCAAGATGGTTCAAGTGGGTAAGGGACACGAAAAGCAAGGGATTGGTCGTTCTCGTGATGGATATACCACGAAGATGCATGCTGTAGTGGACGCTTTTGTAACCCAATCAGAATTTATCTGATGGGCGGGCACGTCAGTGATTATACGCCAGCCAAAGAACTGATTATGTTGTTCGATCTGGAAAACAGCTTTGTGCCTGCCGATAAGGCTATGACAACATTTAGCTGTGTGCAAAAGCGTGAAACCTTGGCAGGTTACGCTTTGGTGACTGCAGATTGACACAAACAGGTATAACGATAGCTTTTTGCATTGTTAGTGAATGAACATTGCCTGAATGGCTGACATTATACGCGGATTAGATCGAACAGCGCTCCCAGAAGGTCTGGCCCAAGGGATGCCTTCGGTCGTCCCAGAGATCCCGGCAGCGGACCAGTTCCCGGCGCAGCCGTGTGACGGTTGCGGCCTGCTCGGCCTGTCCGGCCAGGTCGTGCTGCTCCAGAGGATCCTGGATCAGGTCGAAGAGCTGTGTTTTCCGGATCGGGCCGGTGTACTCGATCAGCTTGTAGCGATCGTCCTTGACCGCGCGGATCAGGTCGGTGTAGGCGAAATAGAGCGTGTCGCGCACGGCCTGCTGCGCCTGCATCGCCGGAAGCAGGCTTTGCCCCTCGACACTTACCGGACGCGGGATCTGGAGCAAGTCGCACAAGGTGGGGTAGATGTCCAGCAAATAGGCGTACTGTGCACATTGCTGACCTTGGGGAATGCCCGGGCCGGCGAAAAGCAGCGGCACGCGGATGCTGTGCTCGTAGCAACTTTGCTTGCCCATCAGGCCGTGCTGGCCGACTGCCAGGCCGTTGTCACCGGCCAGGACGACGATTGTCTTATCCAGCTGGCCGGTTTTTTCCAGAGCCTCGAGCATGCGGCCGATCTCGTGATCCAGATGCGAGATCATGGCGTAGTATTCGGCCAGGTGGCGGCGCATGTCTGCCGGGTCGCGCGGGTAGGCGGCCAGCAGCTCGTCGCGGATGTCCCGGACGCCGTAATCGAACGGGTGCTCCGGCAGGACATTGTCCGGCAACCGGATCGTTGCCGGATCGTACAGCTTTTTGAAACGCTCCGGCATGGAGCGCGGGTCGTGCGGGGCCAGGAAAGCGGCATAGAGGAAGAAGGGCTGGTCGTCTGGATTCTGTTCCAGAAAGCCGATCGCCGCGTCGCTGATCAGCTCGGACGAATGCTTGCCCGGCACGTATCGGTCGCAGTGCACCCGGGTGACGGCGTTGCTAACATGGGGGTTTTGGATAAAATTGACCTCGTTGGCGTAAGCGCCTGTCGGGTCGTAGTCGCAGATCGGCACGTTCCAGTGATCCCACATGCCGCCGAAAAAGATGGCGCCGCCATCGCAAAAGCTGCGTGCGAATGACGCGGTGCCGTTATGCCATTTGCCGGTGCCGAACGTGCGGTATCCGGCCGCCTGGAAGCACTCACCGAGCGTGGTGTGTTCCGGGGGAATCGACTGGCCCTCCCGATCCAGGTGGAAGAGCGTCCGGCCGGTGTGGACCATGGCACGGCTGGGCATGCAGACGGCCCCGGAGGTCCCGCAAGGGATGTGTGCCCGGGTAAAAGCGGCGCCGCGTGCAGCCAGCCGGTCCAAATTGGGTGTCAGGATATCCGGGTTGCCCAGCGCTCGGATCGTGTCAAAACGCTGGTCGTCGGTCAGGATAAACAAAACATTGGGTTGGGCGGATTTTTTTTGTTTCATGGGTTGCTCCATTCATGGTCATGAATGCCGGAAGATCAAGCGTCTTGTGCTTCCTCTTCCAACAAGTAGACGGCAGCTTCGTCGAGCATGGGGTGCGTGACCGTAAAGCCGTCCTGCATCAGGCTCGTGCCGGACATAGATACAATGACTTCGTCGATGGGAAACACCTTTTTAACCACGTAGACGCGCGCCGGGTCGAGTTGGCGGGGCCTGACCCGAAAATGGGCCGTGCGCGAGGCAGTCCGGTAGACATAAATGAGGTTGGTGCTGCCCCAGGTCAGCTGGATGGCCGTCCAGCGGTCGCGGCACGAAAACGGGGCCGGCGGAGTCAGCAGCAACGCGCAAGCCTGCCGGATCATCGTCCGGTATTGCTTGTAAAAGGCGACTGCATCGGCAGCTGCCTGTATCTGGGTCGGATCGCAGCCGGCCAGATCGCCTGAAAAGGCCAGGATTCCCATCACGCCGAGGGTCAGCGGGAAGCTGATTTGACAGGTAACGGCGCGCTCCCAGAGGCCGCCTTCCGGAACCAAGGTGCGCGCCTGGCTGTCCCGCGCCGCCCGGCCATAATCTGGAATGCCCGCGATGCTGCGCAGGGTGCACCAGCGCTCCAGGTAGCCCGGCGGCAAGCGTAGGAAGGCGCCTTCGGACATGCGCAGGACATCGTATGGATTGACGTTGTCTGAGAGAAAAAAGCCGTCATAGTGGGGCAGCGATCCGAGTTCGGTGCGCATCGCGCCGCTGGCGCAGCCCTCGAGGTAGAAGTCCGGGTAACGATGGCGGACAGCCTCGAGCAGACCGTACCAACGTTCCAGGTAGGCGAGGTGACCGTCCATGCCCGCGTATTGCTCGGCATTGTAGTCCAGCTTCATCCAGGCAAGATCATAGGTGTCATGCAGCTGGCAGATCAGGTTATAAAGGTAGGCATAGGCGTCCGGGTTGGTCAGGTCGTAATGGCAAACACCCCGGCCATTGGCGACAAACCAGTCCGGATGCTGCTGGCAGACCGGCGTCTTGGGCAAGGCGGCTTCAGCCTCGCACCAGAGGCCAAACTTAAGGCCGGCGGCGCGCACCTCGTCGGCAAAAGCGCGCATCTGGCCATGGAAGGCGTAATCGGTCTTTTCCCGCCAGTCCCCCTGATCGNNTCCAGGCTTCGGCGGTGGAGCGGCCGTACCAGCCGGCGTCGACCACAAAGACCTCGCAGCCGATCGCTTTGGCGGCCGCCAGCTGCTCGCGCAGCCGGCCCGTATCCAGGATGGGAAATTCAAAAAACCACGTGTTGTAGGCGACGGGCGGCGCGTCAAACGGGGACTGATCGATCTTTCGTACATAATACCGATGCAGCTTGTACGCGCTAAAATCCGGCTCCTCGGCGGCATAGAGCAGCACGTCAGGCAAATTAAGTTCGGCACCGGGCGCCAGCGAATACGCCAGCTGGTCTGTCATGCCCAGCGTCAGCACCGCGTCGTCGTCGGCATGGGCCGAAAGCGCAATTCGCCAGTCGCTTGACGGACGCACGTGCGCGGCCAGCATGCTGCCGTCCTGGTCATCGCGCAGCACGACAAACGGCGCCGAAAAGCGCGTCGTCCGTCCAAAGGTGCTGCCGATGGCGATCTCGCCGGCACCGAAGCGTGTCCACCTGCCGCGGTTCTCACGCGACCAGCCGGCGGACTGGGTGTACAGCGACCAGCCCTCGTCTTCCGGGAACGCGAAACGGCATCCGGCGCGGCGAATCGTACGGGGTCGCTCGCCCGTGTTCGCGATGGTTACACGCCAACACAGCACGCCGCTGGGTGCATCAAAGTCGGCGCACAGCCGAATGTCCAGACCGTCGGATTGCCAGGAGACCGCCAGATTGTTTTTATCTACCTGGCAGGCGGCGGGCAGATGATCCGTGTTCGTCAGCTGGTCATCCACCCAGAGCCGCACCAAACCGCCCTCACCCAGCGGATTGGAGCGCGTAACAAGCGGCAGGCCAAACAAGGTTTTGACCTGAACCTGTCCGTCTTGCTGCGATACGGTGACAACGTCGCGAAGGCTTTGCATCGATCCCACCCCCTCTTCAAGCCCATTATAGCCCAAAGCGAACGCGCATACGGCAAAAGGGCGGGGAAGATCCAGCGTTATTCCAGCGGCGTGACCACCAGATTGCCGCCGTCGGCCGTGATCTCGGCCAGTTTGTCCTGGCGATGCAAGGTGATGTTGGCGAAGTTGCCGTCAGCGATGGCGATGTCGGCCGCGTAGACGATCACGCGATCGGGCAGGAGCGGGACCAGGTACAGCTCGCTCAATTGTGTTCCGCCCAGCGAGGCGGCATACCCCAGCTTGGTTTCTGTCCGGCTTGTCAGGTTAAAATGACCGAGTGCGACATGGTGGATGCCCGATCCGCCGGAATAGCTGTACATCAGATCCAGGTGTCCATTGCGGTCGAAATCGCACAGCTGGAGGTCCGTCAGGCCATAGCCGCCAAAGCCGGTCCCCAGCGGGTAGATCTGTCCATCCAGCAGCAGGAAGGCCTCGCAAGACTTGTCATACTTGAACACGAGGCAGCCGGTCTGTTCGCTGACCCCGGGCGGGGTCACGTTATAGCAGGTATCGTCGGGGTACGTCTTGGGCAGCGCGAAGCCAATCTCCCGGGCCAGCTGCAAAAACGCATCGACCCGGTCTTTGCTGCCGGCCAGGATGTGCGGCGGATTCAGTTCTGACTCGTAAGTGGCTAGCGCCTGGTCATCGCAGAGCCGAATGTGGTGTTCGTACTTTTGCGGATCCATGGCTTGCTCGACGATGTCCTCCGGGAATTTCTGGCGCATCGACGGACCGTATTGGGCGCCATCCCGGGGCGTCCAGTATTCGAGCAGTTCGCCGTAACGATCGCCTGTCTTTCTAAAGGTCAGAACGGTCGGCATATGGTTGCCGCCGCCGACCTCGATGCCTCCGGTGCCGATGGTATAGCGCTGGTAAAGGACAAACGCGTAAACGGTCACCTGATCATCCGACGCGACCGCCTTGAGGATGGTATGGGCTTCGGCCGGGATCTGGCCAGGGTAGTCGACCGGGGCATAATGGGCGATAACGGCCTGGCGGACGGCGGCGTCCAGCGCACTGTAAGCTTCCGGAGCGATTTCTTCCGGACGCGGCGTCGGGTTGGCCGCGATGACGACGATGGCCGCGACACAGACCAGCAGGACTGCCAGCGCCAGCCAGGCGCGGGGCTTTTTGAAATTCAGGATGTTTTGGATGCGGGCCTTGACATGTGACTCGCCGAAAGCCAAGGGACTTGCCATAGCCAGCCGCCGATGGGTCGCCAGGGCGAGCAAAGACCGGCTGTAGGCTTGTTTGATCGAGGTGCCATATGTTTGCAGCACGGCTTCGTCGCAGCGCATCTCCATGTCGCGCAGCATCAGGCTGAAGGCCAGCCAGACCAGCGGGTTGAACCAGTGGATCGCCAGAACGAGATAGGCCAAAGGCTTGACCAGGTGATCGCCGGAGCGAATATGGCAGCGCTCATGGGCCAGGATGGGCGATCGTTCCTGCTCGGGCAGCCGGAAGGGCAGGAAGATGCGCGGGCGAAAAAAGCCCAGGACAAAAGGCGTGGCAATCCGGTCGGTCGCGAAGATGTTGCCTTCCTGGCGCACGCTGCCGGATACCTGACGCCGGACCTTGAGATAAGAAAAGACGCCGTACAGCAGCATGACCGCGATACCGGTCATCCATAGGGCGAAAAGCATCGTCACAAGCCATTCGCTCGAACCGCTGCCTGGGGCCTGAACAGCCGCGGGCCAATCCCCGGCCGGAACGGGGGTGGCGGCCGGCTGGAGCGGAACCGGGCTGGCGGCCGGCATGTAATCGAGCACATCCTGGCGGTCGCCGCGCAGGGCAGCCTGGCTGAACAGCTTCAGGCTAAACAGGCTGAAAACCGCAGAAAAAGATACCGGGCAGAGCAGGCGGAACGCGGCCACACTCCAGAGAGCGTATGAGAAGCGCCTGGGTGCCCGTTGGAGCACCAGGCGGAGCAGCAGGATGGCGGCAATCGCCACGCTGCCGGTGACACTCAGGTTGACCACCGTCCGCAGGGCGGATTCCATCAAGGCGCTAGGCATCTGAATCACGCCCTTCCTTATGGGCATCGATCAGGCGGCGGATTTCCTCGGCCTCGCGCTCGGAGATGGCCTTTCCGTTCAAAAAAGCAGCCACGAAGCGCGGCAGCGACCCCTCGAAGGTGCGCTCGAGAAATGCCTGGCTCTCCTGCATCTGAACCTGTTCCTGGGGGATGATCACCGATACGGTGGCCTTTTCATTCTGGATCAGGCATTTCTCGCACATGCGCCGGATGGCGTTGTAGGTGGTCGATTTTTTCCAGCCCAGCTGCTCACGACAGAGGATGACCAGGTCCCCGGAGGCAACCGGGGCGTGCGCCCAAACGATCTGCATGAAACGGTAGTCACTGTCCCAGATATCGATCTTGTCCATGAGGCCTCCAACTGACAAAGTGGGTTTATAATTATAAACCCACGATCAGTGTACGCCTG
>LSQX01265871.1_pt1 | contig 14118 bp, 14 predicted proteins | sample 654561 | NCBI WGS metagenome assembly LSQX01 (sample SAMN04489861, study PRJNA283612) | anaerobic digester metagenome | isolation source: 4 biogas reactors fed with cattle manure at either 37C or 55C with and... | place: Denmark: Kongens Lyngby | collected 2014
GCCGAAACATTCACACCATATCTCCATATTGCATACCATGTTACGTCGTACAATACCCTCTACTACAATATCAAAGAGGCTGTTTCCGCTTAGGAAATCCGTACGCCTTGTTCTTTTTTCTTTCATGTTATCCTCCTTAATGACAACTTGAACAACTTTTCCTTATGCGCGCATAAATGCGTGACATATTACCTTTTTCTATGTAAATTTCATATATTTTTGTGCTATATAGAAATAGTTGTCTACTTGTCATAGTTTTGGTCTGTTTTTCGGCATATAACGCTGCTTTTTTGTTGACAAACCCCAAGCTGACGAAAAGCTAGGAGGTTGTCAATGTAGGTTGTCACATGCTTATGTACAAACGCTGCAGACCATAGATGGGTGGTCTCCTGCGTTCGTCGGTTTTCTTCCAACCCTCTATGCGTAACATTATGGCTGCTATGGCGTATGAATCGGAGGGCTTGATGTCCTCATTGCGTTTTCCAAAGCATTCGCACCATATCTCGAGATTGCTTACGCAGTTACGTGCTACCACTCCCTTGGGCTGGGTAGGTGCGTCGGGGTCGCGTATGTATTCCTGCCTCGCATATATGTCCATGTCGTCCCAGTCATCAGGTAAAAGCAGATTCAGATATGCACACACAAGCCCTTCGCGGTGGTCTTGTTCCATAGCTAAAGCCTGCTCTGATTGTGAGTATGTTTCGAGGTTGCTATCGAGATATAGTTTCTCGCCATTATCTACTAGGACGAGCACCTCTGCGCATATTTGCTCGATGTCCTCCTTGGTAAGTTCCCATGGTTTCATTTTGCCTGTGTCAGATGTCTTGACAGTCCAGAAACGGCGGTTGCCGGTTATATCACGCAGATAGCTATTCTGCGAGTTGGTAGTACCGAAGAACACGCATTGCCTTAGATGCGGTGTAACACGTCGGCCAAACGATGCGCGATACTTGTCGTCTTGACGTGAGATGAACGCCTTGACCTTGTCTATATCTGCCTTTCGCATACCCGCTAACTCGCCTATTTCGAGTAACCAGTATCCCTCAGCTTTTCAGCGGCTGTCTTGTCGTTCATATCGGTTAGCGATAGACTGTCTGAATACCACTCGCCACCTAGTTTGGGTATAAGCGTTGACTTGCCTATACCTTGATCACCGTTGAGCACGAGTATGTTGTCGAACTTAATCGGGGTGCATTACTCTGGCAACTGCTGCACATAGCGTCTTCCGCGTTACGGCTCTTGTGTATGCGTTGTCCTCGGCACTTAGATAGTCGATCAGGAGTGTATCAACCCTATTTACTCCGTCCCACTCCGGCAGGCTGTCAAAGTAGTCCTTTATTTGATGATATGAGCGGTCATCGACTGCTTTTGTAACGGCTATCTGGTAGTTGCGCGCTGAGAAAGTGCAAAAGTTCGCATCGACATAGCATATCAGCTGTGCGTCGTCCGCATCTCTCCAGAAACGGGTGGGGTGCTGCCATGGCACTTCTCCCTTTATCTCCATGCCGTCAGATTACCCGCATGAAGCGTTGTATGGGTTTCCTATCCTCTCGGCTACACAAGTAGTGCCTAAACGCTTGATTCCGTTCAACCATGTGTTGAGCGACAATAACTCGGACAAAGAAGCCTTCGTGCATTTCTTCATAGACGATTATCAGTTTGAAAGGGTTTGGCGCTCTCCAAAAAGGTATTTGCCAATAATAAAACGCTATGGCGGTGTTATAACTCCCGATTTCAGCATGTATCTAAGCATGCCTATGGCTATGCAGATTTGGAATTGCTACCGTAACAGGGTTTTGGCGGCTTTCTTTAAGGAGAATGGGATTGAGTGTATTCCGACAATAGGGTGGAGTGATAGGGATAGCCAAGAATGGTGTTTTAGTGGACTGCCGTTGAATTCGGTATACGCAATTGAGACCAACGGTAGTATGAATAGTGCGAAGGCTCGCTACTCTTTAATTCAAGGACTGACAAGAGCATGTGAGGTGTTAAAGCCTTCTGCGCTTATAGTGTATGGACGGACACCTGCTGGATTGGTGCATTCGTGCAAACGGGTTTATTTTTACGAAAGCTATTCACAAATATTGAAAAAGAGAGTATAATATTTATGGGTTCTACAAAAAACTTCTTACCACAGGGCGGTTTTTTAAGGCAAGAATACCGTGAGGTGGCGAGTATTAACGGCATAAAGATTATCAAAAAGATAGATGGCTCAAAAGCTAATTTGCCTTTATATTCTAACACACCAAACGCTATTTATGCTATACTCGATGAGAACGGGGTGGTAAAACAAATTGCGGTGTATGGGGCAAACAGAAGAAAAATAAAGGATATTGATTGGAACCACGCACACCAAAATACAGGCGGTAACGAGATGCTTTTTATGGAGGGCGAAATACATGTGCAAGAATACGACAAGAACACAATAAGGGATTCCCAAAATGCCAGAAGGCCCACGGAAAAAGAAATAAGGCTTGTTAAGATAGCCAAAAGTTGGAGGGAATAGGGTATGGACAAAAGTGGAAAAGTATATTTCAGCGGTTTATGGACGTTTGAGGAACTGTTGGAGGAAGTTACAGACCAGTTTCAAAACTTGTTTCTGTACAAGGGCGACCGCTATTATATGGGGCGATGTGAATACACTGTTAATGGAATAGGAACAGGTGCCTTAGGGTACACAGTATATTTAACTGCTGTTCCTAAAACACCAGAGTATACTAAATATTTTTTAAGCAATGACGTCCCCACCTATCGTTCCATAGAAGATATGTTTAACAACCATATAATGTTCGATGGTGTACCGCTTTTGGAGGCATTAAAAGTGTCCGAGTTGGATAATTAACTCTTGCTGGACTCGCCGAAGCTAAAAGGAAAGGTGATGTGCACGGTACCATTGAAGTGTGGTACAGAAATAAAAAAAGAAAGGTAATTGAAAGATGGCGGGGTTAAAATGCACATGTGGGAACGGTATGTGGAACGGTGAACAACCAAACGACATTGAAATATACATGCTTTCGGATAGAGAGTGGGACGAAATAACAGAAAGGGACGAGCACATCATGCTGATGGAACTGCCCCATATCATAAAATACGAATATTGGCGTTGCCCGGAATGTGGCAGGATATCCGTTGTAAACCCCAAGAACGGCAAAAAGGTTCGGGTATATGCTATTGAGCGTGAAATTCCCGAAAACGATTATCCGAAAGACTAAATCAAACAACTTCAAGAAGCAATCCTTAATGGGTTGCTTTTTTATTACAAAAAATAAGTAGGTGAGAGGGAGTGGCAGATGACCGCAAGACAGGGTTTGAAAATTTAATCAGCTTAGGCGATAGGGAAGACGCTAAGGCGATTCAGAGTAAGGGCGGAAAGGCGAGCGTTGAGAGCCGCAGAAAGAAAAAGCAAGCGCGGGAAATGGCACAGATGCTGCTCGATATGAAACTCAAAGACGACAGATACGACGGTGTGCTTGAGGAATTCAAAATCAAGAAAGGCGACAAGAACTATACGCTGCTCATGCTTGCAAAGGCGATGCAGAAAATAATCGCAACGGGCGACGTTGCAGCATTAGAAAAGTTCTTAGCGATAGCAGGACAGAGCCCAACAGACGAGCCGCAGACAGACGAAGTAGTTAGGATAATCGATGATATATGAGCAACACAGATATTAGACTAAGTGAGGTTATAGCGCCTCACTTTTTTAGTACACACAAGGCGATTAAGCAGCGTGATTACACCGAGTTCGTTCTCCCCGGTGGCAGAGGTAGCACTAAGTCATCATTCGTATCGATAGAGGTCCTATTGCTGTTAAAGCAGAACCCGAATATGCACGCTTTGGTGTGCAGGCAAGTAAAGGACACGTTAAAAGACAGTGTGTATTCGCAGCTGCTTTGGGCGATAGACATCTTAGGTTTGAATGCTGAATTCAAGTGCATTAAAAGCCCCTTGGAAATCAAGTACATACCAACAGGGCAGACGATATACTTCCGTGGTGCAGACGACCCGTTCAAGATTAAATCGATTAAGCCGCCATTCGGTTACATCGGCATTGTGTGGTTTGAGGAGTTAGACCAGTTCAAAGGGCAGGAAGCGGTCAGAATAATAGAGCAATCTGTCATGCGTGGCGGCGAAGTATTTTACAACTTCAAGAGCTTCAACCCGCCGATTACGGCTTCCAACTGGGCGAATAAGTATGTGCTTGAACATAAGCCCTCAAAGCTGGTGCAGCATTCGTCTTACTTAACTGTTCCTCAAAAGTGGTTAGGGCAGGTGTTCTTTGACGAAGCGGAACACTTGCGAGAAACAAACGAACGCAGTTATCGCCACGAGTATTTAGGCGAACCAATAGGCAGCGGCGGAAATGTATTTGAGAACATAGCCGTCAGAGAGATAACGGATGAGGAAATCAAACAGTTCGACCGTATCTACATGGGCGTTGACTGGGGCTGGTATCCCGACCCGTTCCATTGGGTAAAGTGCGCCTATTTGCAAGCACAAAGAAAGCTATACATATATGACGAGTACCGTGTTTGGAAGCAAACAAACAAGCAGACAGCCGATTACCTTATGGAAAGCAAGGATATAACGGCTAATGACGAGCTGATAGCCGACAGCGCAGAACACAAAAGCATCATGGACTATAAGGACTATGGGCTTGTGCGAACACGACCTGCGGAGAAAGGACCTGGCAGCGTTGCATACTCAATGAAATGGCTTGCTGGATTGAACGAAATAATAATCGATTCAAAACGATGCCCTTATGCAGCAGAGGAATTCACCGAATACGAGTACGAGCGCACAAAAGACGGCGAGATAATAAGCGGATACCCTGATGTGAACGACCACGCAATAGATGCGGTGCGCTATGCCTTAAACCGTGTTTGGAAGCGCAGGGGCTTATAAAGAAAGGAGGAACAAACAAATGTGGGATTGGATTAGAACAATTATAAAAAAGTTATTCGGCAAGACCTCTATATCCTCAGATACAGACATACAAGCGAAAGACGATTATGTGAAGCGGTATGAGGACATAGAGAAAATCAACTTCACAGCTATATTTGCCAACAAAATAGCGGGAATGGCTGTATGCGACAGCACTGTTACGGTTGACGGTATGAACAAGCGTGCAGAGTTGTTAGACGAGCTATTTCAAGCTATGTGGGACAATATGAAATCAATAACTACACAGGCTTTGGGTGCTGGTAGCGTGCTGCTACTTCCGTACAGCGCAAACGGCAAAATTCATACGGATATAGTGCCAAAGAACCGCTATTTTGTAACCGACCGAAGCGCAAGCGAGATAACAGGCGTAACAGTCATTGCAGATGTAATCGAGCGTGAGGACGACCAGTATATGCGGTTTGTGGACTATAAACTGGAGAACGGCTCATATCTGATACGCAATAGAGCGACAAAAAATGAGGGTGAATGCCCTCTAACTAATGTTCCCGAATGGGCAGACATAACAGAGGAGCTAAGAATAGCGAATGTTGATAGGTTACCAGTTGCTATATTACGTTGCCCTATCAACAAACGCACCTCATCGAATGTTGACGGAGTGCCTATCACCTACGGCAGCGAAGCGCTAATAGGGCAGATATACGAGTGCTTGAACCAAATACAGAGAGAATATGACCTAAAACAAGCCTTTGTGGGCGTTGATTCGGCTATGTTCGACACCAATAACAGGTTGCCCAATGGCGGACTGTTTAAAACATTCATAGGCGACACAGGCGAGTTTTGGCAGGTGTTTGACCCTCTAATTCGTGATAATGCATACCTAACAAGATTGCAGAGCCTATTCGAATTGCTTGAAAAGTCGGTAGGCACAAGCAAGGGCATTTTGACAGCCCCCGAAGCCGCAACCACAGCGACAGAGATACGCAGAGCCACATACGATACCTGGACAATAGTAAACGCTGTTAGAAAACAAGTCGAGTATGCCGCAGAAGCACTGGTGTATGCTTATGATTTGCTTTGCAACGCGTATAACCTTGCACCACAGGGCGAGTATGAAATCCGCTACGATTGGGATTATAGCCTCATAGAAAACACAATGGAAACATTCAGCCAGCTCATGCAGGCGCATTCGGTCAATGCCATAGACGAGGTTACAATCCGTCAATTCGTGATACCGTCAGAATCACTTGAGGAAGCGGAAAAGGCGGTTGAGAAAATCAAACAACAATCCCCAAGCGCAAGTAGGCTTATAGGTGAAGCATAATGCTATCATTCGACAGGATTGAAGCCCTTAGTGAAGTGTATGCGATTCGCTTTGAGGACATAAACACAGAGCTATTGAAGCTCATCGGTGAACGGATAGCAGAAATAGGCGACCTAAGACCCACAGAATTACACCGCTTAGAGCAGATGCTAAGAGCAGGTGCGGATATTAGGAAAATCGAAAAAGCATTAGCGAGTGCAACAAGCAAGACTGTTTCAGACGTTCAGCGGATAATAAAAGAGGAAGCATTAGAGGGCTATGAGCAGTTGCAAAGGAGCATAGGCGGCTATGAGCAGATACCCTTTAAGGATAATCAGCACATGCAAGACCTCATAGAAGCAACGGCCAAACAGACAGGCGAGCAAATGGAGAACCTATCACAAACAACAGGCTTTGCATTAAAAAACCCTGACGGCACAATGCGCTATACTCCACTATCAAACGCGTATCAGGATGCGATAGACGATGCCATAGCCGCTGTCAATATGGGTACAACGGATTACAAAACGGCTATGCGTGATACGCTAAAGAACCTTGCAGACAGCGGAATCCGAACAATAGACTATCCAAGCGGATACAGTCGCAGGCTTGACAGTGCTGTTGAACAAAACATAATAGACGGTGTTAAGCAGATAAGCCAAAAGGTACAAGACTTAGTAGGTGAACGCTTTGGTGCTGACGGTATAGAGTTGAGCGTGCATAACACCTGCGCCCCCGACCACTTACCAGTACAGGGCAGACAGTTCTCAAAAGCAGAGTTTGCCAAGATGCAAAGCGGCGAGGATTGCACAGATTACAAGGGCAGACGATATGCAGGCTTCCGCAGACCAATAGGTCAATGGAATTGCCGCCATATAACCTTTGCAATCATATTAGGTGTATCTGTGCCTAACTACACCGATGAGCAGTTAGAGAAAATCAAGGGCGATAATCTCAAGAAAGACATCACCATAGACGACGAACAGTACACAGGCTATGAAGCCATGCGGCTGCAACGCAAGTTAGAGAACGCAATCAAGCATACAAGGGATAGGCTCAACATAGCAACAGCCGCAGGCGATGAGCAGATGGTAAACCAAGAGCGGCTAAGGCTTACGCAGTTAACGCACAAGTATAAAGAGGTATCGGACAAAGCAGGCTTGCCATATCGAGCGGAGCGGTTGAGGTCAGTGCAGTTGACTGGCGGGGGTGGCGGTGGTAGAATGAATGGCGTAAGTAATAGTGTATTAGTTGGTACTAAGACAAAAACTGATGCGATTGTAAAAGGGGTAAAAGGGCATTTTGTAGACAGGTTAATTGAACGAGGTATTGATGCAAACGATATTATCGACGCCCTTAAAGAGCCTTTGCATATAACAGAGGTTAAGTTAAACGATAAGCAAGAACCTTCAATACAATTTATCGGCGATAAGGTTACGGTTGCTTACAATCCTGATACTGACATTGCCGTTACTGGGTGGAAAACAGGAGAGGCGAGAAGAAGAAAGTATGGAGGCAAACGATGAAATTGACAGTCGAGCAAAAAAACATCCTTGTGAAGATTCGTGCACCACACATAGAAAAAGATGACTTGGATGAAGCGGAGTTGGCGGAGCTCTGTGATTTTATTACTGATTATGTTGTAAGTGAAGAAATGGCGAATGATGAAGTAAGTGCATTTGGCGAGGAGCTTCTGAGTTTGCACGATGATATAATTATTTAAAGCAATCGCCGCACATATTTTCCCCGTGAAAGGAGATATTGATGATTAACATATGGGAATATCAAGGCGCAAAGCGAATATCATTAGTTAGCGTTGACGGTCAGACACTTGTCGGGACACTCGTCGCAATAAATTGCGTAGAAGATGAAGCCGATGAATACGGCTTTAACGAGGACAGCCTAACGCTTTGGGTAAAAGGTCAACCGATTTCAATAATGCAAAGCGAGATTGCAAAAATTGAGGTTTTAGAGTAATGCGATAGGCTTATTGATATTTATAATCAAGCACTCACCCGAGTGCTTTTTTATATGTCCGGAATGACGAAAAACTATCAAGCGGAGCAGAAAGGAACTGCGATACCAAACTGAAAGCGAAAAATATTTTTAGGAGGTAACATGAAACAGGAACAGGTCAAAAAGGTTTTCCCTGATGCGACTGATGAGCAGATTAAAGCAATGCTCGATATCAACAGCGCAGACATAGGGAGGTGGAAAGAAAGCGCGGAGAGCTTGCAACCACAGCTTGACGAAGCTAAGAAAACGATTACAGAGCTTGAAGCGGCTAAGGCGGACGCACAGAAGTTCAAAAGCGTACACAGACGATAACGACTATATAATCGTCTATACGGATACGCAGATTGCAGCGGGTACAATTACAGAGTATAAAACAACCTTACTAAACTGTTTAGAGCAAGCAGACGGCATTAGGCATGAAAACTTGGATGTGTTTGTAGTTCAATGATATTCGAAGACAGATTAGATATGGAAGATTAAATTGTCCCACCCTTGACTAAATATGACAAATAATATATACTTAAACAGATTATTACAATCCTAGCCCAGTACGGTTTTTTGTACAGAGTTTGTGCTATAATTAGCTAGGAAATGTATGATTTTTGAATATTTTGGTGATTCTCTGCTTATTGTGTCCTCACGCTTGTCCCCCATGAGCTCCTGCTCATACTCAAGCGACCATACATTTCCTGGCGCATGATACGAGCACTCAAGGCAGCAGCCGTCGCAGCGCCACAGCTTACTTTTCGGACACATACACTGACCGAGCTTTTGGGCTTGCTTCTGGGTGCACCAGATGGGACGGTAGTATTCGTAGTAGAACTCCTTCGTCACCGGTACGAACTGGTGGGTGCTGGGGATGTAGACCTTGTACTCGCGATCTTGGCTTTGGTTTGCTTGGTTTGACATAAAAATTCCTCCGTTTGTCGTTTTTTCGAAACGGAGGAATCTGCAAAGTTGACCGGAAATGGTAATAGCATGCCGTGCGCAGTCCTAACGGATGTCTCCATTTCGGATTGCAGCTTCCTGTTCAGTTAACAGCTGTTAGATTCAAGTGCGTTCTTTCGTGCTGGATCGCTGTAGCGTTCAGTGGAATCGAAAGAGCTTCTTTATGTATCTATGTAAGATGTGAGTAATAGTGTTGATTATTGGCAGAATATGTGTTATTATATTACAGTGTTTTTGTATCCGTGGACTTTTTTTGTTCGATTACATGCAAAATGAGCTCTTACGTCACAACGATATCTGGATACACGATACTTGGGTAGAAGTATTTCCCCTAAGTTTGACCAGTTTTTAACCCGATTTTTCGTGGAAGGAGCAGTCCTATATGACTCTTTGTTTTGGCTCATACGGACAAGTAAAAAAAGTGAAGAAATCACCAAAGACAAACATTGTTGTTGCAGGACTCCTTCTGTCTTTGGTCACGACAACAAATGATAATCGGGTTTCATTAGAAATTGATTTAGCCGAGGTGATACTTTGCGACAGCCGAAATGGGACCAGTGTGAAGCAGTCCTGCTTATTGAAGCGTACTGGAAGATAAAAGAAAATAGGTCGTCGAGAAGAACAGTTATTGCTGAACTGTCCGATATACTTCGCTCACGTGCGACAAGCCAAGGTGTAATGATTGACGAAACATTTCGCAATGAAAATGGCATCAGTATGAGGCTCGGAGAACTTGAATATTTGTTTTTCGGCGATGGTATTGGTTTAAAAAACACATCTAACCTATTCAGGCAGATGGTTAAACTCTATAAGAATGATTGCAAAGGATTCGAAAAGATACTAATGGAGGCAAAAGGCATGAACGATATTCAAGAAAAAACTCGTAAGCAGTTTTGTGAATGGCTGACGAAAAAAGCTCCAAAAGCACAGCTGGATTCTGTGTGTCGCTCTCTGTCAGTCGCCGAAGTGTTTTGCCTAAAAACCAAAGTCCTCTCCACGCCGCTGTTCGAAACAACAGATGTAGCAACAGTAAAACGTTTTGCAAAAACCGTGAGACAGAATAAAATATTCAGAATCAAAAACAAGAAGCAGATAAACAGTATTGTTTCTGCTGCGGATTGGTATTATGCATTTGTAAGAGCATTGCCAGCTATTCAACACACGGAAAACAATATAGAAAAAGCTTCAGTTACCATTGCAGAAGCAGAAAATCTCGCAGTTGTTGATTTTGATGATTTGCAGTCTCTCGCATTTACAAAGCCAGTTGCATTGATTTACTGTGGCTATCGTGATGAGTCGATCTCTAACTGGGCTGATCTATATGTTAAGCTGGTCTCCAGACTTTACAATGATTATTCGAGTTCTATACCCGTAGGAAAGTCATTCACAGGGTCTGGACGCATAGATTTTGGCAATAAAGAAATTGCCAGAGAGATGACAGCTCCCAAACCTATATACATGCAGATGTACTTGGAGACGAATTTGAGCGCCACTAACACCGTTAGCAAGGTAAAAGCTTTGCTGGACATTTGTAATGTTGATTATAGAGAGGTTGTTATTGAGTATCAGAAAAAGGAATCCCCGGATATGCCATCCAGCGATACCGCTATGCAGCAAGGCAGCATCCCTATTAGCACCATCTCATTTTCCGATTGGTTGAGAAATATAGAAAAAATGGCAGATGGAACATGCCGCAGCTACGTTTCGTCCTTAAACAAGGCAGAAGAGTACGCTCAAGAACATAATCTTTCAAGCCAAAGAATCGTCGGCGTTGACAGCGACGAAGCATTAACAACCATAGCTTGTTTGATGGCAAACGAAGGGTTCAGGCAGGTCAATCAAGACCAACATGATCGTTTTTCTGCTGCATTTCAGAAATTAGAGAAATACTGCAGATACCTTAGCTCTGACGGAACAAGGTCGATAGATGTTGGTGCAATTGATTCGCCGCGAAGAGTAAAAACATCATCTGTATCCCAAAGCAATTCCGCACTCAACGAACTCGCAGAGTCTCTGTACACATTTTTGAAAGAGAGTAGCGATGGAATATCAAAAGATGACATTCTTGCGCATTTTAATAATTACAGCACACAACAGGTTAATCGCGCTTTAGTAGAATGCCATGCTGTTAAGGTACTCAAGAATTATTATCACAAAGATAATATCAGCGATTTTGATGAGATGGCTGATATCCTTCTCGATGTGTTATTAAAGCAGTTCGCGGCGAACGGAGACTACACATCCGCACAGCAGCTCTATAATGATGCGCATTTTCGGCTTGATGATTTTTTCTTTTACAATAATGCATTTGAATCGCGCCCGGAGGTATTTGACCTCGCGGTACATCTTTTTACTCAGGAGAATTATAAAGGTAATTCTTTCTTGTTCCTGAATGGTATGCATATCTGGAAGAACGAGCCAAACTATCCGAAAGACTTTCACGGTTTGTTAATCAAGTATGGTCGGGAGCATCAGAATATTTTTACCCGCAAACAGGCACTTACCTTTTTTGAGTCAATCGGCTCTACAACACCAGACCAATCATTCTCAAATATTCTATTCACCTCAGGAAGTAAATCCTTCCTTCAGTATGCTGAAAACTGCTTTGTCTTGAATGAAGCACTTCATGTGAACGATAATTTCCTGAGTGCTCTCAGGATTCAAATAGAAAATCTGCTTGAAGGTGAAGATTATATTGCCTTCGGCGAAATTGATGATTACTTCTATACAACGCTTCCGGCTATCCCGGCAAACATTCAATGGTCGCCGCTTTTGCTGGAGGATGTGTTGCGCATATTTGACATTGGGTACATTACCATTGAAGCTGGTAGCGACAATGACAAAAAGACCATTCCGGCAGCAATTCTGAAGAAAAAATCTCAATTCAGAACGTTTTCGGATATAGTCTGGAATGAAGTATCAAAGACATATTCACTTCCTGAAGAATTAACTGCTTCAGAGTTCAGAGAGTTTTTACTCGACAAAGGATTCATTCACGGCTCAGAGAAGATGTGGAATGTACATAAGACTGTTGCCGGCGATTTGCGCTTTTACTGGACGGAGAAAAACAGTAAGGTGACTATAAACTAACAAAGGATGGCAGATTTATGTATGGATATAGATGGGTGGACGGAGAAAACAGCATATTTAAGCTTGATGTCTCCGTTACCGTTCAAAAAGAAATAAGACCTGTTTTTAAGGAAGAACTTGACTTCTTCGAAATGTATAAGGTCTGGGAATATCCCGATACCAAAGCTCCGCTACTGTGGGCAGAGGGTATTCGGAAATATGTGTTAAACGGAGAGGTCATTGCCGAGGCTAAGGGCGGCAGCTATTATGAAAAACCGAAAATCATAATTAAGAACACTGGTATTAAAAAGTTGGAGCCGATTGATGTTGGCAAGCTTATAAAAACAAACGCTTCTATTATGGAAGGACTTGTTCAGCGGGCTGTTCAGTTTATTAAAGCAACATACGAAGAATATACCAAAAAAGGGTATAAAATCGTTACCGCATACAGCGGTGGTAAAGACTCCATTGTTATTCTCGATATCGTCCAAAGAGCCTTAGCCCCAGACCAATTTCTTGTGGTATTCGGAGATACAGGAATGGAACTGCGCGATACATACCAAGCGGTCGAAAAAGCGAAGAAGCATTATCCGAACCTAAATTTTCAAACCGCAAAATCGGAATTTGATGCCAAGAAATCGTGGAGCGAGTTTGGCCCTCCGGGAAGAAGACTTCGCTGGTGCTGCGGTGTACATAAGTCAGTACCAACGCTTGTGCTTTTGAAAAATATTTCTGATGGCGAAAACATCAAAGCCGTAGTTTTTGATGGTGTTCGTGCAGAAGAAAGTGAGCAGCGTTCAACTTATGCAGAACTGTCTGAAGGAAAGAAACATATTAATCAGGTTAATTGTAGTCCAATTTTGAAATGGAGCACATCTGAGATATATTTGTATATCTTGGAGCGTGATATTCTGTTCAATAATGCATATAGAATAGGCTTGTTCCGGGTCGGATGTGCGGTGTGTCCAATGTCATCAGCTTGGTGGGATGGAATTGCCAACATCGCATATAAGGATGATTTAGCGCCCTTTTTGGCACGTGTAGAAGAATATGCTTCCGATAACAAGCCAGAGAAAGAAGTAAAAAAGTACATTGCCCAAGGTGGATGGAAGGGTCGGTTCGGAGGACGCGGATTAAAAAATGGTGGCAACCGCGTACATGAGATAATTCAAGATAATACCCTGCAATTCGTCTTTAGTGAGGTTAGGCAACCTTGGATAGAGGTCGGAAGAATAATCGGACCAATTGTCGAAAGGAGCCAAAACACAGGGAAGCAGATTATTAAGGGCAAGACCTACAGTTTTGAAGTTGGCGATGATAATTCAACAGTAACATATTCCGGCTTCAGCAGCATGGACAGATTCACCATAAGTTGGTTACGTGGTTTAGCAAACAAGGCCGCCTATTGCATTGGCTGCAATTGTTGTTCTGTGGAATGTCCGACAGGGGCGTTTACAATAGATGAAAATCGAAAAATCTCAATAATAAGCGAAAAATGTGTTCATTGTGGAAAATGCATCACGGAGGTTGCAAAAGGATGCAAAGTAGCACGTTCATTGTCCACAACACAAGGAGGTAGCAACATGGATCTTAAGGGTATGAATAGGTATCAACACTTTGGATTAAGGGGAGCTTGGCTCGAACATTTCTTCGAGCAAGGTAACGATTGCTGGAGTTCGAAGGAATACGGCAATCGCCAATATGATGCGCTTAAGGTCTATCTAAAAGAGAGCGAAGTAATCGAAGTTGGTACATCAAATGGAAAGAATGGTCAAATTACCGCTCTTGGTGAAAGGTTGATAGAAATTGGCCCATTTCACCCATTTACATGGGCTGTGATATGGACTAATTTAGCTTATAATTCCACGCTGGTAAAATGGTAT
>LSQX01151978.1_pt1 | contig 14117 bp, 14 predicted proteins | sample 654561 | NCBI WGS metagenome assembly LSQX01 (sample SAMN04489861, study PRJNA283612) | anaerobic digester metagenome | isolation source: 4 biogas reactors fed with cattle manure at either 37C or 55C with and... | place: Denmark: Kongens Lyngby | collected 2014
ACACCGACCTTTGAAGAGGGCTTGGAAAAAGGTTATTTCGTGGCCGGCGGCAAAACCTTAAAGTGGTGGAGCGGCAGGGGCGCCTTTGTTGATTACACAAATCCCGAAGCCGTGGAATGGTTCCACAGGCAGATGGATATTGTGCTTGACATGGGCATAGACGGCTGGAAGGTGGACGGAGCCGACCCGTACATAGTGCTGCTCTTGCCCGCCTACGGCAAAAACTCCCTGCACATTACATGGAAGCAGTACAGGGACCTTTTTTATCGTGACTTTTTTGAATATACCCGTGAAAAATTGGGTAATGACCGTGTTATTTCCGCCCGCCCCGTCAATGACCCGGCACTCCGAATAGGTCTGCCCCTGGTCTTTACCGACCGTGACATTAACTTTGCCGGTTGGGTGGGCGACAACGACAATGACTGGGGCGGCCTGCGCCATGCTTTAAACGATATGCTGGCCTCTTCCCGTTTCAACTTTGTAAGCTACGGCTCGGACATTGGCGGTTTCAGAAACCCCCATAAGGAAAAATATAAGGATGTCTTCATCCGTTGGGCTCAATTGGGTGCCTTCTGCCCGGTTATGGAAAACGGCGGCAACGGCGAACACATGCCCTGGAATTATGATGAAGAAACCACCGAAATCTACCGCAAGTTCACCCACCTCCACCACGAGCTTATCCCCTACATCTACAGCCAGGCCGCATATTCTTTTGAGCTGGTAAAACCCACCATGCGCCCGACCGCCGGGACCTACCAATACCTTTTAGGTGACGATATTTTGGTGGCCCCCATATTTGAGCCCGGTGAGGAGCGCACCATAGTCTTCCCACCCGGCGAGTGGATTTATATGTTTGACCAAAGCCAAGTTTACAAGGCCGGTGTTAAAAAGCTGACTTTTGAACTTGACGAGTTCCCTGTTTTTATTAAAAAAGGTGCTATAATTCCCTTGGATGTCACCAATGACTTAAACGGCAACGGCAGTGCTTCAAGCACCGGCTACACCACGGTGGCCCTCTACCCCCAAGAAGGCTCCAAAAAATTTGGCCTTTATGAAGAAAATAAGCAGGGCACCATGCTGGCTTATGAAAAGGGCCAAAACTCGCTCAAGATAAGCGCCGGCCCCGGCGAAAGAGCCTTCCTTTTCTGCGTGCGCGGTGAGGGCTCTCCCGCCCTTGTCAGTGACCAAAGCGGCAAGCCCCTACCCCTGCTTTCTTCTTTTGAAGCCTTGACGACAGCAGGCAAAGGCTATTACACGGACGGCAACCAAACCTGGTATGCCACCGACCAAAACAGCGACGGCTTGCTTATAGATATCCGCTATTAAGCCCAAGCCCGCTCCTTATGAGTCTTTTAGGCTTTAAAGCTTGCAAATGTCATAATTAAGTGCTAAAATACCCGCAGTGCTTTTCACACTGACATATTTTTGTTATTTATCAAGGATTGGAAGGGATTTTAATGACTACACTAACCGCTCAAGAGCGTCTTGCCGGCGCCAAGGGCAAACAACTCAGGCGCGAGGGTACCGTTCCCGGCGTGCTTTACGGCAAACATTTGGACGAATCCGTCATGATTCAATTTAAAAGGAACGACCTTGAATTCTTCCTGCGTGACAACATGGTCGGTTCAACGGTTGAACTTATTATAGGCGGCGAAAAGCAATTGGCCTTGCTTAGGGCAATTTCTTACACACCCGTCAAGCGTGAGCTTGAGCATGTCAATTTTCAAGCCCTGGTTGCCGGTGAAGCGGTCACCAGTGAGTTCCGCATTGTCTTGATCAACCGTGATTTGGTTGAAGGCGTTGTTCAACAAAACCTCAATGAAGTCAGCTACAGGGCTCTGCCCAGCAAGCTGACCGATATGTTTGAAGTTGACTTGGCCGGCAAGGTCCCGGGTGACACCGCTGTTTTAGATGACTTTGACTTTGCCCACGACCCGGATTTTGAAATCCTGACCGCCTTGGATTCCTCGGTCTACACCATAACCGAATCCACACTTGAGCTTGAACTTGAAGAGCTTGACGAAGAAGAAGCAGTCGAAGGCTTCGAATTTGACGAAGAAGCCGGCGAAGATGCAGCTGAAGGCGCAGAAGCAAGCGAAGAAGGCGAAGAAGCAGCAGAATAAAAACTCATCAAATCAAAATAAAAAAAGCTCCGTGCCCTCAAAAAAGGCACGGAGCTTTTTTTATTTAAAGGCTATGTAAAAGTAGTCATAGCCGGGTTCGTTGAGACGGGGCCGGGCACCGCCCCATTCATGGGACGGGCCGCTTAAAAGTTTGAAACCTTTGTTGTTTATTTCAAGGCCCCGACTGCCGCCGCCATCAAAGGCAGCGGCAGTGTAAAAATAAGCCTTGTTCTCATCAAAATCAAAGCTCATGGGTGGGCAGTCCACAGCATAAAGGCTGACAAAACGCGGCTTGAAACCCAGGTCAAAACTGCGATCGGTTTTCTGGTTGCCAAAATAACTGCCGGTCACAAAGGCTTCGTTCCACAATTCTTTATCGGCTTGGGTTACATGAATAGAAGCGTCGCGTATATGGCTGCCGCAAAGCAATTCTTTGTCTAAAAAAGATTTAAAATGCAGCCCCGATGCAAGGGCGGGGCAAAAGTCCGCCGAAACTTCTATAAAAGCATCCAAGACCAGGGCGTCCGTGTCGCGGTCGGCCCTGATATCCCCACAGCCCGAATTTAATATTTGCAGGTCAGACGCAAAGGTCAGGCAGTCTATGACATCCGCAAAGCTGTCATGGCAGAGCCTGCCGCCCATGGCGAAGGGCACATGTATAGCCAGGCGAATCCGTAGCAGAGCCAGGCGGCAATACTCATTTTCAAGCAAAACCCCTTCATCGTTTTGGCTAAAGCTGTCTTTTATATCCACCCTTTCCAGGCCTGCCGCCACGGTAATTTGCCGCAAGGGCACCGCCTTGTCTTGGGGTGGGTATTCGCTGATGAATTTTATATGCTCAAGCTCTTGCATGCCTTTGAGCCAGTCCACAATATCACCCGGCAGGGCACTTATGTCACTCATGCTTGCTCCCTTCTTTTAAGCTGTCATTTTGCGCAAAACGGCCCAGATGTAGAGGATTTTTTCACCCCTATGAACCTTTTCTGCCCTGTCCACCCTATAGTCTTCCGCCCCCAGGCTGATGACGGCACCTTCTTGGCAGATGTCGGGGGCGGGCGGGCCTATATAAAAATAATGCCCCTGGCTGTTGTAACCTATGGGGGTATTGACCCCAAAAAGGTACATCTTGTTCTTGTAGCGCAAGGGGCGCAAGAGAGCGTAAAAAGGGGGCGTTTTATGGCCCCCGGGCTCGGTCAAGATCATCTGCCGCCCATATTTTTTAAATATATTTTCCCATTTTTCCATCTTCAAACACCCCTGAACAAAAAGTTTTCATCCTCAAGGTAGGGGGCTGCGGCTCTCAGCAAAAAGTCACGCTGGCGGGCCGCCGCCTTGAGCATGAGGTCGGGCTTGCGCCCGACACTCAAGTCACCTGCCTTAAAGTCCGTGTCCGGTTCCCTAACATAGCGCCCCAAAAGCAAATCATAAAAAGCCAGGCCCGCGGCTGCCCTTATGACCGCACCCACATTTTTGCAAGCGGGGTCTCGCAATTTGCCGGCCACACTTTCGGCTGCGGCCGCACAAAGGGCCAGGGCCCCCGCTTCTTCTTCGCTTTCAAGCGGAGCCAAGCTTTTAAGGGCGGTTAAAACCGCATAGATATCCGGCATAGGCAGGCCTAAACCGTCAGCACACGGGCAGAATCCTTAAAGATTTTGGCAAAACCCGTTATGCAGCTTATGGTTGCCCTGTCCAGCTGGCGGTCAATCAGCTTGTCATATTCCGTTACAATATCCCCCGCCTTGACCATTTCCAGGGCACAGTTTTTGTCCAACCCCACAAGCTTGCCGCTGCCCACTGCGGCCGACTTCATCAGCTTGGCCCCGATGGGTGTGCCCGGCTTGCCCGTGCGGTGAAAGTCAAAGCCCGCCAAGGAGTCCTTAAATTCATTTAGAGTCAAAAGTTTTTGCATAAGGTCGGGCCCGGCTATGAGGGCATTGAGTTCATAGGGGTCAAAAAGGTTCCAAAAGGCCACAAGATCACCGTAACTTAATTGGCCCTCTTCTTCTGCCTCCAAAATCGGGGCGGCATTTTGGTTGCCGTCACCGTTTATAAGAACATCCACGGCGTCCTTGAGCTGGGCGCGGGCTATATAGGCACCGATTTGCTTGAGGGTAACCGTAAACAGATCCAGCCTTTGAAAGCGGATAGCCTCATAAGAGGCCACCAACATACGGCCGCGCTTGTGAAGGCGGACCAAGTTTTCCTGGCTTTTAACCCTGGTCTGGGGGATTTGCGCCCCCTCGCCGACTACCTTGAGTTCCTTGTCATCTTCCGACGGCAAGGATGTTATTGACCTATAGTCCAAACCGTCAACCTTGGTGGTTGATGCCACAATATGAGGCAAGAGGTCGGCCGCCTCCATACCCTGCCTGACGGCCCTACTTACATATTCGGGGAAGAGGGCCGCGCTGTCGGTGGTTTGGAAAAACTTTTCAACCACATCGCCGGCCGGACCTTGAACTTTGATATCAAAGCGTTTGAGCTGGCGTTGGTAGGCGTCCAAGCCTTCCAGGGCCGTGCCCTTGTAATTTTCGTCCGGGTCCAGTTCTTGCAAAACCCCGCTGAAGGGTTTGGCCTGGCTGTACATTGCCTTTTCAAGTTTAATTCTTTTGTATGCCATGTTATCTTCCTCCCTTTAAAGTATGAATCCGACTGTTTTTGTGCTCGTATCCACTTCAAGCACTAAAATTTTCCTGGCTCCTTCGCTGACCTTGACCCCACCCGAACCGTCGGCCGCCAGGGCTGTGTAGCCCAAAGTCGGTGCCGTGCCCGTATAAGGCAGGCGGGTATAACCGCCCAAAAGCACCGTGGCATAAGGGGGTTTGAGCCCCAGTGTTATGCCGCAAAAGTCATCCCCGGCCGCTGCGGGTTTGACGCTTGCCAAAGCAGCGGGCTTGACCGGGCCGCCTATTGTTTTTAAGCTGCTGTCGGCCCTGAAGGTGGCTGCAGATTGTGCAAAACCCTTAAATGAAATTGACATAAAATCCTCCTTTGTTTGCTTCATGATTTATATTTTAAATTCCTTGTTATCATTGGCAGAAATATGATCTTTTTGGGCCTTGAGTTGGGGCGCGGGCGGCAAGACCTTTTTCGCCTCATCCGCCAAGGCCGCCTTGAGCGAGCATAAGTCTTCTATGCTCAAGCGTTTGCAGATACCGCTTAGGTTTTCACCCGGCAGGCCGGGCAGGCTTATTCTGCCCATTTTTATCACCTGCAAAAGCAAGTCTTCGCGGTAGGCTTCCACCCCGCGGCCGGCCTCTTGCAACTTTTGTACATAATCTTTCAAACAACGCCTGTCCCCTTCTTCCAGGGTCAGTTGGCCTTGTTCTTGGTCCAGCTTTTTTAAAATATCTTCTATAGCCATTTCTTGTCCCTCCTCAATTTTTGTTTTGCTTTCAAATCTTTTGGTTACCCCTGCCGCCCTTTGAGCCGGTACTGCCACAAAGGACCATTCATAAGCATCCACCGCACCGCTTAAAACCCCGTGGCAGATTTTACCGCCGTAAGTTTGCCCCTTTTTATGGCTGCAGGTCTCCTTCATAAAATCCGCACCGCAAACAGAGCACCTAATCTCCTTAACGGCGCAGCCGACGCTTACTTCCTTTTTGATACCGGCACGGATTTCTTCAATAAGGTCGGCATTTTTTGCCGTTCGCGGCATATAGGCACGGGCCTTGATATAGGCATATTCTTCACCGGCGGCCGTAACCTTACCCGGCTGCCGAACCAAGTGGCAGCTGTAAAGCCTGGCCGTTTGATCCCTGGCGTCCATAGAATGGTTGTAGAGGCCGGCCTTGCCCACAAACATGGGGGCCAAGTCTTCCAAGGTGGCTCTGTCAAAGCGTTCAAAATCACGGTCCAGCTCATTGTCGCAAAGGATTAAAGAAAAGCTGTAAACTCCGTCGGCCGTCAGTTCTTGCTGGGTGAAGGCGTTAATCAGCTTGAGGTCTTCGTCAAAAGGCGAACGATTGTCAAAATTTGTTTTCATTGTTTTATTGAGCTTCATTTTCTTCCCCCCTTTCATTTTCATTTTCAATTTTTTGGGCTTGGGCGTTGAAAAGCCTGGCCCTGGCCAGTTCCACCGAATCTTGCAAGTTTATATCATCCCAGACCAGGCGGGCCTTGCAGTCATAGCCTTCCAACTTCAAAAACATTGAACAAACCTTGTCTATAACCGGGCTCAAAATGCTGCGATAGGCCTCAAGTTCACTGGTCAGGGTATCGGCTTGCTGGGCCGACATGCGCTCGGTGGAACTCCAGCTGAGTCCCAGCATAAAGGGCGGCAAGCCCGTCTTGGCTACGATTTGTTCCAAGAGCTGGCGGACGGGCACGGAAGAGTCGGGGATTTGATTTTCTGCCCCGATAACCTTAATTTCCACATCGCCCGCTGCCACAAAATCCCGAACCCGATTGCCTTCCCGCATGGTTTCGCTCCATTCACGGGCAACCTGCATGGCCCTTTCCTTGGCGTAGGCCCTGTCCATGGCGTCATTGCCGGGCTTGTAGGTTACCGCAAAACGGACATTGCCCACCCTTTCCCAATTGGCCTTGGTAGCCGTCAAAATTTTCAAGAGGACGGAGCTGACAAAGGGTAAGCCTTTTAAAATTGAGTTACCCGTCACTTGCCCCGCACGAGGGTTGAGGACGGAAAACATAATAAGGTCCGGGTAAAGTATCGGCCGCAAGCCCGCCCCTTCCCTGACAAAAATTTCCACATCCAAGCCGTTCCCGGCCCGCTTGAAGCAAAGGTCTTCCAAGGGGGCATTGTAAAGAGCCGCTATCCGCCCATTTGGGTTGGTCACAATCTCACCCACGGCCGTGCCCCGGGTCAGCAGTTCTTCCAAATAACTTGCCACAAAAGAATAGAGCCCCTTTTGGTTACCGCCCACCCCAACGCCCAGAACAAACTCTTCCAGGGCCTTTTGTGCTTTGGGGTCCTCACATTCCAATTCAAAACCGCAGGTCAGGCGCACCAACTTAAAAATTGCCGCATCTATAAGGGGCACGGCTTCACGCAAGGTTTGGTAAAGTTCATTATGCGGGTCATTTAGGGGCCAATAGTCTTCCAAGGCACCAAAAGGGTTGGGGGCGGCCGTTTGCGTTATGGCACTGGCCGCCTTTTTACCCCTAAACCTATCCAAAAAGGCCATAATCATCCCTCCCTTCTCCGCCGCGCGGGGCTGCCTTTGCAAAAAAGCCCCAATCGCCCCCATTTACATAACTGTTGACAAAATAGCGGATATCATCCATGGCATGGTCGTCTTCCTTGCGGGGCCTGTCCCCCTTACTTTTTTCATCCCAACGGTAAAGGGCAAATTCCCTCAGGCTGTCTTCGCAGTCGGGTGAAATTTTGATAAGCCCACTCTTGAGTGCATCCGCCACCCGCCTGATACCGTCAATCAAGTCATTTTGAGCAGGCATTACCTTGAAGCGGCCCCGGCGGCGGATGCATTCCATAAAGCTTGCCGCCGAAGGGTCAACCACCACGGCTTCAATGTCCAAGTCCCCGGCCAGCTCACAAAGCCCCTTGTAATGCTCTTCATCTGTGCGCTGTTCTTTAAGTAGGCGGGAATCGTGGTAGTATTCCGCCTGCCTGTACCAAACACCGCCCCATAAACCCCACAGGCCGAATGACGAAGGGTTGATCGTACCGTAATCGCAAGATATTACATAGCGCCTAGCCTCACCCGTCGGCGGCCTTGCCACATGACGGGTTTGGTCAAAAAATGGATAAACACAACCTTGGGCCGCCACCCACCGCCCCAAAACAAAGCGTTCATAAAAAGCACCGGAATAAAGTTTTTCATATCGGCTTATGACTTTTGTAGAGAGCGAAGGGTTGTCGCGCATGGTGAAATGTAGGTAGAGGCAGTTCTTTTCCTCTGCCTTTTTTATCCATTCCAAATAAAACCAGTGCATGGGGTTTTCGGGATTGCAGTTAAACCAAAACTTGGCCCCTTCCAAAGAGCAACGGGCCAAGGTCTGTTCCACAAAACTGCGGGGCATGAGGGCAACTTCGTCCAGCAAAACCCCGCCCAGCGTGATTCCCTGAATCAGGGCCGCCGAACTTTCGTCACGCCCGCCGAAAAGGTAAAAGCGGTTGGTCCGACCCCCATGGCTGATTTCCACCAGGTTTTGTGAAAACTTTTCCTCACAGACAAAGCCCAAGTTTTGGAGTATGGGCAAGATAGGGCGGGTCACATTGCGCCGCAAAGACACAATGGTCTTGCCACACAGGGCGAAGGCCCTGTCATTAAAATTACTTTGTGCCCAAATTACAAAAGAAAGACACATGCATAGCGTCTTGCCCGAGCGCACAGCCCCGTCACAAATAAGCGCATCGCAGCTTTTGTAGGGGCTTTGCGGGCACCACCAAGTGAGCGCTGCCATTTGTTTTTTTGAAAAGCTTTTAAATTCAACACTCATCTACTCCTCCTTCCCTTCTTTTTCACTTTCGGCCAGGGCACGCGCCCCATCTTCCAAGGCTTTAAAGAAGGGGTTTTGTTTTTGACTCCCTGTTTCTTGGGCCCCGGCTTCTTGCAGTTTTTCCAGGGCCTTGAGCCTGTCAAAAAACTTGATTTCAAGCCCTCCCCCCTTGGGTTTTTTTATGCCGGCAACATTGAGCAAATCCAAGCTTTCAAAGTCTTCCTCCGCCAGGTCTTCACCGGCATAAATCAGCCTTAAGGCATCCGCCACCGAGCCGAAGGCCAAGCGCCTGTAACCCGCACAAACTTCTTCCAAGCCCCTTGTGTTTTGTTTTGCCAAGCTTTTGATTCGGTCCGAAATTTCAACCCTTTGTAAAAGCCCGGCGGCCGCCCTTTGGGGCCTTGCCTTAAAACCCGCCATGGCTGCCGCCGTGCGGGCATCACGCCCCCCGGCACAATAAAAGCAAAAAAGATTTTCTTTTTTTGTGAGAGCTTTTTTCTTCATTTCCTCACCCCCTCGACCTATGGCCCCCACCCATAGGCAAAACCACGCGGCTTTTTAGCCTTTTTGAGATAAAAAAGACAGGGTTTTGACCCCCTTTGACGACTTTTAAGCTTCTTTTTAATCTTTTTTAAATCTTTGCCCCTTTAGGCCCCTTTTTCATTGCACCCTAAAATTTATTGTGTTATTATAATCAATGCTCCGAACTTTTTTGTTTTTTCAAAATATTTCCCATATGGCATAATCACGGGCAAGTTTCGGGGCGGATTTTCTATGAAAGGGGCAGGTTTATTATGTTTAATAATAAAAATGCTGAAATTTATGTTCCCGATTCCACCCCTGTCGACCAAGCCTTGGCCCGCACCACGGCCATCTGCTTTGCCGCCCATCAAGACGACATTGAAATAATGGCTTACGGCCCCATAGTTGAAGCTTACGGCCGGGAAGACAAATGGTTCACCGGCGTTACCCTTACAGACGGCGCGGGTTCACCGCGCGCCGGCGTTTATGAGCGCTATACGGACGACCAGATGAAGGCTGTTCGCGCCGTTGAGCAAAAAGACGCCGCCAAGGTCGGCAAGTATTCGGCCATGGCCCTACTCAATTACCCCAGTTCACAAACGAAAGACCCGGCCAACAAGGCCCTTGAAGAAGATATTGTTACTTTGCTTGAAAAAACCGGGGCCCATATAGTCTATACCCACAACTTGGCCGACAAGCACGACACCCATGTGGCCACGGCCCTCAAGGTTATCCGTGCCATCAGGTCCATGCCTGTGGAAAAACGGCCTAAAAAGCTGATTTCCTTGGAAGTTTGGCGCGGTTTGGACTGGCTTTGTGACGAGGATAAAACTGTTTTCGACACCTCCCCCCACCCCAACCTGGCCGCCGCTATTTTAGGGCTTTTTGACAGCCAAATCGCCGGCGGCAAACGCTATGACGCCGCAGCTTTAGGCAGGCGCCTGGCCAATGCCACATTTTTTGCCAGCCACGATGTTGACGATTGTGACTCCATGTCTTACGGTTTGGACATAAGCGAGCTTATTGAAGACGACAACTTGGACCCCATCGCCTTCATTAACAAATACATTGAAAACTTTAAAGAAGAAGTTGAAAAAAGAATTGCGAGGTTTTAAGATTGAAGCTTTACGGTATTGAATTTGAGGTTAAAAATTTACCCCCACTGGACTCTGACTATATCCCCCTGGCCAAGTTTAATGAGGCCTTCTTGAAAACAGCCAAGAAGCCCCTTAACATCGCTATTGAGCGCAATGACGGCCTGGTCAGCGTTTTTGAAACTTTCGTCCACGGCAGTGAAGACATGCGCGAGGCCGACTGCTTTTATGTTGAGCGTTTGGTCAAGTTCCTTCTCTGGTCCAAGGGCGGTTTCAAGGTTTTCATCTGCGGTGACGACAGCGTGGCGGATTATATCAAGGCCACCTATGCCAAGGGCGGGGCTCGTGAATTTGATTTTGACTTCATGGCCCAAGTTTTTGAAGAACCTTTTGAAGTTGTGGCCTGCACCTATGAAGACACCCCGGCAGAAAATGAAGACCCAAAACCTTTGGGCCGCCACTTGGACGGTTGCCGCATAGGCTTTGACGCCGGCGGCAGTGACCGCAAGGTTTCCGCCGTTATTGACGGTGAGCCCGTTTACAGTGAAGAGGTTATCTGGCACCCCAAAACCACCGCAGACGGCCAATACCACTATGACAATATCGTATCCGCCCTTAAAACTGCTGCGTCCAAGATGCCCAGGGTTGACGCTATCGGTGTCAGTTCGGCCGGCATTTATATCAACAACCAAACCAAGATTGCCTCCCTCTTCCGCCAAGTTCCGCAAGACCAGTATGAATCCATCGTTAAAAACATCTACCCCAATGCCGCCAAAGAAATCGGCAATGTGCCCATTGAAGTTGCCAATGACGGTGATGTTACGGCCCTTGCGGGTTCCATGAGCCTGAATGACAACAACATTTTGGGCATTGCCATGGGCACCAGCCAGGCAGGCGGTTATGTTGACGGCAATGGCTACCTAACCGGTTGGCTCAATGAGCTTGCCTTCACCCCGGTTGATGCCGCACCGGAGGGTCCGCTGGACGAATGGTCGGGCGACATGGGCTGCGGGGTCATGTACTTTTCACAAGACGGGGTTATCCGCTTGGCCCCCTTGGCAGGCATTAAGCTTGACGAAAATGCCAGCCCGGCAGAAAAGTTGGCCTTTGTTCAGGAAGAAATCAAAAAAGGCAATGAAGATGCAGATAAGATTTTTGAAGCTATCGGTGTTTACCTGGGCCATGCTCTTGCCCAATACTCAAGCGTTTATGACATTAAGCATGTTCTTCTCATGGGCAGGGTTGTTTCGGGTAAGGGCGGTCAATTGATTTTAGACAAGGCCAAGAAGGTTTTAACAGAAGAATACCCGGCAGTCGCAGCCAAAACGGAAGTTGCCCTACCGGATGAAAAAAGCAGGCGGGTGGGCCAAAGTGTCGCGGCGGCCTCCTTACCCCAAATATAAAGATAAAAAAACGCTCCTTTTGGGGCGTTTTTTAAAGTATGATAATATTTTTCAGGAGGAAAACGATGGACTTATCTGCTTATAAGTTTTGGTTTGTCGTGGGCAGCCAAACCCTTTATGGCCAAGATGTTTTGGATACCATCGATAGGCGAGGCCAAGAAATGGCAGAAAAAATGAGCCAAAGCCCCCTCTTACCCTGGCCCGTAATCTATAAGGCTACCGCCAAATCCGATGATGAAATTTTGGCCCTGGTAAAGCAGGCCAATCAAGATGACAGCTGCGCCGGCCTCATCACCTGGATGCATACTTTCAGCCCCTCTAAAATGTGGATTAAGGGCCTGGTAAGCTTGGAAAAACCTTATTGCCACTTGGCCACCCAATATAACCGTGAAATTCCCTATAAAGAAATTGATATGGACTTTATGAACCTCAACCAGGCCGCCCATGGGGACAGGGAACACGGCTTTATCACAAGCAGGTTGAGGGCCGGGCGGAAAATTATTGCAGGCTACTGGCAAGACCCGGATATTCTGGCTAAATTAGGCCAATGGATGCGGGCCGCAGTCGGGGCTGCCTTTAGCAAAAACCTTAAACTTGTCAGGTTTGGCGATAATATGCGCCATGTTGCCGTCACCGAAGGGGACAAGGTTGAAGCCCAGATTAAATTCGGCTGGCAGGTCAATACTTGGCCCGTGGGTGACTTGGTGGCCAAGTTCAATCAAGTGCCGGATGAAGAAGTTGACAAGCTCATAAAAGATTATAAAAATAAGTACGAGGTTAATACAGAAAATACCGATGCTGTTCGCTACCAAGCCAAAATCCAATTAGCTATTGAAAAAATGTTGCTTGATGAAGGGGCCGTGGCCTTCACCAACACCTTTGAAGACCTTCACGGCATGGAACAACTCCCCGGCCTTGCTACCCAAGACCTGTCTGCCAAGGGCTATGGCTACGGCGGTGAAGGTGACTGGAAGGTGGCAGCCCTTACGGCCATTATGAAAGCCATGGCCACGGGTTTGGAAGGCGGAACGGGCTTTATGGAAGATTATACCTATGATTTGACCAAGGGGGATGAAATATCCTTGGGAGCCCACATGTTGGAAGTTTGCCCTTCCTTCGCCAAAGACAAGCCCAAAATTCAAGTTCATGAGCTGGGCATAGGTGGCAAGAATCCCCCCGCCAGGTTGGTTTTTGAAGGCAAGGCCGGCCCCGCCATTGTGGTAAGCCTTGTTGATATGGGCGGAAGGTTCCGCCTAATCTGCCAAGACATTCAATGCTTGGACCCGGTAAGTGATATGCCCAACCTACCTGTCGCAAGGATTATGTGGAAGGCCATGCCCGACCTTTTAACAGGCCTGGAAGCTTGGCTTTTGGCCGGCGGCGCCCATCATACCGTTTTGTCTTACGCTCTCACAGCCGGGCAAATGGAAGACCTGGCCGAAATTTGGGGTGTGGAATTCGTCCATATTTCCAAGGATACTGACTTAAGAGACCTAAAAGATCGGCTCTTCCTTATGGATTTAGCCTGGAAATTAGGCAGATAGGTGCCATATGTACAGTCAATTAAAAGAAAAAGTTTATAGGGCCAACATGCTTCTTCCCCACCACGGTCTGGTTAAATTCACCTGGGGCAATGTGTCCCAAGCCGACAGGGCCAAGGGTGTCATGGCCATCAAGCCTTCGGGTGTCGCTTATGAAGACCTGACGGCCGAGGACATTGTTGTCATAGACCTAAAAAATGGGCAAACTGTGGAAGGCGGGCTCAAGCCTTCTTCCGACACGGCCACCCATTTAGAACTCTACAGGCACTTTAAAACTATTGGCGGCATTGTCCATACCCACAGCAGATGGGCCACTATTTTTGCACAAACAGGCAAGCCCATACCCGCCCTTGGCACCACCCATGCCGACTATTTTTACGGAAGTATCCCCCTAACCCGACCCTTGACCAAGGCAGAAATTGAAAAGGATTACGAAAAAAACACGGGCCTTGTCATAGCCGAAAGCTTTAAAGACATAGGCTATGAAGCCCTACCCTCTGCCCTGGTCTACGGCCACGCCCCCTTTTGCTGGGGCAAGGACGGGGATACCGCGGTTCACCATGCCGTCGTTTTGGAAGAGTTGGCCTTCATGGCCTGGCACTGCCTTGCCTTGGACAAGAACTTGCCCCCCATGCAAAAAGAATTGTTGGACAAGCACTATTTAAGAAAACACGGAAAAGACGCTTATTACGGTCAAGAATAAAGAGGTGGATTATGATTACTGATAAAATTAAAGAAAACAAAACGATTTTGGGGGTCGAATTCGGCTCCACCCGCATCAAGGCGGTTTTGAGCCTTGAAGGCGGTCAAATTTTGGCCACATCCGACTATGGATGGGAAAACAGTCTGGTTGACGGCCTTTATACCTATGATTTGGAAGAGGCTTGGACCGGGCTGCGCCACTGTTACAGCACTATTTACGAGACTGTCAAAAAAGATTATCAAACCGAGCTCACCGGCCTTGGGGCCCTGGGTTTTTCCGGCATGATGCACGGCTACCTGGCCTTT
>LSQX01036406.1_pt1 | contig 14114 bp, 17 predicted proteins | sample 654561 | NCBI WGS metagenome assembly LSQX01 (sample SAMN04489861, study PRJNA283612) | anaerobic digester metagenome | isolation source: 4 biogas reactors fed with cattle manure at either 37C or 55C with and... | place: Denmark: Kongens Lyngby | collected 2014
TTTTCATAAATAGTTTTTTTATGTCAGATTATGACAACTGACTGCATAATATGCCATATTGAACCAAAAGCAGCAGCTATCCCAATAGCAGGCAACGAAACCGGTCCGAGAATGGCCATAGTATAAGCAGCCATAGTCGCGGCTGATGCATCTGCGTACAACACACCTTCAAGGTAAGCCCAAATAATCTCCCAATCAAGTTTTGTTGAGACATCATCGTTTTGCGAATCTATCCATTCATTGATGTTCCCTTCCCAATATTGAGCAGAATCAACAAAAACGGCAGAAGTCATAGCACATAGATTAAAAAGATCGTCTGGCGCGTCAACGTATTTTTCTGAAAAAAGAACTTCAGACACATCGTTTTCTAACTGATCTATATTCTCGAAATCAAGAACACCCATCAAATCATCAAGTAACTCATTTGTGATTTCATCATATTCATCACTCTTGGTTTTAATTCTATCGGACAATAATACTTCATGCGCAATAGCAAGGAATTCATTTTCATTATATTCAATGCCATTTGCATCTAAATAAGATAAACTGATTCGATCAATCTCCTTAACAATATCATCACGAGTAACCCGCATATTTGGGTTAAAAATATCAGGTGATGCTTGCTCACGAAAAGTTCGTATTAAGCCACTATGATTATTGGCAGCGGATATACATTCGTTAAAAAAGTGTTGTCTTTCAATTAATTCAGCTTTTTCTTCTGAAGTATTTAATTGACAAGAATTGGAGACAAGGCAGATAGATAATATAAGAATTATTTTTTTCATTTTAATTGTGATTATTTTTGAATTTAATAATGATGTAGCATAGTCTCTAAAGATTTAAATTGTTAATAAATGTCGTATAGGTTAAGATGTCCGTATAAACATATTTTTTTTCTTGTGCCCTTTATGAAAGAAAAGACGTATAACGCCATGTGAAAAGAAATGTTTCTTACCACTCTTCTCCGCAAGAGCCACATTTATGCTTGCCTTCATGACCAGCATCCCTTTTGCATCTGCCACTGCAACTATTGGTAACATCAGAATGCCATTTATTACATTGAGCCCGCTTTTTGCCGGGTGTTTCATTGATGGCTTTTGTTTCTTTTTTAGTTGTTTTCATTAGAAAATGATGTTGAATTATCCTACTCGTAAGGCTTTTCGGTTACGCCCCGTTTTTAGTATGGTTTCTGGGCTCCATAATAATAACAAGAATTAAATCATCAGGTAGATGAGTTTCAGAGGCACAATATTCTGTGAGCTATTAAGGAAGCAAATTGGGTCGTTTGGAACGTCAGATGGTACGTAATTGGAAACGATACAAGAACTAATTTCAAAAATATGTAAAAATTCCAATTGTTACACCTCTGAATGTATAAATTTACCTTATTATTCTTTTGATAATCATTCAATTATTTTTAATGTACGTATATATTACATATTTTGTAACTTTGTTGTGGTTAACCCGGGTAAATGCACTGATATGGAAGATACTACACAACAAATCGAAACAGCAATCAGGAATATTGCAGAAAGTTGGGGATATACTATTTCCGATCTCTATTCATCAAAGAAGAGTAATGAACTGGTATTTCTTAGACTTGCCATTGTTGATGTTCTCCGACGCAATGGCTATACCTTCCGGGAAATTGGATGGATGATCAATCGGGATAGAACTGCTGCCCAAAGAAACAAAGAACGTGCTGATGACCTGGTAGCAACAGGGGACATTCTATTTCTGAAGGTTCGGAAGATGGTAGAACATCATTTATCATTCTTAAAACAGGAAGAAGTGCACATCTAGTGCATATCTAGTGCACATCAGGTGCACAAAATGAAAATTCTTTTCTATTTGATTGCAAAATTTGCCGAAAGGCGAATTATGCAGCAAACACTAACTCTTAAGCAAAATAAGTTCGTTAACAAGTATCTCGAATGTGGCAACGCATCCGAGGCTTATCGTTTTGCCTATTCGTGTGCAAACATGAAAGACGAGACGATAAATCGCAAAGCGATAGAAGTGTTACAAAACGGCAAGGTTGCGGCAAGGATCAAAGAGTTACAAGCACGTCTGCAGCTCAAAAGCGATCTTACAAAAGAACGTGTCCTTTTTGAACTGGAATGTATCATTGACGCTCAGATTACCGATTACCTGGATTTCACCGGGTCCCGCATCAAGTTTAAACCGTTTAGTGAGTTAACCCAAAGGCAGGTCAAAGCCATAGAGAGCATCAAGAAGGGTAGAAACGGAATTGAATTGAAACTACATGGAAAAAGCTGGTCCATTGAACGGATCTGTAAGATGTTGGGATATGATGCCCCGGAGAAACTCGAACACATGGGAAAGGACGGGAAGGATCTTCTGCCTACCGATATACTGGACAAGATTCCTGACACCGTGCTAAATGATCTGTACAAAAAGCTAAAAGATGGAGAGATCTCGTGAGTTGAATCTTCGGTTATGCCGGTTGATAGCTGAGGCTAAAGGTCGGCAAATGTGTACAGAATCATTCTATGAGTTTGTACAGACTTTCTGGGAGGTAATTATTCCGGAAAAGCCTGTATGGAACTGGCATATTAAGTACCTGTGTGATGAACTGCAGACACTGGCCGGGTATATCGTCCGCCGGGAGGCAAAGCCCTATGATCTGATCATAAATATACCCCCAGGTACAACCAAGAGCTCGTTAGCCACCGTGATGTTCCCTGCATGGCTATGGACGCAGGATGCAACAATCCGGGTTATAACAAACTCTTATTCGGCTGCCCTAGCCATTGAACATGCGACTAAGAGCCGTGACATCATTCTCTCGGATAAATACCGGCATCTTTTTCCTCATATTCTTATACGAAGGGATAAAGCTGCCAAATCCTCTTATGAGAATACCAGCGGAGGGGCCCGGTATGCAACTTCTACCGGTGGAATGATTACCGGAATCCATGGTCATTTGATCATCAATGATGACCCCTTGAACCCGGCGCAAGCAATATCAGAGGCAGAACGCAAAACAGCCAACGAGCACACAAAGACCCTTGCCTCTCGTAAGGTTGACAAGGCAAATACGCCAATTATAACCATCATGCAGCGTTTGCATGAGAATGATGTCACCGGTTACCTTTTGGCTAAGAAAGCGGAGAAAATACGGCATATCTGCCTTCCTGCAGAACTTTCCTCTCTTGTAACTCCAACAGAAGTAAGAAAGAACTATGTCAATGGCCTTTTGGATCCTGTCAGGTTATCCAGGAAGATCCTGGATGAGCAGCTCATCGACCTGGGATCCCGGGGATATTCCGGACAATACGATCAAAATCCGGTCGCAGATGGAGGAAATATTGTCAAAAGGGAATGGTTCCAGTACATATCCTATAACGATTTTATGGGGCTAAAAGGGTCCATTCCAGTAACATTTTTTGTTGACACAGCTTTTACAGAGAAAAAGGAGAATGACCCAACTGGAATAATTGGAACTTGTAAGATTCGCAATGATCTGTATATACTATGTGCGAAAAAGGTCTATAAAAAATTCCCGGACCTGATCCGCTTTTTACCGACCTATGTTAAGGAGCATGGTTACACTGCTCAGAGTACGATCCGGATTGAACCTAAAGCGAACGGTATCTCTGTGGTTGATCAACTACAAGAAAGTACAAAACTCAATATTACCAGTACACCGGCACCAACAGACAGTAAAGAAACCCGGTTAAATGCAGCATCTCCCAAAGTTGAATGTGGACGTGTCATATTGGTGGTTGGTCCCTGGAATGAAGAATTTATCGAAGAAGTATGCGGGTTCCCAGCCAAAGAACATGATGAGTACGTGGACCTCTTATACTATGCTATAGACTATCACTTGAACAGCGAGAGCGGCCTTAGTGCTGAAGAATTGGCCGATTTACTTTAACAATACTTTGCCATGGAAATAAAAGATATCATCAAGCTAGAAGACACAAGCCTAATCTATAAGAAGCTTACGGCTAACAAAAAGGAACAGATTGTTTCCATTGAAAAAATCATAGCACAACTCAATCCAGAGAAGCATGATGTAATGGATCCTAAGATCCGTAAGAAAAAAACTGTAAAGGTTGACACGAAAAAAAACGACGAAATAACAGGTGAAAAAATCTACAAAGAGACCAAGATTGAGGTTTGTCGTGTTGCTGTTCCTTTACAGAAGATCCTGGTTGAGCGAACAGTTGGCTTTACATTCGGAATACCAGTCGAGTATTCATTAAAGAGCAAGAAGAAGGACCAAAAAAAATTCCAGGATCTCTTTGATGTCATGGAAGATATCATGCATGACAACAAGATGCATTATTTTGATCGTAAGCTGGCCCGAAGGGTCTTTTCTGAATGTGAAGCAGCCGAGCTATGGTATTTTACCCTGGATGATCAAGGGAAGCCTGAAGAGATGAAAGTCAAACTGCTTTCACCGCTCTTGGGTGATCAACTCTTTCCTCATCGGGATCAGTACGGGCGAATGGATGGTTTTGCCAGGAAGTATTATGTTAATGATTATGACGGAAAGAGAATTGGAAGATTCGATGTCTATGATAAACGATATGTATATCGATATGTCTTCAAAGATGGGGTAATGGTGAAATATAACGATCCTGCTTTACATGGGTTCACAAAAGTTCCGGTAATTCATTATACCCAAGAGGCCCCTGAGTGGTATGATGTACAGTCGGCTATAGATCGTGTCGAAACGCTTATCTCTAACTGGGGAGATACGAACGATTATTTTGGATCTCCATCCTATTTCTTTAAAGGGAAGCTGAAGGGATTTGCAGAAAAAGGGGAACAGGGCAGAGTATATCAGGGCGATGAAAATACGGAGATGAGGGTGCTTTCCTGGAACAATTCTCCAACATCCATGAAAGATGAACTGCAAAACCTTTTGGCCATCATCTTTGGATATGTTCAGACTCCGGATATCTCTTTCGATGTGATGAAAGATATATCAAACAACACCTCCGGAGTAGCCATTCGGCTGATGTTTACCGATGCTCACATGAAAGTTGCAACAAAGGAAGAATTGTTCGGAGAGATGTTTACTCGTAGATGTAATTTGATATGTAATGGGATTGTCACCTCATTGAAAACGGAAGGTGGAGTTATCTCAGATAGTATCGCCAATACCATCAAGATTGAGCCTGTTTTCACTCCTTATCTGCCGAAAAATGAAAAGGAAGAGATTGAAATGATCTGTACTGCAGTTGGTTCAGGCATTGCATCAAAAAAAGAAGGGATTGAACGTTTAGGATGGAGTGGCAATGCGGAAGAAACACTTACTCAGATATTAAAAGAAAAAGCAACTGATGCCGTTGAACCGGCTTACTAATAAGTCGAGATGCAAGATAAATGGGAAAAACGACAGCAAAGAGAAATCAACCGCTATGCTGCCAGGATAGAGGAGATCTACAAAAAGGCGGCAGAGGAAGCGGCAAGAATTGGTCATAGCATCCATAACTTCAATCCCGACCGTCCTTTTTCTTTTGATGATTATCCTCAGGCCAAAAAGAAGATAACCGAGCTTCTAAAGGAAGTGGCCAATAATGTTGAGAGTACCATTATTGACGGAGTTAAATCATCCTGGACACTAGCTAACAATCGAAACAGTTATCTCACCCAGCTTTTGCTTGGGGACTACTACAATAAACTCACTTCAGAGCAGGCTTCACGTTACTATACAAACCATCATGCGGCAAGGAATGCCTTTTTGACCAGGAAGGAAGATGGACTGGGGCTATCAAACCGGGTTTGGAAATATGTCAATCAGTTTAAGACTGAGATTGAACTAGGGATTGAACTGGGTCTTGGAGATGGGAAATCGGCTGTTGATATGGCCCGTGATCTTAAGCAGTACCTGGTTGAGCCGGACCGGTTATTCAGAAGGGTCCGGAATAAATATGGCAACCTTCGCCTTTCCAAGGCCGCTGAGGCGTTCCATCCAGGTCCTGGTGTGTATCGATCCAGTGTAAGGAATGCCCAGAGGCTTACCCGGACTGAGAACAATATGTCGTACCGGTTAGCTGACTATTTGAGGATCCAGGACCAGGACTTCATTGTAGGGATAGAGATCCATCTGTCCAACAACCATCCTGTTGAAGACATATGTGATGAGCTCAAAGGTAAATACCCTAAGACATTCAAGTTTCTTGGCTGGCACCCTCACTGCCGCTGTTATGTCACGTATATCGTAAAGACGGTAGAGGAGCTTAACCAGGAAACAGCCGCTTTACTGGAAGGGAAGAAGATCAATATCCGGAGCGTTAATCAGGTAAAAGACGTTCCGGAGAACTTCAAAAAATGGGTAGAAAAGAACCAATCACGTATTGATGCTGCCCGGGAGCGTGGAAAGGTTGCTTATTTCATCCGGGACAATGAAAGGTATATTGGTTTTTAGACTAAATGCTAACTAATTTCTGCAGAAAGAATAAGAGGAAACACTGTAAAGTATTTCCTCTTGAAAAAGAGGTGGTAAGGATGCCCTTAACCTCTCCATCATTTAACCAACATTCTGTCATTGCAAATATAAAAATCATTAAAAGAATTTATTAATATTCTCTGTTTTTTAGCTAAATATCTTCCTGATTTTCAAAAGGTGCACATCTAGTGCACATCTAGTGCATATGTAGTGCACAAACCTTCAATTAAAGAAATTTTATAAAATATTTTTGTTGACATCATAAAACAAAGTAAAAAGGATAGTTATGATTCAACAAATTACAGATGCGCTCAAAACCAAATTCACTGGGGTTGACGACAAAATTATCGGCAGGGTGGCCGCTAAGCTGGCCAAAACTGTCACAAAACAGGAAGATGTTGCAACCTCCGTTGAGGGGGTAACATTTCAACAGATTCTCGAATCCTATGGAGACAGCCGTGCTACCGAAGCTACACAGACGGCTGTTCAGAATTACGAGAAAAAGCACGGGTTAAAAGACGGGCAAAAATTCGAGGAAGAAGGTAAAACACCTGAACACTCTACTTCTAACACGCTTACACCGGAGAGCGTTCAAAAACTGATCGATGACAAGGTGGCTGCAGCGCTTGCACCTTACAGGGACAAGGAGGAACGGTCACGCTTGCAAAGTCTTCTCAACGGACATGAGAAGTTGAAAAACATTCCGGAAGTATTCCGCACAAAGTACTCAATCCAAAAGGAAGAGGATTTGGATGCGGTTGTCACACAAATTGAAACCGACTACACAGCACTCAAGCAAGATCTTGTCCGTTCAGGACAGTTCTCTGAACCGCCTGCAAGTGGTTCAGGATTGAATACTACTGATGATTTTGTTGATCAGTTGCGTAGTATGGGCGAAAGTAAAAAGTAACACTAACAAAAAGAGTAAGTTATGTATTTTGAAGAAAAGACACCAACTGCAATAAAAGAAGGTGTTTGGAACGAGAAAACCTGTATACGCAGGACCGCCGGATGGAATATCTATACCGGCAATCTCGGATCTATGGAGTGGCTCCCGAAAGGGTCGTTAATGGCTGTCATGGCCGTTAACAATCTTCTTCAGGCCGTACTTGTGAAATCCGGGATCGTCCATGAAAGTCTTAGCAGCGGCACATCCCTTAAAGTAAAAAAGGGACACAACTTTATTGCCGGTGATAAGATTGCAGGGTCAAACACCATTACTGCAATTACCCCGGGATCCGACAGTGATCCTTATGACACTTTCACAATCACCTCTGCATCGTTTACAGCCGGTGATGTAATTCTCTCACTGCCTGTAAACAGTGACAATCCTGAAGTTTTTGATAATGTATTGAAAATTGGGTTGAATTATGCCCCGGTCAGGATCAAAGGAGCACCTACCTGCGTTATTACACTGCAGGCATATGAGATCAAAGAGGCAACTCTTCCCTGGCCAATCAATGCTGCAATTAAAAAAGCTCTCACGAGCCGTCACGATTTTATATAGGAGGAAAAAGCAATGGATTCAATTTTACAAAAATTACTGGAGCCTAAAGCATTTGATGCTTTTATCCAAGAGAACATGAAGATTTCCACCTATAAAGCTGACTGGAAGCAGGAGATGGATGTGGAGTACGAACCGAGTAAAGCCTATCAGGCAATTCTGGCTGAATATGCCGCTGCTATGGTCGGTTCTGTTATTGACAAAAACGCTGAGAAGCCGACTCACCAGATGCCTACAGCCAGGGAATTGGTTGGAGCTATTGCCCGGATGGGTGATGAATGGCAGATGGATAACGACCGGTTGGATCGTTTCTATTACCTGGAAGGCAGGTACCGCAGCCGGGTTGCCAATTTCTCAGAAGAACAAAGAAAGGCAGAATTTGCCAAGCTTGTAAAATATCTGTTTGATCCCTTTGAAAAGGCAGTTATTGCACCTCACAAGCGTATTGGCATGCTGTATTATGAGGGACTTTTCAACGGGACACAGTCGGTAAGTTCCCTCAATAACACAGCTTCCGACATTGCCTACAGCTATGACTTGGGTGTAGAAAGAATCAAAACACAGTTTGGCCAGTGGAGCAATCCATATGCCCGTCCTGTGGATGATTTCCAGCACGTTGTTGATCTTGCTGCAGGAAAAGGAAAGAGCGTTTTGAAAGTGAGAATGAGTAAAAAAACCTTCCGCCGGATGGCAACAACCAACCAGTTGAAGGACCATTTTGTTGTGAAGCTCAATGGGGTTGATGTGGCAAAATCCGATGTGGGCCTGACGCATGTTAACACTTACCTGGAAGACAAATTGTTGCCTACCATTGAGATCGAACCCGATCGCTTTGTTACTCTGGCAGATGGATCTTCTGTCAACCTGACAAAAGACGACCGTGTTGTGTTCATGTGCGCTACCCGGGTAGCTGTTTTGAAAGCTGCTGATCCACTGGAAATGGTGGATCCACTTCCCAACAAGGTTTACTCTACCTATGATGACAACCTGGTAGGAATGTGGCGTGATTCAAGAGGCCGGTTCGTTGATTACGAAATGTGGGGGACCCCGGTATTTATCGGAAGAAACGAATACTTCATCCTGAAAACAGATGAGGTAGAATCCTCATTCGTAGCTCCGTTTGACCCCACTGCTACTCCTGTTATTCTTCCTTTCAAAACAGCTGAAACCTTTGAATGTAATGAAGGCGCTTCAGATACTGAAGTAATTGCCTTCTCTACACAAGGGATAACCGGTAAGGTTAAAGCTGTCCTGGGTGGAACTGATAAAGCCCGCTTCGCTCTTGGAAACATTGAGCTTGGTGAAGGTGGTGGAAACATTGAAATAACCTATACTCCTGGTGATACAGCAGGTGAAGTTGAACATGCAGCAACACTGACACTCTCAGCTCCGAATGTTGCTGAAAATGTTGTTATCACTCTGAATGGAGTTTCACATGATGTGGCCTAATGAAAACCTACTTCGATAGAGTAAAAGCAGAACTAGGCGCTTATGAAGTAAGCCGGAATGCTATTGAAAGTGCAATTGAGAAAGTCGAGGAGCGTTTTGCGCTCCCGGCTTTTCAATCTGATCAAGAATACGTTTCCGGCAATATGAAGTATGTCGCTATAGCTGCCATTTATGTACTCAATTCGATAAGAGGCTACAAAAGTGTCAAGGTAGGAGATGTTTCCAAAGAATGGAACGAGCAGGAAATTGACGGGAGAATACGAGTGATCTGCAAAGAAAACGGATTATCTCTCGATCAATTTCTGACTGATAAAAACACTGTCAATAACCTTACAAATATGTGGTAATGGATATTGAGAACGGAACATTGACACCAATTATAGCGATTCCCGCAGGAAGAAGCGAAAACGGGTACATGGTACCGGCTTCTTCAGCTCCCGGGGATCCTATACGCTGCTATATCAAAACGGTCAAGACAAACAACGTAGGAAAGCAGGAGGGTAATTATTTCAAGATAGCCTCATATGAGGTTTTGATTGACAATATACCATTTGCCTCAACCCGTGTGAAGCTTAGCTGTGATGATCGGGGGGACCTTGGTGAATATGCCGTGATCAGTACTATACCAATGCAAGCTGTTAACCTTTTGAAGATACTTGTGTAATGGCAAAAATATCCATTAAACTAAGAACACCGAAGCAAGTAATTGAGGCTTCAATGCGCCATGGGGCCCAGCAGGTCAAGAAAAGGATCCTTGTGCTGATGGAGGTAGCAGGAACTGAGGGTATGAATGCAGCACGTCTTAACGGATCGTATTTAGACCAAACCGGGAACCTTCGAAGTTCGGTGGGATATGCCTTAGTTGAGGATGGAAAGCTTGTCAAAACAGGAGAATTCAATCAGGTCAAAAATGGAGGAGAAGGTCCACAGCAAGGTAGACAATTAGCTGAACAGATCGCTGCCGAATTTCCGAAAGGAATAACGGTTGTGCTTCTGGCCGGGATGCCGTATGCCAGTGCTCTTTCTGCTCGTGGCTATGACGTTATTGATAGTGGGATACTTAAAACGATGCGCCTGGTACCGGAATTATTGAAACCCTTTAAAAACTAACCTATGTCGAGAACAGGACCAGAAGTCGAAAAAGATGTGTTTGACATCATCGCTGCCAGTTCACTTAAAAATAAAGTGAATGGGGTTGTATGTATGGAAGATGAACGTCTTAAGGATTCTGATCTGGAAGACATTGTTGTGAAGTTTGTTTCCGGTATTCCGGGTGTGATTGAAACCGGAAGTGTGGCTGTCTTGATATATGTCAAAGATATTGATCTATATGGAGACGGGACACTTCGACAGAACAAACCACGACTGAAAACTCTTTCACAAGAGGCTGCAAGTTGGGTTAAGGATATCAGTAAACGCAGTATTGAAACCGGATATAAGTTTAGGCTTTTGTTCAGTATAAACACTCAAGAAGCACCTGATATTCATCAGCATTATTTATCAATTCGATTGCACTATAAAGCAGTAGAAAAAGACTAAAACAAACCATTAAAAAATAACAATATTATGGCAGGAATAACATGGGGGAAACCCACAATATCGATGGGAGTAACTGGAGAAAACGATGCATTTGCAGCTTCTCTGACTCCCTTTACATTCAAAATTGCGGAAGATTCAACCGCTTACAGCAAGAATGCTGGCTCAGCAAAAGAAAAATATGGAGAAGGGCATGAGCTGATTGGCAGAAAGGCTGTGAAAGGAACACGGCTTTTGAAATTCACGGCAGTTATTCAAACTCTTGCTGAAATGGCACAACTGGAACTGGGAACAGTTACTACAAAGTCCTTACCTGTTTTTACGGACTTGATGGCCGGTTATAAATCCATACAAGTCGATCCGGAAGAGGTTGGCATGTTGGGTTTGCAGATCCCGAAATGCTCCATTGAATGTTCCGATACCTACACAGGGGCCGATGGTATCTGTGTGGACGTAGAATGCTATGAGCTTACTCCTTCTAATTCTGCGGTAGCTCCTCATACCTGGTATGAGAAAGAAGCTGAAGTTCCTGAAGGATAGTACGTGTTAAAATTGATCGAGAGGCGGGGAATGCCCGCCTCTTATTAAGCTTATGAAGAAACAGAAGAAAGAAGATATAACCGGTCAGATTCTGGCAGCCAAAGCACTTGCCCAGGAACCTCGTGAGATTATTACTTACCGGAAAGTCAGACGCTGGAAAAGGAAGTTCCGATTTTCACCTCTCCCGGGTAAGCTCGTTACCGAGCGAATCCCTGTTAAATGGACCATTTATCCACCGACAATGGGAAAGCAGGAATACTTGGAAAGAGCCTTTTTAGAACTGGGAATTGACTATGAGAAACTTCACGACTCCAAGCATGTTGAGGAAGAAGTAATGAGGGTTACGGCAGAAAAAACGGGGTTATGTGCCCGGTTGATGGCCATAGCTACACTGAATACTGAAAAAGAGTTAAAAGACAACAAACTCATTGAAGAGCGTACAGATTTGTTCAAATGGAACTGCACTCAGAATGAGTTTGTGACAGCTCTGTTAACCGTTTATTCCATGGTGGACCGCCTGTCTTTTTTAGTACTTATGCGATTGATGCAGACAATGCAATTAAACGCTCCCTCTCAAAAAGAGACGACAAGACGCATAAAGTAGTCGGCGGTAATTCTCCGTGGGGCGCAATATTGGATATGGCCTGCTCTCGTTACGGTTGGACATTTCACTATGCTATGTGGGAGATCTCACTGGTAAATCTACAGATGATGTTGGCGGATCAGATTACGGTCCTTTACATAGATAAGAACAGCAAGAACAATGCTTTTGATGACGGGATAGAAATGAAGGCTGAAAAGGCGACAATCGCCCAGGCAAGGGCATTATTAGGATAATATGGCAGAAAATCAATATCCTCTTTATTACGGCATTGGAGCCGACAACAGCGAATTCCTCAAGGCATTCGAGGAAATGCATCGTATCCTGGAGACAACTGCAAAAATGACCGATACCCGGGCCAAGCAGATGGTAAAATCTCTGGCAGAAATCGAAACAAAAAGCAATTCTGTTACTGAGACCATGACTCAAATGCATCAGAAGGGTGAGGTAGATGCCGATAAATATACTTCTGCTCTCACTCGTATGCTGATTGCAGAAAAAGATCTTGTTGCACAACAGGAACGGCTTCGTATAAACTATGAAAAGCAGCAACAGCTTTTAAAAACACTTGAAGAGTCTTATGAAAGTATCGAGAGGCAACTCAGAGAGATGAGTTCTTCCGGAGATGTTTCGTCTGATCAATATGATGCACTTTCACAAAGTCTTTCTCAGATAAAATCAGAGATAGAATCGACAAAAGGTTCTCTTGATACAGCCGGGCAGGCATACGCAGAATATTCTTCAAAGGCCCGTTCAGCAATCGATGAGGCCAGGAGTGCGCAGGAGCGATACAAAGCAGAGGTTCTTGATTCATCTGCCCAGGAAAGCGTCGCTCTGACAAAGGTAGCTACAACACATCGTGAGGTAGAAGCTGCCAGTGAAAGCAGTTATTCAAAAGGTATAAGTCGAAGTAAAGAGCAGGCTGCAGCCAGTAAGGCAGAAAAGGCGGAAATTGAAAAAGTCCAGAATGCAAAATATGAATCGTATATAACCACAAAGCAGATAACTGAGCTTCAGGCAATGAATGCCAGGGATATTATTTCTGCTTATGTTAACCAAAGGGTAGCTGTAAAAGCCCTGGAAACTGAAGTACGAAATGGGAATATTGCCAGGCAGGAAGAATTGAATTCCGAACGTGAACTGCTCTCAACGATAGAGCGGTTGACGTTTGAAAAGAATAAGGCAATGACCATGCAGCGTGAGCTGATCGATTTGCTTTTCAAAGAAAACCAACAGACAAAAGAAGCTACCGCCTATAAACAAGAGTTGGAGAAGGTTGTGAAAGAGGTAGGTACTGCTTACCGGGAAGCGACTAAAACGCAAACATTGCTCTCTAAAGGTGGTTCAGGGATGGCTGGAGTGATGTCCGGATTACAGGGTATCATGGGTGTTTTCACTTCCGCACAAGGGGTTATGGCTTTGTTTGCTAAAAGCAATGAAGATCTGATCAAAATTCAGACTCGGCTTCAATCAGTGATGGCAATAACCATGGGCTTACAGCAGATATCAAACACCCTTCATGCGACATCTGAGTTCAGGGTTAAAACGGTTACCAGTGTGACCAAGTTTTTCACGAAAGCCAATTATGGCCTTGCCACTTCATTAGGAATCTCCAATGCTGCTGCGAAAGCTCTAATGGCAACACTTACCCTGGGCCTTTCAGTTGTAATTACCGGGCTTATTAGCGCCGTTTCGGCCCTTGTTAGCAAGCAAAGGGAACATGCTGAAATGATGAGGTTGGAGGCCGAAAAACAGAAGGAGTATGCAAAAAGTGTTGCTGAAAACGCTAGTAAGCAACTGGTTGTTTATAAGCAGTTACAGTCAGAGTGGAAAACCCTGAAAACTGAATATGAAAAGAACCGGTTTATTGATGACAATAAAACAGAATTTGATAAACTGGGAGTTGCAATTGCATCTGTTGCTGAGGCAGAAAATCTTCTAGTTGCAAACGAGAAGACTTTTATTGCTACCATAAGGCAAAGAGCCATTGCCGCTGCTTCTATGGAGCTTGCTGCTGAGAAGTATAAGCAGGCTATCGAAAAGATGATTGAAGCTGA
>LSQX01165394.1_pt1 | contig 14114 bp, 12 predicted proteins | sample 654561 | NCBI WGS metagenome assembly LSQX01 (sample SAMN04489861, study PRJNA283612) | anaerobic digester metagenome | isolation source: 4 biogas reactors fed with cattle manure at either 37C or 55C with and... | place: Denmark: Kongens Lyngby | collected 2014
TTTTGGCATTATCCCAAGCACCACCAGCATTTGACATCATGATAGCAAGTAGAACACCTGATGAAAGTGCTCCAGCAAGCATACCACCTAATGACTCAACACCAAGCAGTAATCCTACAGCTAGAGGTGCAACAATTGCTAGTAATCCAGGTAGAATCATTTCTTTAAGAGCAGCAGCTGTTGAAATCTCAACACATTTTGCGTGGTCTGGCTTAACAGTACCATCCATGATTCCCGGATTCTCGCGGAACTGTCTTCTAACTTCCTGAATCATCTTATTAGCAGCTCTACCAACTGAACTCATTGTCATAGCTGAGAACAAGAATGGTAGCATAGCACCAATAAATAGTCCAACAATTACAAGTGGCTCTGTAATGCTGATAACAGTTAGATTAGCTGAATCTGAGAAAGATGCAAATAGAGCAAGTGCTGTAAGTGCAGCTGATCCAATAGCAAATCCTTTACCAATAGCAGCAGTTGTGTTACCTACTGAGTCAAGTGTATCTGTGATATTACGTACCTCGTGTGGAAGCTCTGACATCTCAGCGATTCCACCAGCATTATCTGAAACTGGACCGTATGCATCTACAGCAACTGTCATACCACCAGTTGAAAGCATTCCAACAGCAGCAAGAGCAATTCCATATAGACCAGCGAATTGGTAAGCAACAATAACGCCAGCACAAATCATGATGATAGGCCAGAATGTTGATTCCATACCAACTGCAAGACCAGAAATAATTGTTGTAGCTGAACCTGTCTCTGATTCCGCAGCAATTCTCTTAACATGCTTGTGTGCATCTGAAGTGTAATATTCAGTTAACTGTCCAATAATTACACCAACTAGCAGTCCAGCAATAATTGCATAAGCATAAATAAGTGAACCAAGAATTCTATTTGAGAAGAATACTGCAGCAATAATTACTATGAAAGAACTTACATAAGTTCCCATATTAAGTGACTTAGCTGGATTTGTCTTCTCTGAACCCCTTACAGCAAGAATACCAATAACAGATGCAATAATACCTACAGCAGCAATAATCATAGGGAAAATTGCAGCCTGAGCTTCTGTAAATGATGAACTATATCCTTGAGCCTTAACAGCAACTGAAGCAAGTGTTACAGCTGAAATAATTGAACCAACATATGACTCAAATAGGTCTGAACCCATTCCAGCAACATCACCTACATTATCACCTACATTATCTGCAATAACAGCAGGGTTACGAGGATCATCTTCAGGAATTCCTGCCTCAACCTTACCTACAAGGTCAGCACCAACATCAGCAGCCTTTGTATAGATACCACCACCAACACGACCAAATAGAGCCATTGATGAAGCACCAAGACCAAAGCTTGTGATGCACTGTGTAATTGTTGCTAAATCTAGCACAACGAAAACAGCACTTAGTCCAAGAAGACCAAGACCTGTTACGCATAGACCCATAACAGCACCTGATCTAAAAGCAACCTTAAGAGCCTTAGGCATACCACCATTCATAGCAGCGCTTGCAGTTCTAACATTTCCTTTAGTAGCTACATTCATTCCGAAGAATCCTGCAAGTACAGATAGAAGTGCTCCAATTAGATATAGGATAGCTGATGTCCAGTCAATTGCAAATCCAATCAATACGAAAAGAACAGCAATAACAATAACCATTGACTTGTATTCTTTCTTTAGGAATGCAAAAGCACCTTCTCTGATGTACCCTGAAATTTCCTTCATCTTATTATTGCCCGCATCCTGTTTTCCAACCCAAGTTGCAAGACCGAAAGCAACAAGAAGACCAAGTGCAGCACAGATTAGTACTACTAACTTAATAGTCATATTTAATAACCTCCTGATTCGATCATCCTTATATTTCAATAAGAATAGTAATAAATATAAATACTATAGACAGACCAGCTGGTCTGTCTATTAATATCAAATTATAGGTCGCAAAGTATTCTCTTAGCTAAATACTGCGACAATAACTAGGGAAAGCACGATATAAATAGCAGCAGCAATTGTTGTTACTCTACTTAATAAAGCGTCATATCCCTTGCTCTTCTTCTTACCAAAGAGCTGTTCTGCTCCTCCAGCAATCGAGCCCGATAGGCCGTCACTGTTACTAGACTGAAGCAGTATACTGATAATCAGAATAATACTCGCAATCAAAAGGCCAATCATTAAAGCTGTATGCATGGGTCTCACCTCCATTGGTTTCAAAAACAAATAATTTGAAAATTATTTGTTATAAAAAAGAATAAATCGTTGTTACAAGTTTGTATTCTAACACCCATAAACAATTCTGTCAACATCATCAGCCCCGAAAAAACTGCATAACTGCTTTAAAATTTTAATAATGTGAATTAGATTACTTGAATAGTTGTACAAAAACTATCTACAACTTAGTGCAATATCGGCAAGCTCCGCAAAACTGTCTACTTTGAGGCTAGCTCCACCAATAAGTCCACCATCAATATTGTCTTTAGTTAGAAGTTCTTTTGCATTTGATGGTTTCATGCTTCCACCGTAGAGTATTAATAGAGAATCTTCGAGGTGAACATTGTCATAAAGTCCTCCTACTAGTCCTCTTATAAAACCACACATATCAGCCGCCTGCTCTGGTGTAGCTGTCTTACCGGTTCCGATAGCCCAGATTGGCTCATATGCAATAACTAATTCTTTCATATCTTCATAAGAAAGACCATCTATATCAGCCATTACCTGAGTAGCAACGAAAGTATTCTCATTGCCAGCTTCTCTAATCTCCAAAGACTCGCCCACACAAAGAATAGGTTTAATCCCGGCTTTAATTAATGCTTTGAGTTTCAAATTGATTGCTGAATCAGTTTCGTTGAAATATTGTCTTCTCTCGGAGTGCCCAATTACACAATAGTCAACACCAATCTCTTTGAGCATATCAACAGAAATCTCACCAGTGTATGCGCCCGACTCCTCATAATGAACATTTTGTGCACCAACTTTAATATCTGAACCCTTTAGTGCACTCTTTATTGCTTCAAGCTGTGTGAAAGGTGCAATGATTGCAACCTCCTCTTCGTTCCCTAGCTCTTTAGCCTTAAGCTCGTTTGCGAACTCCACAGCCTCAGCTGTAGTCATATTCATTTTCCAATTTCCAGCAATTAAGAATTTCTTCATCTTAAATCTCCTTTGTGCTTAAACTATACTTCATCAATTACAGCGATACCTGGCAAAGTCTTACCTTCTAGGAACTCAAGACTTGCGCCACCGCCAGTTGATATGTGAGTCATCTTGTCTGCCAATCCAAATTGTTCAACAGCTGCAGCCGAATCTCCACCACCTATTACAGTTGTAGCATCTGATGCTGCAAGACATTCAGCAATTGCTTTAGTACCAACGGCGAAAGAAGGCATCTCAAATACGCCCATTGGTCCGTTCCATACAATTGTATTAGCTGAAGCAAGAGCTTCTTCATAAAGCTTTATAGTCTCAAAGCCAATGTCTAATCCCATTCTATTAGCTGGAATCTCAGAGATTGAATATGTATCGTAAGGAGAATCATTGGCAAATTCATCTGCAGCAATAACATCAATTGGGAGATAAAACTTTACGCCCTTCTCTTCTGCTAGCTTAAGAATATCTTTAGCTTTATCGAGGCCCGCATCATCTAGAATTGAAGTTCCAATCTCGTAACCTTGTGCCTTTAGGAATGTATAAGCCATTCCGCCTCCGATAAGAAGCATATCAACCTTATCTAATAGATTGGTAATAACCGAAATCTTATCGGCAACTTTTGCTCCCCCCATTATCGCAGCAAAAGGTCTTTTAGGGTTATTTATAGCATTTCCCAAGAATGTAAGCTCTTTGTCAATTAGGAACCCAGATACTGCAGGAATATAGTCGGCAATTCCAGTTGTTGAAGCATGCGCTCTGTGAGCAGTACCAAAAGCTTCTTGAACGAAAATGTCACCTAATTCAGAAAGTTCTTTAGCAAAAGATGGATCGTTATCTGTCTCTTCATTTCTAAAGCGAACGTTCTCAATTAAAAGGATCTCTCCCTTGCTTAAGTCGTGTGCAGCCTGTCTTACTTTATCATCAACAACTACATCTGATGGGCAGAAATTTACTTTAGCATCAACATACTCTGCAAGCTGCTTAGCTACTGGTGCAAGACTTAACTCAGGAACTGCCTTGCCCTTAGGTCTGCCAAGATGCGACATAATTACAACTTTAGCATTGTTTTCAACTAGATAATTAATTGTAGGAAGAGCTGCTTTAATTCTTGTATTATCCGTAATAACTCCGTCCTTCAAAGGAACGTTAAAATCACATCTCATTACTGCGGTCTTGCCGTCCCAGTTAATGTCTTTAACGGTCTTTTTCATAATAATATCTCCCCTTTTTTTCTAAAATATTGCCGCGCTATTCAGCGCGGCATAAAAGCATATCTTAATTTCTTTATTTGTTATCAACTGATGCCATATGTCTGATTAGCTCAAGTATCTTATGGCTATATCCAAACTCATTGTCATAGTATGCAATAAGCTTGAAGAACTTATCGTTAAGCTGAATTGCCATGTTAGCATCAAAGATAGATGTATGAGCATCTCCAATGAAATCCATTGTTACACAAGGATCCTCAACATACTCAAGAACACCCTTAAGATCTCCTTCTGATGCAGCCTTGTGCATAGCTTCAAAGATATCATCAACTGTAGCTGGATTCTTAAGCATTACATTCAGATCAACTACGGATACATCTGCTGTTGGCACTCTGTAAGCAAGTCCAGTTAGCTTTCCAGCAATTTCTGGAATAACAAGACCTACAGCCTTTGCAGCACCAGTAGTTGTAGGTATTACATTGTTAAATACTGACCTACCAATTCTCCAATCCTTATTGTTTCTGTCATCAACAACATTCTGCTTTGCAGTGGATGCATGAATTGTTGACATAAGTCCTTGGTCAATTCCCCAATTATCTTCTAGAACTTTACATACAGGTGCTAGACAGTTAGTTGTGCATGATGCATTTGAAACAACATTCATATCTGACTTGTATTCTCTGTGGTTTACGCCATATACAAATGTAGGTGTTTCCTTATCCTTAGCAGGAGCAGAAATAATAACCTTCTTTGCACCAGCATCTAGATGTACTTGTGCCTTCTCAGTTGTGTTATATACTCCCGTACCTTCCATTACATAATCAGCTCCAACATCCCCCCAAGGAATGTCCTTAGCATCATTATTGAAGAAAACAGGAATCTTCTTGCCTCTAATAACTAGTCCATCAGAATAAGTTTCAACCTTTTCAGGGAACTTTCCGAAAGTACTGTCATATTGCAATAGGTATCTAACATAATCAATATCTGCATTTCTCCAATTGATACCTGCTATTTCAATATCTTCCATCCCCAAAGCTGCTCTCATTACAACTCTAGAAATTCTACCAAAGCCACTAATACCGACTCTTGCCATAATAAATCCTCCTAAGGCGTTGCCTAATAAATAATTTTATCTTGCACATTTATTGTAACAAATGAGAGTCATGGTTTTCAAGGCATAAAGACGAAGTTGGACAATTCGTACAATCTGGCTTCCTTGCATTGCAACATCTTCTGCCGTGAATAATAAGCAGATGGTGTGTTCTAGACCACTTCTTGCGAGGAATTACTTTCATCAAAGACTGCTCAGTAGATAAGACATCTTTTTCACAAACTAGCCCAATTCTGTTAGACACTCTGAAAACATGGGTGTCAACAGCTATTCTTTGTTCACCGAATGCTTCTGCAAGAACTACATTTGCGGTCTTGCGACCAACACCTGGCAAAGAAATTAGCTCCTCGAAGGTGCTAGGAACTTCCCCGTTAAAATCATTTAATAACTTCTCTGATAGCTTAATAATATTTCTAGCCTTTGATTTATATAGTCCAATAGTCTTAATAACTGCTTCAACGTCGTTACTATCAGCTGATGCAAGTGATTCAATGCTTGTGAATTTCTCAAAAAGAGCCGGCGTTACTTTATTTACGCTTACATCGGTTGTCTGCGCAGAAAGCACCACAGCTATCAGAAGATGATATACTGAATCATAGTCAAGTTCGCAACCTGCGTCAGGGTATGCTCTATCTAGCAATTCGATAACCTGACTCACTTCATTCTTATTTAATGTTTTTTTAGTATTTTTTTTCATAATTAATCATTCTTTGTTGACAATTTTATATTGAATAATATAATTGTACTATAAGTATACAATCATTTAAATAGAATACAATTTCTTTTTTATTCTACAATTTATTTAGAGGTATTTGATATGTCACAACAAATTATAGAACAACCTAGTCAGCCTTTATCAACTACTGTCCTAGCGGAGCTTCAAAAGGAAATACTGTCAGGTGAAATTCCAGCTGAATCAAAACTTACAGAACAGTCTATTTGCATGAAATTCAAGGTTTCTAGAACACCTGTTAGAGAGGCTTTTAGACAGCTTGAGGCTGATGGACTCGTTGAGAACATCCCTAATCGTGGTGCTTATGTAGTTGGATTAACGAATAGAGATATTTCTGACCTATTTGACCTAAGATGCCTTCTTGAAGTTCAAGCCGTTGAGTGGGCTGTCCAGAGAATGGATGCAGAATATATTGCCAGTCTAAAGGAAATAATTGACTTTATGGAGTTTTATACTCACAAGAATGATATTGAGAAAGTACTATTTTTTAACTCAATGTTTCATAATAAGATTTATGATTCAACTATGGATAGAATGCTCGAGAAGACAGTTGCTACATACCAGACATATTTAAAGCACTCTGCCCCACCTCGTACATACACAGACGAATCTCTTCAAACTATTCTTGATGAACATAAATCAATCTTTGAAGCAATTGAGCAAAGAAATGTTGTTGCTGCAAAGCTTGCGATGGAACATCACATGAATCAATCAAAGAGACGCAGAATGGCAAGATTCTTGTAAGTATTGCTATGTTGGAATCGTTTTCGATTGAACATATAACCAAAAGCCTAAGGCAATGCCTTAGGCTTTTATATTGATTTCTCGCTCTAGCTAACTCAATCTATACAACTTGAAAGTCAAGCTTACCATTTCTTAAATCACATTTGATTGTCTGTCCATTTACTACTTTATCAGCAATAATCATTGTAGCAATTCCCGTCTCAATATGTTTCTGAAGGAATCTCTTAATAGGTCTTGCACCATAGTGAGGATCATAAGCCTCATCGGCAATGAATTGATATGCTTCATCGGTCAATTCTAATCCAATTTCCTTATCAGCCAACCTGTTCCTAATATCTTCAACGGAAAGCTTAATAATATCAATCACCTGATTTTTCGTTAATGGACTAAATAAAATAATATCATCAACTCTATTTAAGAATTCAGGTCTAAAATAATCTTTCAGCATATTATTTACATTTTCAGCTGATTCATCTGGAATTGAACCATCTTCAGTCATATTATCGATTAGCTCAGTGCTTCCAATATTTGATGTCATAATAATTACTGTGTTCTTAAAATCGACAGTTCTACCTTGGTTGTCAGTCAATCTTCCATCATCAAGTAGCTGCAACAAGATATTAAATACATCTGGGTGAGCTTTCTCAATTTCATCGAATAGAATTACGTTGTATGGTTTTCTACGAACAGCTTCGGTTAATTGACCACCTTCATCATAACCAACATATCCCGGAGGCGCTCCAACAAGTCTTGATACGGAATGCTTCTCCATGTATTCAGACATATCAATTCTAATTAGATTGCGTTCAGAATCAAATAATGCTTCTGATAGAGCCTTTGCGAGCTCAGTCTTACCTACTCCAGTAGGTCCTAAGAAAATAAACGAACCAATTGGTTTGTTCTCATTCTTCAAGCCTGCTCTAGCGCGAAGAATTGACTCTGAGACAGCCTTAACACCGGACTGCTGTCCAATTACCCTTTTATGCAAAATATCTGGTAAATTGATTAATTTCTCTCTTTCAGACATAGCCAGCTTGGCAACTGGAATACCTGTCCAACCTGCAATAACCTCAGCTATCTCTTCCTCTGTGACTTCTTCTTTCAGCAATCTATTCTCTTCAGCGTCGTGAGCATTCTTCTCATCTTCTTCAAGCTGATTTGTAAGTCTTGGCAATTCTCCATATTTAAGAGTTGCTAGCTTCTCCAAATCATATTGTCTTTCAGCTTCTTCAATTTCAAGTTTCACATTTTCAATTTGCTGCTTAGTCTCTTTTACTTTAGAAAGTGAATTCTTCTCGTTATCCCATTGAACAATAAGCTTGTCATATTCGCTCTTCAACTCAGCGAGTTCCTTTGTAATAGTATCTCTTCTGCCAATTGCCGCCTTGTCTTTCTCCTTTGACAGCGCTTGCTTCTCAATCTCAAGCTGCATAATCCTTCTTTGCAGCTCGTCTAGCTCTTCTGGCATACTATCAATTTCAGTTCTTATCCTTGCAGCTGCTTCATCCATTAGGTCAATGGCTTTATCCGGCAAAAATCTATCCGAAATATATCTATCGGACAAAGTTGCACACGCGATTAAAGCACTATCGGTAATTCGAACGCCATGATGTATCTCAAAACGTTCCTTGAGACCTCTAAGTATAGAAATTGTGTCTTCAATAGAAGGCTGATCTACTAACACCTTCTGGAACCTGCGTTCCAAAGCTGCATCCTTCTCAATATATTTACGATATTCGTCCAAAGTAGTTGCACCGATGCAATGGAGTTCTCCCCTTGCTAGCTTTGGCTTAAGAAGGTTTCCTGCATCCATCGAACCTTCTGTCTTCCCAGCACCTACTATGTTGTGAATCTCATCAATAAACAGAATTATTCTACCTTCTGAATCCTCGATTTCTTTAAGAACACTCTTTAATCTCTCCTCAAATTCGCCTCGAAATTTGGCACCAGCAATCAATGAACCCATATCGAGGGCATAAATTGTCTTATCTTTAAGATTCTCAGGCACATCTCCATTGAGTATTCTTTGAGCAAGTCCTTCAACTACAGCAGTCTTACCTACACCCGGTTCACCGATTAGAACTGGATTATTCTTGGTTCTTCTTGAAAGTATTTGTATAGCATGTCTTATCTCGGAATCTCTTCCAATTACTGGGTCGAGCTTGCCATCTCGTGCCATCTCAACCAAGTCTCTGCCATACTTCTCCAAAGCCTCATAGCTGTCTTCTGGGTTCTGACTTGTTACCCTTTGATTACCTCTAATTTTAGATAATGCCTCTAAGAAAGACTCTTTAGTAATTCCATGTTTCTTTATTAGTTTAGAACTATTTAACCCCTTTTCTTCAATTATTGCATAATAGATATGCTCAACACTTACATACTCATCTTTGAAATTTGATGCAATTGATTCTGCGTTAAGTAGAACCTTATTAAACAATCTCGTTGCATAAATCTGTTCACTTCCACCTGAAACCTTTGGTAAGCAATCCAAATTTGACTCTAGTTCTTTAATATATTCATCAGTATTAATCTTCATATTCTTAAGAAGTTTAACAATGAGTCCATCTTTTTGTTTCAGCAAGGCCAAATGTAAATGGTCTGCATCAACCGATTGATTCCCTAGAGATATTGCAATATTCTGGCTGTCTACTACCGCATTTTGCGCATTTTGCGTAAATTTTTCAAAATCCATATTAATACCCCTCCAATACTATTTTTCTTTTATATGTTAATGATAATACTCGAGAAGTTCTTTGTAAAGAAAAAATTAGCACTCTACTAGTGAGAGTGCTAATAATTCATCTTATTGACAACTGGCTTTTACAAAAGCTACATAAGTAGCTTCATCATAGCGCTTACAAGCGGTGTAAGGATATGACTGGCCCCGTTAAGAAGTACAAATGCAATTAAAATAAACGAAGAATATTGCATAAGATTCCCGTACCAAGGCTTGGTATCTAGTTTAAATATCTGTGTTACAAGGCCAAACCCATCTAGTGGTGGAATTGGCAATAAGTTAAATACCATAAGAGAAAGATTTATAACTACAGTGTAATAAAGCAAGTAAAATAGAATCTCAGTTATCTTGGATCCCGAACTTCCATACATACTGTATGCTAGCTTTGCAAATTGAGCAAAAATTATTGCGATAATTAAATTAGTTATAACGCCTGCGATTCCAACAAGGAACTCGTCTCTTCGTCTATTCTTATAGTAACCAGGATTAATTTGAACTGGCTTGCCCCATCCGAATCCAAACAGAATTAGAGCAATTAAACCGAATGGGTCAATGTGAGCAAACGGATTAATTGTTACTCTGCCTTGATTTCTTGGAGTCGGATCGCCTAAAAGGTCCGACATCTTAGCATGAGCCGCCTCGTGGAACGCAAGTCCAACTATTATTCCTGGTAATGTAATTAGTTTTGATATAATAATTGAGTTCAAAATACCTCCAATTAAGGCTAATCTATTGTTACAAGATTTCCTTTAATAGTCTTGAAATTCTTTCGGCAACATATTCATATAAAGAAATATTTGCCCTATCAACTGCAGTATATTCCTTGCAATGTAATGCTACATCATTTTCAAATTGTCTGTCCATCTCTTTAGCAAAATTATTATCATAAATAATGGCATTTGATTCGAAATTCAGTCTAAAGCTTCTGATATCGAAGTTAGCAGAACCTATGGTAGCAACTTCCCCATCGACTGACAATGTCTTTGCATGCAAGAATCCGTCCTCATAAATGAAAATTCTAGCTCCTTCATTGATTAACTCGCCTGCATTTAATAATGTTGTACGATACACGAATGGATGATCTGGCCTGCATGGAATCATTATCTTAACATCAACACCTGCTCTAATAGCCATCCTCAGTGCATCAATTAGAGAATCATCTGGAACCAAATACGGGGTCTGAATATGAATCGTTTTCTTGGCACCAGAAATCATCTTCATCATTGCTATCTTGATTTCTTCCTTGGGTGACTCCGGTCCTGAATTTACTATCTGAATTGGAATTTTACCATCAATTTCTGGATAAAGCCTTTCTGGCAATGATTCCTTTATTAAATTAATTGACTCTTTGGTTGAACATCTCCAATCTGTAAGGAAAATCGAATTGAGAGGAATAACTGCATTTCCAATTATTCTAATGTGAGCATCTCTCCAGTAGCCAAATTTTGCCTTCTGACCAACATATTCTCTTGCAACATTAAATCCACCAATGTAGCCAATTTTATCATCGATAATAACGATTTTTCTGTGATTACGATAATTGAATCTTATGTATAGCTTTCTGATTCTTGGTTTAAAGAAGAAGGAATACTTGCCCCCAGCTTCTTTGAAACTCTTTAACTTTTTATTACTAATCTGTTTACTACCCATTGCATCCATTAGGAGTCTAACTTGCACTCCTTCGGCTGCTTTCTGTGTCAAAAGGTCAATAAGCTGGTTGCCGAGGAAGTCATCCTTAATGATAAAATAGCAAATATGAATTCTGTTCTTAGCATTCTGAATATCTTTAAATAAAAGGTCAAATTTCTCCTGTCCATCTGAAATGAGCTGTACACTCTTGTTATCAGTAAGTGCGGCATTAGAATATTCAAGATTCAAAGTAACAAGGTCACGCCATTTATGAACTATTCTATTCGGTGAATGAAATACATCAGTTAATAGCTTACTCTTCTGATATTTTATAAGGAACTCTTTTACCCATTTTTCTTCTTCGGACAGTTTATAAATTTTCATTCCTGCAATATGCTGAGAGAATAATAAATACCCTATCAAGCCGACTAATGGCAATAGATATAGAATCATAATCCAAGCGATGCTTGCACCTGGTGATTTTCTATCGAAAAATATAATTATTATGGCAATTATAAAATTCAATACATATATTACGGTAGTAAAATTATTAAGGGTAAAGAATTGAACAATATCACCGAAAAACGCACTCATATATGTCACCCCATTTTATATAGAATTAACTTACCAACTCACCTTTGAGGCTAAATGTACTCGCCTCAATAATTTTAACTGATATAATTTGTCCAATCATATCAGTTTTACAAGAATTGCAACAATCTACAAATGGAATGTTCACAATCTTAAAATCATCTGATCTTCCAGTAACACAATTGCTATCCGTCTTGCTTACTCCATCTATTAGAACATCAACAGTTTTACCTACATATGATAGATTCTTTTCGTAGAAAATTTCATTTAATGCATCAACTAACCTGTCAAATCTTTGATGAGCAATCTTATCAGGGATTTGATCATCATAATTTGCTGCTGGTGTTCCTTCTCTAGGAGAATAAATAAAAGTAAAGGCCGAATCATATCTAACTTCCTTAACAAGCTTTAAGGTTTCTTCAAAGTCCTCCTCGGTTTCTCCAGGGAAGCCAACGATGATATCTGTTGAAATAGTAATATCTGGCGAAGCCTCGCGAATCTTGTGAATTCTCTCTAGATATCTTTCTCTGTCGTAATGTCTATTCATTCTTTTGAGGATTCTATTGCTGCCTGATTGAACTGGTAAATGAATGTAATTACACAAATTGTCGCAATCTGTAAAGCAAGAAATCATCTCATCAGAAATATCCTTAGGATGAGAAGTCATAAATCTTATTCTTTGAAGTCCTTCTATCTTATTAACTTCTCTAAGTAACTCCGCAAAACCCTGCTTCGTAGTTGGGTCTTTAAAAGAGTCAACATTCTGACCGAGCAAAGTAACTTCCTTCACGCCGTCAGCTACAAGAGATTTGATTTCATCCACAATACTTTCCACAGTCCTACTCTTCTCACGCCCCCTGGTATATGGAACAATGCAATATGTGCAGAAATTATTACAACCATATGTAATATTTACAAGTGACTTGAATTTGTAAAGACGCTTTGCTTGCATCTCCTCTTCTTGAATATGAGGATTATTATCAATAATTGCAATTTGCTGGCATCCAGTCTCAATTCTGTCTTGCAAAAGCTGAGGGAATTGTCCTATTGTCTGTGTACCAAATAGAATATCTACCCATGGATAGCTCTTATTGATTTCTTCCACGATTCTTTCTTGTTGAGGCATACACCCACATACAGCAAGAATGAAATTAGGGTTTGACAATCTATTCTTTTTAAATTGACCCAATACACCAAAGAATCTTTTATCGGCATTCTCTCTAATGCTGCAAGTATTCATAATTACTAAATCTGCATTGCTTGGATCATCAGCATGTTCATATCCCATTGCTTCAAGTAAGCCTGCGATATTCTCTGAATCATGCTCATTCATCTGACATCCATAAGTAATAATATGATATGTACTCATATGTATTATTCTGTCTCCTCTTTCCTATCTCTATTCAAAAGCTGATTTAACGCATCTTCGGCAGAAATCTTACCCTGCAGAACTGCATATGTAGCTGAAGTTATTGGCATATCTACATTGTATTTCTTAGCAAGTTCAGTCGCAGCACCAGCTGTATAATATCCCTCAACTACTGAACCTACCTTCACCACAGCTTCTTCAGCAGTAAGTCCATGACCAATTAATAGTCCGCACCTTCTATTTCTAGATAGACTTGTTGAACATGTAACTATAAGATCTCCTATTCCAGTAAGACCGGAGAATGTTTCATCTTTAGCTCCCATTGCTTTGCCTAACTTCTTAATCTCATGGATAGCTCTTGTCATCAATGCAGCTCTAGTGTTATTACCCAGATTCATTCCATCAGAAATACCTGTTGTTATCGCAATAACATTCTTAATAGCTCCTGCTATTTCTACACCAACTATATCATCATTTGTATATACACGAATTTTGTTATTCATAAATACATCTTGTACAGTTCTAGCAACATCATTATCTTTACATGCTGCCACTATTCCAGCAGGATAATTACGAACAACTTCTTCAGCATGAGTTGGCCCGGAAAGTGTTACATACTTATATTCTGGGAGCTCTTCTTCAGCAATCTCTGAAAGTCTCTTCAATGTCTTCTGTTCAATACCCTTAGCGAGGTTTATAACAATAGTGTCCTTATTCATAAACTGTGCAGCACGCTTTGCTGTCTTCCTAAAGGATTGAGCTGGAACTGCAAAAATCACAATATCTCTATTTGATGTTGCAGTCTTAAATACATGAGTATATTTTATCTTATCGCTGAGAAGAACATATG
>LSQX01202855.1_pt1 | contig 14109 bp, 12 predicted proteins | sample 654561 | NCBI WGS metagenome assembly LSQX01 (sample SAMN04489861, study PRJNA283612) | anaerobic digester metagenome | isolation source: 4 biogas reactors fed with cattle manure at either 37C or 55C with and... | place: Denmark: Kongens Lyngby | collected 2014
ACTACAAGTTTTTCTCCTGGAGCCCTATATGGTCTTTCCCAGTCAGGTTGTGTTTTCCTAAGTTTCAAAGCGCTTAAGCAACATACAACATAAACAAATCCTGCAGCTACACTGGAAATTGCATATATATATTGTACCCAGTTGGAGCCTGAGAATATACTGAAAAATATCCCAAAGCCTAGTACAGCAATATTTGCTATGTAGGGTTGTCCATGTTTATTTAATTTTGAAAAGGCTTCGGGTAATTGGTTTAATTGAGCCGCTCCATAGAGTACCCTAGCAGAAGATGTCCAGAATCCCATTAAAGTTGTTAGAGCGTGCAAAATACCCGATACAATGGCAGCAATACCAATAATTTTAGGTAGTCCAATATTTGCTACAATCTCCGGTTCCGGCATGCCCATCATGGCGATTTCTTGCCAAGGTGCCATTCCACCAATAGCTAAAACAACAACAAAATAAAGCACAGCAGGAATAAATAAAGCTGACAGTATAACTTTGGACATATCCTTTGCCGGAAAGTCAGTTTCCTCAATCATTGTAGGTGTCATTTCAAATCCGATGAACTTTAAAGAAAATACGGCTAGAGCAATGGCAATTCCCCTAAATCCACTAGGGGCCCATCCTCCGTGATCGGTAATATTTGAATACGACCAGCTTCCACTGGTAAAGAAAGCTACTGCTACTACTATAGATATAATTACCATAGTAAAGAAAAATATGGTTGCCAGTCTTCCAGTTAATCCGATATGGAAATTCGACAAAACATACCAGACCGCTATCATAGCTATAGCTACCCAAACAACCATTTCGGCTGGAATTGGTATAAAATAGTTAAGTGCAGTAATAAATATAAAGGCCATTAGCGGTGGCTCTACCACTTGGATAAGGAACATCATCCACTGTGAAAACCAACCTACTTTATGACCAAAGGCATTGGTGGCCCATATATCCACCGACGAAGCAAAGGGCAACATTGCTGTCAACTCCGCAAAGGTCAGTCCCACTGGTATAAGTAAAATAGCTAATAGTGGAAATATAAGAGCTCCACCAGCTCCTGTGACGGAGAACCAGTAGGGTGCTTCTGCTAACCACCCACCAATTACGGCTCCTGATGCTATTGCAATCATTTGCAAATAAGTTAATTCTCTTTCCATTTTTTGACTTGGCATTAAAACCCCCTTTTGGTTTAAAGACAATTATATGTCATGTCATTAGATTGATAACGCAGCCTATTTACAAAAAAATACTCGAATTAGTATATTAAATATTTTCATTTCCCTCCCTTTTTGATATATTTTAGGCCTTCCGTTGTCTCAGTCTAACCACAGCCTTAAATGTTTGTCAAGGGCAAGATAATTTTTGATGTATATAATATATTATTGAAAGATGTTAGGAAAATATACTACAACAAACCTCTAACTACGTAAAAAAACTAATAAATCGGCTTTACTATTAATAAATGTTCTTTCAACCACCTTAATGGTGTAAAATCAATTATCATAAAAACCTTAAAAAAAAGGATCCTATAATCAAGGATCCTAAGGTTATTATGCTTATCTAAAGTTGTAAAGCCTAGTGTTTACCTTTTTTCTCATAAACTTGAATCAATTCAAGAACTAAATCAGCACTCTGCTCTAATGCTTTAACAGAAATAAATTCATAGGGACCGTGGAAATTCTCTCCTCCGGTAAAGAGGTTAGGACAGGGCAGACCTTTGTATGAAAGTTGGGCTCCATCGGTACCGCCGCGGATGGGCTTAATGATTGGAAGGATGCCCAGATTCTCCATAGCTTCTTTAGCATAGTCGATCATAAACATAACGGGCTCGATCTTTTCGCGCATATTGTAGTAGGAATCCTTCATTTCAAGAAGAACCATATCCTTACCGTATTTTTCTCTCATAGCTGCGACAAGTTCTTCGACTCTGGCTTTTTTCTCTAGAAATTTGGCTTGGTCGTGGTCTCTTATAATATATTGGGAAACCGCTCTACCTACATTGCCATTTAGGCCATTGAGATGGGTAAAACCTTCATATTTTTCTGTATACATGGGTTTTTCAAATTCAGGTAAAGCTTTTTCGAAATCCATGGCCATATGAAGGGCACTGATCATTTGATCCTTAGCCGTTCCAGGATGTACGCTACGGCCGATAAAGGTAATCTCTGCACCGGCTGCATTGAAGTTTTCAAATTCCAGCTCCCCTACTGGACCACCATCGATGGTATAGGCAAATTCTGCTCCAAAACCTTCCACGTCGAATTTATGGGGGCCTCTCCCAATTTCTTCGTCGGGGGTAAAGGCTACAGAAATGTTTCCATGAAGAATGTCTGGGTTTTCTTTGAGCCTTTTAAGGGCTTCCATAACCGCTGCAATGCCGGCCTTGTCGTCGGCTCCTAAGAGAGTTCGACCGTCGGTTAATATAAGCTCTTCACCGACATAATTCTTTAGATTGGGAAAATCCTTAGGCGAAATAACAAGACCGCTCTCTAGTTTAATGTCTCCCCCTTCATAGAGATAAATTCTCGGATTAACATTTTTACCCGGAGCATCGGGGGCCGTGTCCAAATGGGCAAGAAATCCCAGATGGTACACATCTTTTTTACTGTTTGCTTTAAGATGGCCAAAAAGATAGCCATCCTCGGAAAGACTGGTAGTAAGGCCAAGCTCTTCTAATTCATCTTTTAAAAGACGAGCCAGTTCCAATTGTCCCGGTGTAGAAGGACAGGTGGTGGAGGACTCCTCACTGGTAGTATCGATTTTTGCATAGTTGATTAAACGCTCATGTACTTTCATAATTGTCCTTTCTGTTTTGGTGAAATTTTTCTTTCTAAGCTTAGTGCAATTCAAAGAAATTTTACCCTATTTCTATTTATTTACACAAACATTTCCTCTATAAGCCTTTTTCTGCGCTCTTTGTCCTTCATATATAAATGGATGTCCTTGGGTGTGGCGATTCGAATGGCCTTACCCTGCCTTATTTTTTTACTGGCAGCATTGCTACCAATAGAAAGTATTTCATGGACATCTTCCATCATTCGAATATTGTAGAGACCAAGTGTTCCCGCCTTTTCATAGCCCACATTCTCTCCTCGGTCCACCATGTTCTTTTGTCTGTAAATATAATAGGGATTGTATCCCGTTTTTTTTAAAAGTCCATAGCCTTCTTGAAGCATTGCGGCAACCGGCGCTGATTTTTTAAGTTCTTTAAGCTGAGCTCCTCTTTTTAACGAAAGATTATGAATGGTTATATTATCAGGGTTTAATTTAATGAGCTCCTTGAGAGAAATTAAAAAATCCTCTAAGCTCTCGCCGGGAAGACCGGCTATCAGGTCCGATGCTGTTATCACCCCTTTTTTTTTAAAATAACTAATCCAATACTCCAAACCCTTGGCTTCGGGGCGCCCTAAAAGTGGTGTGATCCCCTGGGTCAGACTTTGGGGATTTAGACAAACTCTGCTGGCGTAAGATGACACCAGATTGGCTTTTTCTGGGCTAAGCACATCCATCCTACCGCCTTCAAAGGTAAATTCCTTTACTCCCTTAAAGTCTTGCAAAGATAAAAATAACTTTTTTATTTCTTCTGTTTCAAGAATCCAGGGGGTGCCTCCACCAATGTAGATACAATCAATCAATCTGCCCTGCTCTTTAACTCTTTTTTTTACTTCTGCAAGGTCTTCAAGAAGATTTATTAAATACTCCCGGGCAAGCTTCTTTTCATAAAGCCGAGTGTGAAAGCAGCAATAGGAACAAATTGTTGGGCAAAAAGGAATCGATAGGTACAAAGAAAGATGATCCCTCTGATCTCTATAGATTGGTTCTTGATTATTGGCAATTTCTAAAAGGAGCTCTGCTTTAGTCTCAGTAATTTTTTCCCGCTGCACCAGGCCTTGAAGAATTGCTTTCTCACTTATTCCCTGCTCTTTTTCTTGATGGACCAGTTTGAGGGGACGAACCCCACTTAAAATCCCCCAGGGAGAAATAGGAGAAAAATGTTCATTTAGCGCTTCATAAATTTCCAGCATATAATGGTCTGTCGTTGACAGCTTTATAGACTTTGCCTCAAAAAGAAAAAGGCCATCTTCAAAAATAAGATCGCTTTTTTCATCACCCCACTCCACCACTTCAAAAAAATTATGCAATAGGTCATAGACCTTTATAGCCCTTGAATCATTACTGTAAAAGGTCATTTTCTAAAATGGGGGTTATTTTGTTTTTCGTAGCCAATGGAAGTTGGAACTCCATGACCTGGATAGACCTTTGTCTCTTCGGGAAGACGATAAAGTACTTCTACAACAGAATTTTCTAGCGCTTTAAAATTACCGCCGAAAAGGTCATAGCGTCCAATTCCCAGTTTAAAAAGCGTATCACCACTAAATAAACCTTCATCGGTAAGATAGCATACCCCTCCCCGGGTGTGACCAGGAGTATGAATGCAAAGTACCTTAGTACCGGCAAGCTCTAAAATATCCCCATCCTTAATATAGTTAATCTCCTTTAGCTCCACCACGGTTCCACCAAGGTCTTTGGAGTGATTGTGATGGTGGTTTTCTAGAATTTCTTTTTCAAATTCATGGGCATAGACCGGGCAGCCAAAGCGCTCTTTATAGTGCTCCACTCCCATAATATGATCTCCGTGTCCATGGGTTAGAAGGATGGCTTCTAGATCAATTTGTTCTTCTTCTAAAAATCTGCTGATTTTACTGTGAACAAGGCCCGGATCCACAAGAAATCCTTTTTTTGTTTCTTCGTTATAATAGACATAGCTATTTTCACCCATACCAGGTAGCATCAGTCGTTTAATCATCAAAATTCCTTTCTACTGTCAATAAGAATCGTCACCGGTCCTTCGTTTATAAGTTCAACCTCCATGGAGGCGCCAAACTCACCGGTTTCGACTCTGTGCCCCAATTGTTCCAGGGCTTTTTTCATTTCTTCATACAAAGTCTCAGCCTTATCGGGGTCACCACTACGTACAAAGGAGGGACGATTTCCCTTTCTTGTATTACCAAGAAGGGTAAACTGGCTAATAAGAAGAATTTCGCCATCCACTGCTGCCAGATTCAAGTTCATCTTATCCTCATCATCACTAAATATACGAAGACCACTAATTTTTTTGGCCAAATAGTCAAGATCCTCCTGGGTATCTTCCTGTTCAACTCCCAGCAGTACCACAAAGCCTCGAGCAATCTCTCCTATACATTCACCCAGTACGCGAACTCGGGCCTCTTTAACCCTTTGAATAACTGCTCTCATAGGCGATGGACCTCCATTACCGAGGGAACGGTTCTAAGTTTATCTGAAACTTTTTTAAGTTCATCGGCACTCTTAACATCAAAGCTTACAACGATTCTTGTCAACTGTTCATTGTTTACCCTGGCATTTACTCCGGTAAGAGTAAACTGCATATTTTGTATCAGTGATGTGATATCACTAAGAAGTCCGGGACGATCCCTACCAATGACTTTAAGACTGGCAGAGTGGGTTGTTTTTAAAGAGTCATCCCAGGCCACTTCTATAAAGCGGTTCATTTCGTCCTTACCCTTACTAAAATTTGTACAGGAACTTTTGTGTACCGTTACACCACTACCCCTGGTGATATAGCCGATTATGCTATCTCCCGGAAGAGGATTGCAGCACTTGGCAAAGCGTACTTGCAAGTCATCAAAACCTTCAACGGTAATACCGGTAAGAGAACCACCGGAGCGGGTTTTTCCCAAATGAAGGGTTTTTTCTTCGGGAATGAGCAGCTCTTTTATTGTGGGTAGAATTTGTCTAAAGCCAATGCCCCCATAGCCTACGGCTGCATAGAGTTGGTCTAGATTCTTAAGGCTAAGTTTATCTAAAAGGATATCAACAACCTTGGGAACTAAGATATCTTTCAAGGTTAAATTGAATTTTCGCAGATTTTTCTCAAGGGCTTCTTTTCCCTTATCAATATTCTCCTGCTGACTTTCTTTTTTATAAAAATTCTTAATTTTATTTTTAGCTTGGGAAGATTGAACAAAGTTAAGCCAGTCCCGGCTGGGGCCCTGGGAACTTTTTGATGTTAGTATCTCAACAATATCCCCAATCTTTAGTCGAAAGTTAAGAGGCACGATACGGCTATTGACCTTGGCTCCCACACAATGGTTCCCTACGTCGGTATGGATCTTATAAGCAAAATCTACAGGAGTACTGCCATCGGGAAGTTCTATTACATTGCCCATGGGGGTAAAGACATAGACATGAGTATTATAAAGATCCATTTTTACAGAATTAATAAACTCCGCAGGATTGTCCATCTCCTTTTGCCACTCCATCAGTTGGTCAATCCAGTGAAGGTCACTACCCCCAGAAAGCGCAGTTTGTCCCTGCTTATATTTCCAGTGAGCTGCAATACCGTACTCAGCCACCCGGTGCATGTCCTCGGTGCGGATTTGCACCTCGAAGGTCTCCGCATTTTCCGACAGTAGGGTGGTGTGAAGAGACTGATACATATTGGGCTTTGGCATGGCAATATAATCTTTAAAACGGCCGGGAATCGGTTTCCACTTACTATGAATAAGACCAAGAACAGCGTAGCACTGGGCCACTTCTTTTACAATAACGCGAATAGCGGTGAGGTCATGGATTTCTTCAAAGGCCCGGTCTTTTAAGGTCATTTTTTTATAAATGCTGTAGAGATTTTTAGGACGTCCGTAGATCTTACAGTTAAGGTCTTCTTTTTCCAAAAGTTCGCGAATTTCTTCAATAATCCTTTGGATTCCCTTTTCTCTTTCAGCCCGCTTTCTATCCAGTCTTTGGGCCAAGTCTCTATATTCCTCGGGCTGTAAATAATAGAAAGATAAATCTTCTAATTCCCATTTTAGTTTAAAAATACCCAATCGGTGAGCAATGGGGACATAGATTTCCAAGGTCTCATTGGCTGTACGCTTGATCGATTCATCGCTCTTGAATTTTAAGGTACGCATATTGTGAAGGCGGTCGGCGAGCTTAACAATGATAACCCTTAGGTCCTGACTCATAGCTAGGAGCATTTTTCTAAAGTTCTCTGCTTGCTGAACCTCTTTGCTCTCATAACTTATTTTTTCAATCTTTGTAACTCCATCGACAATCTCACCTACATCTTTACCAAATATCTTTGTAATCCCTTCATAGCCATAGGTCGTATCTTCAATGACATCATGAAGAAGCCCTGCAATGATGGTATCATCATCTAGATCCAGGGAAGCTAAAATAAGGCTAACCTCAGCGGGATGGGTTATATAACCCTCACCAGAGCGCCTAAACTGGCCTTCATGGGCTTTAGTGGCAAAGTCAAAGGCCTCCCCTATTCTTTCTAAATTGTAGTTGGAGTTAATTTCTCCCAGACGTCTTAAATAGAGTTCTTTATCCATTTTTATCCTTTAATAACGAATAATGCTCTTAACTGGGTAGTCTCCCAGTTTTTTTCGCCCTTCCAAAAATTCGAGTTCAATAAGATAGACATAACCCGCTACATGGGCTCCTTCGGATAAAACCATTTCCTTAACGGCAGCGGAAGTGCCACCAGTGGCCAGTAAATCGTCAACTATAAGTACTTTGTCTCCAGGCATTATGGCGCCTTCGTGTATTTCTAAAAAATCTTTACCATACTCTAGTTCATATTCCCGTCGAATGGTTTTAGCTGGAAGCTTTCCAGGTTTTCTGACGAGAATAAATCCTTTTTTCATAGCATAGGCCATAGGAGCCCCCACAACAAAACCTCGTGCTTCGGCTGCAAGTATTACGTTAAAGTCAATTTCGCTTGCTGCCTCAATCATCGACTCGATAGCCTGGTGGAAGGCTTCTGGGTCACGAAGCAGAGTTGTAATATCTTTAAAGCTCACACCTTTAACAGGGTAATCTTCGATTACTCTAATTTTGTCGATAAGATTCATTACATATCCTTTCTTATTTGCATAACCTGGCAAAAAGTAGGCGACTCTTCCAGATTGTTTTTTTTCATGGTATTGATTATTTTATAATGACACATTCCATTTTCATTAGTATACGCAAGTAGATCCAATTCTTCAAATACAATCAAACTTATCATAGCTAAAAAGGGCCGTTTGGGCTGATCCCAAGAAAAACTATTTCCTTGTCTCCTTAGCCAGGCATAAATTTTCACTAAATCTTCTCTTCGGGGTAGATCATCCAGTAGACTGGCTACCTCACCTGTAAAACTACCAGGATGGGGAAAATCTTCTGGAAACTCTGGATCACCTTTTTTATATATTCGGTCTTCTTTAAACTCCGGAAAAGAAAATTCCTGTATTCTTGCCTGGTACTGGCCAATGGATCGCGCAAGGCTTTCATAAAAAGGTAAAAAGAGTCGACTCTTTTCAAGTCTAGGCTGGCTAGGTCTTAAATCCTTTAGTTGTAGCTTTAAGCTTAAAATATCTCGAAAGACGTCACCAGTGACGGTAAATAGCACGTCATAGTGGCCCCTATCTAGAAAGGATACCAGTTGAGGAGAAAAGCAGATAAACTCAAAACGTCGGTCTTTGGACTTAAAGAGGCATTTAAAGGCTCTACCACTTTTACCCAGCTCATTGGTTTCAATAAATTCTAGATTTTTAAGCTCAAAGATAAGTTGTGGATTCTTAATACCATAGGGTGACAAAACTTCCAGTTCATCAAGAAGCTCAAGGTGGATATCCTTAGGTTCCATTGGAAGATAATTGTAAATTTTTCTTGTCTGTAAGAAGTCTAAGTGTTCCTTTGTATAAGAAAAAATTCTGTTTTTAAAGTTCTCCAACTGTTGCTTTTTTACTTCAAGGCCTGCGGCCATAACATGGCCACCGAAGTGTTTAAGAAACATTGAGCTGTCCTCTAGGGCATTAATAATTGAGAAATTGCCCACACTTCTGCAAGAACCACTTAAATTCATATCAAGGACTATGGCAGGTTTTCTATAGCGCTCGGCTATGCGAGAGGCAGCCAGCCCTAAAACACCTTTTTTCCAATCTCCTGAAACAACAATAAGGGGGTGATCTCCCTCAATTTCCCCCAGAGCTTCTTCTACAACACGCTTTTCTTCTTCTTTTCTCTGTATATTGTACTCATTAAGCCTAAGAGAAAGTTGCAAGGAGTCTCCCTCGCCAAGAAGAAGGTTCAGAGCCTCCCCGGCTTCGCCCAATCTACCGGCAGCATTGATCATAGGCCCAATTCGAAAGCCAATATGTTCTGCGCTCAGTGGACCCGGTGCGACTCTGCGCAGAGCCAAAAGTCCGCTATGGGAGGTTTTTTCATAGGCCTCTAAACCTTTTTGTACAATAATACGATTTTCCCCCAAGAGGGGCATTAAATCACATACCGTGCCCAGCATGGCAAAGGCAATGCTATCCTGGGGTAGTTTATACCCATAGTTGCGGCTTAAAAATGATGCCAGTTTATAAGCCACCCCGACGCCTGCTAGCTCCCTAAATTCTTCACCCAGTTGGGGATTGATAATAGGGCAATCGGGCAAGGTCTCACCCGGTTGATGGTGGTCGGTAATAAGTACTTCGACCCCCTTTTTCTTTAAGGTCTCAACTTCTTGGACAGCGGTGATCCCGCAATCGAAAGTTACAAGAAGATCGATATCCGGTAAATTTTCAAGGGCTTCCATAGTAAGTCCATAGCCTTCGCCATAGCGGCTTGGTACATAATAAAGAGGATCAAAGCCATTCTCCCTTAAGAATAGAGTCATTAAGGCAATAGAACTAAGGCCATCGACGTCATAATCTCCAAAAAGTAGGATCCGTTTGTTCTCATCCAGGGCTTCTTTGAACCTCAGCGCAAACTCTTTTGTACCGGAAATCTCTTTTTCAGAAACAGTAGGATAAAGAAAATTTCGGATTTCTTCTTCGTTTTTATGATGTGTGCAAAGATGAGCCAAGAGAAAAGGGGAAAGGCCGAAATTGTTCGCCATCTCAAGGCTTTTCTCATCGGGCTCCAGGGCTTTCCAGCGAGCATCATAATAAAGACTTGGCAGCATTATTTGTCCTTGCTAATGATAGCCCAAAGGGGACCAGCCAAAAATATAGAGGAATAGGTTCCCACCACAATACCAAACATTAGAGGCAGGGCAAACTCTTTAACCGTCGGTACTCCAAAAATATAGAGGAAAAAGACTACGACAAAGGTCGTTATAGAGGTTAAAAAGGTTCTGGAAAGAGATTGGTCTACGCTTACACCGGTAATCTGCATTTTCGGTTTACCTCGCATGTACTTGGAGTTTTCTCGAATGCGGTCAAAAATTACGATGGTATCATTAATGGAGTAGCCCAAAATCGTTAAGATCGCCGCAATAAAATTACTGTTTACGGTGATATTAAAAAACGCGTAGAGGCTGACCAATATCAAAAGGTCATGAACTAGAGCGATAATGGCCGCCACACCGTAGTAAAACTGAAAGCGTACCGTTACATAGATAAGCATGCCTAATGCGGCTAGGGCCATAGAAATAAGAGCTTTTCTACTAATTTCTTCGCCTATATTGGGTCCAAACTGCTCCCCATCCATTCTTGTATCGGTGGCTAGGGCGAAACTCTCAATGAGTTTGTCTTTAATGGCGTTTCGCTCGGCGGTATCTAGGGGTTGTTTGGTTTTAATAACGATGGTCTTGTCGCCCACACCCTGATGCTGAATTACGGGATCCAGTTCGAATTCCGATAGAGCCTGAGCGATATCTTCAGCTAGAACGCTTTTCTCCATGGAGATAGTAAGCATGGTTCCGCCGGTAAAGTCGATACCGTAGTTAAGACCACCAAAGGTCATCACAGCAAGACCTGCTAAAATCAGCACTGCTGAGATCATAAAATATATTTTATAATGTTTAACGATGTTCATTGTGTACTCCCTTCACAGCATATAGAACGGGCTTTTGCAGCATGGGTACTCTGCTGGAAAGATTGATCAAAATTCTTGTAACCACAACGGCAGTAAAAAGACTCAATGTAATACCTATCATAAGAGTAACGGCAAAGCCTTTTATAGGGCCTTCACCAAAATTATAAAGAATAACTGCAGCAAGAAGTGTTGTCATGTTGGAGTCCATAATAGTAGTCATAGCCTTTGAAAAGGAGGCCTTAATAGCTCCACCTAGACTTTTTCCAATGCTCATTTCCTCACGAAGACGTTCAAAAATAATGACATTAGCATCCACTGCCATTCCGACACTTAGCACAAGTCCTGCAATGCCTGGAAGAGTTAGGGTAGCATTAAAGAGGATCATTACAATGAAAAGAAGGGCACCGTAAAGAAGCAGAGCCATGGAGGCCAAAAGTCCTGCATAGCGGTAGCGCACCAACATAATAAGAAAAACAGCAATAAGACCAAAAATTCCTGCTTTAATACTTTGCTCTAAGGCAGTTCTACCCAGGGTAGCATTGATAAAGGTTGTTTGAACTTCCTCAAGATCCAGTGGAAGGGCACCGCCCCGGATTAGGGAAGATAGCATAATGACTTCGTCGGAAGTAAATCTCCCTTTTATAATAAGATCTTTGGAGTCCAAATAAGACGACACAAGAGGCGAGCTAATAACTAGATCATCAAGTATAATTGCAATTTGGCCTTGGGCTCCGTCATAATTACTGACGATTTCTTGTGAAGCACCGGAAAAAATATCCGAGGCATCTTTCGAAAGCTTTAAAGTAACAACTGGGGATCCTTGATCCACTCCAACACCGGCAGTTTCTAATTTATCCCCTTGGAATAAAAGTTTGCCGGGAAATGTCAAGGCATCAAAGGGCGAGCCATCTGTAACAAAACTGCCGTTATCTACCTGGTAAAAACTCAAAACCGCGGTTTTTCCTACCTGGGCCAGAGCATCATCAACATCCTTGGCACCGGGGAGCTCTATACGTATACGTCCTGTTCCCTGCTTAGTAATATTAGGCTCAGTAAGTCCAAAGGCATCAATACGACGGCCAAGTACATTTTTTGTCTGTTCAATCGCCACGGCGAATTCTTCGTCGCTCATGTTTTTTTGTTCGCCTTCAAATACAATGGCAACTCCTCCTTCGATATCAAGACCCAGGTTGAGTTTATTAACAAGAGGTCCAACACCCAGCAAGTTTGTAAAAGTCACCAAAGCAAGAACAATAATGGCAAGCCCCATAAAAATCAAGAGCCACTGACTTTGTTTATTCATAGTTTTCTCCTTCATTTATACAATCCTGTGCTCGCTTGGCATAGGCAGCATTTTGCACAAGATGGTTTTCTATTTCTTCCTGGGTTAATTTTCTAATAATTTTAGCCGGTGAACCCAGAACCAAAACTCCCGGCGGTATTATCATTCCCGGTGGCACCAAAGCACCCGCTCCTACCCAAGAAGCTTTGCCGATATGGCAACCATCAAGGAGAATCGCACCCATTCCGATTAATGCATTGTCTTCTACTCTACATGCGTGCACAATGGCCCCATGGCCAATGGTGATGTTTTCTCCCAATATACATGGTAAGTCATCGTTAATATGCAAAACAGCAAGATCTTGAATATTGGTGTTTTTACCAATATGAATATGGTTATAATCACCCCGAAGAACAGCTCCCGGCCATATACTAGAACCCTCGTCTATATACACATGGCCAATTATAACAGCCGAGGCATGGATATACACCGAAGGGTGAATTTTTTCTTTTTTATTCATAGGCCTTCCTTAAATAGTAACTGAGGACAATCTCACCTCTTGAAATGAAAATGCAGCCCTAGCTGCATCACGATAATCCGGAATTTTATTCTTCCCGGCTATATTGCAGTAAATCTATCCACCCTTTATTCCCTCTTACTTTGAATTTAAAGCTAGTCTATCTTTTTTATCAATAATAAAAGGTAGCCGGCCTTTTAAAACCGGCTTAGGAAAACCTTCATAGGCCAAGGCTACGGTCTCCACTCTATCTTGTACCGAAAGGAAAGCGTCTATATAGGCCTTGTCCTCAGGATTGAGGCTAAAAGCCTTGCATTTAGCAAGAATAACATACACGATAATAGCCCGATTATTTCTTGAAAGTTCGGCTAATTCTTGAAGATGCCTTATCCCTCGCTCTGTTGGGGCGCCGGGGAAATAGGATATCCCCCCGCGCTCCAAAGTAACACCCTTAACTTCCACATAGGTATCCCCTACTAGGAAATCCAGTCTGGATCTATCACTAACTTTGACTTCGCTTCTAAGCTCCCCTTTAAGACCCAAAAAAGACAGCTCTCCTTTAAGGTAGCTCTCTTTAAAAAGTCTGTTGGGTAGAATGGAGTCTATACTGAGAAAATAATCCTCTTTAAGAACTCCTTCGATTGCATAGCGATATTTCCTGGTCCCAATACCATGGTCAATTAAAAAGACAGGGTTTCCCTCGAAAAAAAGCTCTGTGAGTCGAGAGGTAGTTGGAACGTAAGCTTTAATCTCTACGCCTTCAAGTTCGACGGTTGCTACAAAGCGGTTTACTCGTCGGATAAATCGTGCTTGAATCACTCTTTTCCGACCGAACCGATCGCCCATCTTTTAATAAGGATGGATGTGCCATTAAAGTTGACAGTGATTTCATCTTCTCCAAGTTTTTCTACTTTTCCAACAAAACCACCAATAGTGGTAACATAATTACCTATTTGAAGATTATCGCGCATTTCTTTAGCGGCTTTTGTCTTCTTTTTATTGGGTCGGATAAGTAAAAAATACATCAAAGCGAACATACCACCATAGATGAGTATTAAATACATTGGATCTTGCATATTGAACTCCTTTCATGTCATTCTTATATTACTATAGTTAAGCTTCCTGTGCAATCTTTTTACACCTTAGCATAACCCATAACAGTGTAAAGTTTTTGGCGAATTTTCTCGGATTCATCATTAAAAATAGCTTCTCGCAGCTCACGGGCTAGGCCAATGAGAAAATTGAGATTGTGAATGCTTAGTAGCATTGAACTTAACATTTCACCGGATTTATAAAGATGGCGTAGATAGGCTTTGGTGTAATCCCTACAACAGGGGCAGGAACACTCTGGGTCAAGAGCTGTAAAATCTGCTCTAAACTCCTGTCTTTTAATTGAAATCATACCTTGTGAGGTCATAGCCATGCCATGGCGAGCGATCCTTGTGGGGTGTACACCTGTCTCTAATACACATCT
>LSQX01067230.1_pt1 | contig 14107 bp, 14 predicted proteins | sample 654561 | NCBI WGS metagenome assembly LSQX01 (sample SAMN04489861, study PRJNA283612) | anaerobic digester metagenome | isolation source: 4 biogas reactors fed with cattle manure at either 37C or 55C with and... | place: Denmark: Kongens Lyngby | collected 2014
TCTTTTATTCGCACGTTTATGCTAACAATTGTAACTGCATTTTTCACATTCGCCTCTTCTGGTATGGGCGACACCATACTTGCAGTAAATGCTCTGTTGATGCAGTTCTTTATGCTCTTCTCTTATTTTATGGATGGATTTGCTTATGCAGGAGAGGCACTCACTGGTCGTTTCATAGGTTCAAGAAACCATTTGTTGTTGCGCCATATGATCAAAAGGCTTTTCTTCTGGGGACTTGTTGTAAGCGCAGCATCAGCAATCATATACATACTATTTCCCAATCAAATATTGCAAGTCCTCACCAACAATGAAGAAGTGATTGCTATGACCAAATCATTTACTTTTTGGACAATCCTGATTCCAATCACTGGATTCGCAGCTTTCCTCTGGGACGGCATATATATAGGAGCCACTGCATCAAAAGAGATGCGAAATGCCATGGTGATATCAGCCATCACATTCTTTGTTTGTTACTATTCCACTAAGTCTCTTTTGGGTAATAATGCTTTGTGGCTTTCATTTATCATTTACCTAACGGTGAGAGGAGTTATTCAGACATTGTGGGCTAAGAAGGCCTTGGAACCAAAACTCAGATAGAATAGAGTGTAATCTAAAGTAGTAATATCCTGAAATCATCTACAGAGAAGCACTATCTATAGAGCATCTTTTTCAGAATTTTTTGGATTCTCACTGTCCTTCATTTCCGATGATATAGTTAGAAAATTGAAATCTGTTTATTTCATCCCGATGAAACGGTAGGAATAGCAAAATCTATCTAGTTCATAGTGATTAAACAGATGGAAGAGTATAATCTAATAACTAAACCGTGATTGAAGAGTTGGAATAGGCTACGAGGACAAAGAAAAATAACTTTTAGTGGTTTTGTAGTGCGACAATAGCAAAGAATTTCAATTTTAACTAGTGTCTTCTTCCTCCAAAAGTTAAGATTAGGGACTTTTATGGTTTTTGCATTAGCTCGATGTAGAAGATTTTTCATTAAACGTGACTTTGCAGCATGTTTTTGATGAAGATTGCCAACTTTTACCTGTTTCGCAGGATGTTGCAATGCCATTAAATTACGAACTATTTGTATCTTTGTTCGTCATTAGAAAATAAATAATACAAAATGAAACAAGTCATGAAATTTATAACCCCCGTTTTAGTCTCTCTGTTTTTTGCTATACAGATGAGTGCTCAACAACTCCCTCAGGTCTCGCCAGAACAAGTGGGGATGGATTCCAAAAGATTGCAACGAGCCGACTTAGTTATCAATCAAGCTATTGCAAACAAAGAAATACCGGGAGCAGTCTTGGCTGTTGTCAAAGATGGAAAGATGGCATACCTTAAAGCGTATGGAAACAAAGAGGTGTATCCATCAGCAGTGAGAATGGATGTAAACACAGTATTTGACTTGGCCTCTGTGACAAAACCTGTGGCTACTGCCATATCAGCAATGATACTTATAGAACGAGGACAGTTACGTCTGTTGGACAAAGTGAATCTATTTATTCCCGACTTCAAACCATGGAGCAAAGGGAGAGAGAAAAAAGATATTAGAGTGATCGATTTGATGACACATACATCGGGCCTACCATCTTACGCAACTATCACAAATGCAGAAAAAGCGAAAGGGAACAATAAACCCGATCAAATGATCAACTATATTGCATCGGTTGAGAGAGAATTTGAGCCACAATCGGACTTTCAATACAGTTGTTTAAACTACATCACCCTACAAAGAATAATTGAAACCATTTCAAAACAAGACTTGCGTACTTTTGCAAAACAAAATATATTTGACGTATTGGGTATGGCGCATACAGACTACATACCTGTAGGCGAAACATTGAACCGAACTGCACCCACAGAACGCCAAAAAGACGGATCAGTATTAAAAGGTATTGTTCACGACCCATTGGCTCGCATCATGAATTTAGGAATTTCGGGTAATGCGGGACTGTTTTCAGACGCTAACGATTTGGCTATCTTAGTGGCAGCATTACAAAATGGAGGTGAATACAATGGCAAACGTATTCTCAGCCCACTGGGAGTAAGAACTATGCGCACTGTTCCCCGCAATACAGACTCTATTGGTAGAACTCCTGGCTGGGATGTCTTTACCGCCTATTCTTCCAATAATGGTGATTTGTTTGGCCCAAACACTTATGGACACACTGGCTATACGGGCACTTCCATATCTATTGACCCAGATGCCAACACAGCAGTAATACTATTGACCAATCGTGCACACCCTAGCGATGGTGGCGAAGTGGTAAGATTGCGTTCACTAATTGCAAATATTGTTGCAGCTTCTGTTGTAGAAATGAAAGTAAATGCATCCGATTTGGATATGGCTGAAAAGATGCCCCCCAAGGAAGCTACCGAGCGTAAATATCACGATCATTATTATAAAAGATTGGTTGAGTTCAAAACAGAAGATCCCATCAACTCAAGATCTATAGTGATGCTGGGCAATAGCATAACGGAAGCCGGTGGAGACTGGGCGCAAAAGATGAACAACAAACACATGCGCAATCGTGGAATCATTGGTGATAATGTGAGAGGTGTGCACGACAGAGTGGACGAAATAATAAAAGGAAAACCCCAGAAGATGTATTTAATGATAGGGATAAACGATGTGTCTCATCATCAATCCACAGACTTCATCGTGAATGAAATATCTGAACTGATTGAAAAGATTAGATTGAAATCGCCACGCACACGTGTTTATATTCAAAGCATTTTGCCCATCAATGAGTCTTTTGGACAATACACAAGACTGAATGGAAGAAGCGAACAAATTCCCGAAATTAACTCAAAGCTGAGAACCCTTGCAAAAAATTGGAATCTCACTTATATTGATCTATTTCCTCTCTTTGTTGATCCCGACACCTATATTCTTCGCGCCAATCTTACCGGTGACGGCCTACACTTATCGGAAGAAGGATATGAGATATGGAGAAAAGAGTTGAAAAAGTATCTTTAATAAGAATATTTCAACAATCTATAATTTAACTTCTTCAAAATTCACATGCACTATAACAGATGATTTATTTATCTTTGCCGCATAATGGCAAAAATACTTTTTTTACTAACCAACTATGAACATAGATTTTTTATTAGAATATGACCCCATACTTTTGGCATTGGGAGCCACTCTCTTCACATGGGCAGTGACTGCACTGGGATCGTCAATGGTTTTTTTCTTTAAAAACATCAATCAAAAAGTATTAAATTCCATGTTGGGTTTTGCAGCAGGAGTTATGATAGCTGCATCTGTTTGGTCCCTTATCATACCGTCAATAGAGATGGCAGAAGCACAAGGTCTTATAGAATGGATGCCAGCTGCTATTGGATTTTTGATGGGAATACTATTTTTGCTTTTGCTAGATAGAATCATTCCCCATTTACATGTGAATGAAGAAGTTCCAGAAGGACCTAAAGCAGATTTGAATAAAACAACAATGCTAGTTCTGGCGGTAACTCTTCATAACATACCAGAAGGTATGGCTGTTGGAGTTGTCTTTGCTGGCATTATAGCTGATAATAGCTTGATAACAATGTCTGCAGCTATGGTGCTTGCTATTGGTATAGCTATTCAGAACTTTCCAGAAGGAGCAATTATATCGATGCCGCTTAGAAGCTTGGGGATGTCAAAGAAAAAAGCATTTACTGTAGGCTTCTTGTCTGGAGTGGTAGAACCAATAGCTGCAGTGCTAACTATACTTTTAACTACTGTTATATCGGGCATGCTTCCTTATCTATTGGCTTTTGCAGCGGGAGCTATGATATATGTCGTTGTTGAAGACCTTGTTCCAGAGGGGCAGGAAGGAAAGCACAGCGATTTCTCCACGATAGGATTAGCGGTCGGATTTGTGCTGATGATGGTTCTTGACGTAGCTTTAGGATAATATAAGATTAATTGAAACAAAAGAGCACTACGGTTATTTAAAATCTAATAACTGTGGTGCTCTTATATACTCATATTAAGAAAATACTACCAAGAGCCACTATAGGCAAGTGTAACAGCGCTATTTTCAGAGCCTCTTTGCATCGCTTTTTTAATATCTTTTTCCCTTAAATAACTGTACAGGAATCCTGCAATATAACTATCACCAGCGCCCATGGTATCAATGACCTTACATTTTACAATATCTGAACTAATAAAATCGGTTCCATCGTAGGCGATGCTTCCCTTCTCGCCTAAGGTGCAAATGACTAGCTGGGGACCTTTGCTATAGGCTGTTATCATGTAATTTTTGATATAGTTTAAATCGTCACCGTCGTAGGCAAAAAAGGCATAATCTACATAAGGAAGGGCTTTATCTACTATTTCGTGATTGTATTGGTCTGAAAAATCAAAGGCAATAGGTGTATTAGTTTGTTTAATTTTATCAAGGTCGCCCTCGATCATTCCCCATATTCCGCTTATTACTATATCATGAGAAGCAAGAAATTCTATATCATCTTTTGTTAATTTAAAGCCTTTTAGTACGCCCTCTTTATATTCTCCGAAAACCCGATCCCCGTTTTCTATGGTGACTTCTGTCACAGCAGTTGCGCCTTCAACCCTTTTTAAATGTGAAATATCAACGCCTTTTTTCTTTAATGAATCCATAATGATGGAGCCAAAATCATCCATTCCGACAAGACCTGTGTATGAAGACTGGCCACCTAGCCTCTTTATGTATACTGCGACGTTAACGGGATTTCCTCCTGGATATTTATTTTGTGTTTGGATATAGTGGTCTATACAATTATCTCCTACAGTTGCAAATTTCATAATTTAATTCCTTTCAAAATATTTTTAAATCATTGGTCGAATATTATCGATTGCTCTTTTAGAGTAAACACTGGGCTCGTTTATGTAGTTAGAAACCAGCTCTATTGTGGCGGTGCCTTTATATCCCCAACTTTTAATCTGATTAATAAAGGTGTCAAGAGGCATAACGCCATCTCCGGGCAGTATGTGAGATTCACTAACGCCATCGGAATCTACAATATGTAGGTGTTTTAATTTGTCTCCTAAAAGTTTATAATAGTTTTCAATTGGTTCGTTTTGAATGAAAGGTGGCACTAAATCAAGCATCCCGTAAAGATTATCTGATGGCACTTTATAAAGAATTTCTTCTAAATCTTTAGCCGAAGTGCAAACGTTTGATTCCATAGGAGTCAAAGCTTCGAGTACAAGCTTTAATTGGATTGTTTCCGCATAAGTAGTGAGGTTTTTTATACTTTTTTCGAATCTATCCCATATATCTCTTCGTGTTTTAAAGTTTCCGGCATGACCGGCGCTTATAACCATAAATTCGCAGTTTAAAACCTTTGAGGCATCCATACAGCTTTTAAGGTATTTTAATGCATCAGCATGTTGTTTCTCATTACCTATCATATAGTTATATGGATAATCGTTATGTTCAGGTGTGTATATCTTAATAGGAACCTTATATTTTTTTTGGTAAGAATTTAAAATTAAACCATGGTCTGACAGTATATCAGGAGCATATCCATGAGGCCTTGCTCCATGTAGTTCGATATAGTCATAGCCAAAAGCTTTTGCATCTGAAAAGACACTCTCCAAAGGGTACCTTTGGTATCCTGATGTGAACAATCCTATTTTCATGAGCCCTCCTTTTATTTTGTTACAAATCTAACTTCGAGTTTGTCTGGCCTTGAATAGCTTTCAGTAAATTCTACTATATTGTTTTCGGAATCAAAGCCTGTAATCTCCATTTTATTAACTGTCAAATCATCTGTCAACCCAAGATATTTTGCAATTTTAGCATTTGCTTGTGTCATAATAAACTTCTCCCTAAAATTAAGAGGAAGGTGTTCTTTTGTCGCCATATAATCATAAAGTGATACGTGCTCAAAATTATGTTTGTTAATGTCTTCAAAGAATTTTAGAGGAAGATAAGTATACTCAATGGCTAGAGGCTCTCTATTACCGTATCTTATCCTGTGAATACCGAATATGGTTTCGTCTAAACCGATTTCTAGTTTAGATGAAAAGAATCTATTGGAATCTATTGCCCCTGTAGCTAATAGTTTACTTGATATTTCTATGCCAAATTTTCTGACAAGGGAAGTAAATGAAGCATTATCCGATTCATTTATAACGCCAAAAGCAACTTTTGAGTGGTTAATTTTTTCTACAAAAGTTCCTTGACCTTGAACGCTTCTGACATATCCCTCTTCTTTTAAAAGCTCAATTGCTTTTCTAGTTGTTTGCCTAGAAATGTTATATCTTGAAATAAAGTCTTTTTCGGTGGGTAATAGTTCACCTGGTAGATATTCGTTTCTTTCGATTCTTGCAGATATAATTTCTGATAGATCGTAATAATTAAGAACTTTATTTGTCATGATATGTTTGCTCCATTCTATAAAATTCAAAATAATGAGGGAGTAAGAAATTATCGTAAAACAATACTAATTGTCCTTTTTCGTTATATTCTAAACCTCTATGACGAAGAAGAGGAGTGTTTTCTTCTATGCCAAATAGCGATGAATCGCTAGAATTAGTGTAGGCTAGCGTTATTTTCTGGTTGCTTTTTATATTTGAAGAAGCTGTTTTGATTATGCCCTTAGTAGCCAATTCGGCAACTGAAAAAGTGTTCATGTCCTTTTCAGTAATGGTACCTGTCGTATCAGATAGTAAATAATACCGTTCTTTACCGACTACAACTTTATCATCATAACAAATAATTACTATTCTATAAACCTCTGAGCTTTTTGGAACAAGCATTTGGTTAGAAAGCCAGGAGTCTGCATAAATCTTCTCAAAAGATATCCTTTCGCGAACTAAATTGTCACGCTTAGATGGATCGTTTAGAGCGAGGGGATTGGTAAATTTACGTACTCTTTTTTCATTTACAAAATAACCTACTTTAGGCTTTGAAAATATAAGCCTTTCTTGAACTAAAAGATCAAGTGCTTCTCTGATTGTGCCTCTTTGCACTTTGAAAATATCTGAGAGCTCACGCTCTGATGGCAATTTTTCCATATGCAAGAGAGAGCCTTGTTCGATATCATATTGAAGCTCCTTAGCTATAAGGGAACTTTTTGTTAATAGATTTTTTCTCATACTAAACCTCGCTACTCTTTGATTATACTAATTTTTTTTGATTAGTCAAGATACTGGTATAGTAATTAAAGCAAATGGTATATACCAGTATGAGGTTTTAGCAGCTTTAATAAAACAAATATTTAGCCGTAACGCAGTTATAAGAAGAGGTATAGACATTAAATGATTTAATATATATAAAGGTATTGCATGGCAATTGTTAATCTGGTATGATGAAATTACAAATTCATCATAAAGGGGAACCAATATGAAAGAGCCGATAGTAAGATTAATAAATGTGGATAAAGTCTTTGGAACTAACACTGTAATAAAGGATATGAATCTTGATATCTATAAGGGGGAGTTTCTAACATTGTTAGGACCTTCTGGTTGTGGTAAAACAACTACGCTTAGAATGATTGCAGGATTCGAAACAACAAGTGCAGGTACGATTACAGTTGAAGACGAAAATATTCACGATAAAGAGCCTTATGAAAGAGATGTAAATACTGTTTTTCAAAGCTATGCGCTATTTCCGCATATGACTGTCTTTGATAATGTGGCTTATGGATTAACCATTAAGAAAGTTCCAAAACTTGAGAAGAAAGAAAAAGTCATGGAAATGCTTTCATTGGTTCAATTGGTAGGCTATGAAAAAAGAAAACCTGATGAATTATCAGGCGGCCAAAAGCAAAGAGTAGCTATAGCAAGAGCGCTTATCAATAACCCAAAGGTATTGCTTCTAGATGAACCTTTAGGCGCGCTTGATTTAAAGCTCAGAAAGCAAATGCAAGTTGAATTAAAAAGATTGCAAAAAAAACTTGGAATAACGTTCATTTATGTTACACATGACCAAGAAGAAGCGTTAACTATGAGTGACAGAATAGCAGTAATAAACGAAGGCATAATCGAGCAACTGAGCAATCCTCAAGACCTTTACGAGCATCCTGAAACAAAATTTGTTGCAGGATTTATTGGAGAATCTAACATATTTGACGGTAAGGTTTACGAAATCAATGGAGAAGAGCTTAAAATAGAAACAAACTCAGGTTTGTGTGCTGCTTACGGGAAAAATTATATAGTCGGCGAAAATGTTAATATAGCGGTAAGACCTGAACATATTAATTATTCAAAAACTCCTACTGAAGAGGTTTCGCTAAAAGGGAGAATAAGAGACTTTACATACGTAGGGAATTTTGTAAAAACTGCAGTGGTAATGGAAGATGGCAAAGAAATCAAAATTTCAAGATTTGAAATGGACAATCAGCTACAAGAAGATGACCAACTGTTTATTAATTGGAATCCTACAAAAGCCGTAGTAATAAGGGCAAATGAAAAGTAGAGGAACTATGAAGAATAAAATGAAAAGAAAAGGACCAGTACTTGCAATGGCAGGTCCAGTGTCTATTTGGATGATATTATTTGTAACCTTGCCTATGCTGTTTATTATATATATTAGTTTTATGTCAAGAGGTACTTTTGGTGGTGTGGTTTATGAGTTTTCAACAGAAAGCTATACAACTTTGCTTAGCACAGTTTATTTTAAGGTAATAATTAAATCACTGAAAGTAGCTACATTAACAACTATAACTTGTTTGGTGTTAGGCTATCCATTTGCGTATTTCATCGCAAGAAAACCTAGAGAAGTTGCATCTAAATATATCACGCTAATAATGATACCATTTTGGACCAATTCATTGATGAGATTAAATGCATGGCTGCTGCTTTTTCAAACAAGCGGACCTGTCAATAATTTTCTAGTCGAAACTGGAATATCTTCTGAGCCAATCACATTTGTATATACTGATGGCTTGGTAGCGCTTGGCTTAGTTACGAGCATGCTGCCCTTTGCAGTGCTTCCAATGTACAGCTCCATAGAGAAATTAAACAAATCACTTTTAGAGGCATCGGCGGATTTAGGGGCAAATCCTAAAAAAACCTTTAAGAATATAACATTGCCGCTAACATTTCCTGGAATTTTTTCAGCGATTATTTTAACATTTATTCCATCACTTGGTATATATACAGTAACCGATATGCTTGGTGGAGGGAAAGTACTATACATTGGTAACATAATTAAAAACCAGTTCGGAGTAATAAGGAATTGGCCTCTGGGATCGGCACTTTCTGTTCTGCTTATAATAATTACAGGGCTATTGATATTTGTTTATACTCGCTTTGCTAAAGTAGATGAATTAGAGGTAGTATAAATGAATAGAGTAGAGAAGAAAAAAAGAAGAGGAAGAATCTTATCAGAAATCTATGCGATTTTAATATATTCTGTTTTGTATATTCCTGTATTTGTAATGATGGCTTTTTCCTTTAACGATCAAAGGTATAATTATTACTGGGTAGGATTCACCACAAAATGGTACGGAAAGATGCTTACTAATACAGCGCTTATCAATAGCTTATGGTATTCAATTGCAATAGCAATACTTGCGACTGTCATATCTGTTGCTATTGCGACCCTTGGAGCAATCGGTTTGCAAAGATATGAATTTAGAAGTAAAAAATTCGTAAACAACATGCTATACATACCTATAATTGTGCCGGAAATTGTTCTTGCAGTAGCTATCCTAGTGGTGTTCATGACAGTGGGCGTTCACCTTGGCTTAGGAAGCATTCTAATTGGACATTGTACTTTTTGCATACCGTATTCAGTTGTTACAATAAAAGGCAGGATTTCTGGAGACAATATGTCTATGGAAGAAGCCTCGATGGACTTAGGGGCAAATAGATTTCAAACTTTCTGGAGAGTTACAGTTCCTAGCATTATGCCTGGCATAGTGAGTGCTACATTTTTATCTTTTACATTGTCGATAGACGATGTGGTAATGAGTAACCTCCTTGCAGGAGCTAAACAATCAACTTTACCCGTACTTATTCTGTCTATGAACAAAAGTGGAATAACTCCGGACGTAAACGCGCTAACAACTATCATGATTCTATTCATCGTAGTTGCGATGATTTTGAATAATATTATTAAAGGTGCTTTGAAAAAGCGAAAAACAAAGGAGGCTTAATTATGTCCAAGAAATTATTACTAATATTTCTAACGTTGGCTCTAGTATTTACATTAACAGCTTGCGGAGGAGACTCGGATGAGGAATCTGAAGCTAGTTCTGAATTAAACATTTTTATGTGGCAGCAGTATATCTCAGATGATTTGATTGCTGATTTTGAAGAAGCAAATGACTGCAAGGTTAATTTATCTTACATGAGTGATAACGCTGATGCGGTAAACAAACTAACTGCAGGCGGCGGCGATGAATATGATTTGATTATGACATGTGATGCTTACATGGAATCATTAATTGATGGAGAGTACATTGAAGAAATTAATTTCGATAATGTACCAAACTCAGAAAACATCAACCCTTCATTTTGGGCAGCTAAAGAGTATTGTGTTCCTTATCTAATGAACTATATTTATATAGTTTATGATGAAGAGACTTGCCCAATCGAAATTACTGGCTACAATGATTTAATCGACCCTGCTTTAAAAGGAGAAATTAGTACAGTTGACGGCGCAAGGAACTTATTCCCAATAGCCCTTATTGCTTTGGGTTATGATCCAAACTCAACAGATGAAAAAGAAATTGCTGATGCATATGAATGGTTAGTAAAATTCAATGAAAACGTAGTTTCATACGGTGCAGCTGAGCAAAATCTTACAAACGGAACTGCTAGCGTAGCATTAACCTATGACGGAAATGCTTCTTGGGCAATGAGCGAAATGGGCGAGGACAACTCAATCATTATAGCTCCATTTAAAGAAGATGCAATACAGCTTGGTTTTGACCTTTTCACTATTCCTAAAGGAGCTAAGCATATTGATTTAGCAGAAAAATTCTTAGACTTTATTTGCGACCCTGAAGTAATGGCTATGAACTTAGAAGAATTCCCTTATTCTTGTCCAAATGATGCTGCAGTAGAGGCGGCTTCTGATAAGTATAAAAATGACCCTGCAAGAGACTTTGACTATAAAGAAAACGTATTCTTCCAAGAGGACGTTGGAGAAGCTTTGACAATATATAACGATTACTATCAAAAACTAAAAATTGGAGAATAATAGTGCTAAAATTTAATGAACAAAAAAAAATAGACAGTATAAACGGAGCATTAGCCTTAAGAAAAAACATAGAGACTATCGTTGATGATATCCATTCTGAGGGCTTTAAAAACGTCTGCTGGTTTGGTATAGGTGGTACTTATGCATCTGCAATGCAAGCTGTCGTCCACATGAAGGAGAAAACTTCCCTTGAAGTCTTTTATGAGAGCGCAGCTGAGTATCTTACAACTGGAAACAAGCGAATAGCTGAAGGTACGATTGTTATAATATCATCGGTAACTGGAAGCACGGAAGAAATGGTAGACGGTGTAAAAAAAGCTCAAAAAGCAGGTGCAAAAGTTCTAGGATTCATAGATATTGCTGACACCAACTTGGCTAAGATGATGGATTATCTTGTTTCTTATCCAGAAAATGAACAGCTGAAGTTTTTCATGACTGCAGATAGATTCATGTATAAAGCTGGAGAATTTGACGATTATGAAGATAAGTATGCTGAGTACGATAAGCATTTAGCTAAAGCTCTTGTAGAAGTTGAAAAAGATGCTGATTCATTTGCAGAGTGTTTTGCTAAAGAGCATAACAATGATGAAATTCACTACTTTGTAGGTGCAGGTAATCAGTATGGTGCAACATATTCTTATGCTATGTGCTACTGGGAAGAGCAGCATTGGATTAAAACTAAATCTATCCATTCTGCCGAATTTTTCCATGGAATGTTTGAAATCGTAGTAAGAGATACACCTGTCACGGTTTATGTGACAGAAGATTCACAGCGAGAACTGAGTCTACGAGTTGCAAGGTTCTTACCTCAAATCTGTGCTAATTATACAGTAATTGACACAAAAGACTATGATCTTTCAGGCATTAGTGATAAATATAGAGGGGGAATTTCGCCTCTTGTTATCCATGCAGTTAACAACAGAATAGATGTGCATATAGAAAAACTAAACTGTCATCCAATGGACATTAGAAGGTACTACAGGCAACTTGACTATTAATGTTATCCAGACTTAAGCACAAAATCAAGAACTAAATTAAGAACTAATTAAGAATAAAGTAAAGCCGGCATCTAAGAGCAATAAGCTAGATGCCGGCTTTATATTCTATTTACACGTATGATTTATCAAAATTAATCACTACGTAGCATGCAGGGTCAATACCACGGACAATTTTAGTGGCCCAGTCTAGTATTTCTTCTTCTGTTAATAAGCATTCGTTATCGATAACTATGTCAAAGATTACGTTAGTGTGCGTAGGCCCAGGAACGGTTCTGAGGTCGTGTATATTGTACGCGCCTTCTAGGTCACCTAGCTTTGAATTCAGTGCTAGCAACACCTTGTTTCGATATGGGTCGTTTGCTTTGACTGGATCCATATGAGCCGTTATAAAGATGTTAAGCTTTTCGTGTATAGCTTTTTCAATATTGTCTACTAAATCATGGCTTGTTAATATATCGGTGTCTGCATCTACTTCTATATGAATTGACGCAAATATCTTTCCTGGTCCATAGTTATGCACCATCAAATCATGGGTTCCATATACGCCTTCGTAAGAGTTTGCAATAGCTCGTATGTTTTTTACGAGTTCATCAGAAGGAGCTTCCCCAAGAAGAGGACTGCTTGTTTCTTTTATCAGGCTAATACCTGATACTATAATTAAGATAGATACTATTATTCCTACATAACCATCAATATTGTATCCAGAGTAATTTGATATCAATAGACCTATCAATACAAGCGATGTAGATATTAAATCATTGCGACTATCTATTCCGCTTGCTTTTAATGCCGTTGAATCTATGCGCTTACCAGCGGCAAAATAAAAAACTGCTTGCCAAAGTTTAAAAAGTATAGCGAAGACTAGTATCATTACTACTGTCCAACTAAAAACTGTTTCTTCGGGATGCAGAATCTTTCCTATAGAGCTTCTTGAGAGTTCTATTCCAACTGTTATAACTAATACAGATATAATTAACCCTGTTATATATTCAACTCGTGCATGACCGTAAGGATGATCTTTATCCTCTGGTAATGCAGATAATTTAAATCCAATTAATGTTATTACTGATGAGGTCGCATCAGCAAGATTATTAACACCATCAGCAACTATTGAGATGCTGTTAATAACTAAGCCCGTGGCGATTTTCAGTGTACATAGTATTATATTTGAAATTATACCTACTATGCCTGCAAATTTTCCGTATGATATTCTCACTTCGGGGTCTGACGTCTGCTCGTAATTTTTGATAAATTTTTTAAAAAACTTGTCCATGGTTTACCTCCGTATGCTGATATCTTATCATAAGACCATCAAAAGGACAATAAAAAAAGAGCCTGTGCTCTATACTACCAAACGATATATGTAATGGTTTTTATTTACTGCTACAAACAAGTTTTCTTTATACTTTGCTGATAATCTATCAGTGTATATATCTCCACTATTTATGGTAAACATATCAATGGTTTCTCCGTTTTCGAGCGAATCACAGAGTCCCGTGAACGAATTTGCTTTATAATTCTTCATGTGCAAATCAATCCTCCTTTCTATTATTTAATACTATCGTTAAGTATACACCAAGACAGTTAAACAATGTGTGAAGGTAATGTGTGGATTGGGTGAGGATCAGTTTTGAGTTAAATCACAAAATCATATGATTTGTAGTGTACAATTACATTCAGGAAAATAAGTAGGAAAACAAAAGGGACCACTCTGATATATTAACATATAGTTATAAATGATAAGGATTATAGTGTACAATAACATTCGGGAAATTAATAAGAAAAAAACAAGAGACCCCATCAATATGTTATCATATAGTTACAAAACAAAAAATGATAAGGATGGTGATCTCTTGTGTATAATAGTATACTACAATTTAATGAAAAGTGCAGTGAAAGATTGGAAAAAATCGTGAATTTAGTTCTAAATGGCGAGGCTGATTTTGATGATTTAACATCTGCTGTTCAAGA
>LSQX01293652.1_pt1 | contig 14107 bp, 14 predicted proteins | sample 654561 | NCBI WGS metagenome assembly LSQX01 (sample SAMN04489861, study PRJNA283612) | anaerobic digester metagenome | isolation source: 4 biogas reactors fed with cattle manure at either 37C or 55C with and... | place: Denmark: Kongens Lyngby | collected 2014
AGCTAAGTGGTGAGTAGTTCACAAAATAAGAATTATATAAAAGTCCAAAAGACAAAAAGATAAAAACAAAGAGATACAATCCACTAGATTATTTAAGGGCTTGCTAGAAATGAAACATCAAATCTAGCCGAGCCTAATTACGAATAATAAAACTAAGGTTAACAATAAGGAGTTATGAATGAAGATCATTGACGTTGTTCTATCAGAAGGTACTACCGGATTTTATTTTGATGACCAGAAGGCAATCAAACAGGGTGTGGGTCACGACGGGTTCTTTTACACCGGTGAACCAGTTACACCAGGATTTACTCAGCTAAGACAAAAAGGTGAGACCATCTCGATTATGCTGATTCTAGAAGATGGTCAAGTTGCAATTGGTGAATGTGCAGCCGTTCAGTATTCTGGAGCCGGTGGTCGTGATCCGCTCTTTTTAGCAGCTGATTTCATTCCAGTAATTCATGAAAAGATCGTTCCGAAATTAATCGGTCTTGAATTAACTTCCTTTAAGGAGCTGGCTGAGAAGTTTGATAATCTGGAAAACGATGGCAAGCGCTTCCATACAGCCATCCGTTACGGAGTCACCCAAGCCCTTCTCAACGCAGTGGCAAAAAGCCAGCATCGCACCATGGCAGAAGTTGTAGTGGATGAATATAAAACAGGCGTTGACTTAAAGCGGATTCCGATTTTCACACAATCCGGAGATAATCGCTACGACAACGTCGACAAGATGATCATCAAAGGATCCGATGTTTTACCCCATGGACTCATTAATAACGTGGAAGAAAAACTTGGTAAACAAGGTGAAATCCTACGTGACTATGTGATCTGGCTAAGAGAGCGGATTACAGATTACAAGCAGACAGAAGACTATAGTCCAGTTCTTCATATTGACGTTTACGGAACCATTGGAATTGCTTTTGATAATGACTTTAAACGCATTGCTGAGTATATTGCTGAGCTTGGTGAACTTGCCAAACCATACCACCTTCGTATTGAAGGACCAGTTGATGTGGGTGAGCGAGAAGAACAAATTAAAGCTTTAGCTGAAATTGTTCAGAATTTAGAAGATCTAGGATCCGATGTAGAGATTGTTGCCGATGAATGGTGTAACACCTTAAAGGATGTTATCGACTTTACCGATGGCAATGCTGGCCATATGATTCAGGTTAAAACACCAGATTTAGGCGGAGTCAATAACACCATTGAAGCCTTGCTTTATTGCAGAGATCAAGAGAAGGGCGCTTACAGTGGAGGCACTTGTAACGAAACCAATCGTTCAGCTGAAATTTTAACTAACATCGCAATGGCTTGTGGAGCTACCCAGTGCTTGGCAAAACCAGGAATGGGTGTGGATGAAGGCTATATGATTGTTAATAATGAAATGAATCGCGTACTGGCTTTAGCAGGACGTAATAAAAAATAAATAGCAAACCGAACAGCTGAAAATGCCTGCCCTTTAAGGCAGGCATTTTTTAACAGACACACTAAGCTTCCTTTGCAGGAATATACGCTAGGAAAAAAACAGGAGATGGATATGAGTCAATTAAAAGAAATCAATGTGGGAGAAGTGACCAAAGCGGTACGTCAGCTTGCCATGGATGCCAACTATTACCTGCCAGAAGACGTCAAGGGACGGTTGGAAGAATCCCAGAAAAAAGAAAAATGGATTTTAGCCTCCGACACCTTAGGGCGAATCATCAACAATGCTGATTTAGCTGCTGAAGAACAGCTCCCCATGTGTCAAGATACGGGTATGGCAGTGGTGTTTGTGGAATTAGGTCAGGATGTACGCCTAGTGGGAGGTTCCCTAGAAGATGCAATTAATGAAGGGGTTCGTCAGGGCTATGCCGATGGCTTCTTGAGAAAATCAGTGGTGGAAGATCCTTTAAACCGAGTCAATACAAAAGATAACACGCCAGCTGTGATTAACTTAAAACTGGTACCAGGCAATACCCTGCGAATTCAAGTGGCCCCCAAAGGGTTTGGATCAGAAAACATGAGTCAGATGACCATGCTCAAACCCTCTGACGGCTTAGCTGGCGTCAAAGAATTTATTTTAAAGGTTTGTAAAGAAGCAGGCCCAAATGCCTGTCCACCTATTGTGGTTGGCGTTGGTATCGGCGGAACCTTTGATAAGGCGGCAGCCATTGCTAAAGAAGCCTTGATGCGACCTTTAGACCAACCGAATGCAAAGCCTTTTTATGCTGATTTAGAAGCTGAGCTTTTAGAAGAAATCAATGGCTTAGGCATTGGACCTCAAGGCTACGGTGGACAGACCACGGCAATTGCAGTGGCCATTGAATATTACCCCACTCACATAGCTGGGCTGCCGGTGGCTGTAAACATTAACTGCCACGCGACTCGGCACAAAGAAATCACCCTGTAGGAGGTGCATGATGACACAAGAAAGTAAAGATCAAGTGAAGCGAATTAAGACACCTTTAACAGAAGAGACCATTGCTGGTTTAAAGGCTGGAGAAGTGGTTCTTTTATCTGGTGTAATTTATACTGGTCGCGATGCAGCCCATAAACGCCTTGTTGAGGCTTTGGATCGCGGTGAAGAATTACCCTTTGAACTCAAAGATCAAGTGATTTATTACGTGGGCCCGACGCCAGAAAAACCAGGTCAGATTTTTGGTTCAGCAGGGCCCACCACCAGTTACCGAATGGACGCCTATACACCAAGACTCTTAGATTTGGGCTTAAAGGGAATGATAGGCAAGGGTTATCGAAGTGATGAGGTCACCGAATCCATCCGCAAGAATAAAGCAGTTTACTTTGGTGCCATCGGCGGCTTGGGGGCCACCATTGGTAAAAGCGTCAAGGAAACGAAAATCATTGCCTATGAAGATCTAGGGGCTGAGGCCATTCGACGGATTGTGGTAGAGGATTTACCGGTAACCGTTTTAACAGACAGTCAAGGTAATGATCTTTATAAACAAGGGCAATCCGAATATTTAAAATGGAGGGAAAGTCATGAAGCTGAATAGGCCAGCCAAAGCAGGCTCTTTGGAATCCAATGACATCCTCATTCAAGTCTACCCCGCTGATGAACTTAGCATATCCATTGAGTCACCAGTCAAGCAGCAGTTTGGCGAAGAGATTGAAAGGGTGATTCGAGAAACTCTAAAGGAGCTCGGCATAGATCAGATTAAATTGATGGCCCAAGATCGCGGTGCTCTAAACTTTGCCATTCGGGCTCGGGTTCGCACCGCCATTGAAAGGGGGTCAGAAGAGTGAAGGGATTAAGACGAAGTTTTCAATTTGTACCAGCAAATAATCCTGGCATGTTGATGAGTGCTGATATTCTGGGGGCTGATTCCGTGATCTTTGATTTAGAAGATGCCGTGGCAATCACTGAAAAAGATTCTGCCAGAGAGCTCCTCAGCCAGGCTCTAAAAACCTTTGATTATTCGAACATTGAAGTGGTGGTTCGTATGAACCCACCGGACTCAGGCTTTGCCGAGGCTGATCTGAAAGCTTTAGCTGGTTTGCCGGTGGATGCAATCCTACTGCCTAAGGCAACGGTAGCCACTGTTCAAGAGGTTAGTTCTTGGCTCGATGAAATTAATTTTTCTGGCAGCTTGATTGCCTTAATTGAAAGTGCCCTGGGAGTTGAGGAAGCCTTTGATCTAATCCGACAAGATCCTAGAATAGATGGGGTCCTCTTAGGTGGGGAAGATTTAACCAGTGATTTAGGAGTAGCCCGCACCAAGGCTGGAAATGAAATTAATTATGCCCGTACTCGGGTTGTGTCTGCTTGTCGAGCGGCAAAAATCACTTGCATCGATACACCTTGGACGGATAGTGATGATCTAGAAGGTTTAGGCAAGGATACGGAATATGCCCGTTCCATAGGTTTTAATTCCAAATCATCCATTAACCCAAGACATTTGCCAATTATTCATCAGGTGTTTGCCCCTAAAAAGGCTGACGTTTTATATGCCTTACGGGTTATGGAAGCCAAAGATTTGGCCGCCCAAGAAGGGAAGGGCGTCTTTTCTTTAGAAGGTAAAATGGTGGATGCGCCGATTATTAATCGAGCTCAACAGACCTTGGATTTAGCCAAGGCTTTGGGATTAGTCCGAGAGGGGGAATACCATGGATAAATTGAATCTACCCGAATTTATTGAAGGTTATGGGCCTGTGATTCCATACACAGGAGTATTTGATCCAGATCGGGTGAAAGATAAGGTAGCTCGAAAAAGTAAGAGCAATCATCCCGATGATCAAAAACTCCATCAAGATTTGTCGGCTCTAATGAATCAATTAAACTTAAAGGATGGCATGACCTTTTCGTTTCATCATCATCTTAGAAATGGAGACTTTGTTCTTAATTTAGTGATGGCTGAAGTTCATCGCTTGGGCCTTAAAGATATCCGGGTGGCAGCTTCCTCATTATTTCCTTGCCATGCACCCTTGGTAGCCATGATGGAAGATGGCACAGTGACAGATATCCATACAGACTATATGTCAGGTCCAGTAGCTGAGGCAGTATCTCAAGGCAAGTTAAAAAACCCGGCCGTAATGACTACTCATGGCGGTCGTCCGCGAGGGATTGCTCAAGGTGACGTTCATATTGATGTAGCCTTTATTGCAGCGCCAGGAGCCGATCTAGCTGGCAACTTAAATGGTGTAGCTGGTCCTTCAGCCTGTGGAACCCTAGGCTATGCCATAGCCGATGCAGCTTACGCTGATATCGTAGTAGCTGTAACCGACCATCTGGAACCCTATCCTCTTTGTCCAGTAGAGATTACCGAAAACCAAGTTGATTTCGTGGTCGAGGTGAATTCCATTGGTGATCCCAAAGGTATCGTTTCTGGAACCACTCAAATTACTAAGGACCCAATTGGCTTAAAAATTGCAGCAGACACCCAGAAGGTCCTAGAGGCATCTGGACTTTTAGAAGATGGCTTATCTTTTCAAACCGGTGCCGGTGGCATTTCTTTAGCAGTTGCCAAGGAATTGGAACTCTACATGAAAGACCAAGGTATTCGTGGCAGTTTTGCATCGGGTGGCATTACCGGATCCATCGTTCAAATGATGGAAGCGGGACTATTTAGAGCACTTTGGGATGTTCAGTGCTTTGATTTGGAAGCCGTCCAAAGCTATCGGAAAAATCCCAATCATATGGCCATGTCTGGAGATTTATATGGAAACCCTCATAACAAGGGAGCTGTGGTTAACCACTTAGATATCGTCATCCTGGGAGCCACGGAAATGGACAAAGACTTTAATGTGAATGTCACGACGGGATCAACGGGGATGATTATGGGGGGATCTGGAGGCCATGCGGACACGGCAGCCGGTGCTAAATTAACCGTTATCGTATCAAAGCTTGTGTCAGCACGAATTCCACTGATTAAAGATCGAGTCACAACCATCACCACACCAGGCGAAACAGTGGATGTTTTGGTGACAGACCGTGGCATTGCAGTGAACCCCAGACGCCCTGAGTTGGCGGAGGCTCTGAAGAGGGCTGGGCTTCAAGTTATAACCATTGAAGCCTTACAAGGCGAAGCAGAGCGCTTAACAGGCAAGCCACAGCCGATTCAAACCACAGACCGGATAGTGGCTGTGGTGGAGTATCGCGACGGCTCTGTTTTAGATGTGGTTTATCAAGTGAAAGTGCCAGAGTAGATCTAAGAATAGTACCCAGCTTAAAATAAATTATCAGCCAGTTTTTTTGGAATCAAAGAATTTAATGATAAAGAGCCAGATGTAGACCAGATAAAGAACGGATAGAATTTTATTGCTGGAAACATAAAAGATAAAAAGAGTTGACGAAATCAGTTGACGAAATCTGATGACAAAACCAGATGACAAAATCATTTGAAGATGGTTACTGGATCAAAATAAGCCTAATAGAAAAGCCTTCCATTGCAGAGCAATGGAAGGCTTTTCTATTAGCGAGATAAAGTGGTCTAAAATATCATGCAGTTTGATTTTTATAAAACTGTGAGTTAAATGTCTGTTGGACTCAATGTCTGCCTGAGAACGATGTCTGGCTGAACACTATGTTTGTTTAAGTCCAGTCCCTTAGGCGGAGGTTCAGATTAGGTAGCTATATTATGGACTATTTGGATTGTCAGGAAGGATGTTTTCTTCATCTTCCTCTGGTGTTTGGTAGTTTTTTATGGGGTCAGGCTGGGAGACAATCTCTTTGATTAAATTCATCATGCCATGGTCTTCAATTAAGACGTAGTGATAAGGAATAGCAAGGCCCTCCGTTTTCATGACGGACTTTTCCATAAAAATGTACTTATTCTCATATTTGCCTCGAGAAGTCCAAATGGCCATGGTAGCTACTTCTTTATCTTTTCGTACAGGGGCAAGACCTGGTTTTAGTTCCAACTTAGCCAAGGTTTTTGTGAGGGCTTCTAATTCATCCACATGGACTGAGCGGAGAACTCTGGTTTGATCCCCGTGGGTGAGGACGATATGGCGGATGCTATATTGATCGATGACTTCAGGAATTGCTTGACCTCTGCCGAGAATTAAGGAATAAGACAGTATAATAAAGGCCACTAGGCAAAGGGCGCTGAACAGACGATTAAGTCCGTGTTTTGTGAATTTCATGATGGTGCGGTAAGAAAAACCACCCTGGATAAGTGGAAAGAACATGGATTCGCAAGTGGGTGAATCTAAATTCCTCTTACCTAACTCCTTTCATTATGATAGTTAAAGATTACCTTTATAGTAGATCTTATGATCTCTCTCATTATATGTTTTTTAGCAGTGATTCGTAAAGAGGAATAGTTGAAATGTACTTTCAAAGGGGTTTTAAGTAGATTTTTTAAAATATTTTCAGGGATAACCTTTACATCGTGGGCTAAATCAAAACCTCTACTTATTATTGGGGTTGTCAGTGTTATAATCATTATTATTATCACTTTTTATCCAGCAAGGAGCGATTATGTTACAGGCGGAAAAAATAAATCTAAAGAGTCGGCGTAGCACCACTGAGGTGAAGAATTGGTTGGCCCAAGAGGTGAACCTAAACTATGGGCTCGATGCAGACACAACCTTTGTGATACGGTCTGGCGGGAAGATTATAGCTACGGCCTCACGTAGTGGGAGTGTCTTTAAATACTTTGGAGTTGATTCGGCCCATCAGGGAGAGAATATCACATCAACTCTACTTGGCGCTTTGATGGATGATGCCTTTCAGCAAGGAATCTATCATTACTTTATCTTTACGTCACCAGAAAATCGAGTTTTGTTTGAATCAGCTGGATTTCATCTGGTGATTCAAAATGAGTATGCCTGTCTTTTGGAGGGCGGTGTTAGCTCAATAGACGAGTTTATGGCAGGATTAAAGGCTCAGCTCTCTACTCCCAGAGGCACTCGAGGAGCCATTGTGATGAATCTTAATCCTATGACGAAAGGTCATTTGTATCTGATTGAAGACGCTCGCCAAAAAGTGGATGAGTTGATTGTATTTATTGTGGAAGAAGATGCCTCTGTGTTTCCTTTTAGCCAGCGTTTAACCATAGCAAAAGAGGCGACAAAGCATCTATCTGGTGTAACGGTTTTACCTGGTGGTCCCTATATGATTTCACAAGCCACCTTCCCTACCTATTTTTTAAAAAAGACGGATGAAAACCTAGCCGCTTATACGGCCACAGATGCCGGGATTTTTGCTAATTACTATGCGAAGAACTTAGAGATTTCTGATCGTTTTGTAGGGGAAGAGCCCTTGGATCCTGTAACAGCCGCTTACAATGAAGCCTTAGCCAAGGTGCTAAGAACTGAGGGCATTGGATTTCATATCTTGCCTCGTCTGGCTTACAAAGGTTCGGTTATTAGCGCCTCACGAGTTCGAGCTCATTTGGCCAAAGGCGAAATGAAGGAAGCGCTGGACTTAGTTCCCCATGCGACGGCTACTTACTTAACGACGGATCAAGGACAGGAAATTATCGCTCAATTAAGGGAAGAGGAGGACAAGCTATGATATTTCGAGGAATACCAGCTTCACCAGGTTATGCCTTGGGAAGAGTTCAAGTGATGGAGGAGCCGGAACTGATCATCGAACAAGGACCGGCGGGAAATCCCTTCCGGGAAAAACAGCGATTGAACTTGGCTTTAGTTGAGGCCAACCGACAGCTCCAATTGGTTCGGGAAAAAACCGCCCAAGAGGCCGGTGAAAAACAAGCCTCCATCTTTGATGCCCATCTTATGTTTTTAGAGGACCCAGAATTTATTGGTGCAGTGGAAGAAGAAATTGAATCTCGTCGAATTAGTGCCATGCAGGCAATGTCTGAAGTATCCCACCAATTCATCGATTTATTTAACTCCATTGAAGATGAATACTTAAGAGAACGGGCTGTGGATGTGCGAGACGTATCTAGGCGAATTTTGCACATATTATCAGGAACTAGACAAGATGTGACCATTCATCATCCTGAGACCATTGTGGTTGCTCATGACTTAACACCCTCCGATACAGCCTCTTTAGACAAGGATAAAGTGATTGCCTTTCTGACAAATATTGGAGGAAGAACATCTCATACAGCCATTATGGCGCGTACTTTAGAGATTCCAGCCGTGGTTGGTCTGGGCGATATCTCAAATAAAGTAAAGAACGGGGACCTGCTTTTAGTGGATGGTGTCCGTGGTGAGGTGTTGGTTAATCCATCGGAAGACACCATTCTTGATTTTAAAGAGCGTTTTGAAGCTTTTAAAAAAGAACGAAAAGCATTAAATCGATTAGTTGATGTGAAAACAAGATCCCGTGATGGCAAATCCATTGAAGTGACGGCTAATATTGGTCGGTTGGAGGACCTGGATAATGTGATTGCCAACGGAGCAGAGGGGATTGGTCTTTTCCGGGCCGAGTTTGTCTATATGAACCGAGATGAGCTACCCACCGAAGAAGAAATGATTTCTGCCTATGGAGAAGTCTTGAAACGAATGAATCCAAAGCCAGTGATCATTCGGACCTTGGACGTGGGGGGCGATAAGATGTTACCTTATTTTGACATGCCCCAAGAAACCAATCCCTTCTTAGGCTATCGGGGAATTCGTCTGTGTTTAGATCGTCCCGATATTTTTAAGATTCAGCTGAGAGCCTTACTCCGATCCTCGGTGTATGGCAATTTAAAGGTCATGTTTCCCATGATTTCAGGGATTGATGAAGTAAGGCGAGCCATGGCATTGGTGGAAGAGTGTAAAGAAGAATTAAAGCTGGAAGGCCATGCCATATCCCCTGATATTGAATGGGGTGTTACCGTTGAGGTGCCATCGGCGGCAGTTATTGCTGATGAATTGGCAAAGGAAGTGGACTTTTTATCCATTGGTACCAATGACTTAATCCAATACACCTTGGCCGCTGACCGGATGTCGGAAAAAGTGTCCTATTTATATGATCCCATGCATCCAGCAGTCCTGCGCTTGATTCAAATGACCATTGATGGAGCTCACGCCCATGGCAAGAAATGTGCCATGTGTGGTGAAATGGCTGGAGACGAAGAAGTCATCCCCCTGTTATTAAAAATGGGCTTGGACGAATTTAGTATGTCGCCGGCTAGCATTTTAAAGGCCCGTCAGATTATTTTGGAAAATGATTCCAATGAAAGCATAAAATAAGAGCCTAAAAAGATGGAGAATTTTAAAAGATAAAATTAAAACCTAGTTTTGAGATGATAGAATTCAAAGGGGAGAATCCAAGCGACAAACTTGAATTAAATTATACCCCAGCAAAATCTTATGACTTACAAAGTTTTGGTTTAAAAAGTAATGGTTTGAAAAGTAATGGTTTGAAAAGTTAAAACTAGAGAGGTAAATGACCTTAATAAGGATAAAGATTTATAAAGTCTTCATAGTTTAAGGGGAGATTTCAAAAAAACTAAAGCCTTTGTCTGATATAATTTAATAGAACTTAAAAGAAGGAGGATATTATGATGATTGAAAATGTAACAGATGCAAACTTTGTGGATGCAGTTGAAAATAGCGATGAATTAGTTTTAGTTGATTTCTGGGCAAGCTGGTGTGGTCCATGTAAAATGTTAGGTCCCATATTCGAGGAAGTTTCAAACGAAGTGGAAGGCGTAAAATTCGCAAAACTTAATGTGGATGAAAATCCATCGACAGCTTCTCGTTATCGGGTAGGCTCCATTCCAACGGTTTTAGCAGTTAAGAATGGTCGCGTAGTCGATACCATGGTTGGCTTTAAGCCAAAGGCGGAAATTCTAAATTTTGTAGAACGCAATCGCTAATCGAAGGAACTAAAAAAACGATCCACCCTAGGGTAGATCGTTTTTTAGACTCTTCAGCCATTAATGAATGAATTGAATTTGATTAGACCTAGAAGCTATTTTTGGTTTTGCATTGGCCTGTTTATTGTTAGCTTGCAAAACCGGATTATTTGTGAGTATTTTTCAAAATGATGATCTGTTGGTCTAAGTGAACCTGGGTCTCATAACTATCATTTAAAAAGCGTGACAGAAAATGATCTTGGTCAATTTCATAATAGGGTCTTAAATCTAAGACAATATAATCGGCTGGGTAATAGCTATCCCACGTCAAGTTATAAGTTACGTCATAAAGGGTCTCCCGCTCATAAAGATAGCCGGTAAGAAAACTTGAAGCTAGTACGCTGGCATCTTTTGGAATCCGATCCATGGCTGCTTTCATGTTGGCGAGTTCTTCACGGTTTTCAATCAGATCCCTGGGATATTCTTCATACTCTTTGAGATGATACCAGGAAAAGAGGCTGCCGGAGGCGATGGCAAGAATGATTAAGATTCGTGGAACCAAAGACATCTTGCGCGAAAAGACGGGCTGAACCTCTTTAAGATCGGTCTTGTGCGTTTCCCCTTTGTCTTGATCTTTAGGCTGAGTTCTCTTTGAGAATATAGGCTGGCGAGGGGTTTTAGGCGGGCGAGAGTCCTTGGACCTCTCAGGCGATACATAACCGGCAATAAATAACATGGCCATATAAAAAAGCAGAGTATAGGAGCCATAGTTATATTGAAAGCGCATATCTGACTGGAAAGGATAGTCTACCATGAGGTTCATCAGTAGAAAAGGTATTAAAAGAACCCAGGGACTGAGCTTTCGGTGCAATAAAGGCATAAAGCCTAGGGGGGCTAGCATTTGTATAAAATAGCTTAGTTTACTTGGTTGAAAAATTTGACTAAGGATAAAGCCAGGGTTTCGCCAGACAGCATAGGGAACAGCTAAAAGAGATAGTGATGGAATGGCGATGAGGCTTTCATATCGCCCAGTCATGGCACCGTCACCAAAGGTATTTAAATAACTCACGGCCAAGATAAACCAGATCCCTGAGGCAAGAAACATGGTGATTCCTTCTCGAATCATTTTACGGTCCAGCAAAATAAAAGCAGCCAAAGCCCAGATGTATAGAGCTGCATCCTCTTTAATCATTAAAGTTAAGAGCGTGAACAAAATCAGGCCAAGTTTAGTATTCTTTTCGATGGCCCAAATCAACCAGAAAAGGAGGGGTACCAGAAAGACATTTTCATGGAGATCATAAAAGTTTGATGTTATGAAAGCGGTAGAGACTAAGTACATCAAGCAGAAAGCAAACTGGAGTTTTTTAGAAAACTCAAAATGCTTGGCAATAAGGACCATGGGAATAATACCAGAAGCGACAATAAACCCTTGAGCAACGTTTAAGACTACGGGATCGCGCATTAGGAGGTAGGCAGGAAGCAGAAGATAAAAGATAGGGGAGAAATGAACCTTAAAGTGAGATAGGGGCATATTCCGCTCTAAAGTGGTAACAGGACGGCCTGTTTCTGCCATATTATGAAACATCTGGGCGAAAAGATTAAAGTCATAAGACGGTGTCGATAGGCTTTGATAGCGCGCTGCAAGAATTCGACCCAACAGGAATATTTGTAAGAGGGCTACCATCAGCATAATGAGAGGAATGAACCAATTTTTTTTAAAAATCTCTATGTCTCGATGAAGGAGCCAGCCAATCATAAGGCATAAGCCAAGGTAGGCGATAACATAGGCCACTAAAAGTTCTGGATCAACCGCTAATCTTTCGGAAATATCGGTCAAAAGATTCAGCCAGGGTACTAAGATCAAATTAAAGACGATTAGGGTGAGGCCGCCAAGACTTAACATCAAATCAATTAGGCGGCCTGTTTTAAAAGCACTTCGAAGAATGTCCCGGGCTAAGAGAAGAGCCATTAAATTGAAGATGGCCAGCATGGTCAAAGCTGAAGTACTGTTCATTTGGCTGACCATGGAACTAGAAAATAAAAGCCAGGAGAAAAAAAGTAAACGTCCGATGGAATCGATGTTGTCTTTAACTCCTGATCGATTGGATAAAATTACAAAAAAGGCTAATGCAAAAAAAATCCAAACTAACAATAAAGACAAAGAACCTTCCAGTCCGGCGTAGCGAAGCGTGAAGTAAGAAGGTGTCGACTGGTTGACCCAATTGATCAACGCACTGGCTGAGAGCCAGGATGCCATGAGAAAAAGAATAATTTTTTGCGGTGAGAGCTTCGATCTGAATTGTGGGAAAATTGCTTTCATAGTTTATTCTTTCCTCCTTCATTTAATAAGTTAACCTGCCATTTAAAGGACATTGTAGCGGACATATAAGACCGTGGCAATAAATAATGGTTGTTCTATTAGTTTAAACTTAATGAAATATTTTTCGTGGTTTTAGAATAAAATTAATAATTTGATGAGTGATTTGCTTGGGGTTCGGATACGTTTATATGCTTAATGAAAAAAACATAAGAAGACTATGTTTATATAGGTAGTTTTAGAAGGGTAATTTCAGTTTGCGGTGGCTAAAGGCTTATTTTTACAAGACTTTATATGTTTTTGTAAACTGGAACGATTTATCATGTATAATGATATTATATTTAATTACAAGGAGGAAGAGGTTTAGCAATGGATAGAGTAGACATGATAAAAAACACCCTCTTAAACCTCAATATTGCCTCAATCGTTGAGATCCTTATCGTTGCCTGGTTGCTGTATAAGCTATACTGGCTGATTCGGGAAACCCGAGCGGAGCAGTTATTGAAAGGGATTCTAATTATTCTGGCGTTGATTCCCATATCATATTTTGCCAATATGACTATGTTATATTTTCTGCTTTCACGGGCCATTACCCTAGGGGTCTTGTCCTTTGTTATCATATTTCAACCGGAAATTCGTAGAGCCCTTGAACATTTGGGCCGATCAGCTTTTAATGAACGGCACATTTCACCTGAAGAGCGAGCGTGGGATGAACTACTAACGGAGCTGGTGAGTGCAGTTGACAGTATGAGTTTGTCTAAAACAGGCGCTTTGATTGCCATTGAACAGCAAACCATGCTTCGGGAGATTATTTCTACGGGAACGGTGATTGATGCCAAGGTATCGGCTCCATTATTAGAAAATATATTCGTTCCCAATACACCGCTCCATGATGGCGCCATGATCATTCGAGACGACCGAATTTTGGCGGCAGGTTGTATGTTGCCCTTAACCACATCCAATGAAATATCTAAAAAGCTTGGAACTCGGCACCGTGCTGCGATCGGTCTCACAGAAGTCTCAGATGCTGCCGTGATTGTAGTTTCTGAAGAAACAGGTGTTATTTCATTGGCACTCAACGGTAAATTAGTTCGTAACTATGATAAAGAACGATTAAAGGCCATTTTATTGAAGATTTTATATAAGAAACAAATAAGCGATCAGGAATCGATACGAAAGAAGGTGAAGAGATGGGTAAAAGAAAAGTCGACGACCTCTTCGTAAAAATACTTTGCCTGGTTGGAGCCATTGCTTTGTGGGTTATTATTATTAATACCACCAACTTACCGAAACGGATGAGTTTTAATAATGTGCCGGTTCAAGTTCAAAATGGCGAAACACTCAAGGCAAGAGGATTGATATTGGTTCCCGATCAAGAGTTGACAGTTCGGACTCCTTTGGAAGGCCCAGCCAACGATCTATATTCGATTAATGCAGATTCCGTTAGCGTAACCCTGGATGTTAGTCAGCGGACTTTAAAAGCAGGCAAGCAAGAAGTTCAGGTAACCTTTGTTCAGACACCAGCTGGTGTGAATCTCATTGGTTCCAATCCAACAGTGGAAATTGAATTAGATGAATATGTGAAAAAACCAGT
>LSQX01363238.1_pt1 | contig 14106 bp, 20 predicted proteins | sample 654561 | NCBI WGS metagenome assembly LSQX01 (sample SAMN04489861, study PRJNA283612) | anaerobic digester metagenome | isolation source: 4 biogas reactors fed with cattle manure at either 37C or 55C with and... | place: Denmark: Kongens Lyngby | collected 2014
GTGCTAGCGATGATCGACATACAACTTACAACACAAGCATGGCGCGACCGAACAAGGTCGCGCCATGTGCCGTGAATATGCCTCCTTTTGTTTAGTGTGTGGTCTCCCGCGACCGGGGGCTTTGCCCCGGTTTCGGCCCGTGACCAGCGGGCCATCGTCAGGCGGGGTCGTGGGACATGGCGGGGGCTACTTCTCCTCGTAATACGTGCTCAAGATGTGACGGGCGCTTTGGACAGAATTCGTGGTCCGCTTGCGTTGCCAGGCGCCAGCCTTTGGGCTCCAACGCCAACCCTGGTGCTTAAGCGCTGAGCGAATTTCTTGGCTCGGGATGTCGTCGAATATGATCTGCACCCGATCGGCCTCCAGATTGTCAATGACCGTTGCTCCCTTGTATTCAATAATGGTGTGCTTAGGAGTTGCTTCCGCTAATTCCTTGTGCTTCTGAAGGCGGGCTTCCGCCTCGTCCACATAACGCCAAATCGAATGCCGCTTGGTGAAAATCGGACGTTTCATATCTGCTTGCGCTTCTGCTACAACCCGAAGCGCTTCGCGAGCGGCCTTGATGTCGCCACGATCCGCAGCTCGACGAATGAAGCCCTCGATGCTGGATTTGAACAGGTCTCTTCCGCCAATGTATTCCCCGGCGTCAATGCGCTTAATCGTCTCGATGCTTACCCTAACCTCCTCCACTAGACGGCGAACCTTTTCTGCTTCAATTTCCTCTTCCGAACGAGCGTCCAGAAGCTTTCTGCGGATGGCTTCCTTCGCTCGCTCGGACCAAGAGACCAATTCATCAAGCCGCTTCTGCTCAGATCTGATGGCCTTCTCGTGCTTAGCCACCGGGAAATTCGCCGGTCCCGCTATCATGGGACTTACGACCTGGCTTTTGGCTGCAAGGTACCTGGTCAAAAGGTCAATATAGCGTCGACGGTAGCGTTCCAACTCTTCTTCGAAAATGGCGCGTTGCTCAGCGTTGGTTACTAACGGGGACAGATCTTCGGCAACGCTTTGAATGAGGGCAACATACTCTTCCCGCACTCGTTCCGCCCGCAGCTCAGGCGTGAACGATATCCCGCTATACGCCCTCACAGCAAGCTCAAGCGGGATATCGTCTACCCGCGCCTTGACTTTTGCAGCGCATTCGTTCACAAACTGGTCACGAGTCATACGTGAACACCCTTCCTTTTCTTTTTGGGCAATGTTGCGGGGCTTCCCGCTACGGCCCATGCGGGCCGTTTCGGCCGGACGCCACCCGGCCTCGTCAGGCGAGCCATTCAGGGCTTATGGCCTCCCACCCAAATACGTTTGTTTTTATCCTGGTTTCCTCGTCGTTAAGCCACTCAGGCGCAATCCCAAGTACATTCAGCCGCGTAATGATGAGTGAATTATCCTGCGGTCCTTCGTATGGCCGGCCCAGAAGTCGATGTACATCGGCCCAAATCATCGTTAGCGTCTCCCAAGTCGAGAAAACCTTGTCGTCTATCTTAAACATCCACGGGGTGATAACATGCGCCACTCCATCGTACCTTGCGTCGATCTCGCCATACGATAGATCCATGTCCTGCCGCCCGTCCTCAGCCGTTGCCAGCTCCTCGTCGATTGTCAGTTCGATTTCCTCCCTCTTGCCGTCGATCATGTACGATGCGCGAAGCGTCGTCATTCTGATCACCCTCCGTTTCTGTGTTTTCCTCTTGCTACTTATATAATAACATATAGGAGCAGAGAATACAAGCCCTATGTGCTAAATAATTCCAAGATACCTGAACCAGGATGGATGTCCGTGCTTGCAGACTCCGTCGTGTTCAATCTCGCAACCGTCCGTGGCTTCACAAATGGAGTCCATGAGCCACTCCTGCAATTGCTCTATGTCGGGCTCCTCGACAGTCGGTTCTGGCCACTTGATAGCTGCCTTCGGATAATGCGTGGGATTGAGATGACTTTTGAGTGAAGCGTCGTTTGCCTTGTAATACGCTGATCGCCAGGCTTCGATAACTAAAGCGATCTTATCCTGTGGGACTGTTAGCAGGAATGACTGTAGTTCGTCGTGCTTCATGGGATTGGGTACGTACCATTGCTCGAACGCCTGCCTCCCGAGTGCCTCCGCCGTTGCTATGTAATCCACCTGCTTTTCCATGCCAGTCACTCTCCCTTGAAGAATGAAGTGAGTGGGGCCAGTTGCCCGGCCCCTGTGTTATTACTTACTCGCAGATGTGAATGACGAAGCCTGAGCCGTCCTCCCGGGTGATGATGACAAGCCCTATTCCGTAGTCTCCAGCGGTCAGGATCAGGTCGTTCATGATCCTGAGATTGTCGGAGTTGATCGGGGCACTGATGGCGTGCTCCTGCAGCATGTTGAGCAACTCCATCGAACCGAACTCCTTGAGCGACTCCACTTTCTGCGTAACCATTTATTGTTCCTCCCTGCTGGTTGTGTTTGTGAGGTGTTGGTGTGTGTTCCCTCTTGCTAACTATATTATAACATATAGGGGAAGAGAGTACAAGCCCTTTCCGTAAATTCATGCAAAAAAATAGGGCCGGAATAACCCGGCCCTCAGTGGTTGATTTAATCGTCCGATCCATTCAAGACTGCATAGGTGGTACCGTCCTCCCACGTCTTCCGCTCAAACAGTCCCCTGAAGATGTTGGGGGCTTCATCCTCTAGCTTGTCGAGGATCTGCAGGTACACTTTTCGGATACCGATGTCGGCATGGTAACTGAGGCGCTTGGGAAGAGCCTCAAGCCATGCGCGGTAATTGCCCGTCATCATGATGGTAGCAGACAGCCAATGGGGAAGGGTGCCCCGTGCCGCCTGCCGGGCAAGTTTACGCTTCATGGTACGGTCCTGAATCTTGACGTACCGTTCGGCGGCGTTCTCGTGCGCCCAGTTATACATATCCATGACAGCCCGTAGGTACCGTTCTACTGTTATCTTGTCATTCGGGTCCTCAAGGAACATCTCCGGCACCACAAAGGTTGGTTCCTTTTGCTTCTCACCTTCCCCGTAGGATACGTAACGGGTTGACTCCTGGGATGGAGACTGGTGACGATGGCGGACCATTTCGTGTGTGATTTCCCTGTTGGCGAAGATAAGGAACCCGGCGAATCCGTGTTCAAGGACCGAGTAGTGTTGTTGCATAATGATGTTCTGTACGTACTCCCGGTTGGTTCGGCCGGCGGGATTGTTCCATGAGTGGTAACAGTTACGCCCACCCAACTCAACAGCGATTTCCCCATCCTTGTCCTTAGCTTCTATGGCCTTGACCAGCCACTCATCAAACCCCGGCAGGTACTGAGCAATCTCCCCCGCCTTGTCGAACAGTTCTTCCGCCAGCTTGGTGGTGGACACAAGCCACACTTTCGGTTCTGTGTAAATCTTCACTCTGTACCTTCCTCCCCTGTATCATCGAATGTTACAAAGCATCCACAGCCTCCGATCTCTGCGAAGTCTATAGCATCTGTCTGCTCCGCTTCAATCTCTTCCCGAAGCTCTTTAAGGCTAAGGTTGAACCTTACGCCCTTCCGTGTTCTCCTGAGAATTGTTACGTCTTTTCCTAAGTAATCTCGAATCTCCTGCTCATTTCTTTCCCATTCATCGTATACTTCTGGAAGAGTCTTTAATAGATGTGTGAAATGCCCTTGCCCAGCACGTACACACCCTCCACCGCAATTATTATGCGAGAACCCTAGAGTGTACAGTCTAGGCTGTTCAATACCATCCTTAGACAACTCATCTAACATCTCATCCTTGGTCAAGTAAGGAGGATCGCACAAAGGAAACTCTACCTTGTACGGTGCGTAGTTCCGTGTAGGTGCCTCCGTCCGGTGCGCCTCCGTCCAATCAATTCCTAGATATAGTACACACTCCTCTGGTTTGAAGTTTTCCTTTACCCACTTCATAGCAGGCTCTTGCTTTAACACATGGGAACACTTTGCAAGCCTGGCGTTCCCTAGGAATCTGGTATCTTTAAATACTTGCCATGGTGTACGCCCCTCCGCTAATTTTACTAGCTCTGCCCCAAACTGTTCGGCTGTCTCATCAATAAACCGATAAAGGTCTGCGTCCTCAATCAGAGTATCAGTAAATAAGAGGATAACATTATCCTTCCCGTACTTCTCTACAACCCTCTTAGCCACCATCCAGCTACCAATACCGCCACTATAGAATACAATATGCTTCAAAAGTCTCTCCCTCCTACTCCCTGTATTGTTCTACTGTTTCCTCCCATTCGTCGTTCATTAACAGGTCCCTAGCAACTCCGTCCGCTTGGTTCTTCACCCCCAACTCTTCGGCGATCTGGTCGATGGTCTTCAGGCAAGAGCGGTGCCAGGACCGGGGCCGCTTTAAGTGCTTGTGCTTCTGGTTTGAGTAACGTGGGCGGTTCCTTCTAGCCATTGTCCACATCTCCTTTGATTAGATATGTAACTCTGTGGGCCTAGCTTATGTTGCTAGGCCCATCTCGCATATGATCCTTGTTAGTCGCGGGTAATCCCCATCACCTGCAGCAGGTCCCAACCTAGCTGGCGGTGGTACTTGCGAAGCATCTTGCGCCCGAGTACCGCCTGGCGTGGGGTCAGGCTGTCCTGCATAGCAAGTGAGTGTCCCAGGTCCCCGTCAAAGGCGTTGAACCCGATATCGTTCTTCTCTGTCGCCCGATCTTCATCCCAACCAGCCAGGATGCGAAGTCCTTCGTGAACAGCTTGAATCTGCTCCGGTGTCATTTGTGCCGCTTCCTCATCGTACTCGGAAGGACGGCGGACAGGCGACAGTGCCGGGGTACATGTTTCCGTAACCTCCTTGTTGATTGCGGGAGACTCCATCGCCTCCAGTGGGTCGTCCAGGGCTTTGTCGATGATTTCCTGTTTCTGGACAAGCACCCAAGCCATCTTGGCGTCGAGGCTTCCGTCAACCACAAGGTGCTGAATCAGTACACTGTCCAACTGGCCGATACGGTGGATTCGGTCCTCTGCCTGTGTTACTCGACCGGGCACCCAGTCAAGCTCTGCGAAGACCATCATGGACGCCGCTGTCAGTGTGAGTCCGACTCCCGCTGCCCCAATCGTCCCGATGAACAACCGGCAGGAGGAGTCATTCTGGAAGCGGTCGACTGCCGCCTGGCGCTCCTTGGAGTTTTCAACACCTGTCAACTTGACGGCGATGTCGCCGAATGCTTCCGCAATGGCGTTGACTACGTCGTGATGGTGGGCAAACACAACCAGTTTGTCTATGTTCTCCAGGGTTTCCTTGATGTGCTCGATGACTGCTGGCACCTTCGCGACACCCATTTCGTGACGAAGGGCAGACAGTTCCTCGAAGGCCACTTCCATTGCCATGGTCAACTCTTCGACTGCCTGGCGATATGCCTTTTGGTCTCCCGCCGCCTTTGCTGAGTCAGCCTTGGCCTGGAGCCTGTTGAACTGTTCTTCGTATGGAGCCCATGCCTTCTTCTCCTTGTTCAGTACCCGCTTCATACCATCCGCCGGAATCTCGATGATCTGGCGACGCTTGGGTGGGAGTTCGGTCAATACATCCTTCTTCAGGCGACGTACCATAATGGTCTCTCGCAGGATGCGTTGCAACTCCGGTAGCGTCTCTTCATTGGCCCCGGTGAAGTCCCATCCCCATCCGTTGTGATGTGCATTACAGTACCGCTTGGCGAAATACATGAAGTTAGTCCAGCGATCCTTGTCGAGCAAACGGAGCAGGTTCCACAGTTCAATCGGTCGGTTGAGGATGGGCGTACCTGTCAACATAACCTTGCGCCGGGCTTCAAGTGGGGTGATCGCCCAGTCCTGTTTCTTCTTGTCCCACGATCCCATGATCTCCTTTGTCCGCTGGGCCTTGGAGTTCTTAATGTAGTGAGCTTCATCACACACCAACAGGTCCCACTCCCGGGCCCTGATGGCGTTGCGATGCTTGCCGAGTCGCTCATAGTTGATGATAACGATGTCCGTGTTCGGGAAGTCGTCACCGTCGGCGATTTCGATGGAGTAGTCACGGACTAACCACTTCCGGGCCTCCCGTAGCCAGTTAATTCGCAGGCTGGCTGGTACAATAATCAGGGCCGTTTTGATTGTTGGATCGGCGTTGATGATGCCGAGTGCCTGGATGGTCTTTCCAAGTCCCATCTCATCAGCGATCAGTACGTTAGGAGTGTTTAGACCGTAGGCGATACCCGCCTTCTGGTACGGTAGGTAGTGTAGTCCGTCCGGGGCTGGGATGTCCACGTCCGCATCTGCGGCACGGCTTAATTCAAGCGCCTTTTGCCGCCGCTTAGTGATTCCCTCAAGTTCTGCTTTTACCTCTGCAGTGGCGTAGGTAACTAACATTGCCGCCCGGTCTTCTTTGTCCGTCCACCAGACCCGCTTTGCAGGGCTCCAACGGAAGCCAGCCCTCTTTGGGATGTCCTTGTCCTGGTACCGCGTACCCTTGAGGATCCATTTGTTTCCTTCCTTGATTAGTTGCATAGCCATGTTTTGTTCCTCCCTTGTGTTGGTTGTGTTGGTATGTGTTCCCTCTTGCTAACTATATTGTAACATATAGGGGAAGAGAACACAAGCCCTTTTGACGTTTTTCCTGAAAAGAATTACTACGTGACATAGGCCCCATACGCTGGGGCCTATGGTGGGTGGTACCTGTTCGGCCCGTCCTACTGCTGGACCTTGCTCTCGTACTTGCGGATGAACTTCTTCAGATCCCTTACCTCACTGCGAGCAAAAGACCTTACATCAGGGTCTGGGGACTGGAGTTCATCTGCCGCCGAGTGCCCACTCTCAAAGTAGCAACTTAGGACGTATTTGGCCTCAGACACCGCAAGGGCCAGGTCAACAACTTCCCCCTCTGCCTCTATGTTGTCAAGGTTGACGCCATGCTCAAAGCATACGTCCTTTGCCCACTTCTGGTCCCTCCAAGACTTACTCGGGAAAATAGTTCGGCGAAACTTGTTCGGTCGTTTGGTCGACATGGTTTGTTCCTCCCTGTTTGTTTTTGGCTTCCGCCGACCGGAGCACTGGCTCCGGTTTCGGCCAGGTACCACCTGGCCTCGTCAGGGCGGTTACTCCTTACTCTGCCAAGACCACGGTTCCGATCCCTCGATGTCCCAGCCATTTTCAGCCGCGACGATTGCCGAACCGTCGTCGAACACGTACCGCGTCAGGTGCGGCTTATTCGGGTTCATTTCGATGTCCACTCCGTGATCCTCTGCGACCTGATCCAGCGTACGACCATCCTCGGCCTCCCACCGCTGTCCATCGTTGCCCATCAAGCGTGCTACCTGTTCCGCGATCGTCAACATTGTCATTTGTGTCTCCTCCTTTGGTTGAGGGAGTTGTGTTTGTGTTTCCCTCATCTGCGTTTGTTTTTGGCTTCCGCCGACCGTGCGTAGCGCCCGGTTTCGGCCCGTGACCAGCGGGCCATCGTCAGGCGGGGTCAATTTCGATGATGTTCCGTTCCCGAACGTAGTACCATAGACCGAGATCGGCGCCGGCCCTCATGACCGTTCGGTTCAATCCGTGAGGCAGATTGGCTCGAAAGAATCGGCTGAAGCCTTCACTATCAGCGAATTCCGCAACCCGGCCGTTGATCTGGCGGGCAAATGTGTACCCCGGCCGCCGTTGAATTATCTCTCGCACACGCTCCGCAACCTCAAGGGCTTTTTCATGGGCCGCCGTCCATTTGTAGCCCATGACATCCTTAAAGCACTCAGAACCGACAAGGATTCGGTCCGAATCAGTTTGCACCTCGAAAACCTCTTTATGAATGTGAGCGCCACAACGCTCGCAAACCTCGAAATCCGGAGTGTGAACACCGTCAGCGCAGTCCGCAGTACAGAGCGAAAACTTACGGATAAACGTTGCCGCCATTTTGACCGGCCTCCTTGGTGGTTAGTTTCGGGTGGGGGTTTCATTCCCCTCACCTCACTTACATAATAACATATAGTAGGGGAGAATGCAAGCCCTTTTTACAAATCAGCCAAAAGACAAGCCGAGACTGTGCCCGGCTTGTCCTGGTGTTTTGTTAGGCGAACGATACGTCTACGAAAATATCCATCCCGTAGCCCTTGTCCAGAATGAACCCGGGCGTGCATCCACACGAGCAACCTGCTTTCCACGACCACGACGCTTTGGCTTCTGGGATCCCAGCCTGCTTCAAGATCTCAGGCAGGACCTTGCGGTACCGGCGAACCATGACCTTGCCTATTTCAGCTATCTCGGCGTCGCTGGTTGCAGCTTTGCCAATTTCGGTCTCCCAAATGTCGCTGAAGATGTACAAGCGGGTCTTGCGGGACTTGCTTTTCTCCTGGGTGGTTACGGTCTTGACTACAGGCTCCTTAATTTGGCTGGTCATCGTCGTCATTGTTTGTTCCCCCTTGGTGGTTAGTTTCGGGTGGGGTTTCATTCCCCTCACCTCACCTATATAATAACATATAGGTGAGGAGAGCACAAGCCCTTTCCGCAAAAAAAACGCAAAAAATTTTCCGGGGGAATTCGGGCAGGGCCGGCGTGTTGACCGGCCCTGATGGAGTCCTCCTTGGTTATAAGACAGATACTTTGCTCACACCGTCCCGTTGTCTGGTGAAGAACACCCGGTCGGCATTGGCAATAATGTCTTCCCGAGACACCCGTTCGTCACTCACCGTGATTACCTGTATGCCAAGTTTGTGGCTGATCTCCTGAAGCATGGCAAGGGCTCTTTTGTTTGCTTCTTCACCCTTCAACTGACTGAACGGTTCATCCAGTAACAACGTTGGCCGGGGGCGTTGGTCCCGTCTCATTGACCAGTAGGCAATCCGTAGTGCCAATGAAGCCACGTCAATGGTTCCTCCGCCCGAACTCCCGATGGGTGGAAACTCAAGGCCCCTGCGGGTAAACAGAAGTTGGACCTCCGTTTGCCCTCGCTTCTCCTCAAAGGTCACCTTTAGCTTGTACGGGTCGTCAAACACCGCCTCCATGGCTAAGGACACTTGCTCTGCCAGGTGGTACTCCAGTTGCTTTTGAGTGGCAAGTCCAACCTGCTTGACAATTTCGAGCGCCCGTTCCAACCGGCGAGCATGTACGGTGTCCCGACGTATGTTTTCCGTCAAATCGTCGATGGTCTTTTGGAGGCGGTCCCGTTCACCTTTGCGGCGCTCCACGTTTGACCGTAGTGCTCGGATCCGGGAGGTGGTCACTCGCCCATTTCCTCCTCCAGTTCCTTGATCTTGGTTTCAAGCTCTTGTTCGAGTTTGTTCAGTGCCTCTGTTTGTTCCTCAAGCATAGCTTCCGCTTCCTCCAGGGTATCGACATCAAACTCGTCTTTCAACTGTTTCATGAGGCTCTTGAGTTCACCCTGAAGCTGGGACCGTTGTTCCTTCTTCTTCTCCAACTGTTCCTTCAGCTTCAGTAACCGTTGACCAAGGTTGTCATTGTTCATTGCGGCGTTCCCCTTTCTTTCGTTCAATCTCTTGTACCTGACAGCGTTAGTTCTTCAGGTATGCTCCTTTGCCCATTGTGGCCTTAACCCTCCATGTGGCTCCAAATGAGTTCAACTACCTTCTTCGGTGTGTTGTTCTCCTGGAAAAATGCCTCAAGGTTCTGCCTAAAAGATAACCCTACTTCCCAGTTCATCCCCATGCGCTCAATATAGGCAGACAGGCGTTCGTCCCTCTCCTGTACCTTGTCCCGGTGGGTCCGGTCCAGTACCCCGTCCTCAATAGGGAGGTAGACGGGCTCCACTGTATTGCTCTCGGCGTAGTACAAGTAGCAACGGGGCCTATGATCTTCTTGATCTGCCGTACTCCGCATGGTGCTCCCAGGGTTTACCAGTATGCATCCGTCCTTCTCTTCAATGAACGGAGTGTGGTTGTCCCCAGTGAGGATAAGGTCATATCCTGGGTACTGCTCCAGTACGTCCCGGGCAGTCAACCCTCCCACCCTGTTCCGCAAGGATCGCTGGGACTCCGGCCAAATCAGTTCGTGAAGGAGAAGGACCCGATGGGTTTCCCCAATGGTAAACTCGGCCGGGTTTTCCTTCAGTACACGTAACCGCCCCTCGTCCATAACTGTTTCCAAGGCGTGTAGGGCGGACCGATGGTACTGGTCGATGGAGTGTTGAGGGAGGTCGTGGTTCCCCGCAATAGTAACCATGGGAGTCGGGAGGTTCAGGTACGCCCACGCTAGTAGCCATGGACTGGCTTTCCAGGAGTGGAACAAGTCACCTCCATGCAGGATCAAAGCCTGGTGTTCCTTGCTCAAGTCCTGCAAGAACTTCAACTTCCGCTCCTGCGCCTTTATGTAGTCGTCCGTGCGGGACACCGGGACAGCATCGGTAAGGTGGATGTCTGAGACCAGGATGGCCGACACGGGTCCTTTGTGCTCTTTGTTGGTTTTAGTACGCCTTCGTTGAAACTTCGCCATTAGTAGCACACACCCTTAGAACATACGGTCGATGATGGTCATACCGAATTGATCGTTTTGCCCTTCATACCCCGCCGCCATTGAAGTTCATGTTGTTGACTCATTTTGACATCTTCCCTCCACATAGCGGACACGTCTCAGGTGAAATCTTGTGGTACTCGTCCTCGATTAGGTCAATCGTCCGGTCCAGTTTGTCAATACGTGGGGTTAGTTCCTCAACCTGTAAAATCAGCCGTTCTAATCGGTCGACGGTGGTCTGGACTTTCTGGTATTGGGTTAAGGCAGTTTCGACCGTGACAAGGGCGTGAATCGCCGTATCAATTACCTTTGTACGGTCCAGTCCCTCCTGTGTGGACCTAATCCGGCGTACCAACCGCTTCAACTCAAGCAACTGGGACTTCCGGTCTATGCAGTCTTGGTACTGTTTGGTCAGTATGGTATGGGTGCCAAGGAGATGGGAAACCCTCTCAGTTTTCCCAAGGTCCCTTTCCGTAACCTGAACCTGCCTTACTATACTGGACAGGGTGTTGGAACGACTTAGATTCCTTTCAAGTTGCTTGTGACGTTCGGTGACTTCCGCACACCGCTCCATCAGGGTAGGTACATGGTCCAGTTCCGCAAGGTTTGTGGCAACCCGACCACCGTGGGTTACCAACCTAAACAGGGTATCGATGGTGTCTTTCTGCGCCTGCACCTTCCGCTCCAGTCCTTCAACATCCATCACCCGTTGTTCGAGGCCCGGCAGGTTGTCATACTCCTTGAGTTCTTCCTCCAGTCTTTCCTTCTGCTTGGTGTTGTATTCCAGCTGGCGGTTAGTTTCCTGCAGGGACTTGCGGAGGTTGGCGATGGTTTTGTCGATCTCGTCTAAGGACGCCGCTTTGTTGAGCATACGTGCGGCCTCCCCCGGTGACGCTGACAACAGGAAGGGTGGTGCGCCTTGGGCCTGTATGTTAGCTGAGTCCATACGCAGGACCTCAAGTACCGCGTCCGGTGGGTCAGACCCAAACGCCTTGAGGATTTCCCCGTTCACCCGGTACTCATTAGAGGAAGCAGACCGAAACCTCTCCACCACGTTACCATCTGACAACCGTAGGATGACGTGAGTGTCCCCTCCCCATTCGGAACGGTAGGCGTCTCCGAGTGGTCGGTTGGACAGTACCCAATTGATGGCCCTGAATACGGCTGACTTCCCAGCATCCGAGAGGCCGATAATCACATTTGTCCCAGGCACGAACTCAAGTACCGTGTGCTCATGGGACTGAAAGTTTCTAATCTCTACACTTTCAATCATTGGAATCCCTCCTCTCCTTTTTTCATTGGACATAAAACAGGACCACGCTTGAGGTCCGGGGTAGGATTGGCGTGGTCCTGTGTGGCACTACTCGTTAGCAGATGACCGCAACAGTTGAGCCAAACGTCCTTTGTCCCCTTGCTCTATTGTACGGAGAAGGTCAAAGAAACGACCTGCATCCATAATGACTACTGGATTCATTCGGTTACGTTTGGCAATCACCAACCAATCGGTACCCTCCTCTTGGTTGTCCTGGGCCTGTTTGATCCACGAATGGACGTTCCAGACCTCCTGCCACTTGCACTCCACGGAAAATGGAAACCGTTCTTTCGCCTCCCCCACCAGCCTAATGTCTGTACCCGATTGAGAGGCTTCCCGGGAGGCAATCATCTCATCCTTGCCCCAAGGAAGGTTGAGGACCTCCGAGATCTTTTGGGCCGCCCAGTTCTGCAGGTTGCGTCCCTTTGCTTTGGCAGATTGCGGAGTAATCCTTGCCTTCTTTTTAGTCATACGAACCTCCGTGACCGTGGAAGTCTGGCCACACTGAGGGACCCGCCGGACCTAGGTCTCCCCAACTCCAAAACTGTAATCATGGGACCGAGCTCCTTTCGTCCTACAACTGGCGAGGCTTTCGTGGCTCTGTGAAAGCCTCCTGGACCTCATTCCAAAGATCGATGGTGTAGTTTTTGAGGTCTTGTTCTAGGTTTCCGTCCTCAACATCCTTGATGGCTTTGTTGATGGTTTTGCCAAGTTCCGTGTCCCCAATCCTGAAGTTGCCAGTAATTCCCTTGACGTACATGAGGTTACCGCGGATGTCATCAATGCCGTAGTCATACATGATATAGACATCCGCTTGGTGGTAAGGCTCCCATACAGAAGACTTGTATACCTCCACCATGGTACGGACACCAACCACCCGTTCAAACTCCTGCTGGCCTACCTTACGCTTCACCTTGATCTTGGTGGGGTTGAAGCAACGTAGGCGAAGGCTGGAATAAAATGCCACTGCCTCCCCGCCTGGCGTGATGTACTTCTGGTCAAAGGGCCCGGCGTTGGCATTCTGGCGCACCTGGTTAGAGCACACCATCAGGACATTCTGGTTGGTGATGATGCGGGCCGTTTTACGAAGTTCTTCGCTGAACTCCTTGGCCCTACGCATTCCCATCTTGTCCCCGTCTTCATTATCCATTTCAAGGTCAGTGGACAGGGCGGCTAGGGAGTCGGCAAACACACCTAACTCGCCCTCTTTTTGGGCGGACTCCCGAATGGACTTGAACAATTCCGTGACTGTGTCCGGGGTGGTGTACTCAAGTTCATCCGAATTCAGTCCAAACATGCGGGCGAACTGTTTATTTAACCTGGCTTCTGGGTCGTGAAACTGGATCCGTCGTCCGCTCTTCTGGGCGTTGCCGGCAAGGGAACACAAAAGAACCGTCTTGCCCGCTCCTGAAGGGCCAAAGATCTCCACCAAAATCCCCGGTGGAATACCACCCTCTCGGTACCTACCTCCACTTATGGCGAGGTCGAGTAAGGTGGACCCTGTGGAGATGGGTACCCCCTTACCGTCGTACTGGTCGTCTTGGGGAGAAGGGGGAGGAGAAAGCTCCCCTTGCACCTTCTCCTCCACTTGTGCACTCAATGAACGCCTGCGTCGAACAAGTTTTTCACTCAATGCTGTTCACCCTTATAACTGATCGTGAGCGTCCATGCACTGTTCCCAGAGTGGACAATCGTCACACTCATCGTAGCGGTCCACATCCGCTCCAAACTTGTACCCAGACGGGCATTCGTCCTCGGACTGTTCTGGTTCCGGCTCGGGCTCTGGTTCTGGTTTCGTGTGGCGAGCCCTACGTGTTCGAGTTGGCGGAGGTTCGGACGTCTTTTCATCCTCTTGGTCGTCGGCAACGTCGACATCTCCCGACTCCTCATCATCTTCGTCGCCTTTATCAAAAGGGATGTCATCACCATCTTCATCTTCGTCGCCTTTATCAAAAGGGATGTCATCACCATCTTCGTCGTCCACGTACAAATCGTCGTCGTTGTCCCGGTCATCGCGGTCGTCATCGGAATCCTCGGAAGTAGATCCTACACCTCCGAAGAATATCTGCTCCACGGTTTCAGCCGATGGGATGACAAGGACTTTGTCAAGGTCTGGAGCCTGGTCGATGATGGAGTCGTCCAGGGGCTTCTTCCGCTCCACAAAGTCAATACGGGACACAGAGGCAAACTTGTTCCCACCGAACGATTCCTCGGCGAAACGGATCTGAAGCGTGAAGCCGTCCTCTGGATCCGGGAACGTTTCGTACTCCTCATTCTCCCCAATCTCTTCGTTCAAGGCATTCTGGAACAAGAACTGGCTGATATCCCAAATATGCGGAACCTCTTCATAGTCCTTGTGGCCCCGAGGGATCACGACGTACAAG
>LSQX01010140.1_pt1 | contig 14105 bp, 10 predicted proteins | sample 654561 | NCBI WGS metagenome assembly LSQX01 (sample SAMN04489861, study PRJNA283612) | anaerobic digester metagenome | isolation source: 4 biogas reactors fed with cattle manure at either 37C or 55C with and... | place: Denmark: Kongens Lyngby | collected 2014
GATAGATTTTTAATGAGGCAATTCGGATACTTGACAAAATCGGGGGGGGAGGGGTAGAATAGAGATAAGGATAAAACTTGATTTTATATGAGTTGGTTACGTGGTTTTATGTTCATTGTTACATAAAAAACAGGAATATTACAACTCCGCGTAACAGACACTTTCTTGAACACCGAGGTAAAAAGCTCCTCAGAAAAACTGTTGGGATAAGCCTCTCGGGGGTACTCGGGATAAATGGGAGAAAGGAGGTGAGAAGAATGAAAAAGAATAACGGTTTTACTTTAATAGAACTACTTGTAGTAATAGCAATTATTGCAATACTTGCTGCAATGCTCTTACCTGCACTTTCAAAAGCAAGAGAAAACGCCAATAGAGCTACTTGTTTGAACAATCTTAAACAGCTTGGGTTAATACTTCATATATATGCACAAGATTGGGATGGATGGTTCCCTATTCTTGAACCCAGAGAAGGGCAAGACATACGATCTCAAACAAATAGGTCTCTTGCATTGCTAACCGGAGAAACTGACCCTTCAAATGATATTCGCGATACTTCTGCGTATGTGACAAATTACAAACTTTTCACCTGCCCAAGTACTTTAGATAAGCCTTCTCCAACAGGGGAATTGATTCCACATGGTGCTGTTGTTGCAGGAGTAATGCCAAGTGGTACGTGTTCTTATGCGTACGCCTACGGATTGAACCTCCAAACTCATCCAGAAACTGCTATTATGGCTGATAGTAAGAAAGGATATTCCAATACTGCCGATTATTATTTTGAATGGGGTAGTAATATAGAAAGTTATACGTGGGCTTGCTGGAAAAAATTTAACCACGGTGAAGACGGAGTGAATGTGTTATATGTTGGAGGGAATGCTCAATGGGTAGCTGCAAGAAGACCTGCAAAAATAGGTACTTACATTGTAGGGATATTGCCTAAAGAGAAATTTCCTAATTGCGGTGTTCCTTCTCAAAGACCGTATACTTTGAGGGACCTAAATCTTAACACAACAGATTACTCATATTAATCAGATATGAAAAAATATTAGCATAAGAATAAAATTGGTTAAGGAGGTGTGGAAATAAATGCAAAAACATAAAAAAACAGGTTTTACACTAATAGAATTGCTTGTAGTAATAGCAATTATTGCAATACTTGCTGCAATGCTTCTACCTGCACTTTCAAAAGCAAGGGCACGGGCTAAATCTGCAGTTTGTATAAATAACTTGAAACAGATAGGGTTAGGTTTAAAGTTATATGCGGAAGACTGGGAAGGATTGGTAAATTTACGGATACAAACAGCTTGGCCATCATATTCACATTATGGTACTTACGGAAAACTGGATTCATATATATCCCCAGAAATAATATGTTGCCCTTCTGCTCTTCCATATACACCAGACCCTTCCAAACCTAATTCTGTCTATGGAAGAAGATACGAAAATATTTCAAATATAAGGTACTCTGCAACTGATGGGTGGCTCCATATAGTGGGTATTGACCATCCAGAGGATTTTTGGATAATGGGTGATTCCATAACTGTTGCTGGTAGAGGGCATGCAGATGCGGATGCAGGTGGAAAAGAGCATCTTCATCAGTGGATGTCGATTAGTTTTGGAACGAAGGATGTAGGACCAAGTGCTACAGGGACAGCAGATTTTAGGCACCAAGGATTTATGAACCTTCTTTTTCTTGATGGGCACGTGGAATCTGCAAGCCCGTCAAGGTTTAATGCGGCAACATCAAGACATTCTTTGAGGGGGTTCTGGTGGATAAAAAAAGGAGATAGAACTTTTGAGCAGTTGACATGGTAATTAAAATAAAAGAGTACTGAGTATTTCTGTATATTTTCTGCAAATGTGTTAAGTTAAGATAATCTTCTATCTTAATACTTCCCTAATAAAGCCATAGTGTAAATAAAATAAGAAAACGTATATTTTAAATTGAGTTGAATGAACCAGGTTGACTGAATATATACAGTATAAAATACAAACAAAAGGAGTTGTTATGTTTAAAAAAATATATGCTTGTTTATTACTGGTATGTTTCTTATTTTTGAATAACACTATTGCCTGTTTTTCAAAAGAATATTTTGTCTCTCCGCAAGGGGACGATAAAAATGAGGGTACCAAAGAATCGCCCTGGAAAACACCAGAATATGCAGGAAAAATGGGAAAAGCTGGGGACACAATATTTTTTCTACCAGGGGACTATACAGGAAAACTTCAACTTGTAAATAGTGGTACTCCGGAAGCTCCTATCATTTTTTGTTCTACTGTTCCAAGGCAGGCAAGATTGATTAAATCTCCTGGAGGTAAAACCATAACAATAACAGGAGCATCATTTATTCAAATTAAAGATATGCGTGTTGAATCTGCTGTTCCTGGTTGGACCGACATAAGAAAATCTAATAATATAACTATTGAAAACTGCGAGTTTACGGGTGGTGGATACTCGGGCTCGTTTAGAATTAATGAAGGCAATCAGATAAAGTTGCTTGATAACGATTTTGTCGGTGGTGAAAGGGGTAGTGACCTTTGTCATCTACATTCTTCTACACAGGTGTTAATTGAAGGTAACGCCTTTTCGCGTGGTCTTCATACTCTATTGGCAATCCATTTACCTGAAGGTCCTAAAGGAAATAATAGAATAGTTGTTAGGGGGAATGTTTTTCATGCTGGCTGGTGTAGAAATTTTGAAAACTTTGGGCACCCTCAGGTGTTGATAGAAGACAATATTTTCACCAATGCATTTACAGGAGGAAGATCTGGAGACGGTGAAATGAAACTTCTGGGAGATAAAAATGTTTTTCGATTTAACAGAGTGTTCAAAAACTATGGCGGAAATATTATAGCTATTTTTCCTCATAGAGAATGGCATTACACGCGTAATACGCGTATCTATAATAATGTTTTTCATAGTAACCTTGGCTGGATTGGGGTTGGCAGTATAAGCGAGAAAATATCTGACCTAATTTTTAAAAATAATGTCTTTTATGAAAACAATCCGTATGGTAGTCAAACCCATTTACATTTAACCGGAGGAACTTCAGAGAGGGTGCAGGTAATAAATAATGTTTTTTCAGGCGTTAACCCTAACACAGCAATTTTGTGGGGGCGAACAGGCCACCCGCAGGACGCTGAGGTTATGAGTTTATTAGAAGCCAGAAAAGACAAATGGCTTGAAGTGCACGGAGAGGTTTTTAAAGATAATATAGAAAAATTGCCGCTCTTTGCGTCAACAGAAAATTTTAATTATACGTTAAGTTCTAAAAGTCCTTTAATTGATGTAGGCGCTCCATTGACAAACACAAGTTCTGCAGGAAAAGGTAATCTTTTGCCTGTTGAAGACCCATATTATTTTTATGATGGATATGGTATAGAAGGCGAAAGGGGAGACCTTATAGCTGTTGGTAGTTCCAGAAAGCAAGCCCGTGTTACAAGAGTAGACTACGAAAAGAAAGTGCTTCATCTGGATAAATCTATCCAGTGGAAAAAAGGCGAACCTGTTAGTTTGGCTTGGGTTGGAAAGCATCTTGATATAGGTGCCTTTGAATATGGAAAGAACCCCAGAGCAAGCGTTCAGATAATACCAAATAAAGGCGTTGTTAAGCCAGGGGAACCTGTTGAGTTTAAATCTGTTATAAATGGGATGGTTCCTCCTTTCCAATACAGGTGGATATTGGGAGACAGCACACAATCGACAAGTGCGACCCTTACTCACAAGTTTTCTGAGGAGAAAGATTACGGTGTTCGCCTTAGAGTAACCGACTCTATGGGGAGCAGTTGTGTTGGTGTGGGATATATTGATGTTAAATCTCCTCCAAAGGATGAAGATACTCTGATAAAAACTACTTTTGATACAGACGATAAAGATTGGTGGATATATTGGAGATTTTATCGCCCTATGCCAACAAAATATGAGCATCTATTGAACAAAGAAACGGGTAAAGGTATTATGCATATTTTTGCACCACGTGACGGCTCTATGTTAAGCGCAAATATTGCACCACGGGAGTGGGATATAAACAAATATCCAACAGTGCGCATTAAATATAAAATTAAGCCAGGAACCGTTATTTCAATAGTCGCATCTGGGTTTACCTCAGGGCAAAGAAATGAAGAACATTTGAAAAAAGGGTTAGATACTTATAGTAGAAGTCTGTTTCTGGCAAGGGTTGCACCAAAGGTGCCTGATAGAAAAAAAGCAAGGCCTTTGGTTTCTGTTCGTGAGGAATTTGAGAAAGAATTGATAGCAGACGGAGAATGGCATGAGATAGAACTTGATGTGCGTCTTATCCAAAAAGAATACCCTGAAGTGAACACTCTCCAAAGTTTAAGTTTTAGCGGTGGGAGAGAAGGTGGTAGAGGTACTGGCGTACTTGAGGGTGATGAATACTGGCTTGATGAAATTTATATCGGTAAATAAATAGGGAGACAAACTAAAATGACAAATAAAAGAAGAACCTATTTGGTTGTAAAGATATTGCTCTTCCTTTTTATTGGTTCTTATGTTTCTTTAGCCTTTTCTACAAATTCTACAAACTACCATTTTGAAAATCCATTGCCTACCTCAAACCAACTTAATGATATTTCGTGGGGAAATAATATATTTGTTGTAGTTGGAACTAACGGCACAATACTTACTTCTTCCAATGGAATAAACTGGAGGCAAGCAGATTCAAAAACAACAAAATGGCTAAGCGGTATTACATACGGTGGTGGAATGTTTATTGCGGTAGGTAGGGCAGGTACAATACTTACCTCTCCTGATGGGGTAAGTTGGAGAGAAATAGGTTCAAAAACAACAAAATGGCTAAGTGGTATTACATACGGTAATGGGATGTTTGTTGCGGTAGGGGAGACTGGTACAATACTTACCTCTTCTGACGGGGAAAATTGGAGAGAAGTAGGTTCAAAGACAACAAAATGGCTAAGTGGTATTACATACGGAAATGGTATGTTTATAGCAGTAGGAGAGACTGGTACAATACTTATTTCTCCTGACGGGATAAACTGGAGACAAGCAGATTCAAAGACAACAAAACCTCTTGAGGGCATAAATTATGGAAACAATGTTTTTATTATTACAGGTTTTGCTGGAACAACTTTAGTATCAACCGATGGGATAATTTGGAGAGAGCAGAATTCAAAGACAAATGTTTGGCTTAGTGGAATTGTTCGTGGAAAGAACGTGTTTGTTGCAGTTGGTGGGAATGGTGTAATCTTGAGTTCTTATAATGGAACAAGATGGACAAAACACCATTCAAATACAATGGACAAACTTTGTGGAGTTGCTTATGGTAATGGAATGTTTATTGCAATAGGTGAGGGAGGTATAATTTTAAGCTCTGCTACAGGCAGAAAATGGACAGAACGACATTCTGGAAGTAGAAACGGGCTTAATGGTATTGCCTATGGTAAAAACAGATTTATAGCAGTAGGAAAATGCGGTACAATACTATCTTCCACAGGGAATGGTTGGAAAGAGATATATTCAGGGACACAAAAATCTCTTAACGGTGTTGTTTATGGTAGCAATATGTTTGTTGCGGTAGGGGAGTTAGGTACAGTACTTACCTCTGTAGATGGAACAACTTGGGCAAAGCAGAACTCAAATACAAATGATCTGTTTACCTGTATTACGTATGGGAATAACATATTTGTTGCAGCAGGGGAACTTGGCACAATTTTCACTTCTCCTGATGGAGTAAACTGGACAAGAAGAAAATCAGGAATTTCAAGATGGATTTTTAGTATTTGTTATGGTAATAATGTTTTTATTGCTGCCTCTGCTGGCACAACTGTGGTCTCTTCCGACGGAATAAATTGGGTAGAACAAAAAGAAGGAATTAAAGTAACCCTATTTGGAATTGCTTATGGTGATGGCAAATTTGTTACAGTAGGCAGGGCAGGCACAATATTAACTTCCGAAAACGGAATTGTTTGGCTACCACAAGAATCAGGAACAGAAAGAGTTTTTCGGGCTATATCCTACGGAAACAATGTTTTTGTTGTAGCGGGAGAATACGGTACAACTCTTGTATCTTCTGACGGAACAAATTGGTTACCAAAAGAGTCAGGAACAAGGGTTACTCTTAACGGTATTTCTTATGGTAACGACCATTTTTTTGTAGTTGGAGGTTGTGGGACAATTTTAAGAAAATTTAAATAAGATAACCTATTTTCTATTGGGCAAAAAAAGACTGTTTTAAAGCAATAACAGCCTAATAAAAATGTTTACATATTTTTAGTTTAGGTACTGAGTAAAGGTATATAACAATTTTGTATAAAGCAAGAGAAACCTGACGTGCCTATTTTTTTATATCGTCCTTCAAGATAGACCTGCGGTTAATTGAATATTTTTTGTTAAGAGCTTTTTCCATTAAAACAGCTCCTGGAGAAACAGTAAACTCACCAAACTTATCGTTGATTTTATCAAGTGCAAACAATAGTTCTTCTCTCTTTTTTTCTTCTTCAAAGATTGAAATCTGGCTATGCTTTCTTATTAGGTTAGACACACTTACTCCTATCAAACGCACAGGTTTATCTATTTTTATTGTTTTCATAATTGAGGTAGCTGTTCTGTAAATAATACGACTATCGTTAATGTGGTTCTTTAAGGTTTGTTGTTTAACCAATGTATTGAAATCGTGAAACCTTAAAATCAAGGTTACTGTTCTGCCTTGGTACTTGTCTTTCCTTAACCTTCTTCCAACCTGTTCACATAACCTGTAAAGGGTAGATTCTACCATAAGAATATTTGAAGTATCTCTGAACAATGTATAAGAATGTCCCATAGATTTATATTCTTCTTCTTGAGAAAAAGGTTTAACTTTAGAAGAATATTCTCCTTTACCCATACAATGTAAAATATACCCTTGGACCCCAAATTTGGAAACCAGTTTTTTCATAGGATAATCAGCCAGTTCTTTACAGGTTTTTATGCCAAGACAGTTTAACTTAAAGGTCAATTTTTCTCCAATACCCCATAATTTTTCTATAGGTAGATTTTTTAATAGATCTGATACATCTTCTTTTTTTATGCAGGTAAGTCCGTCAGGTTTTACTGTGTTACTTGCAAGTTTCGCCAACAATTTGTTTGGCGCTATACCAACAGAACAAGTCAAGTCTAACTCTTCTTTTATTCTGCTTTTGATTTTCACACCAGTTTCCACAGCACCACCAAAAAGTTCTTTTGTTCCGGTTATATCTAAAAACGCTTCATCTATGGAGTAACTTTCCAGATAAGGAGTAAAATCTTTTAGTATACTGAGGAGTTTGGAGGTTGTGCTCAAATATTTAACTGAATTACCCACCACTACCTCTGCCTTAGGGCACAACCTTAACGCTTCTCTTAGAGGCATCCCTGCTTTTATTCCATACTCTCTTGCTATGTAGTTTGCTGTGGAAACAGTAGTCCTTGCTTCTGGGTTACCAGATACTATTATAGGTTTACCTTTCAAAAAAGGGTTACTTTTCTCTTCAACCGAAGCAAAGTAAGCGTCCATATCAATATGCAAAATAGTCCGTTCCATTTTATCCCTCAATATAAACCTTACTTAAGAGCCATTTAAGTTTTTTTGTATAAAAAGAGAGTTCATAAAGATCAGCACCAACAATTACTGAAAAATAGTAGATAACCTCTTCTCCGTCTTTATTGTGCCAGATATAATTTACTTTATCTATATAATATTTTCTATTGTTCCATAGGAACCATTTTGGTTTAATTTTGTTGCTACTAAAGTTTGCCTCTATCTCTATTTCTTCCATAATCTCTTCCATCATTTTATGGTTATCCTTTTAGTTGTAATACCTTATAAGACCGACTACTTTACCTACAATTTTGACCCTTTCATCAATTTTTATTGGTTCATAAGAAGAGTTGGCTGGTTGTAAAAAAAGGTTGTTACCTTTACGTTTGAACCTTTTTACTGTGGCTTCACCTTCAACCAAAGCAATAATAATTTCACCCTGCTCACATACATTTTGAGGTTTAACAATTACATAGTCACCTTCTTGTATACCTGCGTCAATCATACTATCTCCCTTAACCTTTAAAGCAAAAGTTGTACCTTTATCAGCAAGCTTTTTATCTATGCATATTGTTCCCTCAATATCTTCTATGGCAAGATCTGGTTTGCCTGCAGTAATCCTTCCTACAACGGGGATAGAAGTAGAAGAAGATTGTAAAGGTTTATCCTGTAACCGAATACCTCGTGAGATTCCAGGAAGACGTTCTATATATTTTTTGTCACTAAGAACTTTTAAATGGTCCCTAACGCTACCCGTTGAAGATAGAGAGAACTTTTCACCTATCTCTCGTATTGTGGGTGGGTAGCCGTTCTCTTGAATCTGTTTTTCAATATAATCAAGTATTTTTTTCTGTTTTTCTGTTAAACTCATATATCTCCTTTTGTGGGAGCAAATCTTCCATACTCTCCTCTCCTCTGGGATCTTGTCCCGAATGTTTTTCTGAGGGAGGTCTTTTGCTTTTACGCTTTTTGCTTGTCTTTCACCCATCTTTGACATAACCTAACAATTCTTGGTATCAACACTATTAAACATACCACACACTTGTGTGGTTGTCAAGAGTGTAACATATTTAGCAAAAATTTACATAATAGGTGTAGTAATATTTTGACTTTTTGTGTAGAGGTAATAAAATATGTTATATAGAGTTGTAATATACAGCAAAAAACTTAATCTACAATAGGGGGGAGATATGAAAGTTTTAACAATTCTCGGTAGCCGTAACCCAGAAGGTCAGACAGCCAGGGCAGTTCAAGCTTTACTAAAAGGCGTAAAAACTAAAACAGACCAAACAGAAGAAGTGTTTCTACCAAAACAAAAGATTGAAAGATGTAGACAATGTAATGATAATGGTTGGGGCATTTGTCGTTCAGAGGGAAGATGTATAATAGATGATGATTTTGCTACAATAGTTGATAAAATTAAGAAATCTGATATAGTTGTTTTTGCTACACCTGTGTATTTTAGCGACCTAAGTGAAAGTTTGAAATCTTTTCTTGACCGACTTAGACGTACAACAATGAACGATAAAGGTAAAGAGGGAATAACCAACAAACCAACTATTGGTATCTGTGTTGCTGGTGGTGGGGGAGGCGGTTCTGCTGCATGCACTTTTAGTTTGGAGAAGGTGTTGTATCTATGCGGATTTAATGTTCTGGATATGGTTGCGGTTCGTCGGCAGAACCTAAATATGAAACTAAATATACTTAAAATTACTGGAGAATGGCTAATAAATTTAAAAGAAAAATAGAGTAGACTGAAAATAAAATAAAGATGAAAACACTTACTGCCCTCCTGTTCCCTTTTTTGCCTTCTCCTCTTGGGGGAGAAGGACCAAGGATGAGGGGGTTGCTTTCCGCTTTTGTTGTTATACGTTACTCCCCCATTCCGTCTTTTGTAGTTTGTCTTGCGAGTTTTATCCGCCAAAGCCAACCTACGCTAAAATACAAGCTTCGGTAGGTATACCTTGGCGTAGGATGGGCTTCGTAATGTGGTAATCTCGCCGTAGGCGGAAAAGGAATGGCAAGCAAGGGCAATCTCATTGATATAAAAGATACTTTTTCCGTTTTTCTTTAAAACTGGTAAGCTTCGGTTCATAACTTTTTATTATCATCTCAGCTGAATCTTTATTAAGCAACATTTTTAACACCCTATCTGTTCCATTTGCTTGGTTAAACATCTTAACAATATTGTTTGAAAGTTGTCCTATCTTAAAATCTTCAGGATATAGTTTTATAAGAGTTTCGATTATATGATAACCAGTAGATACAGGCATAAAAACATCTTTATTGGTGACAATAATCTTGAACCCTTGACAAAAATCTTTATTGTAATGATGATAAAAAGGAGTAAAGTAGAAAGGATGAAAAGATACCCCCGGTAGGTTTTTCTCATTAAGTTTTTGAGTAATTAGTTCAGCGTCTATCCATGGCGCACCTACTATCTTAAATGGCAGGGTATACCCTACACCTATATTTACAAGAGGAGTTTCTCCTAAAATTCCTGTTGTAGCGTAAAATAGAGGGGTATCGCTTTCTGGAATATGAGGAGAGGTAGGTATCCAGTTGAGTTTTGTATCTTGCCAATCCATTCTTCTTTCCCATCCTACCATAGGAACAACTGTCAGGTTACATTTTATCTTAAGTTCTGTATTTAAAAAAAGAGCAATCTCTCCAATTGTCATTCCGTGCACATAAGCTATGGGACCGGCTCCTATAAAAGAAGCAAACGACATATCTAAAACAGGACCATCAACCACAATTCCTCCGAGCGGATTAGGTCTGTCAAGAACAACAAAGGGTATTCTGTTTTTGGCAGCTACCACCATACAGTTTTTCATAGTTGAAATATATGTGTATGAACGTACTCCAATATCTTGAATATCAAATATAAGAAGGTCAACACCTTTTAACATCTCTTTTGTAGGGATTTTTGTATTACCGTGCAGACTGAAGATACGAATACCTCTTTTTTTGTCTTCTGAGTTATCTATATGCCCCATTTTGCCCCCAGTAAACCCGTGTTCTGGAGAATAGGCAGCCACTATGTTTACATTCTTTAAGCTAGATATTACATCTAAAGCACTTCTCATCTCATTATCAACTGCAGTATAGTTTGTTATAAGACCAATATTTTTACCCTTAATTATATCTGGAGGGTTCTCTTTTATTACATCTAACCCTGTTTTAACAATATTTTCTGAGTATATAAAAGAAAAAGAAGAAATAATAAATAAAAAAACCAACAATATACTTGTTCTATAAACATTGTTCATAAAAACTCCTTTTTTTACTTCTATTCATCTTTTATCAACCAACCGAAATTGTAAGCAGGGTCTTCTCTGCCAAAAGCAAGTAAGTTTTTTGGAAGTGTTTTGTGATCAACCCACTTGTTTATATAATTTTTAAAAAGTCCTCTTTCTCCTTCTTTTTTTGATACACCTCTAACGATATTTAACCTGTACCTATCGCTTGTATGAGGTAAACACTTGTAAGGTATTCGGAAAAAAGCAGTCCAAGAGTCATTTTCTACTTTAACTGCAACACTCCATTGAGAATCTTTTTGGGTGTAATTTCCGTGAGCAATATTTCTTAAATTTTTCTCTCCTTTAGAATCAACAATAAAATTAGAGGGAGGGAAAAGCCGTCTGGTCTCTATCTGTATTTGAACAGTTTCAATGTACTCAAACTCTTGCTTACCTTTTACTTGTATGGTTGCTATATTTGGTGTCTGGCATTTGACAATAAAATTTAGAGCATCTTCATTGCAAAAAGCCTTCCATAAAGTCTTATATTTCTGCACAAATTTACCAATTTCAGGTTTAAACTCTTTTTTTGTCTTATCAAAATAGAACCAGAAAGGCAGGTTTTCTTCAAGGATGTTGTCAATTATAGATTCAGTTTTATCTCTGATTGTTTTAGAGATTTCCTTGCATCTATAAGCAGGAGGTGGAGGTTTTTTGCCTGTATATTCAGGGAACAACAAGTTCCCTTTTTTTATTTCTTTCTCTACATAAGGGAAATCTTCTTTAAGAACTTGTTCAAGCCACTTCATCCTCCATAAAATTTTTTCAGGAAAATATTTATAGCCTTCAGCTTCCGCGTGAAAACCCAAACGAGGGTCTTTTTTTGTAAGTTCTAAAAATTGTTTGCTCCTATCAAGTTCATCAACTACAATCTGTTTCATCTGCTTAAGAATATTTAACCGCTTTAGACCTTCCATCTCAAAGAGTTTTTCACGCAGGTCATAAAACCTAAGAATATGGTACCCGCTTTCAAACTGTATCCCGAGAGCTTCATCTACCCTCAATTTTTCTTCAATATCAGTGTTACCTTGCTTTTTAACCAACTCTTTTTTTAATATTTTTACACCTTTATTCCACTCTTCAGACATATTTTTGCATAAACTCAATATTTCAGGGATGGTGTGAGTAAAAGTGAAAGACTGCCCTATTCTGTCTCCGCTTGGCGGGTAATTTACGAGATAGGTAGGAGCAAGAGGCTTGTTTTGTGGTTTTAAATATAATGGCCACACAGGTCCATCGTGCATCGGTCCATAATACCCGAACATAGCGTTCATTGGATAATTGGAATAAGCATCTCCAAACAATTTCCACGCTTCAACAGTTTTTGTAGTATCTGCTTGCCACCAGCAACCTGCCAGTTTTTTTAAAAAAGCATCTTCATTTTTTGGGAACGGTGCAAACGAAAGTTCACCTGCCGCTTTTGTCATAAGTCCTGGGTATGCCCCAAAAAACCAACACTCCATAACTCCGCTAACACCTAGTTTATGCATAGATTTAAATTTATGGTAAAGATTTCTAGGTACCGAGACCCACGGTACAGTTGCAACTTCATGTGAACAGCTTACCTGTATTTTAGCAAAAATAGGTGTACCTGCTTTAACTGCATTTATGGCACATTTTTTGAATAGGTTACTTGGTCCTACATAAGAAAGCCAGTAATCACCTGCATACCTTACCTTACCGAGTTGTTTAGTTCTCCCTGCAGACTCAAAGTTTAATTGAAGAACAATACTTTTAGGCATTTTACCAGCAGCTTCTTCTGTTGCTTTTTCGCCCCAGCCCACATACTGACTATAATGCCATGAAATCAGTTGAGCTGAAGGGTTGGCTTTATGCATACTTTTTGCCATAATAGAAAGCATTTCAGAAACAACCTCTGCTGGTTCTCTTTTACTACATAAAGGACAGTTATTATTTAACGAGGTACCTGCATAACAGTTTGTAGGTCTTTCTCCTACAGAAATATTTATGAGACCACCAAGGTTGGGAACACTACTAAATAAGTTGTATATTGACTCTTTTATATAGGCTTTCCCTTTATCAGTAGAAGTGCAGAAATAAGAAAAAGCATTATTGTTATGCCCTTGAAGTTCTGGATACTTTTTTATCATAGGGTCACCTACCGCAAAAGCTATTGGCTCAATACAAAAAGGGTAAATTTTTATTCCATAACGTCTACATTTGTCAACAGTAGCCCGTAATTTTTTAAGCCGTTTTTCTGAGTTTTTGCCATATTCAGGTATGATTTTAGAGGGAATAGTATCTGCGAAAGTAATCGTTAACCATAACCCGTTTACTCCATCATGAGCAAGTCTGTTAAGATACTCATCTGGGTAGTAGTCTATATCATCATTAAGTTCGTCCCTATTTTTAGGAGGGCGATTTATAGGTCCGTAACAACATCTTGATATACGAGTTTTTATAACAGGGGTACGCTTTATTTTACCGTACTTAAGAAAAGGTCCCCCCGAACGCAAAAGTTCGTCTTCAAGATATACCAATCCTCTCCTTATTCCTTCAGTATCTTCTGCCTGTACTTCTATTTTATCTTTTTTAACAAGGATAATATACTCTTCAAATGTAGATGTTTTAACCTTTTTTATAACAATGGGAAAATTCCCCTTTACAGATATTTCTCCGCATTCAAAAAACCTCTTAAAATCTTCAAATGCAGTCTTGAGTAACCCTTCTTTATCAGGGAACTTGTTGATGATTTTGACTCCGTTTTTAAGAGAGGCTTCTCTCGCCTTCGCTTTGAGTCTTTTCCATTTGAAAGGTTGATGTAGCGGTTCACTGAGAATTTTAATAAACCCCCAATCTTTCTCTTTAGGTTGAGGTGGTTCAGGTCCAATTTGCTGTAAATATTTCATTTTTCCTCCATTGTCTAACGGGCTGGAATAATATCTATTATATTACTATTTTTTGCTAAAATATACCAATAGTTTATGAATAAACTAAGAAACATAAAACATTTCCATGCAGTACCCGAAGGAGTATTTTCCCTTTACAAAATTTCACTCTACTGCGGATTCTATAGCTTTTGTCCATTTTGTCAGAACCAGAAATGTCTCAATTTGTCTGCTTGACTGAACATTATATCAACCGTATAATTTAGATGATATAAGAGATTCTGATAAGATATCAATTACAAGGAAACTGATTGAAAAAAATTGAAGGATTAATCTGGCTCGAAGAATATGAAGAACAACAAAAATAATTTATCCAAAGCGAAGTTTTATAAAGAGCTTGGAAATTTTTGGGATACAGG
>LSQX01072814.1_pt1 | contig 14105 bp, 11 predicted proteins | sample 654561 | NCBI WGS metagenome assembly LSQX01 (sample SAMN04489861, study PRJNA283612) | anaerobic digester metagenome | isolation source: 4 biogas reactors fed with cattle manure at either 37C or 55C with and... | place: Denmark: Kongens Lyngby | collected 2014
GACGGATATCACGAGATAGATAGTGTGGTTCAAGTGATCGATATCGCCGATCAGCTCGAGTTGACCGTCGGCGAGCCGGGCGTAATCGAAGTCGCGGTTGAGCAGGGGGATGCGCCGTCCGGCCCGGATAATCTTGTGTATCGTGCTTGCGAAGAGTTCTTTGATGCGGCGGGTGTCGATGGAGGCGTCAGTGTAAGGCTATGGAAATCGATCCCCACGCAGGCTGGTCTTGGTGGCGGCAGCGGGAACGCCGCAGCAGCCGTTGTCGGGTTAAACAAGTTATTTGATTGCCGACTGCACACTGATGAATTGGCGAAAACGGCATCTCGGGTAGGCTCTGATGCCGCCTTATTTGTGTATGGCGGCACTGTGCACATGATGGGTCGAGGTGAGCTTGTACGAGGTCTTGTCGACGCTCCCACACTTTATATAGTTGTTGTGAAACCGGATGTGGGGGTGTCTACAAAGTGGGCTTATGAACAGCTCGACCGGTCGCGCGATCGTGCCCGTGAAAAATGCACTCCGAGCGTATTGGAAGCTGTATTGGCTGCAAATAGAAGCGGGCTTGTTGGCTCTGTCGGCAATGATTTCGACGCTGTAATATCCAAAAGCAGCCTCGCAATCAGAGAAGCTAAAACAAAGATGCTGAATTTGGGCGCTGAGGCCGCACTTTTATGTGGTTCGGGGTCGGCTGTTTTTGGGGTGTTTGCAGATGCAATCGCCGCCGATAAAGCTGGCGAAAAACTGTCAGAAGGCTATAATAAAGTATTCACTTGCAGGACGCTGAATCGAGACGAATCCCATCCTGGTGCAATGTTTTGAGCGTTGTAGACGTAGTATTATTGGCCGGAGCACCCGCCGGGCCAGAACTTAGCCCGGCTGCTCCAAAGATGAGCAGGGCCATGATCCCGCTTGGCGACAAAACGATGCTGCAGTGGGTTGTGGATGCGCTGCGAGGCGCGAATTCGATCGGTAGAATAATAGCCGTTGGGGATGTGGCCGCCGATGGGCTGGATCTGGTTATCGAGCCTGGGGATAATTTGATCGTTAACATCAGGCACGGTATCAAGGCGGCAAGTGCCGGTGGAGTAGTTCTGGTTGTGTGCTCTGATATTCCGATGTTAAGCTCGGAAGCGGTTGAGGATTTTCTTTGCCGCGCACCTGCAGATGTGGGGCTTGTGTATCCGATTATACGCAAAGAGGATTGTGCCAAACATCCCGAACTGAAGAGGACCTATCTGAAGACCGGCGACGGCGAGTTTACCGGCGGCAATATGATGCTGCTGAGTTCTGAATTTGTCGACAGGAACTATTCAGCGATCCAGAGGGCTTACGAAGCTCGAAAGCGGCCGATCCAACTTGCTTGTATGATCGGTTTGGGCGTGTTGGTACGGCTCTTGGTGGCCAGAATATTTCCCGGCGCACTTAGAATATTTATGCTTGAAAAAGCAGCCGCCAAAATGTTGGGCGGAAAAGTTGCCGCAGTTGTAAGCGCTTATCCCGAAATAGGTGAGGATGTGGATAAAGCATCAGACCTTAATGCTGTTTTAGAGATTTTGCGCCCGACCAAAACTGAATGATGCTATGAATCCTGAAGACTACATATTAGACAAAATAAACTCACCCGCGGATCTGAAAGCTCTGAACGAATCGGAGCGCAAGGGGTTGGCCGAAGAAATTCGCGCGTTAATCATCGACACTGTCGCGCACACCGGAGGTCATTTGGCTTCCAATCTTGGGGTTGTCGAGTTAACCATCGCTTTGCATACCGTTTTTGATTCCCCAAATGACAAATTTGTTTGGGATGTCAGCCATCAGAGCTACACCCACAAGCTGCTCACCGGCCGAAAGAACGAATTTGGGACACTGAGGCAGGGTGGGGGATTGTCAGGATTCACACGCCGCGACGAGAGCGAGCACGATGCATTCGGCGCTGGACATGCCAGCACTTCGATATCTGCAGCACTGGGACTTGCGAAAGCCAGGGATCTGCGAGGCGGCAAGGAACACGTCGTAGCCGTGCTGGGTGACGGCGCTATGACGGGCGGACTTGCGCTGGAAGGCCTTAACAATGCCGAACAACTGACGACCGATGTCATCGTGGTTCTCAATGACAACACCATGTCCATCTCGGAAAACGTCGGCGCCTTGGCCCTTCACCTCAGCAAACTGCGCCTGGCTCCTCTATATCAAAAAGTCGAGACCAGAGCCAAAGAGGTCGTAGGGCGAATGCCGGCGGGCAAGGCTATCGCTCGAACAGCGGAGGGTCTCAGCCACGGCGTCACCCGTCTCCTCGCATCAGAAGCCGGCGCAGTATTCGAAGGCATGGGATTCACTTATCTCGGACCAATCGATGGACACAGCACCGAAGTCTTGATAGATGTGCTGGAGAGCGCAAAAAAACTCTCCGGGCCGTTATTGATTCATGTAGTCACACAAAAAGGAAAAGGCTATGAGTTCGCGGAGAGCAACTCACGTATGTTCCATGGCATCAGCGGGTTCGATATTTCGGATGGTGCAATAGAGCGGGCGAACGGCAACACAAGTTACACCAAAGTCTTTTCGGAGACCCTGCTTGAACTAGCGAAGGATGATGAGCGTATCGTAGCTATCACCGCTGCCATGCCTGATGGCACTGGCTTGGACAAATTTGCCCAGGCGTACCCTGATCGCATTTTCGACGTGGGCATAGCTGAGGGGCATGCTGTAACTTTTGCCGCTGGTCTGGCCGCGGGGGGGTTGAGGCCGGTGGTTGCGCTTTATTCAACATTTTTGCAGCGAGCCTACGATCAGATTCTACACGACGTATGCTTGCAGAATCTTCCAGTGGTGTTCGCAGTTGATCGCGCAGGAATTGTGGGGGAGGATGGTCCTACCCACCACGGAGTGTTTGATTTGTCTTTTCTACGCCATGCGCCGGGGCTTGTGGTAGCAGCGCCAAAGGACACTATTGAGCTGCGAAATCTGCTGGCGACGGCGCTGCGGCATGACGGGCCTATGGCTATCAGATACCCAAGAGGCGGCGGCCCGTGTTCATATGAGGCCTGTGAACCGGAAATAATGGGGATAGGGCAGGGGGAGCGCGTGATAGAGGGGGACGATGCGGCTATTATCGCGATCGGTTCGACGGTCTATCCAGCGATAGAGGCCGCGTGTCAACTCAGCCGCACCGGAACAGCCTGCGATGTGATTAACGCCAGGTTCGTCAAACCTCTGGACGAAGCGCTGCTCGAAAGCGTATTTAATAAAGAGATTCCGATCGTTGTTGTCGAAGATAACATCATAGCAGGCGGGCTAGGTTCTGCGGTTTTGGAGTTCGCCGCCAAACACGGCTGCTCGGCAAACCGGGTCAAGCTGATAGGCGCACCGGATGCTTTTGTCCAGCACGATTCGGTCGATCGACTGAGAGAAAAAATCGGCCTCACCGCTTCGCGCATAGCCGACACTGTGCAGGACGTGATTGGCTCAAACCAGCGCCATCCCTCTCTCAGATTCACTAAAAAAGGAGGCTAGAGCTACTTCTACAAAGCTCCGCCTCCTGATAATCCAACTGCTTTTTAGCTTATCTCATTGCGTAAAGTCGGTGGGCCAGATAGATAGCCTCCGCCGCATCCCCACGCGATATTGTAGCATCCGGCTGGAATAGCCCGGGTTGATAATTTTCGAACAGACTCGGGGTGATCCTGTGCGCCCGAAGAGCCTCAACCGCCTGGAAGTATTCGGAGCCTGGTGAGACATCTTGATAGCTCTGCGAGGCAGCTTTTGTGTTCCAGGAATGGTCGGTTCCCTTCTTGGCCGCAGTCAGCCATTGAGCGAATACACCTCGAGATACAGGCGCGTCAGCCCGATTCTCTTGGAGCTGAAATTCAATCCCCACGCCGCCTTCAAGCTCCACCATTCTATTCAAAGCGTCAGCCGCCTGTTGATATGTCAGGTCGGAATCGGCTTTATACGGCTCCTGTTGCAAGACCCCACGAGCGCCCATGAAGTTGATCGCCTTGAAGTGGCGTGTCTCCGCGGTGACATCGGAGTTCCAGCTTATGTATGCATTTTGCGACAGGATTTTGTCTTGTATCCAGGCAGGGTGCACGCAGCGCAGGCTCATATTGCGCGTAATTGCAAAATAGGCCGCCACACCCGCTGCCTGCCCGCACGACATTCGCACAGGCTCCATCCGCAGAGTACCATAAGCAACATGACTTGCGGAAACCGCCGTGGTCACCAGCAGCCCCTCCACGTTGAGCGGAACTATCACACCGTAAGGAATCTGGCTCCAAGTTGTGACGCTGCTCAAGAACATCTCACCTTCGCCTTTATCCTTGCGAGTCGGGTCTTTGAGATCCTCCATGGCATGGCTGTCCATTGGGTAGCCTGCTATGCCTATGGAATCCGCTCGGTGGAATGTGCGGGCGAAGGTGACCTCGTTTTCTTTCAATATATGCTCGCCCATCACCCGCCGCGCCTCGCGAATATACAGGTCGTTCGGGAAATTGCCGTTGTCGACAAACTCATCGTCCGCAAGGCCAAGGTTCCTGCGGCCGCGCTCATTCTGCATGAAATACAGGTAACCAAGCGCCCGATCTCGATATAGCTCATTGATTTCTTCACGCCGCTTTTCATTGGCGGTTGGATAATCGTGATTGATACCCGGCCAGTCCCCGCCGAACGGGTGAGTGTTGATCTCATATTTATTATTTTGCAGGCTCCCGGAAGTCACGTTCCAGGTCTGCTTCCATTCGGGGGAGGGGGCATAAGTATCCGGGCTGTAGTGCCGGGGTTTCCCAATGAGGTTTGCGCCGTTGTCTCCGTAGTCTTTCCAAATCATCAAATATCCATACGATTGCATCTTGGAGTCGGCTTCTCCCGTCGTGCCGGGCAGGATAGTCTGAGCGCGATCATCAAAATATATTACCCCTGCGTGAGGCTCGGCTTCCGAGCGGGCCTCTCTTCCGGCCCGCCAAGGCGCTCGGGCAGCAGCGGCTATATCCGCCGTATCTGTCGCATCGATCGTAACATACGCTAGCAATCGACCACTTTTGCCGAACTGGTCGCATATATCAGCGCCGCATATTCTATTGCCGGACATCACTGGCCGCACAGCCTTAGCTTTCATATACAAAGTAATACAGGGTTGTTCGTAGACCATTGACTTCATAATAGCGTTGGCCACGCGCGGCTCGAACTTCACTCGCCCGGGCTGGACTTTGTAGAAATCCCAGATACGACTGCTGAAGTCGCGAAACATACCATTCACATACAACGGATTAGCCGTATCAGCCGCCCCGAGGCCGTTGCTGGACATACCTCCGATGCGGTTCGTAGGCTCAACTAAAGCCACGTTCAAACCTGCTTTTGCTGCGGAAATAGCCGCCGCTGTCCCCGATGCCGTGGCGCCAAGCACCAGCACATCATAGTTCGCCCGCCCAGGCAGCGCAGACCAGGTTTTTTCGACTACGTCGCTTTTGGCCAGCGAACACCTGAATGTATACGCCTTATTGGGCGTCAATTTGTCCACTGTTGTATCGGCAAATGAATGGGTGGGGTTTGGCGGAAATACACCTAAGCTCCTGCCATCCACAAACAACTCCGCCGACTGGCCATTATGCCGCCAGTACAGTGCAACACTGTCAGGCCCCTGGGCTATCGCCTGAAAAGAGCCATCATCAGTGGTCGATAGCGCCGCGCAGACGCACGATGCGCACACGATAAAAATCAGCGTTACCATAATGATTCGTATATACATAATGCCTTATACTTAGCCTTTCAGGCGCTCTTACCCTTCATTACTTGCCATTACACAATTTCTTCTTCGGCAAACCCATTTTCAGTTTTTGCGTCTGGTTGCCATAATAAATAAGGGCTATGTCGCCACCCCAGTCAAGTGCAGGCATTTCTTGATTGCTGTAGGCGTATAGACTCTGGTATAATCATCTCACGTAGTTGTCTAGGAGGACGCTTCGAAGACTATGGCTGGATTGAAAAGACGTATAAGAACCGAAGGATGGGCGCGAGATGTTTCTGAGGCGGACGATGAGCAAGATTCATTTCTGTGTCGCCTCAGCAATAATAACAAGCTGTGGCTGGCCGTCTTAGTTGTTGTAGCAGTGGCGGCCGGACTGCTTTTGATGCAGGTGAAGCAGCGAAGCAATCTGAAAAACGATGATCTGTATAGACCCCCGACACAATTAGCTTTTGGAACCTATGACGACGGGCCGCACTTGGAGTTTGTGAGGGAGTTTATGGAACGCAACCGTCAGGTTGTGGATGCTCACTTTTCAGACGACAAATTTACTTTTGTGCTCCCTGGGGATGCCAGCGCCGACAACATCGAGCACCTGTCCATTTTGGCCGCCCAACGAAACCTGGCGAAGTTCAAGAATCGGATAGTGGTCGAAGTATATCAACGAAGCGCCGCTACCGACTCCGACCGTCTTGTGGCCGTTACGAAATGGGAAGACGACCGGTATGGTTTTGTGGTAAAATTGCTTGGCCGCCCTCGGTAAGATGGGCATGTTCTCTATAAACCTGTCGGCAGGCTCGCTCCACTATGACCTCTACGGCTTCAAATAGCTCATAGAGGCCGATGGAGCGTTTGTTTAGCGCTCCGGAGTGAGTCTATGGAACCAAAACTCTCCAACATCGACCTCCACAATGAATCAACGCTGGTCGACGCCATCGGCCGCCTTGTCATCAGTGGCGAATCTATCAACGATATACTGCAAAAAATATTAGAGCAATCCGTAACAGTCTGCTCGGGCGTGAGAGGATTTCTTGCTATCGTCGACCATGACCGAGGAGAACTCGATGTTCGATATACTTTTGGCGAAGGTTGGAGCGAAGAAAAACGTCTGGGCAGATTGAAAGTCTCCGAAGAAACAGGCCGCGGCATTACCAGTCACGTGGCTGCAACAAGCAGACCGTATAACGCCCCAAATGTGCGACTCGATCCATATTATATCCGCTCGTTTGACGACGTCAAAAGCGAACTGGCGGTGCCGCTGGTCGATGGTTACGGCCGAACCAGGGGCGTCATAAACCTGCAGAGCGTCCATCTGGACGGTTTTGGCGAAGAATGTGAGCGCTTTGTGCAGGCTTTAGCCAAACTCGGCGCAATCGCGATGGTTGTGGCCGATCATAGGTCCCGCGAAACCGCGCTGGTGCAGATAGGCAAAGAGCTTACCGGATTCACTGACAGCGAAGCGATTCCACAAAAAGTGCTCGATGTGACCGCTGAGGCGTTGAGCTTTGAAGATTGCTCGCTGTTTTTGGTTGATCGCTCAAGTGGCAAACTTATCCTTCGAGCTTCGCGGGGGCCTTTGAAGGAGATGATCGGTAAGGCTGCTTATGATATTGGCGAGGGCTTGACGGGGTGGATTGCTCAGAATAAACAGTCTATAAGAGTTCATAACCCCAGCAGCGATTCGAGGTGGAGGGGTCTGCATCAGGAATTGCCCAATATAGAAGATGGCGCATTTATGGGTGTGCCGATATTGGGCAGAAGCGGGTTGTTGGGGGTGCTGCGGGTTCAGCGGCGCAGAAGTCCGTATAATTGGTTCAGAAATGACTTCACCGAGGATGAGGAGCGAATCCTTGCCACTATAGCGGGTCAATTGGCTGTTGCTTTGGAGAACGCCAGGCTGGTCGATCAACTTGTTAAAACCGAAAGGCTTGCGGCTTGGGGGGAGATGTCGGCGCGTTCGGCGCATATGATCGGCAATCGAGTTTTCGCAATCAAAGGTGACATCAACGAGATCGAATACATTCTCGGCACTTCCGAGTCCGACCCGGCTGATGCCTGGAAGCTTTTAGAAAGCGTAAAAAACGGCATCTTTTTGCTGGAAGAGATATTAAACGAGTTCAGAGAGTTTGTTAAAGCAACACAGATTGAGCTTGTCGAGGCCGATATAAATTCGCTTATCAAAGAGGCTGTTGAGGAAAGTTTCCCCAAAAGATCCGGCAGTGTTCTTCGTCTTAATTTACAGGGAGATCTGCCACACGTGTGCGCGGATCCAACGAAGCTGAAAAGAAGCTTCTCTGAACTGCTGGAAAACGCGATCAGTTTTCAGCCCGACGGTGGCGAAGTTGTTATTACGACCTCGATGGCGAATGCGGAGAACAAGAGCTGGCTCAAGTCTCCCTCAGACTCAAAAGAGTATGTTACATTGAGCTTCCAAGACTCTGGGCCGGGAGTAAAGACCGAGGATAAGCCTAAGATATTCAACCCGTTTTTTACGTCCCGAGCTAAAGGGATGGGGTTGGGGCTGTCTATTGTGAAGGGTATTATCGACGCCCACGATGGGGCGATTTACGAAAACGGGATCCCAGGGGCTGGCGCAAAGTTTACGATACTACTGCCTTGCGTCTGCGAAGGGCCGCGCCGCAAGCAAGTGAATACAGAAGAATAAGTTGCAAAACATATAGCGGGAGGTTATCCAGTGTGTAGAATATTGGTCATTGACGACGAAGAAGCCGTGCGCAGTGCGGTCAAAAGGAGACTTGAACGGGACGGGTACGGGGTTGATACTGCCGAGACTCAGGAGCAGGGGATCGAGGCAATCGGCACCCATAAACCGCCTTATGATGTAGTAGTTACGGACATGGTTATGGAGTCGCCGACGAGCGGGCTAGAAGTGCTGCAGGCAGCGCTGTCATCAGATATCTTTACTGAACTGATTGTGCTAACCGCTTACGGCAATGTTGGAAATGCGGTCGAGTGTATGAAAAGAGGCGCATTCGATTATGTAGAAAAAAATATTCCGGGAGTGGATGTGTTCGAATTGCTGTCGCTGAAGGTCCAACAAGCCCTCGAACGGCGTAAGGTATCGTTAGCCACCCTGCGGAAAATCGAGCATTTCACGAGCGCCAAATAGGTTGTTTGGCGTTTGATAAGGGTATAGAGGCTGGTGTCCTGGAATGCCCGCTCGCCGAATGCCGTAAATAATCATTTGTTTCAATGGAGTGATTAGATGTTCAGACTTAATCGATTATGTGCCGCTGTTGCTGTTTTTGTTGCTTTTGGAAGCGTATATGTCGCCGCTGCTCCGAAGAAAGTTGTAAAGCCGGCTCCCAAAGCCGCGCCGAAAGTGGCGGCCAAGCCTGCGATACCGCCGATGCCAACTGGGCCGAAGCTGTTGAAAATAGTCGCGGGGCAGGCATTTGAAGCCATTCCGACGGCGGGGCCGTCTTTGTTGTCGTTTACATTGTGCCCGGAGCAGGTCGCTCCGATGACTTTTTCCGCGACATTCGGCAAACCCGTAACCGTAAAGGCCGAGGGCGTCGATCTCGTCGGGCCAGGGAAAATCACCAAAGACAATGTTACAGTAAAATTGGTAAAGGGCAGCGATCTGCTGCCGGCAGAAAACGTCGAGATAAATCCGGCTGCCTCGGTTTTCTGGGTGGACGTGACTGTGCCGCGGGGAACCAAGCCAGGCCTTTACAAAGGCTATGTCAAGTTCTCCACTCCGGAAAAGCAGCTCGATATCGTTTCGATGGAAGTCAACGTACTACCTCTGCGATTGATCGGTTCCTCCAAACAGTATGCGCTTTATACCTCTATGGGTCCGTCTGCGGAAGGCTCTGCCGCTCTCGGTGCGGATGCATACGCTTCGTTGTTGCAAAATGTGTCTGCGCTCGGTTTCCGGGCGATTGCAGTGAATGCGGACCCGGATAAGATTGCTGACACCTTGAAGGCGTGCGGGAGCGCGGGTTTGGTGGGAGGAACGCCGATTTTGGCATTTGCGTCGGGCTGTGGCATTCCTTCGATTGGGGAAGTGCAAGCTGTTGAGGCAGCAAAAAGGGCCGCTGGAATTCCCACATTGTTCCAGTTTTGTGCGAACAATCCGTGCAGCGAAGAGGAGATCACCGCAGCCGTCGACAGAGCACGTTTGATGCGCCAGGCCAAATGCCAGGTAGCCGCGACTGTATCGGATGCCGAGACGGCAGAAAAGCTGCTGCCGGTATGTCACGCCATCAATTATCGCATAGACATGCCATATGTGCAGAACTTGATCAATGGCGGCAGCGATCGCACAGATAAATGGGAGTGGTATTGGTGGGATGCGCGTCAGGATGTTCGCGACAACCGCATCAATGCCGGTATAGCGTTGTGGCGAAGCGGGCTTTATGGGTGTATGCCGCTTTGGATGCCTGAGCAAGATGGTGATGGGGCGATGACGCTGAACTCGCTAATGGGCATGGCTTTGCGAGAGGGAGTCACCGATACTCGATATATAACCACCTATATGAAAGCCCTCCGAGAGCTTAAAGACAAAAAACGCCAGGCCGATAAAGATTATATCGCCTCCACGGAGAGTTATCTCGCTGCTTTTTTGGCGAGACCCTTGGGTGGGGTGACGAATCAGGACCTCCGAGCGTTCCGGGCAAAGATGGTTGAATTCACCAACAAGCTCGAAGCAAGATTGTGACCTGAAAGTTTAGGAAGGAAATACACTTCTTGTCGTCTAAGCTTCTATATTGAGTCAGATGACTCGCCTGAAGATAGGGGTGTCACGAGATGAGAGGCAAACAAATTAACAAAGAGCCAAAGGCCGCAAAGAAGAGCATCAAAGAGAAAAAAGCGGCTAAGAAGGCGAAGCAAGAAGAGAAGACGTCAAAGGGATTCACCATCCAGGAAGAATGAAGTAAGCAGGCCGCAGAGGTTCATACCCTGCGGCCTATGCTTTATCTGACGAAGATGAGTCTCATTAAAGTAGTCAGCCGGCAGCTATTCCCCAGCGAATCTCTTCAGGTTGGCGTATCCGATCTCGAGCGCTCGTCGATTGTCCTCCATACCCTCGAATTCGATAGACAGATACCCTTGATAACCCGCTTCTTTGAGAATCTCTATGCAGCGCTTCGTGTCCACATTACCGTGGCCGACTATAGCGCCGCGGAGAGGAACTCCGCCCCTCGATCTGAACCAGCCTTCGCCTGGGTCGGAAGTGGGAGGTTTTACGTGGAAGTCTTTGGCGTGAACGTGAAACGCATAGGGGGCGACTCGTTTGACGGCCTGGGTTGGCTCTTCGTCTGCGCACAGGAAGTTTCCTATGTCGATCAGGGCGCCGAAGTTGGGGTTGTTGACCTTCTCAATCAGCGCTTCTATGCGGTCGCTATCCTGGAAGAAAAAGCCGTGATTCTCGATCATCGTCTTAACTCCCTTGTCGGCGGCATATTCTGTTACTCCGCTGTAGCCTTTGGCAACAATTGGCAGAGCTTCGATATAGTCGGCCAAATTATTGCCGCGGTTCGGGAATCCGCCGGTCGCATCGTGGCGCATAGTCGGGGATCCAAGGGCTGCCGCTATATCTACCTGCCCTTTCAGCCGCTCGATCTCTGCAGCCACATCATTTTTGAGGAAGTCCGCTCCTATTGTCCAGCTCAAAACTTCAAGTTTGGCTTCGGCGCACTTGTCTTTTACGATTTTGGCGAACTCGATAGGATCCTGGCCATCGCCGTTAGGCCCCAATCCAGTGAACTCGATTCCTGTGAACCCGATTTCAGCCGTGGCCGAAATAACCCCAAACAAGTCCAATTTGCCCTCACTAAGATACCTTGACCAACTGTAGCTGCTCACACCTATTTTCATATTGTCGCGCTCCTCCTTTATGTGCCGTGCGTTGCGATCAATCGCTTCCGGAATCATCTACAACTTAATGCATGGATATTGTATGTCCTTCAGCGTCGCTCAAATGCGTTTGATCTTCGTTAGGATTATCTTGCGGCAGGGTATTGTCTGTTTATGTGAGTTATGGTCTTTGAAAGGCCAGTTTAGCAGCGGATAGGAGTCTCTATTACTAGCAGTTGCAAATGAGCGCAATTGCGGAGGTGTTGACTATGAAAATACTGACGATCGTGTGTGCGGCAGTTTTGCTGGTCGCAATTGTAAACTCTTCGGCTCTATGCGCAGAGGAAGATACGGTGTATCTGGGCGGATTTATGCTGTTACGGATCCGCACGGCCGCTGGAGGCTTCAGTGCGGCTCAAAGAGTGAACGCGCTTCAGAGCCGCGCAAACAACTTGTTGGAACTTGGCAAAGGAATCCCAAAAATAACCACTGTTCGAGTGGGGAAAGACGTCAATATCTATACGGGGCGTTCCTTGTTTATCACGGTAACCCAGGCCGATGCCCGTTCAAATCACACCACCACAGGTGGATTGGCTGCGACCTGGGCGCAGCGATTGCGCACAATCTTGCCGCAAGCGACTCCTGAAAAACACGGTGTGGGTTTACCTGGAAATTAGCCGCCAGACATTCTTCGTGCTTGCCCGGATGTTTTGATGATCGAATATCCGGGCATTTTGCGTATTGTCCCGGTATAATGCTGTGAATTAATTGAAACAGTATTGCGCTCTGGACACGAAGGAAAAGATCGCTACCACAGTGAAGAATATTTTAAGGTATTCGACGGACACGGAGGCAAATATGGATATCAAGAAAAAACTGACCAATAATGCCGGCGCTCCAGTCGCCGACAACCAGAACTCACTCACGGCCGGACCACGCGGCCCGATGCTGCTCCAAGACGTTTGGTATTTGGAAAAACTTGCTCATTTCGACCGCGAAGTGATCCCAGAACGACGTATGCACGCCAAGGGATCGGGCGCTTACGGTAAATTTACTGTAACACACGACATCACCAAATATACCAAGGCCAGTATCTTTTCTGAGATCGGTAAGACAACCGATTTGTTCATGAGGTTCTCAACAGTCGCCGGCGAGCGCGGCGCTGCCGATGCCGAACGCGACATTCGCGGCTTCGCCATCAAGTTTTATACGGATCAGGGAAACTGGGACCTTGTCGGCAACAACACGCCTGTGTTTTTCATGCGCGACCCGCTTAAGTTTCCGGATCTGAACCACGTTGTCAAGCGTGATCCAAGAACAAACTTGCGAAGCGCCAAAAACAATTGGGACTTTTGGAGTCTGCTGCCCGAAGCCCTGCACCAGGTGACGATTTTGATGAGCGACAGGGGTATTCCATACTCCTATCGTCATATGCATGGTTTTGGCAGCCACACTTTCAGCTTCATCAACGCCAAAAACGAGAGATGCTGGGTGAAGTACCACTTCAGAACCCAGCAGGGTATCCGCAACCTCAGCGATGGCGAGGCGGAAGAACTTATCGGTAAGGATCGCGAGAGCCATCAGCGAGACTTGCTGGAGAGTATCGATCGGGGCGATTTCCCGAAATGGACGTTGTTTGTCCAGATTATGCCCGAAAAGGACGCGGCCAGCTATAAATTCCATCCATTCGACCTTACAAAGGTCTGGCTGCACAGCGATTACCCGCTGATTGAGGTGGGGGAACTCGAGCTGAATCGCAATCCCGAGAACTATTTCGCCGAGGTTGAGCAAGCGGCATTTAACCCTGCCAACATCGTTCCCGGTGTCGGATTCTCTCCGGATAAGATGCTGCAGGGGCGGTTGTTCTCATATGGTGATGCGCAGCGGTATCGGCTTGGCGTAAATCATCATCTCATTCCTGTGAATGCGTCGCGCTGCCCGTTCCACAGCTACCATCGTGACGGAGCGATGCGTGTGGACGGCAATTATGGCTCTACTCTGGGCTATGACCCCAACAGCTACGGCGAATGGCAGCAGCAACCGGAGTTTGCGGAACCTCCTCTCAAGCTCGAGGGCGATGCGGCAAATTGGGACTACCGCGCCGATGATGATGACTACTACACCCAGCCTGGGATGCTTTTTCGATTGATGACGCCTGAAGAGCAGAAATTATTGTTTTGCAACACGGCCCGGGCGATGGGGGATGCGCCGGAAGAGATTAAGCGCCGCCACATCGGCAACTGCCTTAAAGCGGATACTGCTTACGGCAAAGGGGTGGCCGACGCGATGGGGATCTCACTGGAGTAAAGCTAACTTCTCGAGAAACCGGGACTACGATCGGGGTGGCTTGCTAGCTCAGCCACTCCGATCGCTCGTCGTGTATCCGGCTGTTTTGGGCCAGGGCATAAATAAGCTCATGCACCCTCACCTTCCCCCAGGAGAGGGAACCAGTTACCCCCTCTCCCTTGAGGGAGAGGGCTGGGGTGAGGGGGTCGGCTTGGCAAACCGGGTGAGGTGAGGAAGTTTGGTTTCGCCCTCACCC
>LSQX01123662.1_pt1 | contig 14105 bp, 6 predicted proteins | sample 654561 | NCBI WGS metagenome assembly LSQX01 (sample SAMN04489861, study PRJNA283612) | anaerobic digester metagenome | isolation source: 4 biogas reactors fed with cattle manure at either 37C or 55C with and... | place: Denmark: Kongens Lyngby | collected 2014
GTATACCGGCATATATGCGCAAAGGGGCAGAAAAACGTCTCAAACTGCGCTTAAAAACAGGATGGGCATCGGTGAACACATCAACATCACGGTGTCTCTCAATCCCCTGCATTACCTCAGGGCTTATACCAGTCAACCGTGTTGTTGAAACTATGTCGGGCAGAATACTTCCTATTCTGAATTCTGTAGTCCGCTCAGACAGATAAAGATGTGCCAACCAATTCATTAAAACAGTGCTTGCTTTGCTGGGTTCATCACGCGCAGGCGCTTCTCCCATCTCTTAAATACAGTACAATTCTACATTGCTTTTACATCTGTGTCAATCTTTCAGAATTTTATAAACAGTTGTTTGATTTTATACGCAAACCGCTGTTGCTATCTGGGACCGCAGGGCCCCGTGTGGAGTCCCTGGGATCCCCGAGCGCCTGCTCGGGTTTTGCCTGCTGAATGGCTGCCGGGCACTGGGACGGCAGGGCTCCGTACCTGCATTGCGCCTGGCAAAAGATCGTACACGTTCACAGCGAAGCGGTACACGTTTTACGTACACGTGTACGAGTACGAGAACGTGAACAATTATACACCTCCCAAGAAAACTGCCCACTGTCCACTGCTCGCTGTTCACTGGCACGGCTCTGCCGTGCCTCGGCTTGCCGCTATCAGGCTACTCAACTTCTAGCGTGACAGGAAGAAGCAATCTTTTTTTTGTCACTTTCATTTCATCTGATTGTGCTGCAAATCGTTTTGACAGCAGACTCGGAGACCATAATCCGAAAACCAAATTATATTTACCTGGCGGTGTATCAGATGATGCCTCAATCACATACGATGTTGACCATCTCGAATCGCCAATCATCGATAAAGATCGGGTGTTCAATGTAAGCGAACGATCTACCTGAAATATTATTTTACCATCCTCATCAAGCGCATGAATAAAGACAAACAGATCTCGAACAGGAATCGTTTTTTTCAATTTTTCCCACTCAAGCACGAATGTTGCAGATTTCGGACTTGTTCCAAAAAGAGCGACATGAAGCAATTTAAGTTCTAAATCAGGGAAAAAAGCGGATGTACCAGGAAGCTTGCCCGATAAAGACTCAACGTGATGATCGTACATAAGCTGACCGCCATGAAAACAAAGTATCGAATCAGAAACATTTTCTGCCGCATAATATCGGGGCAGAAATATAACCATTCCACCGGCGGCAACCTCTTCATAATTAATACCCGCAGAAGCAAATACCTCTTGCGTACGCTCTCTTTCACATTCCAGAACAGCAACAGCAGTGGCTGGCGTTCTAGGCAGGATAATTGTGTCGAACAAATCTTCCCCTGTTATAGCCGGCTCGCGTGATGTCCAGACTTCACCTTTCAATTCTTTATATATCGCATTGGCATACCAACGATCTGCAAACACACGCTCTACACCTTTGCTCTTGATTATGTTGGCAACCTCAGCGATATCGACTGATTTTTCTCTCTTAGGACCCTTGCAGAGCAGTTGCAACGTCTCGATGCAAAGACCTGCCCCATCCCTAAACCCCGAAAGTTCAATTCGCAAATCACTGACCCTCACTTCATCTGCAAAAAGAATTTCCGTGCGATGATTTATGCCGTCAGAATAAAATCGGTGACCCGACCAATACCAGTTACGCAGACGACATGAAGGAGACACTTCAAACCAGTCGTCCGAATTTTCATTACGTCCCAATACACGCGATTGTACAATCGGATTTTCAGGCGTAATAAACAACTTCACGCCTGAAACATTTTGAGGACTGCGAAGCTTTATGGAAATCAAGTATTTATTGTTCGAATCAATAGAATTGAGCATTTCAGAGCTCTCTCCGTTAAAATCAATTAAAGCCCTGGTAATGTCGCGTCCATCATGTGAAACAATTGATTCAATCACACTTTGACTAACGGGAGCGTACAGAAATGTTGGCGGTACAGCATCATATATAAAGCTGTACCTCCCCGCACTTATGATCGTTGCTTCAGTAGATGTATTCTTCAAAAAATCGGTAAATACATCCATATTCCCGAAAACACCCGGCGACACAGCCTCCTCCAGCTCCAGCAGATACGGATGATAGCGCCAGAGTCGCGGCGAGACGAGACAAGTCTTCTCATCAGTACTCCAATTAAGTCCAAAGTGCATAAACTCGCCAAAAACAGGTCGCTCAGAAGCAGGTACGGACGTAAGCGCCAGACCGGCTTCATGCAGTGTTCGCTGTTGCGATGTCCGATCAATATGCTTCTTCAGGCTCATGACTCCGGAACCGGCAAGAAAAATTACAGCAGCAATTCCTAAACAGCAAAATGAAATAATGTTCTTTCGTAGGAAGCCGGATGACACTGTGGCAGGGTCCCCACCCTTCCACAAAGAGGCGAGTGCCCCAATTCCGCTGCCGCTCCAGACAGCCCAGACAGGAATCAGGGGAAGGAGGTATCTCGATGTGTTATATGTGCCGAAAGATGAAAAAATGTAAAAAATGAGCAAGGCACAAAAATGTAGCAAGGATACAAAACCAAGTCGATATAGTGGATAAAATCTTTCTCGTTGAACAATACTCGTGTTTCTTTCCCTTCCGGAAGAATGATAAAAGCTATATATAATTGCAGTAACAGGAAGAATTATAAGTAAAACAACGATAAAAACAGTTATTCTTGAAAAGGTATCAGAGAAACCGAAAGAGACCAGGCTCGGAAACCTCGTGTCAAAAAGACGTCTGACCACCATCATGCAAGTAGACAGAGAAAACCCTTTTCCTCCAACGCTGCCATCACCTGTTGCAGATCGTGTAAAAAACCATAGCCACCATGGCAAGCTTCCCAGAAAAAAACCGCCGGCAGCAGGCAGCCATACCGAAGGACGAAAGATGCGCAGACGAATTCTCCATAAAATCATTAGTCCGGCAGCTCCGACAGCGGGGGCAACCAGCCAGAAATTCCAGAAAGCTAATCCTGTAACAAAGCCGATTTTCAGAAAACTGATAACCTCAGTTCTTACAGATGCTGGTTTACGAACCCCGAGAAAAACTCCGTCCCTAATCAATAACACTGTAAGAAGCAAACACAGTGCGTAACCGCCGCGAGGCGAAGCCATATAGTGGAAATAGCTGAATGGTCCAATTGAAGTAAGCAGCAACGCGATAAATGCCGCAAAATCACCGGCAACATCACGTGCAAGTCGCCACACTTCAACAATCATTATAAAAGCAAGTAATGCTGTTCCCAAACAGACAATGAAAGGTTTTGCACCAAATATGAAAGCTAAAGCAGAACTGACAACCGGCTCCAGGGAACCCATATAGTTTTGACCATAAAAAAAGATTGGAAGACCTTTACCTGCGACGATATGCCTTACCATCAATACAACAACGGCATAGTCCGGATTATCATCTAATGCATAGAGCCATGCACCATAAACCCGGATGCCTGCCGCTATTACAAGCAATATCAGCGACAATATATAAAAAACAGATTTGCCTGCAACACCTTTGTCTGTGATTTTTTTTTGCTCATTCATCAGAACTTACTCCTGTAACGGATACAAACATCTTTTACTCCGTTTGGTTCAACTCCTATGAATATGGCGCCCTCACCGGTGTCGAAGGGGAAGAGCCTCACCGGGGGTTTAGCTTCAAAGCGATCATTCCAGTTGTATCTTACAACGACACGCTCCGGAGGAGCATTTTCAAAAGAAACATTTATTTTATTGAAAGTAGCTTTTACTTTGCCGCTACCTTCATAGAAACGTCCTTCAGCTCCTGTTATCCTGAAGATAACATAAACATTATTTTTACTCTCAGCAGGATCTGTTAATGTAATGTCTTCTTCGAAAAGTTCCGGCTCAGACCGGAAGTAGTCAATATACCGCTGCTCGTATGCAATAACGTGAGAAGCACCGTGCAACGTCATAAACCTGTGAATTCCTCCCGGCATATTTCTAGTTGCACGGGGGGGATAGTCATACTCTACCATGCCGGGAGGGAAGCCATAATAATCACACCCCATCATCTCTCTCCCAGAAAGCAGCGGCAGATACGCAGTATGCCCTCTTCCATAGGCATGCACGGAAGGTCCCGCAAAAACGAGACGACCATCTTCAGGAACATTTTCATTTATCCATGAAGTAAATTCCTGAATGATCGGACGTATACCATAGTAGCTTATTTCATCTCGTCCACCATAAAATTTTGGAGCATTCACAAGACTGCACACCAACAATGCAATCAGAATAGATTGCACCATACTTCNNATCATGAGATAAGATGCCTCAAAAGTCATACGTGAAAGCTGCAAATTTGGAAGATAGACAGGTCCTAAAACTGATATCAAAAAGATTGCTGCCAACATAACCGCAAGACCATTGCGCAGGCGCCGCAACGGTATTGTCAGCAAACTTCCAAAACCAAGAAACAGTAAAAGTGGATTGCTGTCCAATACAATCTCATAAAGTACAGCATGAACTTGTTTTCTTATAAGATCGAACTTATTTACAGTTTCACCATCAACTGTCAACACGTATTCCATCACCATTTTTCCTGATAGTGTGCTGATTATAGTTGGCAGAATCAAAATGCAAATAATCAGGCACGTTATCAGGAATGGAGTTCGACGTTCCGAAAACCACCATTTACGGGTATTAAAAGCAACGAACAAGCCCAGTGGTGCTCCCAGCATTAACATGGGCGGCCACTGCGTCATAAAGAACATTGAAATGGTCAAACCCAGGTATGTACTGAACTTCGCCCTGGGTTGAAGCATGGCTGCATATAAAAAAGCAAAAGCTGCCGGAAGCATGGCACATGCAAGCATCGCACCCACAGTGCCGAAGTGTAACAGCCATTTAAAATAAAAACGATCAGCGCATAATGCCAGGATTCCACCAACCAGCGCAGAGGAGACGGACATGCCTGCCGAACGAAGCCCCCATACAGTCATCCAGGGAATGAAAAATATAAACACAAATATAAACACAAACAACATTGCCTCATGCGGTGGCATGAAAAGAAATAAAGGTGTTCCAAGGAGTGCTATGCCGGGTGTTCCAGACGATGTTAAAACACTATTTACAACTCCGGCGTTCCAATAAGGGACAAAATTTTCTCTCCAGGGGAAAGAAGTGAAAAATTCTGCTATTCTAAATAAAAACGAGGGATGATCATCTGAATATGGAGTAGTAAAACCCGTTCGTTTCAAAAGTAACCAGCAACTCCGCAGCTGACTTGCAAGCAGACCTGTAGCTAAAAACTTGGAAACCCATTTTACCGGCTTGAAAAAAATAAAAAAAGGCACTGCTCCCCAGGAAAGGATAATAAAAAGCATTGACAGCATTTTTCGATTTCTTCCCAACTCTGAATAGCTGAGCGGCCAATTCAAAAAATAAAAAAACGGTATCAATTTTCCAAGAAGGACAGGAAATAAACCGGCTCCTAAAACAAGAATCCAAATATATGTCGGCAGGCAAATACCAGGAAGGAAACTACCGATTCTTTCCTTTTTCCTTCTAAAAAATAAAGAGCACTTATAAGAAAAGAATATGCCTGCCAACCAGACAACCGCGATTATTACGTTACCGGCAAAAGTTTTAAGAAATTTCCCGGCTGGCGCATCTATATATTTAATCGCAAGAAGAAAAACACAAAGTGAAAACAATGCTACCTTAACCGTAGCTGCAAAATTCTGAAATAATTTTCCACTTGTCAATCCGACAGAACTCCGTACCGTAAAATTTTATAGCTTCAAACAATAGTAAGCTTGTGTCAGTAATTTTAAATGAATACTCATTAGAAGTCAACTGCTTAACGGTAGAAAATCATTGTACCCACAGCAATATTCTTTTCATCGATAGAATCCCCTGCCGTTAATTTGCCATTCCTGTCCAGATAAAATGTATCCGGACTGTTCCACTTTACACTGCAAATATTAAAAACAGGATTTTTTGCTGATATAGGACCGCCTACCTTGTATCCGACAAGCATTTTTGTGCCTTCCGGCAATGCATCAATCTCTGCCAGACTTAATGAACTGCCCTCAATAAACTTGCTGTTGTCCGGCTTAAAGTAAAACGTCGTGGAAGCAGTTATTTCATCCCCACCCAATTCTGACGCCGACCCGTCGACTCCAATAGTTAACAGACCTTCAAGCAGATTTTCCGACGTGCCGCCTATTTCTACTCGTGTCCCTGCAGGAATCGACTTCCAGTTTTTGATTTCGTCACCATTTTTTCTTTTGCCATCCGGGAAAATATATACCGTATCTTTTGAACGATAAAGGTCTCGTGCTATATCCCATGCAGTTTTACCCGGTGCAATAACATTTTGATTATCTTTAGCAGGCGGTGATAAACTCTGCCCCTTTTTATACAGGATTTTTGTCAACTCAGGATCTGCATCTGCCAACCTGCCCGCCCTGACGTCGGGATCAAATGATGGTTTTTTGTAAAGCCCAATCTGTGCCCTGACATCGGGCAGACCAAAAATCATTGCGCAACGCTTTCTGCCGCGATGTCTCCTTTTATGCCACCGGTTTGGGTTGCCGTAGGCAACCATGGAATGCGTCAGCACTCTTTCATCGGGTACTTTGTAAAAAGCCTTTAATTCGCTGACAAGCAATTTCAAAGCCGTATATTGAGCCTGATTCGGTTTTTTATTATGATAACCGACGATCTCAATTCCAACGGAAATTGAGTCCAATCCAGTTTGTCCATTCCACATGCTTAACCCGGCATGGTAAGCCACCCTGCTCCTGTCGATGATAGTGTACACCTTACCATCAGTATTGACTACGTAATGACATTCCCCATTAGCACTTAACTTATTTAGAGCCCCCCTCGCAGCACCCTCCGTTGTATGAAGAATGATGTAACGCGTCATTTTCCGAACAGGACGCTGCGGGTTTTTGGGGCTTCTGTAATTGTTTAACACCTGAACACGCTGCGTTGAAATCACAGGTTTTTGAGACGGGGAAGCAAATGCATCGTCTTTTATACCTGCAAAAAACATACTGAGCAAAAATATAACTGCAACACGCAGAAAAGTTCTTGAAGTTGTTTTTGCCAAACCTGTCACTTTTCTAAAAACCTTGTCCTGTCAATTTTATTCAGCCAGCAGACTCCTTGAAGTCATTTGCACCGGTATATCCATGTTTAACAATTCAAGCACTGTTGGAGCAATGTCAGACAGAACTCCTCTTTCCACAAGGCTGACACCTGACGCATCATTAGCGATATATATTAATTCCACAGGATTCAGCGTATGGCTTGTTTTAACAAGTCCTGTTTCGTAATCTACCATCTGTTCGGCATTGCCGTGATCTGCCGTCACGAGAATTTTTGCATCAAGCTCAAGCAAACGTTCAACAATTTTGCCAACGCACTCATCAACCACCTCTACTGCTTTCGTTGCCGCCTTCATATCGCCGGTATGCCCAACCATATCGCAATTTGCCAAGTTACAAACTATAAACGCATACGGGTTATTTTCAAGCCGTTTCAGCAGTTCATCGGTAACAGTGTAGGCATCCATTTCAGGATGACTCGCAAAAGTTGCCGGATCGAAGCTGCTGGGTACATTTACATCGTCTTCACCTTTATAGGGTGTTGTAGATTTACCATTGAAAAAGCTTGTAACATGGCGGTATTTCTGTGTCTCAGCTATCCTTAACTGACGCAACCCCGCATTGGAGATTACTTCTCCCAGCAACACGTCCATGGCACCGTCTCCGCCCATTGCCCCGAGCAGATAATCATCAAACTGATCCCAATATCTTGTGAAACCCAGATACGTTAACTTCAGGCGCTTCTTGCGCTCACCGGGATAGTCATCGCAGACAAAAGCCTGGGTAAGCTGGATAGCACGGTCCTGCCTGTAGTTCGTGTGCATTACAACATCACCGTCACGCATGCCATCGTAGCCACCAATAGCGTAAGGCAGAATGTACTCATCGGTCATGTCTACCCCATCAGGAGTTTTATCATTCTTATAAGACTCTTCAACCGCTGCTACTGCATCCGACGATTTGCGCCCCTCAGCAAAGACAAGCGTATTGTAAGCCTGACTCGTCAAAACATAATTTTTCGACCTGTCCATAGAATAGTAACGTCCCATCAGTGTACCTATTCTGCAGTTCCCTAATGCCTCCATCTCATTTTGCAGACGCCCGATATATTCAAGCGTACTTCTTGGAGGTGTGTCCCTGCCGTCGAGAAAAGGATGAATAATTATTTCGCCGTCTTTCCAGGTATCACGGGCACGACGCATAATTTTGAAAAGATGCTCCTGATGGGCGTGCACTCCTTCATCCTGCAAAAGCCCCATCAGATGCAACCTGCTTTTTCCGCCCATCCATGCAGACATAAAGCTTTTCCATTTTTCTGTTTCAAAAAGCTCACCGGAAGTAAGCCCGTCGTCAATGCGTTTCAACTCCTGAACAACAACGCGACCTGCACCCATGTTAAGATGTCCGACTTCACTGGAGCCCTGATAGCCTTCCGGTAAACCGACAGCTTCACCGCAAGCATCGAGCATGGTCCAGGGATATTCTTCCTTGTACCTATCAATGTTTGGTGTTTTCGCTGCCAATACAGCATTGCCTTCCGTTTCTTCGTTTACACCCCATCCGTCTCTAATAATCAGTGCAACAGGTCTCATTGACAAATCCCCTAAAATTTAAAATCAGCACAAAGCTATTCAGCACTCGCAATAAACCATCATGTTACCATACTTCACTCACAGATGGCAAAAAAAAGCGTTTCAAAATTGTAAAATGTTGGAACTTGAATAAACTTGCGTTTCAAACCTCACCCTTGGCGGTGGCTATTATTTCTTGTTTTCAGTGTTGTTAATGGTGTTTCAATCCCCGTTGAATAACAAGTTCATTTGACAAAATCAATTTGCCATTGCGATCATATACAACACGCATTCGACATGGCGATGAGAAACCCGCCACGGAAACCACAGCAACTGAACACCCTTCGCTTATCATGCACACATTTTACCACTTAACAACAGTCTGTACGAGTCCTTATTTCCCATTTTCAGGATTTATGCGATAGTATCCCAAGTAACGCCAATTGGAAGATAGGGAAGACAACCTGAGTTGCCATCATCCAAGGCAGGTCCCAGAATTTCTTTAGATGCGCACCATCCCGCACAATTTACAAAAAATCTTTCTATGTGATGTCACAAGTGACAACAATCGATATCGTATACAGCTATGCAACATACAAAATTTCCTGCACAATATAGAAGTTATATGCACTATATAGAAGTTATATGCAACTAAACCTATTGTTCCCAAAAGTATGAACAAGGTAGACAAATAGCGCACAGTTCTGTTAAGAGGAAGGCGTAAAATAATTGTGACTAAACCCAAACAGGAAAGAACTTCAACTATAGCAAACCAAATTGGGAATGAGACGGGTGTTCCCCTTGGGAATATATAAACAAGACGGCTGCTTGCCGACATTTTCATCAAAAACACATTGCCTACCCCTAGCAAAGTAAAAAGAAATAACATACATGAAACCTTTATATAATGACTTTTCATGAGTGAGCCTCCTATGGATTCCGATCACACTTGTTAGACCCTTTTGCGGTTTCTTAATAAATATGCCTCGCTCCAACATCCCCATACTCCTCCGTCAAGAATCGTTGCCCAATCTGCTGGTTGCATATCAGCGGCTTTGTGTCCAGAATAAGTCCAGACGGTTCCCGGGACATAATCGGCAGAGCCTGAACCAGCTCCATGAGTGATTAATTTTCCACATTCGTCATAGCAACATTGATTAGCATGTACGGAAAACGTGCACTGCTCTGCTGTGAACGGGTATGATCTCCCGGCAAGCCGGGAAGGACAGACAAGTCAGATTGGTCAGCTATTTTTCCAATGTGCCTTTGTAAACTCTAATGTAATCAGCTACCAGTTTATCCTCTACAGGCATATTCTTCTCCCACAGATGGCTGGGTCCACACCACGGAGCAGCTTCGACACTAAGTTTTATATACGCAGGATTGCGGCATGTGCCCTGAGACTTTGTAAGCGGTGTTCCATCTTTGCCCTTTGTTCCACCGAGACCAATAGCATCTGTTTCACAGACAGCTTTTCCATCTATAAAAAACACATATCTTTCTTCATCCCAGTAGAGCCCATAAGTGTGAAACTCGCCATCTAAAAGTTCAAGGTGAGGTCCGCTTGGGTAGCCGCCGGCATTATGTTTTTTACCATATCCTCCCCAATGCAATGTGTGTTTCATACTCCCGAGGTTCCACATATCGAAAGTTTCCAGAATATCGATTTCTGTTCCTATACGAGTATCGTCATTTCTACCCGGTACGACATCACCTGCAATAAGCCAAAATCCGACCCAATAGTCTGATCTGACGTGCACGGGGAGTTTCAGTCGTGCTTCAATATAACCGTATTTGTAGCTGAACAGGTAATTTTCAGGATCATACCCTTTACTGGTGCGTATACCGGCAGAATCGTAACGATACTTTGGATCATCTGTTTTTACAACACGAATGGTAAGCTCACCATCTGCTACTGAAACATAACGTGGATGCCATCGTGATGAGCCCTGCCGAATATGTATAGGCATATCCCATTTGGTTGAATCCAACTCATTTCCGTCGAACTCATCCTGCCAGATCAGTTCAAATTTTGAAAGATCGATTTTACGTGGAGGAGTATTTCCTGTCGGAGCCAGAATTTTTTCCAGAACCTTGCGCAAGCCCCTGCCCCACACTTTGTAGCCCTCCGGTCCGATATGCAATCTGTCAGCAGAAAAGAGCGCCAGATTCTGTTGACCATCAGCATCCATACAGTCGGCACTGAAATCATAAACCACTACATTTTTATACTTTGCAGGCAGCGCTTTGAGACCTTCGTTGACAGCTTCCCGTGCACCGGGTTTTAGCGGGGCATCGGGATTACTGCTTGGAGGAACTGTTGAAATAACGATAGGCATTTTACTGTTGAAACGGTTGAGGATCGCAATCATTTCCTCTACATTGTAGATTGTGTGCTCCGGATTACCGTGTGCAGTCAAATCATTTCCGCCTACGCAAAGAAACACAATCTGCGGAACGAGTGGAACAACGTCATGGGGAAGCCTGAACAGCACGCCTCGTGAGGTGTCGCCCCCGACGCCGCGATTTGCTACTTTATACTCAGGGAAAGCATCCTTAACATTCCTCCAGTTTTCCGTCAATGAGTCACCGACAAAAACTATTGAATTTTCATCTTTAATGCGATTTTCATAATATCTGCGCCGTATTCCCTCCTGCCATCCGAATGTACGTATCGGGCCGCGTCCGGGCCACAGTTCTTCAACGGCAGCAGGATATGGAACATATATGTCTTCAGTGCTTGAGATCTTGGCTGCACCTAATGCAGCAGGTGCTCCATCGGAAGTTGTAATCGAATATGTATACACGCCTTCCCGCGGTAAATGTGAGTAGGAAACCCACTTGAAGTTCTGTGTGTTCCATTCCCGCTGATCCTGCAGTTCCTGATAGCCATACGGCAACTTGATGGCAACACCACCGGAACCACCGGCAGACAGCGCTATCCTCAAGGCATCACCGCGAGAAATAAAACCTCCCGCTGTTTTTTGATCAGGAAAGTCTTTGGCGTCCGAGCCGTCTATCGACCATTTCACCTTGCCCAGGAAATTTCCCACCGGAACGGTAAAACTATGCGAAACTTTCATTGCTCCATCCGGCAAAGCTGTACTCTGGAGCGAAAGTACCCCACCCTCTCCAATTTTCAAAACAGCTTTTGCGCCGTTGGCAAATTCAAGGTTAGCCGTATGATTCGTCACGTATACCGAAGACGGACCATGAGGATTTGCTCCCTCTTTGAAAATCATCGGATAGGAAAGTCGGACCGTCCCTACAGGATCATCTGTCTTGAGATGAATCCCATTGGCTTCCAGACTGATTTCAAGAGCTGAAGCCTGCAGGGCTAAAAGACTAAGAAGAAATAAAGTACACTGTTTTATAATTTTCATATTATTTTACCTTTTTGAAACGAGAAAGAAAGCTCTGACAGGTCAGCCAGAGCTATTTTACATGATGAAAATCCTTGATACATGAACGAAGAAGTATCGTTGTACCTGTAGGAACAGACGTTGCCGAAACAGTCCATCCGATTTCCGAATCACCTGATGTTGTGAGAACATATCCGGATGGAGGAGTAAGTGCACACTTGAAGCTTTCAGCCGATGCGTTTACCTCAATGATATCCCAGATTGTACCGACAGGAAATCTGGTGTCATTTTCGGGAACAAGTTCGAGTTTGCCTGTAAGTACAAATGGTGAGCTAACGGCAAAAGCTAACTTCTCATTTGAAACGCCGTCTTCGCTCAAATCCAGCAGGTACAGTGCATCGGGATCTGCCGTAAGCTCCGGAGCAGTAACTGTAATTTTAGAATCCGGTTTCGTACCGCTGAAATGCGATGGCTCTAAAACAGCACCGCCGTCAATGTGTAGCGCCCCTGTAGACTGTATGGCACCCTCCCCGGATACGTGACGTGACAAAACAGCCATTTCGGCTGCTCCAAGATCATATCGGAGTGTTGAGTTATTCTGCAGGAAAATTTTGTTTGCAGTATCACCCATTGTGCTATCTGTCCCTACAGTCAACATCGTGGTCGCCTCTCGTAATGAACTGCTGCCGATATATATATCCCCGCGGAATGTATTATTGGTATTGAGTAAGTACGGTCTTAGATGCGAATACTGATCGCCTGTGGAATTGAAGCTTATATCGACAGGAGCTTCTTCTGAACCACCTGCAATGGCGGCATAAAAGCGAACATCGAACTGCCACGCACTTGTTCTGATAATCTCAAGGGGTTGCTTAAGGTAGAGAGTCAGGCCGTAATCATCAGTGTTGTTGCCGAATGTCAGGTGCCTGAGCTGCCCATACGAGTATATCTTGTTTACACCGCTGGAATCTGCATCAAAAGTCAGCATGGCAGGTCCATTTGTTGCAATGAAATTTACTGATTTTTCATAACCCTGCTGAATTGTTATTTTACCTACAGCAACGTCGTTCGTTATATTTATATTTCTGTTAGCGCCTGTAGATGCAGGAGTTGGCACTTCTGCCCAATATCCTCCGACATCTCTAAGAATTGAATCGCCCTTGAACCCCGGGATTCGTCTTTCATAAGGAGTATCTATCGTCCAGGCACCGAAAGTGCTCCAGTTTGCATTTGTCACAACCCATGTAAACACATCGGGAGTTTCCCATGGTCTCGTGGTAAAATTCACGACGTCAAGAGACATTGCCTCACCTGTGCTGTTCTCAACGGAATGGCGGACGTAGTACGTCTCGTTGAGTTGCAGGTTTTCAAGCTTCAGGCTGTTCACTCCTGCTCCAGTGACCTTTGCCGGATATTCAACCATGTGCTCCCATTGGCTGAAGGCTGCTCCCTTGTCGACAGTGCCGTAATAAACGCGCAACGTGGCTTCACCATCAGGTGCTACCCCCAGCACATCGGCATGGACGGTGGCGTTTGTCTCGCCAATCAGCGTCGTCGATAAATTCTGTACCGCTGGGACCAACGAGATGTCGGGCATCCTCATAGCGGTGACTGTCCAGCCGTCGGTGGGATTCCCCTTTGTGTTGAAGCTGTACAGAGGGGTTGTGTAAGAAGGGGCGAATGTAAATTCTTTCGCACTGGAAGATACTGTCATGACATCCCATGAAGTACCGTCTGCGATCTCTTCCAGAGGCTCAATAATTACTTTACCTGTATAGGTAAACGCAGATGTGCCACTGAAAGCTACAACATCATTTTCTGTAGACGTGACGTTAATTACAATCTGGGAATTCGGATCTGTTGTTAATCTGCTGCCGGCAACAGTAATTTTACCGACAGGGTTAGAAAACTCTACGGAAGGCTCAAGCGATGAACCATCACCCAGGTGCAAAGGATCAGCGTAGGTAAGATCATGATATTGCGTGTCGACCCTTAAACCACGCACAGTGCCTGTACCAAGAATGGTTCTTTTCAAGCCCTCTTCATGTCCACCCGTAACGCACAGGCTGGGTCTTTGATTACGGAGAATAACCCTGTTGTATGGGTG
>LSQX01221848.1_pt1 | contig 14104 bp, 15 predicted proteins | sample 654561 | NCBI WGS metagenome assembly LSQX01 (sample SAMN04489861, study PRJNA283612) | anaerobic digester metagenome | isolation source: 4 biogas reactors fed with cattle manure at either 37C or 55C with and... | place: Denmark: Kongens Lyngby | collected 2014
TAATTTTATACTACCATATACAATATTTACGCTTTGTGAATCGATTTTAATGCACGATACCCCTTTTGTCAAAAACCCCGTTTAGCATACTCAATTTTACACGTACATAAAAATATTCACATTCCCCCACCCTATATTTCCCCTCTAAAACTATACTATTTACTGTAATAAAATCATCTATTTTAAGCGTAAATAATTTTCTAACCCAATTACCTTACTAGATAGTTTAAACGCAAAATAGACACTTTAAATCAATTAATTAGCAGGAAATACTTTCCTAATGGCGAATTATGGTAATAAAAGGAGAGTGAAATAATTTGAACCAAATGAAATTAATTCTAGAATGTCAAAACTGCGGTAATAGGGTTGAAATGGAATCTACCCAAGTAGGGCAGCAAGTGCAAATGAAAAGAAATCTAATTGACAATGATTTTTATATTCATGATGTCAACATCGAAAAAGAGGGCGATATAGATGATATTGACGATGTAGATGACATTGAAACTACACTTAATTCGATTAGAATTGATTGCAGAGAATGTGGAGATTTCATTGTACTAGAGGATTTTTAACATTTCCAGACCACTTATTCATACAAATTTAGCCAATAATAGTGACACCTCCCAATATTGATGGTAAGGTTATGAAAGAGTTACTTTATAATATTATGGAGGTGTTTTTTGTTTTGAGTAATGAATTAAATAATCATGGAGAAATCAAACAGAAGGAACAACAAAAGCGGATAATTACTATTGGTATAATTTCTGTAATAATCATTACGTTAGTTGCACTTCTTATCTACTTTCAAAATCATCAATCACCGGGTAGTAGTATTCTTCAACCTGACGAAAATTTGCTAGAACTCGAAACGGTAAGAAATGAAGTTATTAATAAATTTAAAAATGAGCGAGAAGTTTTGGGGACATCGAAGTTTATTGAAGATGCTTACAAAGAATACCCTGATGATGAAATTATCTCTACAATTTATAACTATGGTACATCAAAATTCTGCTATGATGTCTACATAGATTATAAAAATGAACCTGTAGAAGGAATGGACGGCTCCGAGTGGTTAGATAAAGCCATATCCTATGCGTCAAAAATATCGCCGGATTATGATCGAGCATTTAGTGAAGAAATTATCCCTTATGTCAGTGAATTACTTGGTGATGATTGGGAAACCCAAAGACAAGAAACTATGCAACAGGAAGAGAAGTTTAATCAATTAACTATGGAAGATAAAAAGGAAATCATTAAATATATACAAAGCCGATATGATTATTATGACAGTCAAGAAGGCGGGTACTCTGGTGATAAATATTCAGACACAATATTTAAAGAAGCATCCGAAAAATTTGGATTACCGGAATTTATGATTACAGCAATTTGGACAGATACAGAAGTGACGAAGCAAATTGGAAAAGAACAGATACCTGATAAAGAAATTGTCGTACATGATGCCATTCTTAACTATGAAAATGGAGATTCTATCATTGCAGCCAATGAAGAAAGTTTAGATAGATTTATGAATGCTCTAGTTAATGGTGATGAAGGAACAGTAGATGAATTGTTCCAAAATCAACAAATAGCAAAAGCACGAAAAGGAACATTGGTAAATATCATTGAACGAAAAGCAACCAGAACAAAAGTCAAGATTTTAGATGGTATATACAAAGATAATGAAGTTTGGGTTTTAATGGAAAGCGTTCAGGAGTAAAAAAACTATTTATACCTATCTATATCGGTAGATAATGAGATTTTATGATTTCATAATGGGAGTGATAATATGGAATGGGCAATTCCAATTCTTACGGTGTTAACACCATTATGTATTTTTGTGGCAATAGCATTACATGGACGCAATAAAATCAATAATGAGAAACAACGGATTCGTGAAATATATCCGAATTATAAATGCTTTAGGTTAAAAAAATCTTAATCATTTGGGACGCGGAAGACACTGCCGAGCTCAATTCCCCTGAAATCAAAAGCACGGGCGTAGTGAACCTCGCTGGCAACGTCTACACCGATCACTAGAGTCTTATCTGTTACTTGCAAAATCTTTTCATTCTGGGTATACTTCATGTTAGTACCTCCTCTGTTATTTAAGGGTCGCTTCGTGAAGCCGACACCTCGTATGTTAACAGGAGGTACTCTTTTTTTCAAACTTCATATTTGTTTATTACAGGAATGCTCCTTACACGGCTTTTAAGTTCTTAATCTTAGCTTCTATGATTTGTGCCACTTTCATAAAACCGTAAGTGTTGGACATCTGAAAATCCTCTAATACACGGACACTTTTGTGCAACCCCTGCAGTTCTTGTTTAAGTAGCGCAGCTCCGCCTCCCGCAAGATAAACGGCAGGAAAATCTGCTAAACGGTAATCCCACTTTGTCATAATCGCACTTTGAATATGGGCCGCGACTTCCCTTACGCCATTTCTTATGGCTTCGCTGTAATCACGTTCTTCTCCGTACACTAGCTTTCTGCCGTTATTTAAGATAATTGCCTCTGCATCTGCTGGGTTTAGATGCGTGTTTTCCTGACGATAGTACTCCTGGTCAAGATGTGAGTGTAAAATAGAAATGCCGGCGTTTATAGTGCCGGACAAAGACTCTACCAGTTTAAGGCTGCTGCCTATATCAAAGACAATATAATCTGTTGTTTTGTGGCCAATGTCTATCACACCAAGTAGTGTTCCCTTCATCTTGACGATTGACGGATGTCTCCTGACCGCATCATAGGCAGCACCGGCCGCCTGCGGGTAGATGTCAACATGCTTATAACTGATGTTGCGGACTATCTCCTGTTCTTCACCGTAAATTGTCAGCTCAACATTGAAGTCTTGAAGAAATTTCAAGAATTCGGCTTTTTGTGTCACAAAGTATTCTAACGGCAAACCTGTGACCAGGAGGATGTCATCATCTTCATCAGTCAGCAGTGCTGTGGCTGCGGCCAGTAATGCTTTAGTGTGCGGATGTGTGATCTTGTTGTCTTGAAACACATAATTTGCTGTCCGGCTCTCTTTTCTGGCCAACTCTCCTACGAAGTATTCTGCTTCCCCCGAAGAATCCTTGATCTTAATATGGAGGTTATCGGGCCTTATCTCCCCAATATCTCCTAACGACGCTGCTATACTCCGGTAGCTTCCTGCACCCACGATCGAAGGGAATAAAACAGATTTCTCTTTGCCTTTATAGAACGATAGGCCTTTTGTATAGCCGTACCCTAAATCAATTGCTAATTTTTGCATACTCTCGCCCCCTTATTAAACGAGATTCTTGGTTATATTGAAATTATCAGTAAATGAAGAGCTTTCAGTAATGGTATATAGTTCATCGGTCGCCACCTTGTTTCTGCAAAGCTTCACAAGCAGATCACGTGAGGCATATTCCTGCCTTTTTCCTCTTGCAAAGTTATGCAGCCTGCAGTCGCCCTGGCGGGAGGTTTGCACAATATTTATGAGGCGGCTTTTTTCTACATGACGGCCGACAAGTAGGTGAGTCATTTCAGCAATGTGTATAATACCATCTGTTTCTTCAACATGAATAATCATATCTACACACTCATGCAGAAGCTTTTTTGCTGCCTCTAAAGACATACCTCCGCACGTGCGTATGATTAGTTGTTCCATGCGCACTATAGCTTTCATGATATTATGCGCGTTAAGCGTAGCAATAACAGGTACTCCCAGCAGCATGGCATCTAAAAGCTCAACAAACTCCTTTTCACCGTTTTTGACAAACAAGCTGCCCGGCTGTTCTGCTGCTGCCTGCTGAATATTTTCTTTCAGGGTTCCTGACAGCCGTACAAAGTTTTCACCATTTATCTTTGGTTCACTGTCAGCAAAATAGGTGACTGGATTAATAGACTGACGATTATATTCATACAGGAACACATCAAGCAGATTAGACTTATCAACTCCAACAGGTGAAGTGACAATGATATTAGCTTTACCCTTCACCAAATTGCGAATGAACCTGATCAACAGGTCCGTTTCCTTATCAACCTCAAAAAAGCCACTAGCGATCAGTTCGTTCTCGGTAACAACCTTGATTGATTCGGGACGGGATTCTAGTTTCGCAGTTTTTTCATTAACTTTCTCTTGTAATCGCTTTTTTAGTTTGCTCATGCTAATCTCTCCTGTCTTATACTCTCCCGTTCCTCTTTTCTCCTAGAAAAACTGCAACCCTTCCAGACTGCGTAAAAAGATGCCGACAATAATTGGTGCTGCGTGAACCAAGATGTACATTCCAGTTCCGGTTATGATGAGGCTAGGCCCCTTATTTTGATGTGTGCCGGCAAGAATTCCTACGACAATTAATAATATACCTCCAAACCATGATAAGAGCATAAGGGGCAGCGCCCATGCCCTGGCTTTGGCTAAAATCTTTTTTGCAAAAGAGGCGGCCTGTTCTGAAGCGTGAATTGGATCAAGGTTGCCTGGATTTGGCTCACGGATTTTATCTGACAGCCGCGGCTCCTGCTGACGGCGCTCTCTTTCCTCCATAATCAACTGCTCCAGTGTTTCTTCGCCGCTATTAGCTGCATATATGGTGGCTGTCGGCAGCAGCATAAAGACAATAAGCAGTATAATAGCTACCCTTCGCATAGATTGCCTCCACCCCCTTTTAACGAATTTTAAAAAGATACTTTGCCGGATCTAGTTTTTCGTTGTTAACACGATATTCAAAGTGCAGGTGCGGTCCAGTTGAGTTGCCGGTGTTCCCCGACAGTCCAATTACATCACCGGCCTCTACCTTCTGCCCTTTCTTTGCTCGCGTGTTGGCTAAATGAGCATAGTAAGTTGTCACGTTACCGTTTCCATAATCGCCATGCGAGACTATTACCAGATAGCCATATGCCCCTGCCCAACCGGCATGTACCACTTCACCGTTTAGCACGGAAAATACGGGCTGCCCAACCGGTACGCCGATATCCATTCCCCCATGCCAGTTGCGTTGGCCGCGAAGAATACGCCAACCGTAGTGTGATGTAATTCTTGTGTATTCCGGCGGCAGCGGCCAGATCACGCCGTCAATATTGGTTCTCGGGCCATTATATATACTGAAGTTGCTATCATAAAGATCGAACGTCTGCAGCTCCATCCCATATTCATATACACGCCTCTCGAACATGGGATCGTAACCCATGGCCAGTATCACAATGGAGTCTAAATCTAAATCGCCTATACCGTGTTCATCTGTAAATTCCTTAAGTCTTTCAAAATAAGGCGGCTCAAGAACAACAGAACGAAGTTCTTCTTTTTCTTCTTTGATGCTAATAATGTTTGTTAAGCCATAATAAGGCTCGCTAAAATCGGTGATTTCATTTTCTACTGTGTCGTAGTTGTAAACAAATTTGCCCTCAAAAGTTTCTGCTGTACTTAGCAACCTAACCGTTTCTGTGAACTCTTTTGTCTTTACTACTCTTTTTTCTTCAGATATCGTAACAGGAACTTTTTCTGTAACAACTTCCTCCACAGTGTAGGGCACCTGCACTGTCTGCCACTCATAATATTCTCTATAATGACGTTCATCTATATAGTCTCTGACCTTCACAAGACGTTTCTCTTCCCTGTATTCGGTTTTGGTTACAGTTCTTACTCGGTTCTCATATACAACCTTCTCTTCGATTACTACATCTTCGTATGTTACGGTTCTTGTGATGGTCGAGTTTTTCCAGACGAAATGAGGTTTTAATGCGTTATATATTTTCTCCGGGCCTATAGATTCCCACTGTTTCTTCCCTGTAAACAAAGGATCTCCAAGAATTTGGTCTACAGCGAGCATAATGCCTTTGGTGAGCTTGTGTTCTGCAACCTGATCCTGTTCAAATGCTGTTAGACCTTCCTTGTATCTTTCAGCCTGCGCGTCATAGGCCTTATTAAGCTGCTGATATTCTTCATGCTCATTATTTAGAGCAAAATGAGGCGATATTGCTTCCCCCTGTTTTTCCATGGCCATACGCGGGTACTGAAAAACAATCCCGTAGGCAACTGAAAAAAGCAATACTACTATAAATAAAGCTATCACGGCGGTTTTAATAACCGCCGTGAGCTTTGCTAATAAAAACCTTACTGCTTTTTTCGCAAGCCTTACTCCCCGATCCAGAGTATTGCCAACCAGGGATCTTACCTCATGGTCGTGATTGTACTGATCATTCATATGGTATCCCTGCTTTTTTATTGACTTTCATTCCTGCTCTCTGCATAAACGGAACTAAAACCCCCGTAAACGCGTGGTTTGTTAACACCAAGTACATTATTTGCCACCAGTTCATTGCGGCGCTTATAAGCAGTTTCTGCATCTATCAATTGTGCTTTCCTTTCTGCCACAAGTGTAGCGTTGTGCTCCAACTGCTTTTTAGCCTCTTGGTACTCTTCTGGACCGCGATTAGCAATAGCTTGGGCTGTCTGCCACTCAGCTCTGTAGATACCAATACTGCGCTGAAGCTGAGGAAGTGATTCTCTTAACTCTTCTATTTTATCTTCTTGGGCCCAGTGCATATATTTATACTGTTTTTCGTAATGCTCTAACTGCTGCTTCGAGATTTTACCGCTGTTGTAATCAATGCGTGCTTGCTCTAATGCTCTGGCACGTGTCCTATACTCCTCATCATCATAGCCAGTTTTTAATGCTCCCTGATAAATATCACTTTTTTCTGCTAATTCCTGTTGGGCATATAGATATCTTTGGTGTGCTGTTTTGGCGTTCTCCTGCAACTTTTGCCATGCAGCTGATCCTGGTCCGTATTGGGAAATTTGTGCCTCCAGCTGGGGCTTTACTTTTTGAGACAATTCTAGCGCCGCTTTATATTCACCGGCTGCGTTGTGATAATTTTTCTTTAGGCTCTGGCGCTCTTTCATAGCTTTTATCTGGGTGTCTAGACCCTTTTTTCTGGCCCCCAGGGTATAACCTACGCTGGCTATCTTACCTGCGGCTGCTCCTACAGCTGCGCCCCTCCAGCCAAAAGTGCTACCAATACTCGCACCGACCTCGGCTGCATTTCTAATGTCGGCCAGTTGATTGATGTTGCCGATTCCAAAATGTTCTTTAAAAGCCTCACCAAAGCTTTTGCCTGTATACTCTGCTTCGGCCTCTATTTCTCTGGCTGTATCGTATGCTGAACCCAGTGCCATCGCAGTTTCTCCACCTATACTGCCTATCCTTTCACCAATCATCCTGCCTGCATTTGCTCCTAATGCTAAACCAGTAGGACCCATTGCAGCACCTAGTGCCAATGATCCAGCTATCGCTCCTGCGGTGCCGGCAGCAGCAGTAAGCCCTGTCCTGATTTTAGAGCCTGTTGACAAGCCTTTCTGGAACACTTGTGTCCCCGTTCCGAGGGAAGCCCCGGAACCAGACATTTTTTCTAAACTGTCTGCTGCTTTACTTGCTGCTGAATCTTCTGGTCCTCCTCCTTTTGCTGCCAGAGTTTTAGCAGCTGACTCAGCTGTTGCATCTTTAGTTCTGGCAAAAAGACCTGTTACTCCCCTGATGGCTGACATCCCTAACATGCCGGTTAATACGCCAGACGGCCCACTTGGTCCCGCGTCTGCGCCAAACACTGCCCGGACGGTGTTTGTTAGTGTTGATAGGGAAACAAAGGCCACCAATAAAATCTGATAATTATACGTGGCAGTGAACAGCGAAAGCATTAAGGCATAAACAACAGCATGAGCTGACTGTAAAAACAAGTTGCCGCATAACTCTTTAAACCAGCGAGTTAATCCACTTCTGCCTTTTGGGAATATGCTCTGAAATGCCACCCAGGGGAATATTATCAGAAGTATCGCCAAGATGATCTTGCGCACTATGTACTGAAAGTTAAGGACAGCCGTGCTAAAAAACATTACGATTGTCATGAGAACCCAGTATAGTGTGCTGCTGGAAATAAGGCCGCTTTTGGGGTTAGCAAAAGCCTCGAAAATGGGCAGTTCTAACAGCTCTTTTGCCTGTGACCCCACATACAGCGTTATAGACCTATTTAGAAAAAACAGAGGTTCTACTAAAACGCCGCCAAATAGAATCAATACACCAAAGATGACAAACCCAACTAAATATTCCTTTCCCAAAGAAAGGGAATCAGCAGACATATTCCTAAAAAGGACTAAATAGCCCATGATCACTACTGCAACGACCAGGGGTATGATCAGAATTCTCTGCATAGCATCATAGAATTTCGTTACAGTGTCGGCTTCGTCAACCAAAAACGTGTACAGGATCATGTTTTCAGGATCAGTGTAGTTCTTTCCCTGATTGCTGTCTTCTGCTCTACTTAGATCCACCCCGTAAATAAGAGTGGCCGGATCTACGATCCCCAACTTATCGTAAAGACCGATGGCAATATTGCTTAAAAGTTCGGCCAGGTAGTTTGAAATGAGGTTGCCTTCTTTTTCTTGTTCATCCGGTGCCTCTCCAAAAGTTTTTTTGTATAATTCTTCTTTACTCATTTCTGCAGCCAAAACCGGTGATACAACTGCTCCCATAATTAAGCATATCAATAAGGCAGAAACAATGATCTTGGTTTTAGCTTGCATTCGCCACACCTCTGTTGGGATCTGTATTATATACTTCCGCCTCTTCCGGGAAGGCCCGTACATGGAGTATTGAGGACTCTTTATCCACTTTGATGATCCCACTGCCGGTATCGCTGGTTAAAACAAACTGTGCTTCTCCAGCAGAGAGGTCAAATTTTCCCTGTACGGCATCAATATCCTGGCTCTCCTGCCTGAACAGGCAGACCATGGGGCTGTTTTTTAAGATCCCCATGCCCTCCGGCACTCTGGTAAAGACTTCAAAACCCTGTGTGATAGCCCAAAAGCCACAGTTGCGTTTACGGGCACGCCGGAAAGCATTTTCCAGCCAACGGGCCGATTCCGGTTCGTCCATAAATACCTGAGCTTCATCTACTGCTACCCTTTTTCTTATCTTGGGATTTTGCTTAACAAACTTCTCCCAAATGAATTTTGTGGCTACAAATGAGCCTAATGGCTTCATGATCTCTTCGTCTAGATCTGCAATTGAGATAGCAAAAACAGGAGCATTTTTCAGATCAACTGTAGATTCGCCGTCAAACACTGCCTGTGATTTTATGCCGCCTTTTATGGTGAACATTTTTATGATGTCCGCAACAACTGCAAGACGTTCATCTTGCTCAATAAGGCTGTGGAAGTCTGATAAGGTCGGCATTTTCTTTTTCATGCCCTGCAGGTGGATTTTTCCGTCAGCACTTTCTTTTGTATAGAGAGAGTTTGGATCATCTGTTATCCCAAAACTCTCATACAATTCCAATATTTTTTCCTGCAGCAGTATCTTTACTTGGCCAGTAAGGACATTTTTATCAACAGTCCGGATCATACGGTAAATTACAGGCAGTGCCGAGCGTACTGCCTCTTCTATGTCTACAATCCCATCAACTGGGTCGGCTTCCACGTCAAAAATATTGATGCGATCCTTGCTGTCTGCTGATAAGACTATATAGGCGCCGCCTAAATACTCCATAAGCATTTGATATTCGCGTTCTGGATCAAGAATAGCTGTGCGAATGCCTTGTGCAACAGAACGTGATGTAATAGCCTTAACAAAGAATGATTTTCCTGATCCGGCTCTGCCAAATACGACGCCATTGTAGTTTGACAGGCGTGGATGCCAGTTGTCAAAGAAAACTGGTTTTCCCATGTTGTCGTAGCCGAGCCAAACACCTTCTTTATGGCTTATTGTGCCATTCCCAAATGGAAAAAGATCTGCAACACAAGATGTCTCCATGTTCTTGTAGGTATGTTTAAGTGGGTTTTTACCAATGGGTAATGTGCCGATAAGGGCATCTAAGTGCCAGTTGTCAGCTGCACGAAGGTGTATGTTCTGCCCAGCGAACCTTTTTACTACCGTATTGCAAATCTTTTTTAGTGTACTGATATCTTCAGAACTGGCGGTTGCCATGATAGCAACACGATACAGCTTCTCTTCATTCAATCGCAATCTGTGCTGCTGTTCTTTTAAGTCAAGAATCGCCTGACGCAATGATTCGGCCTTATTCGGGTTTTTTTCGGTCATTAAGTCTGACTCAAGGCCTGCAAGCCTTCTTGTAATCTCATACAGTGTTTTTGAGCTGTCAACCGGCTTAACATGTACCATGGTGTCTAAATCTCCTTGGCCGATGTCACCGGTATAAAGTGGATTAAGCATACCAAACCAGGTAGTAGTGCCTTGTAAGGCTGCATAAAAACTGCGAAAATACCTTGTTATGCCACTGGTAGTTCCTACCTCGACCCAATAGTCTGTAGCTTTTCCTGTTGCCGTCATCTCTCCCGGCACTACTTCTCTAACCATGGAAGGTGCTATGTCTTTATGCTTTGGCGTTGAGAAGATCTCCTGATCTGTTTTAACTTGCTGCTGTTTCTCTAGTTTCGCCTGCTTCTTCCTCCTCAAGCTGATCATCCTCCGGTGGCACCTCCCTTGCAAATGCTGGCGTTATAGAATAACTGTTAAAAGCAAACATTTCCTTGCTGTCGATATCATCAAACCTGGCTATAGGAGCCAAATCCCGGTTGAGAGCTGCATAGCATACCTCTAACACTCCTGTATAATTTAACCTGTACGATTGGATGCCAATGCGGTTCAGGTAGCTGTGCGCTATCATGGCCGAGTTTTCGAGTTCCTGTTTGGCGACCGCCCTTGCTTCTTCTCCTGATAGTCTCTTCTGTTGAAAGCCTGCCGTCAGTGTTGAAAGGGCTTGGTTTTTTACTTGAACATTTGATGTCATTTCGTGAGGGTCTATTTCAAGTATTAAGTAATGACGGTGGTCTTTGATCGAATTGTCAGCGTTCTCCTGTTCCAGAAAACTTCTGAGCTTTTGGTGATATGCTGTGATTTTAGGGTAGTCCTCCATCAGCTTGGCTCTTGCGTCGATGTTGTCCATATACTCTTTCAGGTCCATATGCCTGCTCTGCACGCAAAAATAAAAATTTACTGTCAAAATGTTAATCATCTCTCTGAAGGTTGTCCATGCAGCTTCTTGTTCCGCATCGTTCATCAGGGCTATATTTATCGGCTCCACTTCTAAAACAAGACGATAAAGCCCATCAGGTAATTCGATTATGCCATCAGGAGATATAGATTTATATCTCAATAAGTCCTGCGTTGAGTCAGCTTCCTCCTGCGGTTTTCTGTTAAAAAACAGTAAAAAGATGGCCACCCCTAAAGTGGCCACCATTCCGATCTTTTCCAGCATACTACTTCGCTCCCTTATAGATAAAGACACGTTTTCTCTTGCGGCAGTCATACCAGAGTGACAAATACTGCGCGATGGGCATGTTGTTTACCATGAAAAACGCCATTACTACTGCTGGTATGATAGGGATTAACAAATGGATGTAGCCCAGCATCCCAGGAATAGGAAGGCGAAACTTGGCAAACTGGGAGGCAATAAACATTCCACCGCCAAGCCACCCTGTTTGGGCTAAGGTTAATGGCCCTAATATTTTTTCATCCTCTCCATCATCGTATGGTAAAGGATGGTGCAGCATTAAAATTCTGCCCCTAACAGCTTGAGAATACCACCAACTATGCTTTCTGCCGCAAAGATAAAGAATAGTGCAATGACAAAAGCAACCAGCTTTGATTTAGCCATAGCATACTTTTGCGGATCTCCTCCGGCTGTAAACATATTGTAGCCGAACCAAACCAGAAAGATAACTGCTATCACCCCAGCTAAAATTCTAGCTTGGCGTACAAATGAATAAGCCCGGCTGTCTATTGTTTTTACAACTTGATCCTCGTTCAACTCTTTTTTTAGACTATCTCTAATACTGCCTGTAGTCGTTGCCATTGCCGGAACCGCTAACATAGAAATAATTACAAACACAAGTAATACGGACACAAACTTTCTCATTTTCATACTCCTCTCTTTTTAGGATTCTGATTTACCTGCGATCAAAATAGTAATAATGGTTGACAGCACACCCCCTTGATATACATGTGATGAGTCCAATGCAATACACTGCGCCATATACTGGTTGTTGATCACTCAATCAGTTTTTCAGCGTCTCGTCCCTATTTGCGTACTTCACTAAAACACCTTTCTTGACAAGTTGGCTTTTAGTCTGCAATAATATAGATAGCTCAATTGTTTCTTCTTTTTGGTGCATACGAATTCGTATGCTTTTTTTTTCGGTGGCCCCCTATTCTTACAGAAGGAGTTTTTAATTAGAAAAACACCCTAGTTTGCACAGACTTTGGGTGTTTTTTTCTTATACCATTCTCTTTACACGCTCATACTCCATACTTGTTAAAAGATATATCGCATCTCCCTCCGGAGAAGTTCTTGCCGGCTTTAAACCAAAATATTTAAGAATATTACTGATGCGGGGACGCTCTTCTGCTGGTACAAACACTGTTTTTTTATGTTTGCCCTGGCTCATAATCTTAAACAATTTGCCGTTTTCGGACATAACTTTGTTTCTGTAATTTCCAGCGCTGCTGGCGGCCAGAGCCACAGCTTCTTCCTTTGTTGTGCTTCCCTCAGTTTGCTGCTTAAACAGTAAGCGCACAAACCCTGGATCTTTTACTAAAACCCTTTTTAGCTCTTCTTCTTCTGTCACTGTGTTTGCATAGGTGTTGGCTATTATCTGCTGCGTTTTGTTTTTTATCTGCTGTACTTCCTCACGCCCCAACTTATTAGTAAGATTTCTAATGTGTGTTTTTACTGTTTCCGGATGTATGTTTAATTCGCGGGCAATTATGTTTGCTGTTTTACCTTTAGCGTACATGTCCAACACTATTTTTTCTTTTTCTGTTAATCTGTTTCGGGCACAGTTCTCCCTAGGCAAAAAAACGGGTAGAAAATTTCCCTCTTTTTCTGATCCCAGCTTTTTTTTTATATCTGAAAGGCGATTGCTGACAGTCTTCGGTGCTAAGTTAAGCTCTGCTGCAATCTCTTTTGGTCTGAGTCCGACACAATAAAGATCAAAAATCTTTCTCTCTGCCTTTGTCAGCCTATCAAGTATTTCCGCTGCTATCATTACTTTTTTCACCCTCAGCTTTTTGTTGCACAGCTTAATCTCTTCAAAAAAGTCTGCCAATTTGACTGCGGCTTTTTTCTTGTTAAGTCCCTACTTATGTGTAGTATAAATAACTTTAAATTACTATCATATTGCGCCTATTATTATCTATTAATGGCTATATCCAGTATAATCCAAACTACGAAAAGTGTCAACACATTTCGTAGTTAAAAGGTGGTACGATATTCCTATTTACATAAACTTTAAAACGTGTTAATTTTAAGTTAGGTGGTGTTTATATGAAGTTTCCTTCAAATATTACGGGTACACGGCTGCGTATCCTGAGAAAAAGCCGAAATTTATCTCTGCAAGATGTTGCGAGTTTATTAAATATGACTAACTCCTACATATCGAAAGTTGAATTAGGCGAGTATACCCTTTCTGAGGATAATATCCGGCTCGTTTGCGAAAAACTAGGTGTCGATATGGATTACTTTCTTGACGATACAATTGAAGGTGTACCGGTAGATGTCCAGGCAGAGCTTTATCTATACGGTGACAATTTGACAAAGGCTGAAAAAGAGCAGATTATTGAGATTATAAAAAACGCAAAACCAAAACAAAAAAACAAGTAATATGCAACATATTTGGCTGCTCATCACTTGCTTTTTTTTGCTATCAGTTGTCGTATTTTGTCGTTATATTACAAAATGTACTAAAAAGTGATATTTCCTTGAATTAACTTGTTGTTTTTGCTATTATGGTAAAAAACTGCTTATGGGCAAACTCGGTCGAAAGACGAGGACGCAAAGCCACGGGCCTAAAGCAAAATGCTATGGTAGCCGGGCTGCAGCTGTGTCATTCTTTGCCCAAAGTGGTAGGAGTGACAGAGTTTTGCCAGCAAATATCCGAAATGAAGTAAAAAATGACCTTGGGTTCGTAGAAGTGAAAGTAGATAACTTGCCCCTGGAGATTACTTGTTTATACTTCCTGAAAGATGGTATACCTTTGTTTGCAATAAACAAGAATTTAATGGATAAAACAAACGACTTGGAGCTATATATTAGCATCATGCTGCATCACTATAGTCTTGGTCGCTCG
>LSQX01329372.1_pt2 | contig 14103 bp, 15 predicted proteins | sample 654561 | NCBI WGS metagenome assembly LSQX01 (sample SAMN04489861, study PRJNA283612) | anaerobic digester metagenome | isolation source: 4 biogas reactors fed with cattle manure at either 37C or 55C with and... | place: Denmark: Kongens Lyngby | collected 2014
ACTCAAGTTAGATGCATCTAACTCAAATGGAGTACCTAAACTTTTGGGCACAAACCCAACCAGCCGCAGCTTTTGCACAAAGCATCGGCTGAATACATTAACTTGAAGGAGTTACCCATGAAAACTAAAGGAATGATTGCACTATTAACGCTGGCGTTGCTGCTGACCATTATGACCCCAGGCGCGGTAATCGCGCAGGACAAACAACTTAACATCGTCGCGACCACCACCATGCTGGCAGATTTAGCCCGCGTAATAGGTGGAGAGCATGTCCTGGTGACAGGCATGATGGGCCCAGGCATTGATCCGCACCTCTACCAGGCCAGCGCTGGCGATGTCATGCGCATGCAGGAGGCCAATGTGATTGTGTTCAACGGCCTGCACCTGGAGGGCAAGATGGGCGACGTGTTCGAAGCCCTGGGCGAGCGCGACCATGCCATAATCAGCATCGAGGACGGGTTGGACAAAACAAAGCTGCTCTTTGATGAGGAAGACGCCGGTGTACCCGACCCCCATTTCTGGTTTGACGTATCGCTCTGGATGGACGCCGCGCGCTACTTCACCCAGGAATTGAGCAAACTGGATCAAAGCAACGCGCTATACTACCGTAATACCCTTAACAACTATCTGATGAAACTGGAGGAGCTGGATACCTATATCAAAATGAGGATCGGAGAACTAGTTTTAGATCAGCGCGTATTGATTACTGCACATGACGCCTTTCAGTACTTCGGACGCGCCTACGGCATTGAGGTGCGTGGCCTGCAGGGCATCAGCACGGTGGCGGAAGCCGGCACGGCCGATGTGAGCAACCTAGCGGACTTCATCGTAAAGCGGCAGATCAAAGCCATCTTTGTGGAGTCCTCCGTGCCCACCAAAACCATCGAGGCGCTGCAGGCTGCTGTCAAATCACGTGGCTTTGAAGTGAAAATCGGCGGCGAACTCTATTCCGATTCCCTGGGCGACGAAACCTCTGGCAACGACACCTACATCACAACCGTTCAAGCCAATATCGACACCATTGTGGACGCATTAAGATAATTAAGGAGAAAGCCATGAACAAGTTCAACCAGCAGTTTGCGATTGAGGTGGAGGATCTCACCGTCGCCTATGACGCCAAGCCCGCGCTTTGGGATATAGATTTGCAGATCCCCAGGGGACAGATCATGGCGATTGTCGGCCCCAACGGTGCGGGAAAAACGACCCTGATCAAAGCGGTGTTGGGCTTGTTGCCAACTGCGTCTGGGATGGTGCGCTTCATGCCCGATGGCAGCGCGAAACCAAGCTCCAACCTTATCGCCTATGTGCCCCAAAGCGGCAGTGTAGACTGGGATTTTCCAGCCACGGTGCTGGATGTGGTCAGCATGGGCAGATATGGTCATTTGGGCTGGATCCGCCGTCCCACGCGCAGTGATATTCTCATGGCACGTGAAGCCCTGCACAAATTGGGCATGGCTGACTACGAGCGCCGGCAAATCAGCCAGCTGTCCGGCGGCCAGCAACAGCGGGTGTTCCTTGCCCGTGCTCTGGTGCAGCAGGCGGAGATCTACCTGATGGACGAGCCCTTCAAGGGTGTAGACGCTCGCACCGAGGGCGCCATAGTTTCCCTGCTGCGCGAATTGCGCAAGAACAACAAGACCGTCGTGGTTGTGCACCATGATCTGCAGACGGTGAAGGAGTATTTTGACTGGGTAACGCTGATCAATGTACAGATTGTGGATGCTGGACCCGTTGATAAAGTGTTTACGGAAGAGAACCTCAACCGCACCTATCGCAGCGCGGGCGGGCTTCTCACAAAGGAAGCTTAAGATGAACCGGATTCTTGACTTATTTTCAGACTATACCTTCCTGATGGTGGCGACAGGCTCTCTCCTGATGGGCATAATTTCTGGCGTCATGGGTACCTTCGCCGTGCTGCGCAAACAAAGCCTGCTAGGTGACGGGGTGTCTCACGCCGCGCTGCCCGGAGTGGTCCTGGCCTTTTTAACCACTGGCACCAAAAATACAGAGCTGCTACTCGCAGGCGCCACCATCACAGGGCTTCTCGCCACCTTTTTCATGCTCAGTGTCGCCAAGCGAACGCGGCTCAAGTTTGACAGCGCATTAGCCTTGATGATGTCCGCCTTCTTTGGTTTGGGGCTGGTGCTGTTAACCTATGCTCAGAAGCAGCCCAACGCTAATCAGGCCGGGCTAAACCGCTTTATCTTTGGACAGGCCTCTACGCTGCTTTTTCGCGACTTGGTCATCATGCTGGTGACAGGCGGGGTGCTGTTTGTACTCACCACCGTATTCTGGAAGGAGCTGAAGCTGTCCACCTTTGACCCGGATTATGCGCAGAGCCTGGGCTTCTCGCCGCGCAAACTGGAGGTCTTGATATCCGCCATGATTGTGCTGGCCATTATCGTGGGGCTGCAGACTGTTGGCGTCATTTTGATGAGCGCCATGCTTATCACACCAGCCGTAGCCGCCCGTCAATGGACCAACAAATTGGTGGGCATGGTGATGTTGTCGGCCATCTTTGGCGCGGCCGCCGGCGTAATCGGCACCGTGTTTAGCTCCCTCCTTCCCAAAATGCCCACAGGGCCCGCGATTGTGGTAGCCATCAATATGTTCGCAGTCATCAGTCTGCTGTTCGCGCCTGGGCGCGGCGTACTGGCCCAGGCTGTGATGCGCCTGCGCAACCGGCGCAGCCGGAAGAAGGGAGGAAATGCGGATGTCACCCCAGTTTGAAATCCAGGTAATCGCTGTCCTGGTCGCTGTCACCTGCGCCCTGCCTGGAGTCTTTTTGGTACTGAGAAAAATGTCCATGATGTCAGACGCCATCACCCACACCATCCTGCTGGGCATTGTGCTGGCTTTCTTTATGACCCACGACCTCAAATCTCCCCTGCTCTTTTGGGGCGCGGCGCTTGTGGGCGTTGGCACGGTATGGCTGACAGAAACACTAAGCCGAACTCGCCTGATGGGCGGGGACGCCGCCATAGGCATCGTTTTCCCACTTCTGTTTTCCATCGCCATCATCCTCATTACCCGCTATGCGGGCTCCGTCCACCTGGACACGGATGCTGTGCTGCTGGGCGAATTGGCTTTCGCTCCCTTTGACCGCCTGATTCTCTTCGGCAAGGACATCGGCGCCAAATCCATCTACACAGCCGGCTTTCTCCTGTTCCTCAACGCAATGTTTATCCTGATCTTCTTCAAAGAGTTGAAGCTAGCTACCTTTGATCCGCTGTTGGCAGCGGTGTTGGGCTTCGCGCCGGTCATGTTACATTACGCCTTGATGATGCTGGTCTCCCTCACCACTGTGGGCGCTTTTGAGGCTGTGGGTTCTGTTTTGGTGGTTGCCTTCATGATTGGCCCGCCATCTACAGCCTATCTGCTCACAAACGACTTGAAGCGGATGATGCTTCTATCTGCCTTGTATGGCGCGCTCAATGCCTTATTGGGCTTCCAGACAGCCGCCTTCTTTGACGTATCCATTGCAGGCAGCATGGCAGTAATGACAGGGCTGTCATTCTTTTTGGTCTTCCTCATCGCACCAGAGCGCGGCTTGATCAGCGCTATGTACCAGCGCAGGGCGCAGCGCGTTACCTTTGCAGAAAGTACGCTTTTGTTCCACCTGTACAACCATGAAGGTTCATCAAATGAGCGCGAGGAAGCCGGCATGGACACCCTGCAGCACCACCTGAAATGGGACCTTGACTACACGCAGCGCATCGTGCAACGCCTTTCCCGCGCCAAGCAGTTGGAAATTGAAGGCGGCGTCCTTCGGCTGACCCCGTCAGGACGTGAACGCACGCTGCGGGACTACCGAGAAATGATGGGCTGAGGCTGAAGACACATCAGTCCATGCAGTAGCATGGCGTGTCATCTGGCAGTGTCGTAGTGAATTGCATTTATATGTACTTGTGATTATTCTTGCGGTATCATTTGAGCATGCAGCATGAACGGAGGAATAAATCCTGACTAATTTTTCGCCCCTCACGACAGACCGCCTCCTCATCCGCCCTTACACCATGGCGGATGTGCCGGACGCCTTTCAGATTTTTTCTAACCCGGTGGTGATGGCGCAGTGCGAGCCGCCGTATACCCTGCAAAAGACGGAAGACATGCTGGCCAGTTTTATTCGGCAGAACATCGCCTTCGCCGTGGTGAAGCGGGATGAGCAGCGGGTCATCGGCCATCTCCTGTTTAAACAGCTGCCGCGTGAGGAGCAGGGCATCTTTGAGATGGGCTGGATCTTCAACCAATCCTACTGGCGGTCTGGCTTCGCCTTTGAAGCGGCTTGCGCCATCATCCGCTATGGTTTTGACACATTGTACCTACACAAAATCTGTGCCGAGACAATCGACCCCCACAAATCCGTCCCGCTGATGAAAAAACTGGGCATGCGGCAGGAAGGCCATTTCCGCCAGCACACCCGCGGCCCGGATGGCAACTGGGCTGATGTGTACTGGTACGCGATTCTGCGCGGGGAGGAAAACGCGTGAGCCACTTCATCCGTGAAATCCGCCCTGATGAATACCCTGTGCTGGAGGAGTTCCTCTACCAGGCCATTTTTGTGCCAAAGGGCGTGGACGCGCCGCCCCGGACCATTCTGCGGCACCCGCAGGTCGCGATGTATATCGATCGCTTTGGTGAGCGCCCCGACGACACCTGCCTTATCGCGCTGGTTGATCACCAGATTGTGGGCGCCGTCTGGACGCGCATCATGCGGGATTATGGACATGTGGATGATGAAACGCCCTCCTTGTCCATGTCCGTCCTCACACAATACAGGGGGCGCGGCATTGGCACGAGCCTGTTGCGGACAATGCTGGCACACCTAAAAGACAAAGGCTATCAACAGGTGTCCCTGTCCGTTCAAAAAGAGAATGATGCCTGCAAACTGTACCAAAACGCGGGCTTTACTGTGCATACCGAGCACCCGGATTATTACGTCATGGTCCGCCAATTGTAAGGCAAAACTTCGTTTATACAAGCGCCCCCAGCCGTTCTGATTATTCCGCCGGGTTTTTGGTTATACTCCTTTTAGGCACAGCGTTAGCTTATGCGATAGTTTACAAAATACTAAACACGCGAGTTAACGCAAACAGGAGCCGAGGAATTTTTTGTCTCCGCTAAGTCGAGTGAAGGAGGCGTAGCCGCAGCGCTACGTTGACTGAACAAGACAACGCGGAGGCGAAAAAGAACCGGCTCATGAAAGCGTTAGCGAGGGCGTTTAGTATTAAATATAAGGAGGATCAGACATGATTGATATCCGTAAATTGAATGATTTTTTGGGATACGCAAGGGAGCAGGAGGGGCCAAAGATTTCGCTGCACCTCAAAACCCACCGCGCGCACCCGGACAACCGGGCGGACCCCATCAATTATAAAAACGCGGTGCAGGATTTGCAGCGTCAATTAATCGACAGCCCCATCCCGCGGCGCGATTGGGAAGGCGCCATCAAGGCCATGGAGCGGCTGCATGACGACCAGAGTTTCTGGGAGCATACGCAGGAAGGCATCGTGGTCCTGGCGGCGGGTGACCGGATGGAGGTCTTCCAGCTGCAGCACAGCGTGAAGGACCTGCACAAGTTTGGCAAGCACTTCCACCTGCTGCCCCTCTTCCACCTGGATGAGATCTTGGGCTATGTCTACCTGGTGGATTTAAGCCGGGACCGCTTCTCCATGTACCTGGTCAACCCGCTGGGTTCAAGCCAGGTGGCCACGCCGGAGATCAAGCAGTCCTTCCCCGAATTGTTTGATGATTTTGACGCCAACGCCAACCTGCGCGTGGGCGGCTTTGGCGGCAAGGCCGGCATGCACTACGGCCACCGCGCCCGGCCGGAGGAGGTGGAGAAGGACAGGGGCAAGTACTTCCGCTACCTGGCCGATTCCTTCACCCGGCTGCACAAGGAGACGGGCATGCACTTTATCTTAGCCGGCACGACCGAGAACATCGCCCACTTCCGGCAGATCATGGGCGACCAGAAATACCTGGACGGCACCATTCCAAAGCCCCTGGACGCGATGGATGACAAGGCCATCCTAAAGGAAGTCACCGCCATCATGCGCCCGCTGGAGGTGCGCGAGTTGGGCTTGCTCGCCACAGAGTTAAACAACGCCAGGTCCGGCGGCAAGGCCGCGACGGTTCTGGGTGACATGCTGACCGCCGCGCGGGAAGGCCGCATCGGCAAGCTGGTCGCGGTGGACGACATCAAGGAGGACCAGCTGGACGCCATGGCCGAGGTGGTGGACCACGCGCTTGTGGGCGGCGCGGACATCCTGGTGGTCAACCCCAAGGACAGGCCACTTGAATTGGATTATTCCGCGATTCTAAGGTACTAAAACCACCTGATTCAATAACAAGCCGCCTCCATGAGCCAACATCATGGAGGCGGTTTTATGTGACATTTTTTATTCCTTCTGCTCGACTAACGCAACCAATTCCCGCTCCCCTGCTGTATCCCCGGGGTAGGGGGAGGACGCCGCGATCTTCTCAAAGCGCGCCTTCCATGTGACCGCCGCCTTGCCGTCCTGATCCCTCAAAACTGCCAGCGCGTACTGCGTGCGCGCGACGGTGATAAACTTGCCCATGGCCTTCATCAACTTCTTTTGCTGGCGGCTCATCATCGCGTCAATCACGTCCAGCCGATTTTCGCCGATTAATTCACAATATATCCGGTCGCACATCATCAGCCCGCGGTGGAGGCCGGCAACGGCAAAAGGCCCTGCCGTCAAGTGCGCCATCAACCGGTCCGCTTCCGCAAAGCGGCGCTCATCCATCAGGCGGTTGGCGCATATCACCCCAAGGGAAGCGACGAGGCCGTTTTGCATGTCCTCCTCGCTGGGCAACACAAACCACTCTTCCGGCAAGTCGCGCAGGCGCGCGCCCTCCACCAGGTACGCATTGATGGTCAGCTGCAGCCAGAAGGCGCGAAGGGCCTGCGGGTTTTTGCCCAATTCAAGGGCGTTGTGCCCGTCGTTGCTGATCAGTTTGGTTTTGAGCGGAATGGCGTTGAACAGGGCGGTCGCCAGGCTGAGCGCTGCCCCCATCGCTGTCAAAAAGGCAAGCCAGGTAACGCCCCTGACTAAAAACCACAGCCCCAGAAAGACCGGCACGCTCAAAAGGTTCATGATGGCGCCGCCCAGGTTGTAGAGGACCACCGGGAAGCGGCCGTTTACCATCTCGGGCGGCGCCATCAGGCACTGGCCGCCGGTGCCGGCCAAGGTCAGGCGTTTTAAGCGCAGGCGCCCGTCCCGCTTGATCCACATCAGGCTCATCACACGGAAGGACACAAAGCGGTAGCCTGACAGCAGGCCAAACACCAGATGCCCCGCCTCGTGGATGATGATGACCAGCATCAGCAAGGCAATAACGCCCAGCAGCATCAGCGCCAGCGCGATCAGTTTTTCAGGCAGAGGCAGGCCAAACAAACCGGTCTGGTCAACCTGCGCGCCGACAAAATAGCCAATGACACCGCCAATGATGATTTGTGTGATGAAGCCCAGTGCGGCGCGCAAACGCCCCTTTTTCTGCTTGTTGTTCTGGCCCATGGGGTTCCTTTCGTCCGGTCAACAGGATAAAAATATTGTGTTCATTATACTGAACACATGAATGAACGCAAACAGCATTCGAAAAATTCCGGCTTTAGGCAGCGTCAATGAATGCGCTGCCTATTTAAGTGTGTTATAATTGCACAAACTGTTCCCTGGAGGTCTTTTTTTATGGTCTTGGCCCTGGTGCTTTTCCTCATCACCTATGTGGCGCTGCTGGTTTTCCCCAAGTACCGCGCCTACATCGCCCTGCTGTCCGCCGCCCTCTTTGTCGCGCTGGGCATCCTGCCCATCTCCCGCGTGCCGGGCGCGGTGGACTGGAACGTCATCATGATGATCGCGGGCACCATGGGCACCGTGTATTTCTTCATCAAATCGCGCATGCCCTCCTTGATGGCGGACGTGATTATTGACAAAATGCCCAACGTCAAATGGGTCATCATCGCGCTGTCGCTGTTCTCCGGCCTCATTTCCGCCTTTGTGGACAACGTAGCCACCGTGCTCATGGTGGCCCCGGTGGCGCTGGTGGTCAGCCACAAGCTGCGCATCTCCCCCGTCTCGCCCATCATCGCCATCTCCATCGCCAGCAACCTGCAGGGCGCGGCCACCCTGGTGGGGGACACCACCACCATCCTGCTGGGCAAGCAGACCGGCATGAACTTCCTGGATTTCTTCTTTTACGAGGGCAGGCCTGGCTTGTTTTTCATCGTGCAGATCGGCGCTTTGATGGCGACGCTCGTTTTATTGGTGGAGTTCCGCAAGCTGACCCAGCGCGTCACCGCGCAGGAGCGCACCCCGGTGACGGACTACTTCCCCTCCCTCCTCTTGGGCGGCACCGTGCTGCTGCTGATTTTGGCCTCCTTCATCCCCCAAAGCCAGAAGCCCGAAACCACCAATGGCATCATCTGCATGTCCCTGATGGTGATTGGGCTGATCCGGGAAATGATCAAAAGCGGCAACCCGCTTAAATCCCTCAAGGAAACCCTGGCAGAGATTGACTTTTTTACCCTGCTGCTGCTCACAGGCCTGTTTGTTGTCATCGCGGGCATTTCCGAAGCCGGCGTGGTGGAGGAAATTGGCAAGGCCTTCGCCAGCTTTGCCGACGGCAACGTGTTTGTCGCCTACACCATGATTGTGTGGGCGTCCGTGCTCTTCTCCGCCTTCATTGACAACATTCCCTATGTGGCCACCATGCTGCCGGTAACAGCCGTCATCGCCAGCCACCTGGGCGTGCACCCCACGGTGATGTACTTTGGCCTCTTGGTGGGCGCTACCTTGGGCGGCAACATCACGCCCATTGGCGCCTCCGCCAACATCACCAGCCTGGGCATCCTGCGCAAAAACGGCTACGAGGTTAAAAATTGGGACTTCATGCGCATCTCCATCCCCTTTACCCTCTTGGCCGTGGTTTCAGGCTATGTGCTGGTCTGGCTGTTCTGGGGCATTGGCGCCTAAAACTCCTTTTTCACAACAACCGGCCCCTTCCGCTGTTGGAAGGGGCCGGTTGTTTAAGTGGATTTGTTATTTGCCTTTGCCGTTGTTGTTGCCGGGGCCCTTGTTGGGGTTCTTTTGTTTCATCTCCCGCGGGGCGGGCTCATAGATGCTGTCCAGGTAGTCCCACACCTCCTGCTGGGTGTAGAAGGTGCCGTATTCCACCTGGGTCTTGTACCACACCAGGGAGCGGTACACGCCGGGGCCGCCGGGGCGGAAGTTTTTGTTGCCCTTGGTTTGCTTCCAGTGCGCCCAGGCGGACACGATCTGGCCATGGTTGAGCGGGGTGCCCTCGGGCTGCGATTCCGCTTCCTCATCGGCCTGGCCTTCCATCACAGTAATGGTGATGATGGCTGTCTCCGCGGTGGTGTAATAGGTGCGCTTGCCGGAATTGTCATGCTGCAGGGTAATCTCATAGCGCAGGATGACATCATAATCGCCCGGCTCCATGCCCTCAAAGGACAGGCTTGCGGTGGAGACAAAGGCGCGCTGTTTCTCATTGGGGTTGGCTGCGTCCTTGGCGTCAATCTCCAGTTGGGTTTCAACCGCTTCGGTCGTCACATCAACGCCGCTCCAGCGATCGGACACAAAATGCAGCTCCTGGTTTTCTGATTTGTTGGAGGTATAGGTGGTGGTGGCGGTAAAGACCACCTCCTGGTTCTGGTACACAGACAACTGATCCGGCACAATCACCGTTTTAACGTCAAAAGTGGGCGGGCCAGCGGGGCTCGTTTCCATCGCGATGACGGGCACAATGCCCAGCAGCAGGGTGAGGACGAGCAGGATACTGAAGGTTTTCTTCATGGTTCTCTGACACTCCTTTCGCAAGGTATGCTTGCGTTATGAGTATACCTCACCGGCGCTTTGTTACGCATTTTTGACGGTTTCCTTACATTTTCCTTACAATTGCCTACATCCGCTCCAGCACCTTGTGCACAAGGTAGAAGGCCAGCGAAATGCCCAGAATCACCAGGATGTGCAGGGAAAACAGCACAATGTGGTTTAAGCTGATGAGCAGCAGGAAGATGCCCGCGAAGACCAGGCCCGCCAGCAAGCCCAGCAGCACCTTGTGCCGGGTGGTTTCAATGTTAAACGCGGTTTTGGTGATGAATCGGATGATGAGCAGGGAGGCCAGCAGGATAAAGCCGATGGCCAGCGCCTGTCCCAGGGTGATGGGCATCATCAGGTCATTGGGCCGCCCGGCGAACACATCCCCCATCATGGTGATGAAGTCCTTTGACAGCAGGGTGAGGATGGGCAGCAGGATGGCCAGCGCCATGAAGGTGATGTCCAGGGCGTCAATCCACTTTTGTTTGGGTGTCTTCTTGGGCAGGCTGGCGATGATCTCATCACAAAAGGCCTTGTAATCGCCCTTGATCAAATCCTCCAGGCCTTCGCCCCGCGCCTGGGCGGAGAGGACCATCTCCGTCATATCGCGCCGCACCAGCTCCTGGTCCACCTCGCTGATGTCAGCGCCGCGCAGGTAGACCATCATGTCGGTAAAGAGGGGTTGGTTTTCTTTGGAAATCTGTTTGTCCAGTTGGTTGTTGAGTTTATTGAGCGCTTTGGCTTTGGGATGCATTTTGTGCTCCTCCTTCAAATAAGGTTTCAATGGCACTGGCCAGTTGCGTCCAGCTGTTATAAAAGGTAGCAAGTTCGGTTAAACCGGCGTCCGTAATGGAAAAATACTTGCGTCTGGGGCCGACCGGCGACTCGCGGTAGGTGGCGGCAATCAGCCCGTTGCGCTCCAGGCGCAAAAGCAGCGGGTAGATGGTGCCCTCGGCAATCTCCGTAAACCCAAAGGCCTTTAAGGCTTCGGAGATCTCATACCCGTAGGTTTCCTCGCGGCTGATGACCTTGAGCACGCAGCCGTCCAGAATGCCCTTCCACATCTGTGATGGGATCATGTCCTCCCTCCCTTCGCTAATTTGCAATGCAAGGTAGCGACTACATGGCAATGCAAGATAGCCTTCCTGTCAACAGGTTTCGCAAAATTATTTTGAATATAAAAATAAGCCCGAATTCTGGGCTCACTGTTGGTTGATACGTTATGTTAAATCAAATCTGATACCACTTGATTTCATTGGCCTGAAGCGCCAATACCATCACACTGCCGTCGCCGCGGTACACCCGGGTTTCCTGGGGCTCGTAGGTGTTGTTCACCACGCAGTACTTGCCGTTTTTCACATAGGCGTGCACGTCCACATTGGGGTTGCTGGAAAACCAGGTGTGCAGTAAATCCTCCCGCCGCGCGGCCCAGAGCAGGGCCCGGTGCAGCAAGCGGGCATTGTTGAAGTCATAGGGCAGACCGCTGATGTACACGCTGCGGCCTTTCTCACACTCATTGGCCGCCAGCTGCACCTCTTTGTTGTCCGCGCACAGCACCTGGGCGCCGGGCAGGGCATAGATGCCGGGCTTGCGCTCGCCAAAGTTGAGGGCTTCCTTCGCGTCCGCTAAGATAAAGTGGTCCTTGTGCTCCTCCCAGTTGTATTTGTCATAGTTCAGGGTGAAGCCGGTCTCCTTCTCCACGCCCATTAAGCCCGCCAATTGCAGGTAGCGGCCTTGGTACTGGTGGCCTGCCGGCTCACCCACGCCGATGAAGCCGCCGCCCTGGGCGATATACTGGCGGATGCGGGCAGCCACTTCCACGTCCTCCCACCAGATACCGCCGGTGTGCGCGGTGTCCGCGTCACCCACGTTGATGATGACATCCAGGTCATCCAGGATAGCCGGGTTGTTCTTGATGTCCTCAAAGCTGATGAAGTGTACGTCAAAGGGCGCGCCGGAGAGCGCCTCGATCACGCCGGCGTAGCTGTAGTTTTCCTTTTGGTACAGGGCATGGTGCACCATGTGGCAGCCCCAGGCGCGCATCTGGCCCCAGGCGTTGAGCACCGCTACCTTTAAGAAGCAATAGGGCGTGGTGCCCTGGACGTTCTCATACAGCAGGCGGAACTCGTCGCACACGCTCTTGACATACTCCAGAAAATCCGGAAACTGCAAGGTCAGCTTCAGGTAGCCGCCATAGCCGATGCGGTCCACCGGCTTGCGCAAAATGGCACGCCTTGCCGTCACCCAGTTTTCCTTGGCCTCGCGCACCGGGTCGCCGCCCTCATAAAAGGTATCCGGGAAGAAATAGGGCAAAAAGCGCCCCTCGGTGTATTTCACATGCGGAATATCGCTGATCAGGCGCAGCGTGCTCCCGTTGCCCACGCTGCCCACCACCGCGTCCAGGCCGATCTGCTCAAACTCCGGCATGAAGGGCTCGGTGCCGATCCAGTGGTCGCCCAGAAACATCATGGCTTCCTTGCCGTGGCGGTGGGTGATGTCCACCATCTCCCGCGCAAGTTTTGCCACCTCCCGGCGCTGGAAGGCCTGGAAGTCCGAAAATTCTTTGCTGGGCAGGCGGTACTGGTTGTTGTAATAGCCCTGGTCGATGATGTATTCCGCGCGGAAGGGGTAACCCACCTCGCGCTCAAACTGCTCCAGGATATAGGGGGAGACGGAGGCCGAATAGCCGTACCAGTCCACGTATTTCTCGCGCTTGAGCTCATCAAACACCAGGGTGAACTGATGGAAGAAGGTGGTAAAACGCACCACGTCCACGTGCGGGTTTTCCGTCAAAAACTTGTCCAGCCGCTTCATGCTGAATGCGCGCGTCTTGGGCTGGCGCACGTCAAAGGTAATCTGGTGCTCCTCATGCTCCCAGTTGTTGATGATGGCGTTGTACATGTGCACCGGGTCCCAAATCAAATAAGCCAGAAAGCTCACGGTGTATTCATGGTAGGGAATGGGGTTGTCAATGATGACCTGCCCGTCCTCATACCGCCAGGCGTCCGGCGGCACCACCGCCCCGGTGCTGCGGTCAATCACTTCCCACCAGCGCTTGATGTCGTCCCGGGTGTTGGGCTCCATCAATTCGGGGCTGACGCCCTGCATCAGGGGGATATGAAGCGGCCCTTCCCCCGCCAGGTAAAACCCGGTCATGATATAGCACTGCTGCACCTCCTCCGGGTTTTCGCGCGCCCAGGCGTTGTCCTTGCGCGTGGTGTAATAGGTGGAGTAGACCTTGGCGTTGGTCTGCCGCAGCGCCTCCGGGAAATCCGTCCCGTCTCAGTCGCGCACCGCGTCCGCGCCCCAGCTGCGCATCAGCGCAATGGTCTCCGGCACCACATCCACATCCGTGGGGATGGTCACCCGTCCTGTCCGCTTGGTATCCATATCCATTCTCCTTTACTGGTTGATGATGCGTTGGGCGATTGCAAGCGCCACCTGGAAATTGTGCAGCTGGTGGTCCACCTCCTGGTCATTGCCCAGGATGCGCTGCTCCCATTCCGGCGCGTCCAATAAATCGCCCGTGTAAAAAAAGGTGTAGTACTCATAGCCTCTGAAATCGCACATGGCCTGCAGGCCGGAACACTCCATGTCCACCGCCAGGCAGCCCTCGCTTTTGTGCTTTTCCACATTGGCGCGGGTCTCGCGGAAGATGCCGTCCGTGGTCCAGGCGCGGCCCTGCACGTGCGGGATGCCCAGGTCCGCCAGCACGCCCGCCACAAAGCCGGCGTTTTTCACCGTGATATAATCCGCGGCCGCAGCATAGTGGTAGCTGTAGCCCTCATCCCGGTAGCTTTCAGTCGGCACAATCAGGCGGCCTTCTGTCAAATCCGCGTCCAGCGCGCCGCAGCTGCCAAACAGGACAAACTGCTTGCAGCCCGTAATCTGGGCGGCCTCCTCCACCGTCATCCCGGCATGCGCCGCGGTGATGGGCAGCATCATAAAGCCGATGCGGGGCTGCTCCGTGATGCGGTAGATGGGCCTTTCGCCGTTTAAGCCCGGGATAGCGGCGATCTGCTCATGCGCAAAGCGCGCCTGCGCGTGGGCGATGACCTCGTGTGAGAAGGTCAGAATCATTACCTCACACAGCGGGCGCTCAGGCTTTTGGTAGAGGGCCTCCGGGCCAAAGACGGGCGGGGTATGCGGGTCAAAACTGCTGGTAATCATAAGGCCTGCTCTTTCTGTTTATACTGAACGCATTCTTTAACGCATCCATGGACTGGTTCTTTTCCGCCTCCGC
>LSQX01102411.1_pt1 | contig 14102 bp, 9 predicted proteins | sample 654561 | NCBI WGS metagenome assembly LSQX01 (sample SAMN04489861, study PRJNA283612) | anaerobic digester metagenome | isolation source: 4 biogas reactors fed with cattle manure at either 37C or 55C with and... | place: Denmark: Kongens Lyngby | collected 2014
GCGCATGGCGGTGCAGACCGCTTTTTTGCCGCCTTTTTCGAATAGAAGGCGCTCAAGATTGCTGCTTATAAGGATATCCATAGAAGGAGAATTCGTCAGGATGAGATCTCGTCCGGCGTCGTATTGACCGGTCTTAAAAAAGACATCGAGAACGTCGTTCTCATTGGTGGCGACGATAAGTTCCTCTATAGGAATGCCCATCTTTCTTGCCCAGTGGGCGGCAAGAACATTGCCGAAATTTCCGGTCGGCACACAAAAACGAAGAGGCATGTCTTCAGCATGTAATGACGCATAGACATAATAAACAATCTGTGCCAAAAGCCGTCCAAGATTGATTGAGTTGGCCGACGCGACTTTGTATCCAAGATTAGAAAGTTTTGAACGAAAGGCCGTGTCTGCAAGCATCGCCTTGACGCCTCGCTGTGCGTCGTCAAAAGTGCCTTCCAGCCCGATAACGGCGGTGTTTTTTGAACTTTGTGTGAGCATCTGTCTTTCTTGAAGCGGGGAGACTCCGTCTTTAGGATAGAAGACGATGACCTCAAAGCCTTCCACATCGGCAAAGCCCTCCATCGCCGCTTTGCCTGTGTCGCCGCTTGTTGCCGTCAAAAGAAGGTACTTTGAAGAAGCCCCAAGATGATTTTTTGCCTGGGTCATCAGGTGCGGAAGCAGGCAGAGAGCCATATCCTTGAAGGCGAGTGTCGGGCCGTGAAAGAGTTCAAGCAGATAGAAGGATTCTCTTTTTACTAGTTTTACTGGAGGGTCTGTTGAAAACCGTGCATACGCTTTCGTTGCGGCTTTTTCCAGTTGCGCTTCATCTATGTGGGAAAAGAAGGGATTCAAAACTTGCGCACAGAGGGCGGGATAGGAGAGTCCTGTGAGCTTTTCCTTGCTTGGAAGTGTAGGGAAGGACTGAGGGACATAGAGCCCTCCATCGGGCGCAAGTCCCTCTAATATAGCCTTTTCGGCTATGATCGGCTGAGCGTTTCCTCTTGTACTTATATATTTCATTATTCACCTATAGCGATGGCAACAGCGCCTTCCGGCAGAGTCTCTTTGAGTACATTATGTGCCACAGGAGTCGTGATCCACACATTTTCATCTATTTGCTCTTCAATGGCCAAAGGCATCGGCACTGTGTTTCTGATATAGTAGCGAGCCTTTTTTTGATAAGGAATGATTTGGAGTTCCTCGCTTCCTAAGGGGCTTATCTTTCGCCTCAGTGAAAAGAGTATATCCTCAAGATCTGAAAGCATGGCATGAGCCGTCGGGTAGCGTCCTGAGCCTGAGCCTTGGAAGCAGATCTTGATGAAATGGTCTCCGAAAAACTCGACACCGTTTTCTGCTTTATCTATGGATCTCAGAAAATCGGTGATAGGAAGAGCCATCGGTTGCACAGTTGCTTGGACACATTGATTTTCTTTGAATGCCTGGGCGACGAGCCTCACAGCATAGCCCATCTGAAAAAGACGAGAAATATCTTCCTGTTCGATTTTTGTAATTCCTTCTAACGATATATCGTCTTCTTCTATTTTTCCCCTAAAGGCAAGAGTCGCGAGGATACGAAGTTTTCTCCTAGTATCAAAACCGCCGACATCATCGATCGGATCAGCTTCCAAATAACCGAGATTTTTGGCCTCCTCAAGAACATCATCGTAGGGTATCTGTTCTGTCCGCATTTTTGAAAGAACGTAGTTGCAGCTCCCGCTTAGAAGGCCGCGGAGTGAGCGAATCTCGCCATGCAAACTCAATTCTTGAAGAGGTTTAATGAGCGGCGTTCCTCCTCCGACACTTGCCTCATAGAGAAGATACACATCTTGTTCTTCGGCAAGAGTGCTGAGTTCTTCGAGATGTAAACTCAGCACCGCTTTATTCGCGGTGATGACATGCTTCTTTTTTTTCAATGCCTCTTTTATGAGTTTATAACCAAGAGTGATGTCTCCTGTTACTTCTATAAGAATCTCTACGACATCGTCATCAAGTATTTTTCTTATATCGCAAACCAGTTCGGCGCCATATAGATCGATGTCTCTTTTCTTTCTGCTGTCACGCACAAGAATATAGCGGATGTCGATCTTTTTCCCGAGACGTTTTTGAATCGATTCTTTCCTCTTTTGAAAGAGATCCATGACGCCCTGACCCACTGTTCCGTATCCTGCAAGAGCAATCCCGATCATCGTTTTCTCCTGATTTTTTTCTATGTTTTGTATCCGCGGTGTCGCTAGATCTTATACTGGCAAGTGACTAAGTGTCGGTTATTAGTTTTAAGACAAATTTCCGGCTCATACACACTATTGGCAACGTATGAGCATATCATTCTTCCTTAAAAGCTTCGTAAAGTGCGGCGACGGCTCTGTCGGCATCTTCATTTTCTACACCGACCAAAATACTCAATTCACTCGATCCTTGTGAAATCATGCGGATATTAATGTCAGCATTGGCAAGCGAGGTGAACAACTTTGCCGCTACGCCTTTTTTGCGGATCATACCTTTTCCTACAACGACTACTAGCGCAAGCCCCGGATGGGTTGTCAGTCTTTGGGGATGGCAGTACATGCGGATTTCTTCCAAAATTTTATCGAGTTTGCCTGAAAGTTGCTCTTCGGAGACGATGACGCTGACAGAATCAATTCCTGTAGGTGTGCCTTCTACGGTCACCCTGTTGCTTTCGAAGACGCTGAGAAGCTTTCTCAGGAAACCCTTGTCTTCACGCATCTTGGTCTTCTCAAGCGTAAAGACCCGGAAATTTTTCTTGACGGCAATGCCTGTCACAACGCCGCACTGTACGCCGTTATCAGAAAGTAGTGTTCCGGGGTCTTCAGGCAGAAGCGTCGATCGAATTTGCAGGGGAATTCCTACTTTGGCAAGCGGAAATACCGCATCCTCCTGAAGCACTTTGGCGCCCATATAACTGAGCTCTCTGAGTTCCGGATATGTCATATAACGCATCGGCTTAGCATCTTTTACGATCTTCGGATCAGCCATCAGAAGTCCAGGTACATCTGTCCAGTTCTCATATAATGTCGCTTCCAACCCGGCGGCGAGCAGTGAGCCGGTGATATCCGATCCGCCTCTTCTAAATGTTGTCAATGTTCCGTCAGAAAGAGCGCCGTAGAATCCCGGCACAACAACTTTTTCCTGAGATGACAGGTTCTTTCTGATGCGTCGGTACGTTTCCTCTTCATCGAGTTCGGTCTCGGAAGAGAAGAGGAAGAGGTCGGCGGCGTCTACAAAAGGCCATCCCAGATAGTCGGCCATCAGTTGAGCGCACATATACTCTCCTCTGCTTGCACAGCTTGCAGCGCCGGCTCCCGAGGAAATATGATGATTGACTTCGTCAATGAGTTTTTCGATATCTAATGAAAGCTCTAGTTCAAGGCTGAGTCTCCGAAATCGATCCGCTATCTGTTCAAAGATTTCATCGTAACGAAAACCCGCTGAGGCGAGCTGGGCGCACATGAGGAGCATATCGGTCACTTTGAAAGGCTCTTCCTTTGACTTTCCCGGAGCGGAGACTACAACTACACGGCGCCTCGGATCTGCCTCCACGATCTCTTTTACTCTCTTAAACTCTTCTGCTCCCGCAAGTGAGCTTCCGCCAAATTTGCATACGATACGTTCCATTTCTCCTCCTTTATAAAACACTCATCCATTACGGATGAGTGCACTATTTTACTATTCTACCATGTGGATCAGACGCTTAAACATAAAAAACACGACACCTCAGATTCTTAAGCTGAATGCTAAAGAAAACTGGACAGAAATAATCACGGATCGTCCATTTTAATCTCGCATATCACTTGTCCATTTTTGTCTGACATACCTGTTTCCATGATTTGTATAATTTTTCCGCTATATTTTCCGTCTTAGACGGAGCAGGTTTTTTCAGTTTTATTAAATGGTGTCGAAAATCTCTACTCCTTATTTATCTTGGAATTCTGTAAAGAATATGTGTCATGGAATGTTTCAGTGCTCTGGTGCCGCCGCCTTGGCTGACAATGCGCAACACCTGTTCAGGCGCTGTCACCACATCTCCTGCAAGCATTGTGACGCCATAGTCTTTGAAGATTTCAGGGCTCATCGGACATGACGGTCCGACGAGGCATACTTCCCGTGCCTCCGTACAGTGCGAAAGAACGTCGTCTACGGTGTGGTTAATGATGCTTGTAGCCGTTACCACAACGACGTCGCACTTTGGCAAATACGTGGGGATGTCGGCATCGGAATAGAGGCCGAGCCCTTTTTCCTTTTGTTTTTCAAAGACATAGATGTCGTCTGTTTTCTTCCTTACAACATTCAAAATAGGCCCGAAGTTGCCGACCATGCCGAACGTATCAGCCGGGTTGACCTCAAGGGCAGTGACAATATTGCCTTCCTTCCAGCAGTCAGAAGCGGTATTTAGCACGGCATTGATTGTCGCCAGACCCATCGACGCTTTCAAAAGATTCTTGCTATCCAGCCACGGGATAACTTCAGTTGCGCTTCGGCCGATGATACTGCCTGCTTCATGGAGGATGCCACAGAAGCAGCCCAGCTCGTTTCGGAATGTGTAAGCCAAACCGCACGCATCGTCATCCAGCAAAACAGCGGTATAGCTCAGACCGGCTCTAATATCCTTTATCTTCCGATCACCCGCTTTTGACATGGCTAGTTCAATCAATTCATTCGCGATCATAAAAACTCCTTTTACAAAAGCTCGTATTATTCACAGTATACCGTTTTATTTCTGCTCTCTAAAATATGATAACCACAGGAGAATTCAACACAAGCGTTTCCATTTTTGGAAATGCCGTATTTCAGCTTCTACAAGTGTTTGACGTATTCAAATAAAAGGAATAGCATCATTTTCCAATAGCGGAGAAGAAGTTGTAAATCAACGTATCTGCATAGCGGTAAAATACTTTACTTCCGTTTTCAATACCGGACAGAATCTCAACGATTGTCCCGTCGGAGACTCCGGTTTTTACTTCCACAAGACCGCCCAAAACGTCTTGTTTTTCATCATAGTTTGTATAGACATAGGTCTTCCCTGCGCTTTCCACCAGTGCCTCTACAGGGATGGTTATGGCTGCTTCGCTTTCTGCAGTTGTGATCTTGACGGCAGCATTCATCCCGGCAATCAGATTTTCTTCTTTAGGGAGGGACACCGTTACGCTGTACTTCGTATTACCGCCTTCATTGATGCCGATCCTGCCGATCCCGATAATGGTGCCTGTAAACTCCTGTCCTTTCAACGCTTCCAACGTAATCTTCACAGGCCGATCATCGCTTATGGAAAGGATGTCAAGTTCATCCACGCTGATCGTGACGCTCATGCTTTCCTGTGAAATGATGGAAAGGATCGGCTTTTTGGCAAAACGATACTGTTCGTAAAGTTTTGTTTCTTCTTCCTGTTGGGGCTCGTTAGTCGCACCCGAAAAAGAAGGAGACATTGCGGAACTAGACGGGAACGAACCTGAACCGGACGGGAAGGAACCGATGTTTCCTTTGGAAGGAAATTCGGGAGTGCCCGGATCGGCGGGGCGCTGCGGTTCTGTGGGCTGTTGCGGATCCGTAGGTTGTTGCGGTTCAGTGGGCTGTTGCGGGTCGGTAGGTTGCGGTTCACTAGGCTGTTGCGGATCCGTAGGTTGCTGCGGGTCAGTAGGTTGCGGGTCAGTAGGTTGCGGATCCGTAGGTTGTTGCGGGTCAGTGGGCTGTTGCGGGTCACTAGGTTGTGGATCCGTAGGCTGTTGCGGGTCGGTAGGCTGCGGGTCCGTAGGTTGTTGCGGGTCGGTGGGTTGTTGCGGGTCAGTAGGTTGTGGATCCGTAGACTGTTGCGGGTCCGTAGGTTGTTGCGGGTCGGTGTCCGTACGATTGCACACGATCCATACCGGCGTGATAGGCTCCGCTGCAGCAGTCGGAACGGTGATCACACAGAATTCTCCGGGGAGGAGCTCCGATGCGCTGATTGTTTTCCACTCGCCGTCCTGAAACAGATAGACAGAAGTCGAATCTGCACAGGAATAGGAGCCTGAAAAATCATAATTTCCGTCTGCCAATCCGAAAAGATCCGTATAATCCACCTCTCCGATTGCAAAGGAAGATACAGAAAACCGGACGCCTTCTTCGCCGGAAGGGACAACTGTTGCGGCATAATTTTGGAGTTCGGAATCATCCTCTCCCGTTGGCGAATTGGAGAGCTTTTTAACCTTAGTAGTTCCCCGAGAGGAGAGTGTTGTTATCCCGGAGAGGGGAACGGACAGGTTCGTAATGAATGCACTCGTATTTTCAACGTCATACCTCGTGGAATCTGCTTCACTGCCTTTACTCTGTGCGGAAAGGCTGACAGTTGTGCTGTCTTCGGTAATTCCGGAGACGATCCCGTCCGATTCGGCATGGAGATACCCGTTCTGATACAGCAGGAACAGAGAAACCATCTGATCTTCCAGCTGTTTCCTTCTGTTCAGAAGACTTTGATAGGCGCTTGTAGGATCTGCGTCGCTTAGTTCGATAAGCGTATCGCCTTTGTCTACAAGGGTGTTCACCTCTACCGGCACGGAGGAAATGTTTCCATAATACCCGGTAATTCGCAGTTCGCTATGGATGTACAGATTACCTTCACCAAGCTGTTGCCCATCTTCCTTCCATACAGATACGGCGTCGCCATAGTTTGCCGATTCATCGGAGATCGTAACCGTCAAAATCCCGTCCTCTTTTGCCGAGATGCGTCCGCTTTCCTCCGTATCGTCAGAGAGAGTAACCTTGACCGTATCGCCTACGGAAACCCCGTCCGAAGACTTCAAATCTACAGCCATGAGGCCATCAAGCGAGATCAGCATCAGGCAGCCGTGCTCAGATACGGTATCCAATACACTCTCATTTTCCTGTGCGTAGATCAGTTTGACTCTTCCGTCCACAGCTGCGGTAATCGTGGTGTCTGCACTTTCATCTGAAGCCGCTGCCAGATCTTTGTCAAGTTCGTCGATCACCGTCTGAAGCTCCGCGATGGCAACGCCGACGGAGGCTTTATCGACCGAGGCCAAAACATCTCCCGTCGCAACCGTATCGCCATTGTTTACATAGAAGGCTGTTACGGTAACGCTGTCAGGGATACTGACCTGTTTTGCCGCCTCATTGGTCAGCGTGCCTGTCCCTGAAATTACGGTAGCAATCGTGCCTTTTTTTGCTGTGCTTGATAAGATCTGTTCGTTGGCGGATACGGCGTCCGTATCGGAGTTTTTATGAGGCAGCGATGCGATTACGGCGGCGACGGCGATGACTAGACATACGGGGAGAATCCAACTACCCTTTTTTTTCTTTTTGGCGGTCTCGTCATCCTCTGTACCTTCTTCCGGCTCGGCGTGAGACTGCTGAGTTTCGGCAGACGATTTTCTTCTAATACGGATAAAAATGAACAGACAGACTCCATTACCTATCAGACAGACGATCAGGATCGGGAGCCATGCCCTGCGGACAAACAATAAGAAGCCGCTTCCGCCGCCAAGGGGCCGCCTCCCGTTCGACGGGAATCTGTCCGTATTGCCGTCCGGGAAGCTAAACTCGCCCGACGGCATTGTAAAATCTACGTTGTTCGGGGGAGTAAATCCCTCCGGTGATTCTCCTCCCGGCATCGTAAATCCTTCCGGAAATTCACCGTCGGGAGGAGTAAAGCCTTCGGGGGTTTCTCCCCCCGGCATGAAGAACTGCCCGTTCGATGCTTCGTTGTTCCCGTTAAAAAAGGAGTTTGACGACGGGTTTAAGTCTGAGAAATTCATGGTGCCCATGGCAGGGGTCAGGGCGAGATTCAATAAATCGGCAATCATCACAAGCGTAAAGAATGCCATGAGTACGATGTATATAATTCCTTTATTTTTGTTTGAAGAAGAAACGGTCTGATTTTTCATTGAATATTTTCCTCCATTTAATCACCGTGGCGGAGTGCGTCGACAGGCGTCATCTTAGCGGCTTTATTCGCCGGATACAGTCCAAATACAATGCCGATCAGGAAGCAGAAGCCCACGGCGATCAGCACCACATTCCATTCCAAAGAGAACGATATGCTGAGACTGGATACAACTACGGAAATGATGCGGAGCGCTGCCCATGACAGAAATACGCCGATGACGCAACCGAACATACAAAGGACAACCGATTCCAGCAGAAATTGCTGCAAAATGACGTTTCTGCCTGCTCCTATGGCTTTGCGGATACCGATTTCCCGTGTCCGCTCCGTTACTGTGACCAGCATGATATTCATAATCCCGATCCCGCCGACGATCAGGGAGATTCCCGCGATACTGCCCAGCAGGATCATTAAAACGGAGGTAACGCTGCTCATGGCATCCTCCAGCGCATCCTGTGAAGATACCGTAAACGCATCGTCATCCTGGTCAAACCGCTCCATAAGAAGCGAGGTCATGGCCGCCTCTGCCGTAGCCATGTCCGTTTCGGCGCTGACGAAAAAACTCGTGATGTTGGACGACGCTTCTGAAGACAGGCGTATCAGCGATGTGTACGGGATATAGGCAACGATAGAACCTCTTGCAAAGGCCGGCGTCAGGGAGTTCTCATTATCCTCCAGAAGACCTACAACGGTATATTTAACGCCGTCAAGCGAGACCTCTTCTCCGATGCAATCCGTATATCCAATGAGTTCTGTCGCCGCTGTTTCATTGATGACGGTCACATTCGTGTGGTTATCTACATCGGAAGACTTGATAAATCTTCCCAAAAGGAGGGAGAGACCGTTGATCGTTTCGTAGGCAGGAGTCGTTCCGTATACAGTAACGGATCCGCTGTTTCCTTCGTACCGTGCCGTCGCGCTGGTTTCGCCTGACGGCGCGATGAGCCCGATCCCGTCTTTTTCCATCCAATCATTCAGAGTTTGAAGATTGACCGGCGATCCTTTGTCATCGGAAACCGTCACCGTGAGCAGATTATTTCCTAAACCGGAAATAGAGTCTGTAACCGATCCGGTGGCTCCGCTGACGAGGCTTACCAGAATGACCAGCGCCATTACGCCGATGATAATTCCCAGCATTGTTAAGAACGACCTGAATTTGTTTCCGGCTATCGATTTGAGCGCCATCTTGAATGATTGAATCATATGCTCACCTCCGACAGCTTTCCATCCCGGATATGCACGATCCGTGATGCCTGCTCAGCTATCTCATGATCGTGCGTGATCAGAATGATCGTATTCCCCTGATCATGCAGCTCATGAAAAATTCTCATGATTTCATCTGTTGTTTTGGAGTCCAGGTTTCCCGTAGGTTCGTCCCCCAAAATCAGGGATGGCCTTGTGACAATCGCTCGTGCGATTGCTACCCGCTGCTGCTGCCCGCCTGACAGCTCAGAAGGAAGATGGCGCGACCATTTTGTCAGATTGACCCGCTCCAGCGCCTCCGCAACGCGGGATTTTCGCTCTGCCTTGCCAACGCGCTGGTAAATCAGAGGCAGCTCTACATTTTCCTCGGCAGTCAGCCTATTGATCAGATTGAAGCTTTGAAAGACAAACCCGATTTTACGGTTGCGTATTTTTGCAAGTTCCGTCTCCGTATAATCTTCAATCGGAATATCGTCCAAGAGATAGGTGCCGGAATCTGCAATATCCAGACATCCAATGATATTCATCAGCGTGGTTTTTCCGCTTCCGGAAGGGCCTGTAACACTGACAAACTCTCCTTCATCAATATGAAGCGTCGCCTTGTCCAGCGCATAGACCTTTCCTGAACCGACTTGATAGATCCGGGAGACATTTTTTAAGTCGATCATCCTGTTATCCNNCCTTAATTTCGGGGGAAGCTCATCCCGTTCGGACTGCCCGGCATATTCTCGCCGCCCGGCATATTTCCCGGCATACGGCCCGGCATGTTGCCCGGCATACCGCCGCCAAAATTAAAGTCCCCGAATCCGCTGTTCCGAGCTTCTGTGTAATAGACCGTATCGCCTTCTTTAAGTCCCTCCAGAATCTCTACATAGCTGCCGTTGGAAATGCCGACGGTCACTTCAGCCATGCCTCCAAGTTCGCCGGTTGACTCATCATAGGAGGTATACACAAAGGCGGAAGAACTGGTTTTTCTGACGGCATCATCCGGGAGAAGCAGGGCGTTATCCACGCCTTTGATTACAATGGATGCGGAAGCCGTCATACCCGCGAGCATTTTCTCTGCTCTGTCTAAGGTGATGGTGGCCGCATAGGTCGTTACACCGCCGGAACTTGATGCTGCGGATGTATCGATCTTTGTCACTGTTCCGGTGTATGTGTTGTCACCGATGGATTCGACTGTGACGGAAACTTCCTGCCCCACCTCGAGGGCAAGCACATCTGTTTCGTCTACGCTGATGGAAACGCTCATGCTTTTTCCCGGATCGATGGAGAGCAACACAGATTTTTCCTCTTCCGGGGAAACGGCTAAAGTGCCGCTGGAAGCCACGTTCCCGTAACCATTTTGTGTATCGGTTTCCGAAGAATCCTCACTGTAAGAAACACTGTCAATATTTCCTGAAATCGGTGCAAGGATCGCTCCGTTTTGATAGAGCTTAACGAGTGTTTGCAGCGTTTCTTCCAGATCCTTACGCTGCTCTAAGATGCTGTCGTAATTTGCGGGATAGGAGGTATCCGTCAATGTGAGCAGCGTAGAAGATGGGCTGACAGAGCTGTTTTCAGAAACTTTAATGGATTCGACCGTTCCGGCATAGCCCGTGATTTTCAGTTCCTCATGGATATACAGTTTTCCGCTGTCGGAGTCTCCGACGGACACTGTATCCTGATAGAGCGGTCCGTCATCTTCGATTAAAACGGTCGTTATTTCCGCTGATACTTTTTCCACGGTCCCGTCATAGGTCGTTCCGTCTGAAGCGGTCACAGTAACCGAATCTCCGACACTGTATGCTGTGGACTCCAGATCCACGGCCATGTATCCGTCCAGAGACAACAGGATGAGAGCGCCGTTTTTATACATAACAGAGGAAACATCATCGCCTTCTTCCACAAAGATTGCTTTTACGCGGCCTTTCATAGAAGTCTTGATGGTGGAACTCACTTCCTTGTCGCTGACATCCGCAAGCTGTTCGTCCAGCTCGTCCAGTTCATTCTGAGTATCCGATAATGCCGACAGAACGGAAGATGCATCTACGGAAGCCAAGATATCGCCTTCTTTCACAGGTGCCCCGACTTCCACGTATACTTTTTTGATTTCCACGCCGGCCGGAATCGTCACATCTGTGATCCCGTCGCTTACAAGCGCCCCCGATCCGGATACAGTTGTACTGATGCTGCCTGTGCTGACCTTGGCGCTCAAAATCTCCTGTTGATTGGAAGCAAAATTCTTGCGAACCTGATTTTGAAAGAAAAGAATCGCGGCAATCAGCAGCAGAACGACGACGGCAGCAATACTTATCCCAATACGGATACGGCGATTTCTGCGTTCTGCCCTTGACAATCTTTTGGTCGAACTCATGATAATTCCTCCTAACACCTTTGCGTCTCGTTCATTTTAAAAGGGGAGGCTAAAGGCAGCCTAAAGGAATCTGTTTATAAAATATGAAAAATACGTGGCGCTCCCGATTATTCCCCTCAAAACGAAACGCCCGTCTTCCGGCACGGCTGATGCGTTCAGTTGCCGGGAAAGGGCGTTTTTGTCTGTATTATGGATTTTCGCCTGTTACCTTACCGGCGATGTCGTTGTGCTTTATATGGGATTGGGATAATCATTAGTACACTATTTCATGCTTACTTTAAGACGACGCGGAAACCGATATGCCCTTGACTTGCCTTGTATGCATTGATCTCTCCGTGATGCTGTTTTTCCACGATCGCTTTAGCAATGGAGAGACCGATCCCGAAGCCTCCGGAAAAAGTCCGTGCTTTATCCGCCCGATAAAAACGGTCAAATAGCTTGTCAAGTTCGATGTTGTCTACCTCTGCGAATGTGTTTTCTATACAGACTGTAGGATGGCGCTTTGCGGTGAGAGATAGAGAGACGCTCCCTCCTTCGTCGCAGTATTTCAGCGCGTTGTCCAGCAGAATGGAAATTACACGACGTATTCCCTCTTCTTCACCGGTATAAGATATTCCCTGCTGCACATCCGCAAAGATGGGTTTTCTATTTTCCTCTGCAAGCGTCTGAAAATCTGAGACAGTATCGTTGACTGCGTCGCTGAGCGAAAACGTGCTAATACTGACTTCCGTTTTCTCCTCATCCATGCGGGTGAGCATCACAAGCTGCTTCACGAGGGCGTTCATCCTTTCTCCCTCTGCGCGTATATCGTCCAGCCATTCATTCTTTCCGATATCCGCCTCGATAATGTCCAGGTTGGCAAGGATCAGTGTCAACGGCGTTTTAAGTTCGTGATTTGCGTCCGTAATGAATTGTTTCTGCTTTTCGTAGCTCTCTGCGATGGGCTTCACGCTACGCTTTGAAAATAAGATGATAAGGATAAGAATAAGTGCAAGGCTGCACAGCAGGACGACTCCCACCGTCAACAGAAGCATTTTTGTAAGAGAGCGGTTCATTGTCCCGTCAACAAATACGACCGTCCGTCCCGCGGGCGTATCCGATATTTTATAGCGGTATCCATCGATCCAGCCGCGTTCCTTTCCCGAACGCATTGCCTTTTCGGCGTATTCCTGTGCGGTCTCTTTCGTGACAGAGGCGATGAATTCCACATCCGCCGAAATAATACTCCCGAATGAATCATATCTTACTGTGAAAAAGCGGGTGCTGAAGGGAGTTTCCTTCGTGATGAAAGGCGCGAAGCCTCTGCTCGGAGGAGGGTTCATCTCGTTAAATTCCGGGAACCGACCGACATCCGGAGATATCCCGTCTGTCAACATGTCCATCGTACGATTCAGTCTGTTGGTACTTACCACACAGATGCCGGCATAAATGATAATAAAAACGAGGATAACTGATAAACCGCTGACCCAGATAAGACGTTTTCTTAATTTATTAATCATGCCTCGACCTCTAATGTGTAACCGGTATTGCGCATAAAACGTATTTTTAGAGGCGTGCCTATCGCTTCCAGCTTCTTTCTCAAATTAGAAATATGCACCCATACAACGCTGGTGTCTACATTTGTCTCCCAGCCCCAGATACGCGTGATGAACTGATCCGTAGAGATGGGTATGCCTGGATTACGCATCATCATCTCCAGTACCTGAAATTCCTTACCGCTGAGTTTTTGCGTTTGAGATCCAAACACGACCTCATGGGTGGAGCAGTTCAGCACGACGTCGCCCATTTTTAGAAGGTCGGGCGTATAGTTGTCTTTTCTGCGCAGCATAGCTCGTACCCGTGCAAGCAGCTCCGATGTGGAAAACGGTTTAGGCAGATAGTCGTCAGCTCCGGCATCAAGACCCTCCACACGTTGCTCGATTTCCGTCCTTGCCGTCAGGAACAGGGCAGGCGTCGTGATGTTTTGGCTTCGGAGCTTTTTCAGTACTTGTATACCGTCCATTCCGGGCATCATAATATCCAGCACAAGGCCGTCATATTCACCGGTCTTCGCAAAAGTCAACGCATCAGTACCGTTTGTCACTCCGTCTACGGAAAATGCGTTTGTTTCCAAGATATGCAGCAATGTCTTCAACAATCTCGGATCATCTTCTGCTACTAAAATGCGCATGAAATCCCTCCTAAGATCCTATTGTAGTTCATAATAAACCTTCGTCCTTAAGGTTCCCTAAAGATTGAGGACATTAATACAGCCTGTTTGATTTTCTTTTTCCTTTGATATTCCAGTTTCAAAATCAAAAGAACGCAGTTATCAACACAAAAAATTGCATCAATAACTACGTTCTGAGTAGTGGTGGAAGCAACAGGACTTGAACCTGCGACCCCTTGCTTGTAAGGGAATTTCATTTAATATGCCTGTGAAAGAAAAGATGCCTGAAATGCCGTTACTACAACGCTTTCAAGAGATTATGATTTTCCCATCAATTCTCTATTTCTGGTTAAGATCGAAATCTATTTGGTACAGATTTGGTACAAGAATCGGCGTTATTACAGCGTCATGATCCGGCGTGCTTCATCGATCATATTGTCGGTGACTTCTGTGTAGTAGGACAGGGTGATCGTGATGTTCGAGTGTCCCATAATAGTTTTGAGCATCACGTGAGG
>LSQX01074730.1_pt1 | contig 14099 bp, 13 predicted proteins | sample 654561 | NCBI WGS metagenome assembly LSQX01 (sample SAMN04489861, study PRJNA283612) | anaerobic digester metagenome | isolation source: 4 biogas reactors fed with cattle manure at either 37C or 55C with and... | place: Denmark: Kongens Lyngby | collected 2014
TAACGGTACCACGTATACCACCCCGCTCTTCGGCGCCGCGCTACTGAAGCACTTGCAAAGCCAGCCGAATCCCCCCGAGCGCTGGCTAGTCCTTGGCACGGCACAGTCCATTTGGGACGCGCTCGCAGATGCCCTGCCGGAGGAGAAGACGCGCGATCCAGAGGTACTCTGCCTGAAGGATGAGATCCACCAGCGGGTCAAAGCGGGAAACGCGGACCCAGACCTGCTCAAGGACTGGGGGGCCGTTTTAAGCAAACATCTGGGCGTGAACTGCTCTTGCGAGATTATCGGTTCTGGCGATTCCGAGGAAGACCAGCAGAAGATGTGGGCCGCGATAGATGCGCACGTCGAGAAGGGCGACCACTTGGTGATGGATGTGACCCACGCTTTCCGCAACCTGCCGATCCTCGCTTCCTTCATGATCATGTTCTTGCGCTGGACAAAGGAGGTGCGTTCTGTGGACCTGGTTTATGGCGCTTTCCGCATGGGATCGGATAAGAGCGTCACCCCGGTCGCTCACCTGCATCTTTGCCAACAATTGCTTGAAGCATCCGAGGCATTGGCTACTCTCAAGCACATCGGGCACTATGTGCCACTCGCGTCCGCGGCGGGCCTGGACAAGGAGACTCTGGAGGCCGTTGAACGTCACGCGTTCCTGGATGAGGTGCAACCCATCCACGGGGCCACGCAAGCAGTTCTCGATAAGCTCCAGACCGTATCTCCCACGACGGTGCCCGAAAAACCGCTGGTCGACCGGCTCCGGGAGACGGTCGAAGTGTCGGCGACAGTGGATCTTGCAAAGCGGATGCGCGAGCACGCAGAACGGGCCAAGGAACACCGTGAGTACCAGCAGGCCGCGCTCCTCCTCTACGAGGCGATCCTAGAGGCAGGCATCACACGCTTCACAGAGGAGGAACCTGGCACAGAGACGGGCCGTAACACTGCGAGAGAGAAGATCCGGGACTGGGCGAGGATGCGAAAACTAAAGGGGGTCTTCGAGGATCTCAGGTGCGTTCGCAACAGGGCAGCACATGCATCGGAAGATGAAGGTGAAGTGCGGCCAAATGTGAAAGCAGCCCTCGAGGATCCGAAAGCGTTCGAGAGACTCTTCAAAGATGGTCTCAACCTGCTTGACCGGTTGCTAGCTATCCGACCGAGAGCACGCGCATGTTCGTCGTCAACCTCGACCACCCGCTCACCGCGTTCCAACTGGAAGTGATTGCGGCCCTGACCGGCCAAGAGGTAGAGCGCGTCCTCGCCGCACCACCCGGTCTCGCCTGATGGCCCGCATTCGCTAGTCCGAGGCGAGGTTCTAAACCGCCTCGCTGTGCCCAATCCATGAGGTAATCGCGCCGGTGTGGCTCCCACACCGGCGCTGACCCCAAAACCGGCATCTGGAGGGAGAAACGCGAATGGTAGAACGGCGGCCGCGCGCGGGAGGCTGGCCCTGGGCCGCGCGCGGCCCCGCTCCTTCTTATCCTATGGTCTCTGGCTTTGGACCAGCGTGTTCACTTTCTGTTTCCACTCGGCCCAGTCATCGCTATTCCAGACCTTTTTAAGGGCAGGCTTATCAGTAAGTCGCTTCTTCAGCCTCCTCGCGCATTCCTGTCGCTCCGCGGGATCCTCCAGCTGTTGGATCCTCTCAATTAGACCGGGCACCCCACGACGCGCTTGGTCGCCGCTCTCAAGCTGCTGGATCGCCATGCTGATCTCTTCCGCTGGGGAAGCCGCCGGGGCGTTCTGGTTGCCCGCGGCGCCCTGCACCGGTTGAGGTGGGGTCGTGCTCGCACCCTGCGCGGGCTGAGGTGCGGCCGCGGGGGCCGGGGCGTTCTGGTTACCCACACCGCTACACGGCTCAAAATAGCCGTATCCAGCGGCTGTCTTGGCACCCGCGCCGAGCTCTGCCAGCCCGGCCTTGAGCCAGCCTGCCGCGCGCTGCACATCTGCCCGGGCGTTCGCCGCCCAGGGATCGCGCGCCGCCACGCAGAACCGGAAGATCACCCCCGGCGCAACCGCCAGAAAGTACGTTGGGTTCGGATTTTCCCAATCTCCCGGCGGCCTCCCCACGCCACGATTGGCGTAGTACTCCGGGTGATGGCTATTGACGATGTCTTTCTCCAGCCTCGGCCACTGCTTAGGCCAGGCTTCCAGGAAGAACACGCTGCCGGCGTGCCCCGGCTCGCCGAAAATGCGGCACACCTCTGGGTGATCTTCACTCCCCAGCTCCAAGATGGCCTGAGCGCGCGCCAGGCCCTTCAGCCCGGATCCCGGCAGGTAGGCGAAGCCGTAGAGCGGGTGCAGGCAGCACACACCATTCTCCAGCACTGAAGCCCGGGAGAGGTGCGCCGCCAGGCGCCACACCGTCCTCTGCTCCCAGGTCTCCGCGTGGGGCAGCACCTCGGCAAGCTGTTTCCATCGCCCCAGGATGGCGTTAGCGTCAGCGTTGCGAGGAGCGCCCACGCGCACCACGCGGTCGATCTGCTCGCTTTGAGCCTTTTGGTCAAAACTGTTGTGACTCGGGAACGCAACGTAGCGGTCGAGCAGGAGGCCGGCGTGCGCTACTTGATCTCCACCCTCGGCCCACTCGTGGAGGCCGCGCATCAATGGATAGAACGCCATCTCTCTCCTCCAACAAGACGCCGCGCTCAATTCTCTTCGTCGGCGCTGACGCCCGCACCCTCCATCAGGCGGGTCATCCAGGCGATCAGAGCCACCGCCTCATCGGTGGCCAGGAAAAGGAAGGCAGCATCGCGATTGCGGATCTTCTCAATCAAGTCGGTGTCGTTCTGATAGCCCAGTGCCCGAAGGGTAGCAACTTCCACGTCCTTGCCAGCCCACTGCGCTTCCTGCTGGGAAGAGCGCGAGCGCAAGAACGCCAGGGCCATTCCCAACCCGCAGGCGTGGATCCGCGCCGGAGTCTTCTTCAGCGCTCCGAGGTACTTGGCCGCGCCCCCGTCATTGCGCCAGGAAGCATCATCGTCTCTGAATCGATAGCACAAACGGTCCCAGGCCAGGCGCATTCGCTGTTGTTCTCTGGTAATCATAGTTTACCTCCCGCTGTCTACACAGCCTGGGGCCACACACGTGCCCAGCACCATCCCTTGCCGGTCGTTTCATCGCCGCCCACCTGCAGCACCTTCGCTTCTTCCACCACGCTCTTTATTTTGCCAATGACACCGGCCGCATCGAGCATTGGATTCTGTGAACGCGGCTTGCTTGCGAGGAGCACGCTGTAGAAGATCGTCTCAGCCGGCAGCAACTCCTGCGTGAAGAGCGCCCCGCCGACGACAGTTTTGGTCTCAAGACCGAGCCGGATCCGAGTGGCGATCTCGGTAGCATAAGTTACCAGGTGCTTGAAGGCGTCGCCGCTGATCAACACTAGCCGCCTCCGGGGGTCGCCGTCCTCTGTTTTGCCGTTTGCGATCTCCTCGGCATAACCGCAGCCGGCGGTGGCGAGCCATCCCGCAAACCGGTCCAACTCCTCCCGGCCAGCGGTTACCGGTGTGAACAAGATATCTTCCAGCACGAGCTTTGGCCCGTTCTCCATCTCCACCCAGATATCGATGGCGTTGCTGGTAGAGACAGCCTTACCCGTACCGGGCGCGGCGGGCAGGTCGAACGGAGAGGTGAGTCCGGCCATCTGCAGGTCGCGGATGGCGCGGGAGAGGACGGCGGCGCAGGTCACCCAGACGAAGATGCCCTTGGCCGAGCGCACCGGGAAGGCGAGGATACGGGCGTCGGTAACGGCCAGGGCTCCGGCATGCAGCTCGCCTTCCTCGCCAGCTTTGCCGAACACCTCCACGAGTTCCGGATCTGCATCAGCGTCCTCGAGTGTGTAGCTCGTGTTCCCTGCCTGGTGCTGGGCTCCTACCAGGTAATCGCGATGCACGCTGCGCAGGACACCCTTGAGCGCCGAGCCCTGAATCACCGGCCAGTTCGTATAGCGTTCCCGCTGCACCGGCAGGTCCACAGCACCGACTGAGGTGCCTGACCCGGGGTGCATCGGGGTCTGCGCACGCAGGAAGAGGATGCCACTAGACATAGTTCCACTCTCCTCTCAGAACCAGGCCCCACCCGGCCTGCCGGTCCTCCAGGCTGTCGCAGATGCTCTTACCATGGGGATCCTCCGGGAGGGTATCTCCTCGTATCTGCCAGAAATAGACCGCCCCGGCCGGGATGACAAACCGCGTCTTCAACGGGCGGCCCGCCGCAACATCCCAGCCGGACACAGCGCGCGGGGCACCGGTGACGGCGGAAACCAAATCGCACGTCTTGGTCAATTCGGTAGGATACCACCGGCCTTCTGAGAACAGGCCCGGGGTCGCCAGGTAGGTGAGGAAGCGCCCATTCTCCGGAGGCCATTTTGGCCCTTCAGGAAAGCCCTTATCATCATCCACGCGGATAGCAGTCACGCGGCCCTCGCCCCCGATTGGCAGCCAGCGTATCTTATCCGCCAGCTCCTTTACCTTTTCCGCAGCATCTTCTCCCGCTGAATCGGGAATCTCCAGGTCGACCCGAAGCCCGTAGGGCCGCTCTCCATCCTGGTCAGCCCAGCCAAAGCGGAGAAACTCCGTGGTGTAGAGCAGACCTTCCTTGTTCGAGCGCTTCGCCGGATCCATCCCGATGCCGAGGCGGGGTTCATGAGTGTAGAACATCCCCGGCTCGAAGAGCTTGACGTCGGACATTTCCTCCTGAACAGTGAGAACCTTCACGAGATCTTCTTGGGAGACGAATTTATCGGCGATCGGTTTCCATTCGCGAGGGTCCCTAACGAGGCCGGGCCGCCACAAATTGGGAGAAGGCGCACCCTCGGGCGGCTCCAGGCCGATCAGCTTCGCGGGGTCGCCCCGCTTCCACGGGAAGATACGAACGAGGCCGTCTTTGTCCGTGGTATCGACAAACCTGGCGAGATGAAACGGAGCCGGGTAGATGGTAGAACCCGTATTGGCCTCGCACAGCAGCGGGCCCGCCAGGTGGGCGTCGAGAATCCACGCGGCTTCGTCTGGCGTGCAGGCACGCAAGTCATCGAGCATCGCCTGATACTCAGACTCGCTGCCGCGCCGCTTTCGCCTGAGGTTGCTGAACTTGGCGAAGTCCGTGCCGAGGCCACTCAACAGCCAGGTTCGGATGGCGCCGGCCACGGCTCGCGGCGGCGGGAAGTGGCTGCGCGAGCTGGTCGCGCCCGGCTCGAAAGGCCGGGCATCGCGGAAGACGGTGACATCCGCTGGTGTGAGAATGAAGTTGAGACGCCGCATGATCACTCCCCTCCGCGTACCAGGAACGAAGCGATCCCCACGTAGTTGAGGAACGCGTTGAACACTGGGTTACCGAACTGCTCGTCATCCTGCTCGGGCCCCGGGCGATTCGGGTCGTTGAGAAACGCCCAGGTCTCGTTCCACAGGGTCATCACTTGGTCGATAACCCCCTGGGGTGTGCCTTCGCCGCGCTTCACCACGCGCCGGATGAGCGCCTCGACTGCGCCTTTGGAAGCGTTGGGATGCACACCGGGAGCCATCTGCGCGAGCTGGGAGAGCCACCGGTCAGTCACGCCGCTGGCAAAGCTCTCGGCAAGGGCTTTCATCGCATCGAGAACGTTCCAGGATGCCACGACGTGTAGTTCACTCCCGGAACGCTTGAGGACCGCGATGCCACAGCAGTCCCGCCCATACTTTTTTGCACGGTCGATCGCCTGATGCGTATGATGCAGCGCGTCACGCAGGTCATGCCGGTAGTGGAAGATCGTGATCCCCATGCTCGCCGTGGAGCCACGCCTGGTGACCTTTTCAGCGAGATTGTCGGGAAAGTTGTTCCTGAGCTCCCGCGCCAGCGGTATCGCCTCGATCCGCGGGGCGAGCGCAAGCAGCTCATCGCCTCCGGCGTAGATCGTCTCCCCGTAGTGCTCCGTCACCATCCCGGGAACGCTGTCGCCATATGCGCGCAGCCGTGAGCTGAGATGCTGGAAATGCTCTTCGGTCACGTCTTCACCATCGCCGCCCAGGAGGCGGCCCATATGGTCGCCATCGAGCTCCACGATCGCCAGGTAGCGCGGCGGAGCCGACAGCCCCTTTTCGCGGCACGCCCTCTTCAGTGCATCTCGTGCACCCACGGTCTTCTTGAGGAGCCCTGCCAGTTCCGATTGCTCCCACGTCCGCGGATCCGGATGGCGTTTTTCCGGGCTCAGCCCCTCGTTGAGGCGGCTCCAGGTCGCCTGGTTGTAGCGCAGGTTGTCGTCCAGCAGATACCGCCCAGAGGTATCGGCGGAATCACCCAGGCATTTCGCAAGCTCCCCTGCCGCACTATCGAAAGCGGCAAGCTCATCTGGGAGCCCCTCTTGCACTTCCTTGCGCCAGTGTTCCGTAGCGATGGTGGCGGTGTCAGATATCGGGCACCGGAGTTCCCGGAGCGGCGTGCTGTCACAGGCAGGGGCGAAGCGCTTTATCAGGGCGATGGCGCAGAGGCGATCCCGCTCGCCGATCCGGATCCCATGGTGCGACGTTCCCGTCACGTCTCTCCAAAAACCGCGCTGGGTACCAACGGGGCCGCCGGGGCCCATCTGTTCCAGGTCGCCCATCATCGTGCACTTGGGTCGGCCAATCCCCTGATCCGGTGGGATCTTCCGAACCGCCTTTGCCGCAGCGAGAGCTGTTGTGGTCACTTTCCAACCGCGGGTGAGCGGGTTCGGTAACGGGGCGCCCGAGGCGCAGTTGAACAGCGCGCGGTAGTCGTCATCACTCCAGGCTGCAGTGTCCACGACGATGACACGTGCATCCCAGAACGTCTGCACCTGCTTATCCCAGTCTTCATCCCACGGGGCAGGCCACTTCTGCTGATCGAGGAGTTTCTTCACCTCATCAGCCAGTGTGTACCACGCTTTGTCGAACGCCTTGTGCACACCCTCGGCTGCGCTTTGCGCCTGCGCTAGGGTTTCATAGCACACGACAAAGCGATTGGGGAGGTTGTGCCAATCACCGGAATGTGCCGGGTAGAGAGCTCTGCCGCCCGCGGCGCACGCGGCATCGAACGCCTGGCCCGCCAGGTAGGAGAGAAGCTTCGACCCCACCTTCAGGTCTCGCACGGTACGAGCTGCCTGAAGGAACGACTGCACCGGCGTGAGGGAGAAAGAGAGCCACGCGTTCACCAGTTCACCTCCGTCCAACCATAACCCCTCAATCCTAGCCAAGCGCCGCCGCGGGCATAGCACATCAGCTCCGGGTTTCCATCGAAGAACTGGGCAATCCCCGTCACACCGGGATCTCGCACTTCTGACTCGCCCGCGGGAGCACGAACACAAACGGGCGTGCCGACTGGGAGGAAGCGCGCGGGAAGCCACAACACCGCAGGTACGAATCGGGCGCCGCAGCGCAGGACTTTGAAGAAGACAGGCGAGGCACGCCGTCCCGTGAGAGGAGCGCCAACTCCCACATCTACCCGCGGACCTTTGGTGAATCGGGCCAGATGCGGCAGGCCAAACGCCGACCCCAACGGCGCGACATCCGTCTTGACCGGGGGTTTAGCACACCAGTTCGAACGTTTCTGGTGATCGGGTCCGACGGCGCCTGGGGCATGATTGCGCCCGGCTCCCAAGGCACGTCGGTAGCGGTTATACACCTGGCCGAGTTTATCAAGCGCATCCTCTGCGTTCTGGCACCCCGGCCCGATGAAGAGGCGCGTATCTGGCGAGAAGGCCGTATGCTCTGCTTCGTTGCTTCCCGGCTGCAGGCTTATTCCAGCACGCGGGCCCAGGATCGCCGTCAAACCGGCCTGAAGGCGGTTCCTCAGGTCGTCGACACTGGCAGCTCCGTGCGGATCCTTCAGGTTGGTATAGGGAGCGCCACCAAAGCATGGGCAGTCCACGTGAATGCTGCCCCACCCGCGCCGGGCTTTAGTTCCCCACCCACTAAAGGTGCTGAGGAGCCACAGCGTCTTGACGAACTCCTCTTCTGCGTTGCAAGGGATCTTGTTGCCCCAGGCCAGACGAAACCGAATCGTTTGCCCCGTAGCGACGCGAGGGCGGTTGGTTCTAAATCCTCTCGCTTCACGGGCCCACTCAGAAACACCGTAGGAGAGGAACGCCGTATCTCCCGGCAACGACTGCCCAGGCCGCTGGCATTCCATCGCCGTCGGATCTCCCAAGGGGATCACTCGCAGGCGCTGCCCGTCGCCGGTCGATCCGAAGAGGCCCGCCTCGGCCATAAACAACTCATCCGGCGGCAACTCGGGGTGCATCGCCCGCCACCAGAAGCGGAGCAGCGCCTTCAGCACGGGCGGGCGCAGGCCATCACACTGCTCGGGGCTCGCCCCGCCTGCGTAGGCGGGCGTTACCAGTTCCAGTGTCACATCGATAGAGGGCATGGCACTCCTCCGTTCCCTCAGGCGCCGGGCGCGGCGACCTGAGTGAGAATCCAATCCTTGAGTCTGCTCCGCAGATCCCGCAGGTCAGGAAGCCCGAAAACGTACAGGCGGTCATCGTCCGGTACCTGGCTCCGCAGGTGCTGGAGGCATCCGCCATCGAGAAGACAGATCAAAGCGACGGCGGCCTCATCACCCCCGAACTGCCTGGCTCGCGTTCGCGCTTCCATTAGCTTGAGCTTGCACTCCCTGAATGCACTATCATCTCTCCTCAGCGTCGTGCCACAAGAGAATACAAACAGTTGGTGATAGCGCATCGCCAGCACGTCCAACTCGAAGTGAGGCGCATCCGTTTGGTAGCCGCGCGCGCAGTCGGTGAGTCCCACCTCACCGGCCAGGCCCTGTAACACCGTGAGAACGTGTTGCTCCAGCCACGCTCCGTCCGCCCACAACGCGATGGGGTGCTCGGTACAGCCCCGAGCCCGGGCCAGAACCTGCTTCGTGAGTCGCACTCCCGCCGACAGGCCAGCTTCTTCCCGGAGCGCGCTCTCAATGCGCTTCAGCCCGGGGCACGTGGGCCGGGGCTCACCCCCCGTCTTCAACGCTTCCTTCCAAAGCTTCCACGCCTCCGCTCCCATGGAGGGAATCTCTTTCGCGATCACCTCCGCGGTGCGGGAGAAAGGAGGGAGCGGATGATCATCAGGCGAGCCACCAAGGCCGTGCAGCTGACGCAGCTCGTTCAGCGAAACCGCCACAGGGCACGAAGAGAGTGGAACGGTGGCTTCCTCTACCTTACCCGACCGGGTGAAGACCATCTCCTGCCGGCGCGCGTCCAGGTAGCTGAGCCATACCTGCCGGGCATGCTCATGTGCCCATACCTCCGCGGCGCGATAGCTATGCGTCGCCATCACTTTGGTGCCGCCCGTGTAGTTGACGCCAACATTCGGGCCCGAGGCTTTGTCCAGGATTGAGAGCGCGGTGTCGAGTATGCTGGTCGGAGAGGCTTCGTTGATCTCCCGGCGGATCTCAGGCACCTCAAAACCGTGCTGTCTCAGATAGCGGGCAAGCAGTTGCGCCTCATCGCGGGTGCCGGAAGACTTCACCAGCCATGCCTTCCCACCCGGCTTGAGAAGTAGGCGCGCGGCTACCGCATTGGGAAGCGGGTTCTCGCCCACGAGCAAGCCCAGGTCATCCACTCGATAGGGAGAGAAGGCGTCGTTCTGCGCGTGACCGTCCATCTTCGTGCATCCTTCGGATCGAGCCTCTTTTCTGGTGGTCTCCCCAAGTATCTCACCGGAGACCGCGAGGAAAGAGACGGGAGTTGAGCGAGCGAGCACTCAATCCGATGCAAATCAGCTTTCCCCACAGGGCGAGTGGCAAGAAAGAGCACACACCGCCCCCCGGCGCTGGTGAGCGCGGACACCCTCGCCCGTCTCACGAGATCACTCGGGGCAAGATCCCTCCGAAACGGCTCACCTCCGGGGTAGAGCAATTCCGCGGGCTGGTTGCAGTCTCGTTCTCTATCCAGGCTTTACGCACGCTCGCCAGCATGCGCCCGGCCCGCCGCGGATACGAGTCGCTGGAGACATACACCGGGTACGCCCGCGGAGCAGCTATACGCAGAAAAAGAGCCTGTGCCTCGTTTTGCAAGCGCCGGAAGTGGCGCGCACAGTCACGACGGAGAGCCCGTTCATTACCGGCGTCATACATCAGGGCCTGCTACACATAACGGCAAGCCAGTAGAGCTGTCGTTCTTTCAGGTTATGCTTGCGTGTTCGTGAGAGGGCGGTAATTCCACCTGGTTCGGGTGCCCGAGAAAGGTGGGGTGGCACCCCCGAGTTGAACGCTTGGGTGTGGATTCTGGTGGGTTCCGATACTGCTGGAAAAACCCATCAAATTCCTGCCTCCCGCGTACTGCATGCGGAATCGGCCATCCAGCCCCCGGTAATACCGCGCTCACACAGCCTGGCTTGGATCCCTGCAAATACTTCCTGGAGGACAGGACGCTGTTCTGGACGAGCGAGGGGTTGCCTCCTACGTTCCAGTCTGAAGCAGTAGCGGATATGTATCGAGCGCCTGTCATGAGAATTATAGTCTGCATTCCGCGTTTGTGTCAACCCTTTGATCGCCCCGCGTGCGCTCATTCGGAACGGTTTTCTCCACCTGGGAGGTGTATCTGCTGTAACTCTCCTGCGTAACCGAGATAGAGGCCCGGCGTGAGATCCTCTTTCACTGATGGGGCGTGGGTGGTCTTCTGGGAGGTGGAGCACCTCCAGGAGCTTCACATGGAGGACCGGATCCGTATCGCGCACATCCAGGGCTTCGGCAGACGAGGGCCCTACAAGCGGAACTTCGCTCCCGAAGGTCCGATGCTGATCGAGCATCCGGGGGCCACCCGATAGAGGGTGACCATGCGCCCGCGCTTCATAGACGACCACCGAGCCCTCCATCGCCGGCGCGGGAGAATTCGGTGAGCCCGCGAAAGAGACACATACCTCACCGCATGGCCGAGGCGTCCGATTGCCCGACATTGCCCTGGCAGCCGTCCCGCTCGCCGCCGACTTCGGCGGGGCATCCGGTCACCCCACACGCCTCCAGGACCGCTGTTCTCCCATCCATGGCGGCACACCGAGTGATGCGCTGCTCCTCTCGCGTGCCGCATGGCGTCTATAGCATGCGTGGGGGTCTATCTGTGTTGCACCCTTGTTGCACCCAGGGGAAGGCGGTCCGGAGAATCAAGAAGGCCAGACCACGAAATGTTGTGGTCTGGCCTCGCTTAGAGCCCTACATATTGGAGGCGTGGACCGGAATCGAACCGGTGAATAACGGTTTTGCAGACCGCTCCCTTAGCCACTTGGGTACCACGCCAGAGTGGATACACCGCTCCGTCACAGAATGGCGTATCCCTTTGGAGCGGGCGATGGGACTCGAACCCACGGCATTCTGCTTGGGAAGCAGACGCTCTACCACTGAGCTACGCCCGCGACACATAAGCTATTATAGCATACGTTCTCCCGTTAGGCAATAGGTGCGAATCCGATTTTCGCGTGGCTCACACGTACTGCGCCACTTTGGCGTTCGCCAGGAGTATCAGGCAAGTCACGAAGCCGACGACGATCGCCAGCGGCGAGATCCCGCCGGGCATCGCGATCCCCAGGCGCTCCCCCAGGTAACCGGCCAGGGCGGAGCCCACAATGCCCAATAGAATGCACCCGAAGATGCCCCCCAGGCGCAGCCGCGGCGTCAGCAGGTAAGCGAGGATCCCGGAGGTGCCTCCCACCAGCAGCCGCGAGATCGCCGCCCAGCTCTCCGGGTTCCGGCGCAGTCCCTCCCCGGTGAGCAGGCTCCACCGCACCAGCTCCTCCCACAACGAACCCGGGGCGGACGCAGCCGGCTCTGCCAGGCCGGGGCTCTCGCCGGCCACCAGGCAGAGGAAACCAGCCGCAACCATCAGAACAGTGCGTGCGATCCTCACCCGCGTCTTGTTAGCGGAGTGTCCTCCTGGCGCGGGGGGCCTCACCCGGCATCGGCCCAGCCCCTCCGCTCGCGCTGTCGTACCCATCTCCTCCCTCCCACTCTGTATTATCGGCAAGAGAAGTGAAGGGTACTAACAGGTCGATGGTCACAGCGGCGCGCCAACCAAGGATCAACCGCCTCATACCGCCACGGGGGAGGGTGACCATTAGCGCGGGCGCTTGCTCATCTCCGCGAACATCTTGGCCAACTTCCGCCGCTGCCGGCCCTCGGTGGTCTTGAGCATCTCCTGGATCGATGCCGCGCTGTGCGTCTCGTGGCTTAGCTTGCGGTAGCGCTCCAGGCGCGCGGCGTCCAGGGTGCCGGCCGCTATTGCCTCCTTCACCTGGCAGCCGGGTTCGTGGCGGTGCCGGCAGTCCGCGAAGCGGCACCGCGCGGCCAGCGCCTCAATATCCGCGAAGGTGGTCGCCAGGCCCTCTTCCGCATCCCAAAGCTGCAGCTCCCGCAGGCCGGGAGTGTCCAGGATGAGGGCGCCCGAAGGCAGCACGAAGAGCTGCCGGTGGGTGGTGGTGTGCCGCCCCTTGTCGTCGCCGGCCCGTACCGCCTGGGTTCGCTGCGCGTCGCTGCCGTGCAGGTGGTTGATCAGCGTCGACTTGCCCACGCCCGACGAGCCGAGCAGCGCCAGGGTGTGCCCCGGCCGCAGATACTGCGCGAGCGCTTCCAGGCCCTCGCCGGTTACCACGCTGAGGGCGTGGACCGGAGCCTGCCCGGCAACCGCCTGCGCCTGCCGCACCCGCTCGGCCCTCTCCGGGCACAGATCCGCTTTCGTGAGGAGCACGACCGGCGTGGCGCCGCTGGACCAGGCAAAGGTGAGGTAGCGCTCGATGCGGCTCACCCGGTAGTTGCCATCCAGGCCAATGGTCAGGAAGACGGTATCGATGTTGGCGGCGAGGGGCTGCTCGTCGCGGCCCGAACCAGGCTCCCGCCGCGAGAGCTTGCTCTTGCGGGGCAGGACGCCGCGGACGATCGCCTGCGGCGGACGCTCGTCAAGCACCTCCAGCGCCAGCCAGTCGCCAACGACGGGGAGGTGCTCCCGCGTCGCCGCCTGCCCCCGCACCCGCCCGGTCAGGCGGGCGGGCATCTCTCCTTGCGTTGTCTCTACCTGGTACTGGCCCCGGTGCTCCGACATCACGCGGCCGGGCACCAGCCCCTGGGTGGCTCCCGCCGCGAAGTGCCCGGCAAAGAACGGATCCCACCCCAGCGCCTCTAGCGTCATCTCCGGCTCTCCCGCAATTCACCCCGCCCGAACAGCGGGCGTGGCCCATCCAGCAGCTTTGCTGCCAGACGGCGCGGGCCGCCACGCCCTGGCGCAGCGGCCCGCGGAGGCATTTTTCCGGCGCTTACCGCCGGCGCCCTGCCTCGGGGGCGGGTGTCACGTACTCCATCACCCACCTCCTCTCTAAGGCGCAATTCCCGGGTGCCCGCGCCGCCAGCCCGCGGGCGGCCGCGCGTGCCTTCTTCCCGGTGGGCGCCTCCGTTCCCTCTATCGCTCGGGGCGGCCCCGATGCTAAAGCTCGATCCTGAGTGCGCTGGCCGGCCTCGCGTCGAACGCTGGCGCCCCGGTTCTGGGCGGATCATTGGGCGCCGGCCCAGGCCAGGTACTCCCGACGGATTTGGCGCACGTGGTAGGCGATGTTTGCCGAGGTACACCCCAGCGCCGCGCCGGCCTCGCGCCAGGTGAGGCCATCTATCAACAGGTTCAGGATCGCCCGCTGGGCTGGTTTCAGGCGGCCGGTGAACTCCGCCACGCAGGCGGCGGCCAGCGCGGCGCTTCGGTCGGGCGTGGCGGCGGGGAGCGCCTCGGCGTCTTCCAACTGGGCGCAGCGGCGCACGCGGGCGCGGCGAACGGCATCGAGCAGGCGCCAGCGGGCGTGCTGGATCAGGTACTGCTCGGGGCTGCCGATCTGCACGTCCAGCGCCGGGAGTGCCTCCAGCAGGCCCACCCACGCCTCCTGAAGCAGGTCGTCGGCGTCTTCGCCGGTGCAGCGGGCGTAGTAGGCCGCCATTTTAGCCAGGCGGGGCCGCAGCGCGTCGGTGATCGCCCGCGTGGCCTGGGCGTCGCCGGCCCGGGCGCGTTCATAAGAGAGGTTCATCCCTCTGGTCTCTCCTCAAGCAACAAGAACGGGCCGCAGACACAACCATCCGCGGCCCGGCAGTTCCCTCGAAGAGAGCCCGGGATGCCTCACTGGCGAGGCAGCTGTCTCTTATACACATCT
>LSQX01329641.1_pt2 | contig 14099 bp, 13 predicted proteins | sample 654561 | NCBI WGS metagenome assembly LSQX01 (sample SAMN04489861, study PRJNA283612) | anaerobic digester metagenome | isolation source: 4 biogas reactors fed with cattle manure at either 37C or 55C with and... | place: Denmark: Kongens Lyngby | collected 2014
CCTGTATAGGCCTCGGACTGGGCCAGTTCATTCTCGTGGTGGGGGAAGATCAGGTCCGTCCCGCCTCCGTGGAAATCAAACCCGGGTCCCAGGTACTTCAGGGACATGGCCGAGCATTCAATATGCCAGCCGGGACGGCCTTGGCCCCACGGCGATTCCCAGGCGGGTTCACCGGGTTTGGCCGCTTTCCAGAGGGCAAAATCCATCGGGTGTTTTTTACGTTCATCCACTTCCACCCGGGCCCCGGCCAGCATTTCGTCAAGGGAACGCCCGGAGAGCTTGCCGTAGTCCGGAAAACTCTCGACCGCAAAATAGACGTCGCCGTCAACCGTATAGGCATGGCCTTTTTCCAGAAGCCCTGCGACCATTTGGATAATCTCCGGGATGTGTTCGGAGACTTTCGGGTGGACGTCGGCTTCTTCCACGCCCAGGGCGGCCAGGTCCTCCATGTAGATCCGGGCATAATCCGCCGCCAGTTCCAGGGGCGGCCGCCCTTCCTGCTGGGCCCGGCGGATAATTTTATCATCAACATCGGTGATGTTTTGCACCATAAAGACCTGGTACCCGCGGGCCCGTAAGAAACGGCGGATAACGTCCCAGACCACCGGGGGCCGGGCGTTACCAATATGGGCGAAATCATACGGGGTGATCCCGCAGAAATAGATCCCAGCCTTCCCCGGTTCCCTGGGGATAAACTCTTCCTTTTTGCGGGTCATTGTATTGTAGACCATTATTGCCATGGTGGTTTCTCCTTCCTTCTTCTCATCTTCTCCTTCCTTCTCTCTGGCCTTCCTTTTCCTTGCCGGGGCATTCCCGCAGGCCAAACCGGGGCGCCCCGCGGCGGTCCTTCGTTAACCGGACCGCTCCTGTCTTTCCAGGGATTGCAAGCGGTTTTCCAATTCCGCCAACCGCTTCTCCAACGCTTCACAGAACGCCGCCACCGGGTCGGGGAGTTTTCCGTGTTCGAGATCGGGCAAACCCACCTTCCGTCCGTCCTGGATTACCACCCGGCCGGGAACGCCGACCACGGTAGAGTTGGGCGGTACCGGTTTTATCACTACCGCCCCGGCGCCAATTTTGGCGTTGTCGCCAATGGTGATTGACCCTAAGACCTTGGCCCCGGCGGCAATGATGACATTATTCCCGATTGTCGGGTGGCGTTTCCCCTTTTCCTTGCCGGTACCACCGAGGGTCACCCCTTGGTAGATGGTGACATTATCCCCGATTTCAGTGGTTTCCCCGATCACCACACCCATCCCGTGATCAATAAAAACCCCTTTCCCGATTTTCGCGCCGGGATGGATCTCGATCCCCGTGAAAAACCGGCTGATCTGGGAGATGATCCGGGCGATTGTATACAAACGGCGCCGGTAAAACCAGTGGGCTATCCGGTGGGCAATCAAAGCATGGAGGCCGGGATAGCAAAGCAAGACCTCCAGCAGGTTTTTTGCCGCCGGATCCCGTTCAAAGACCGCCTTGATCTCACTGCGCAGATTGGAGAAGATCATGCTGCTCACCCCTTTCGTTGAACAAAAAAACCTTCATCTCTCAGAGACGAAGGTTTTCTTCGCGGTTCCACTCTGCTTGGGCAGTTTGCCCCGCTTTTGGCACGCGCTAACGGGCGAACCCGGGCGGAGGTACTCACCTTTCTCCCCGCCGGTTCCGGGGTGCATTTCATCACCGGCGCCGGGAGGATGCTTCCAGCCAGCGACATCCCTCTCTTGCCCTTAACCGGAGATGACCGGCGCCTGCGCGCCGCCCCTTCCTCACCTTTAACAGGAAATAAAAATTTAGGAATTATTCCTATTATCATTATCCTGATGATAGATAATTATATCATACTCGGCTGCGAAGGGAAAGGTTATTTTATCCCCCTTTTTCACAGCAGTTTCGTTTATCTCCGTAGCCTTGGGGGTGCTGGCGGTGCCATTCCCAGGCGGTGGCAATGATCGCCTCCAACTGCGGGTATTTGGGTTGCCAACCCAATTCCGCCCGGATCTTCTCGGATGAAGCCACCAGGACAGCGGGGTCGCCAAGCCGGCGCGGCGCTTCCTCCACCGGGATCTCCTCCCCGGTGACCTGCTGTACGGCGGCAATCACCTGCCGGTTGGAATAGCCGTTGCCGTTCCCCAGGTTGTAAACGGTGGAAGCGATGCCGCGGTTGAGGGCATCCAAGGCCAGCAGGTGGGCTTGGGAGAGATCGGCCACGTGGATGTAATCACGGATACAGGTCCCGTCAGAGGTAGGGTAATCGGTCCCAAAAAGCTGTATGCGGTCCCGTAAACCCAGGGCCGTCTGGAGCAAGAGCGGGATGAGATGGGTCTCCGGCCGGTGGTCTTCGCCAACCTTCCCCTCGGGGTCGGCGCCAGCGGCATTAAAATAACGCAGGGAAATGAAGTTCAGGCCGTAGGCCTTTTCATAGGCGTCCAGCATCCCTTCGAAGGTCAATTTGGAAAAACCATAAGGATTGGCCGGTTGCAGCGGGTGGTCTTCAGGAATCGGTACGGTTGAAGGTTCGCCGTAAACCGCGGCTGTGGAAGAGAAGATGATCTTTTTTACCCCGGTGGCGACCATTGCGTCAAGCAGGGTCAACCCGCCGCTGATATTATTCCGGAAGTATTTACTCGGGTCTTCCGTTGACTCGCCGACCAGGCTGTCTGCGGCCAGATGGATAACGGCCTCAATCTCCTCTTCCTGGAGGATCCTCTCGACCAACGGGCGGTCAGAAACATCTCCCCGGATAAAACGCACGCCGGAAACACACGTGCGCATCACCGCCGCCTGATGGCCTGTGCTGAGGTTGTCCAGGACAACTGGTTCATCCCCGCGCCGGCAGAGGTCCAATACCACTTGACTGCCGATATAGCCGGCGCCTCCTGTTACCAGAATTTTCAATTTTCTTCTCCTTTCTCAATGAGTTCCGCCCCGCCGGCGGGGTTTATTTCATATAATACAGGCGTAATTCCTGTTTGCTGCTGGTAGTTGTTTAAAACCCGCCGGGAAAAATCCTCTACGGCGCCTTCCTGCACCAGGCTGATAGTACTACCGCCAAACCCCCCGCCGGTAAGCCTGGTGCCAAGCACTCCCGGCACTTCCCGGGCCAATCCCACCAGGAGGTCAATTTCGGCGCAACTCACCTCGTAAAGGTAGCGGAGGGAATCATGGGAAGCGTTCATCAGAACCCCGAAGGTCTTAAAGTCCCTTGCCTCCAGTGCTGCAACGCCCTCTTCCACCCGCAGGTTTTCACTGAGTACATGGAGGAGGCGGCGGTAGATAACGGGGTTTAACTCCTCCCGGTGGGCTTCCAGTTGGGTCAGGGTCAAATCCCGCAAGGATTTGACCTCCGGAAAGCGCTGGGAGAAAAAGGCCACCCCCTCTTCACATTCCCGGCGTCTCCGGTTATATTCAGAATCTGCCAGCGTGTGCCGGACGCCGCTTTGGCAGAGGATGAGCCGGTATTCACCAAGCTCCAGCGGGAGCTGGCGGTATTCAAGGGAGCGGCAGTCCAAAAAGAGGGCGTGTCCCGCCTTGCCCAGCAGCGAAATGAACTGGTCCATAATCCCACAGTTTACACCGGCGAACTCATTCTCCGCCCGCTGGCAAATCCGGGCCAATGCCGGGCGGTCAAAGGAAAGGCCATTCAACTCCTGGAGAGCCAAGGCGGCGGCCACTTCCAGGGCGGCCGAGGAGGAGAGCCCCGCCCCGGGCGGGATCTTCCCGGTAAAAGCCACCTCGATTCCAGGCAGTTCTTCCCCGGACTCCTCCTGCAGGACCCGGAGGACCCCCTGGAGGTAATTGCTCCATGTGTGGCTATGATCAAAGCTAAACTGGTCTTCCAGGGAAAAGGCGGCCATTTCCTTACGATCAACGGCGTAGGCCTTAACCTGCCGGTCCTTTCGCCGCCGGGCGGCAAGAAAAAGCGAAAAGTCCACCGCCACCGGGAGCACAAAGCCTTCGTTATAATCGGTATGTTCCCCAATGAGATTGACCCGCCCGGGGGCGCGGACAATCACCGGGGCGGAGCCCGGCCCGAAAACCTCCGTGAAGATTCCGAGCAAACTCTGGACCTCTCTTTGGACCTCTTTCATCCTTTGCCCTCCTTATCTCCTGTACACCCGGTAAGACCGGGCGTTCCCCACCGCCCATTGCCTGTAACCAAATCTTTATTTACCTTAACATTTTCTTTAGCTATCTGTAATTTCCTGCTTCTCCCGGGTAATTTGGGTTTTTTTGTTTCGTTTCTGAAAAACCTCCACCACATGGTAGGTATTTTTAAACCGGTGCCGAAATTATTCTAGAGTTGCATTGAGAATTTTTTTTGGAAAGGAGTATTATTCCATGATCAGCACTATTGCCAATACCATTAGGGGATTGGCCGCCGATATGGTTGAAAAGGCCAACTCCGGCCATCCTGGTCTGCCTTTGGGTGCTGCCGAAATGGCGGCGGTTCTCTACTCGGAGATCCTGAGGCATGATCCGGCCGCCCCCGACTGGCCGGACCGGGACCGTTTTGTCCTCTCCGCCGGCCATGGTTCGGCACTACTTTACTCCCTCCTGCACCTGACCGGTTATGACCTCCCCATAGAGGAACTGGAGCGTTTCCGGCAACTGGGGTCGAAGACCGCCGGTCATCCGGAATACGGCGCCGCCCCGGGAATCGAAACCACCACCGGGCCGCTGGGGCAGGGGCTTGCCAATGCCGTCGGTATGGCTTTAGCCGAAAGGATGCTGGCTGCCCGTTTTAATCGCCCCGGTTACGAAATCGTCAATCATTATACTTATGTTCTTGCCGGCGACGGCTGCCTGATGGAGGGGGTCACCGCAGAAGCCTCATCCCTCGCCGGCCATTTGGGCCTGGGAAAACTCATTGTTTTCTATGACGACAACACGATTACCATTGAAGGCTCCACCGAACTGGCCTTCACCGAGAATGTGGCCGAGCGTTACGCCGGCTACGGCTGGCACATCCAACAAATCGACGGGCATGACCCGGAACAGATCCGCCAGGCAATAGAGAAAGCAAAGGCCGTGACGACAAAACCATCCTTAATTATAGCCAAAACCGTCATTGCCAAACACAGCCCTCTGGCCGGGAGCCACAAAGCCCACGGCGCACCGCTGGGCAAAGAAAATGTGGCCGCCCTGAAAGAGGCTATCGGACTGCCGGCGGATAAGGAATTTTATGTACCGGAAGAGGTTGCCAATCATTTTGCCGCCAAACAGAAGGAATGGGCGGAAAAGCGGGCCAACTGGGAGCAACTCTATGCGGACTGGGCAAAGCACTACCCCGACCTGCACAAAGAGTGGCAACGGATCTTCGCCCGGGAACTCCCGGCGGATCTGGAATCCTGTTTGCCGGAGTTTGCCGAGGGTTCCGCCGCCGCCACCCGCGACAGCGGCGGGAAGATCTTGAACGCCCTGGCCGCCTGCGTTCCGGAGTTGGTGGGCGGCTCCGCGGATCTGGCCCCCTCCACCAAGACCTTTATCGAGGGGGCCGCAGCTGTAAAAGCCGGGGACTACAGCGGCAGGAACATCCATTTTGGCGTCAGGGAACACGCAATGGGCGCAGTCATGAACGGCCTCTCCTTGCACGGCGGTTTCCGGGCCTTCGGTTCCACCTTCCTGGTCTTCGCCGACTATATGCGCCCCCCCATCCGCCTGGCCGCCCTCATGAAACAGCCGGTGATCTTTGTCTTTACCCATGACTCCTTCTATGTAGGGGAAGACGGCCCGACCCACCAACCCGTCGAGCATCTCGAGTCCTTGCGCCTCATCCCGGGGCTGCAGACCATCCGCCCGGCCGATGCCCGGGAGACCGCCGGTGCCTGGTTGCAGGCGTTAAGAACGACGGACGGGCCGACCGCGCTGATCTTAACCAGGCAGAAACTGCCGTTACTGAGCGGTTCGTCCATCGAGGGTGTTGCCCGCGGCGGTTACGTCATCCGTGAGGCGGACGGCGACCCGGACCTCGTGATCCTGGCTTCCGGAAGTGAAGTCGCCCTGGCCTTGGATGCCGCCGACCGGTTGGCGGCGGACGGGAAAAAGGCCCGGGTAGTCTCCGTCCCCTGCCGGGAACTCTTCCTTGGGCAAGACCCTGCTTATCTCAGTGAGGTTCTGGGAGATACGGGTATCCCGCTGGTGGCTATTGAGGCCGGAACCGGCTGCGCCTGGTACCGGATTGTTGGCTGCGACGGGCTGGTGATTTCAATGGAAAGCTACGGGGAAAGCGGGCCTGCGGAAGACCTCGCCGTCCACTTTGGTTTCACCCCGGATGCGGTTGTGGAGAAAATCAAGGCCCATTTCCAATGGTAATAACAGCCTGGTAAAAAAGGTTTACCCGCAAGCGAAAAGAAACCCCCCGGGAGACGGGGGGTTTCTTTCTGCGCGTTTTCTGAAAAAGACTATTTTCGAAAAGATCTTTTTGTCCCGGGCAATCCCCGGGGCATTAATAACCCTGGGCATGGATATACTTCCTTTGAATAGGCGCTTAAATTGGGGGGTATCGTAATGCTCAGGTCTTTAAACGACTACCGGGAGATCGTTGGCGACGGCGTTTTAAGTGAAATCTACAAAAAGTCCCTGAAAATCTGTAAAAAACACGTTGTCCATATCAACTCGACTTACCAGGGGGGAGGGGTGGCGGAGATCCTGCCCAACCTGGTTGCCCTCATGAATGACGCGGGCATCGACACCGGCTGGCGCATCCTCCATGGTAACTCCGACTTCTTTGCGATCACAAAGAAATTCCACAATGCCCTGCAGGGGGAGAAGATCAACCTCACCAGGATAAAGCGCCGGTTGTACCTGGAAAATAATGAATCGTTCGCCCGCTTCACCCATATCCACCATGACTGTGTGATTATTCATGACCCCCAGCCCCTGCCCTTAATAAATTTCCAGCGCAAACACCAGCCCTGGATCTGGCGGTGCCATGTTGATATCTCCGATCCCGACCCGGAGTTGTGGGATTTCCTTAAATCCTTTATCCTCCGGTACGATGTGATGATCATTTCCGACAACAAGTTTTACCGGAAAGATCTCCCCATCCCGCAACGGATTATTTACCCGTCGATCGACCCCCTTTCCCCGAAGAACATGGCGATCCCGGAGGAACTGATCCGTAAAACCCTGCGCAAATTTAAAATCCCCACGGATAAACCCCTGATTACACAGGTTTCCCGCTTTGACAAGTGGAAGGACCCGGAGGGGGTAATCGAGGTCTTCCAAAGGGTTAAAGAGGAGATCGACTGCCGGCTGGTCCTCTGCGGCAGCATGGCTGCGGATGACCCCGAGGGGATGCAGATTTACAATAAAATCATGGGAAAACCGGCCACCCAAAAGCTTATACAGAAGAAAGATTTGCTCGTTCTCACCGCCGAGAACCAGATCCTTGTCAATACCTTGCAAAGGGTCTCGGCGGTAATTATCCAAAAATCCCTCCGTGAAGGGTTCGGGCTCACGGTCACCGAAGCCCTCTGGAAGGGCACCCCGGTGGTTGCCTCCAGGGTCGGGGGGATCCCCAACCAGATTATCCACGAAGAAACCGGGTTCCTCCTGGAACCCGATGATTACGACGGTTTTGCCAAGATTATTGTGGAATTACTACGGGACCCCGGCCTCTGTGCAGAGATCGGCGCCCGGGGCAGGGAACACGTGCGGAAAAACTTCCTGATCACCCGCCACCTCATTGACTACCTGGATCTGCTGGGGGAGGTTTTATAAGCTTTTGCCCTAAATTTTCACCGTTTCCCCCGCCAGCACGGTATTGATATTCCGGACCGCGCACATCTTCCCGCACATGGTGCAGGTTGCCGGGTCGGACGGCCGGGCCTTTTCCCTCATGGCCCGGGCTTTTACCGGGTCCAGCGCCAGGTTGAACATGCGCTCCCAATTTAATTCCTGCCGGGCCCGGCTCATCTCCTCGTCCCAACCGGCAGCCCCCGGCACCCCTTTGACCAAGTCTGCGGCATGGGCCGCGATCCGCGCGGCCATAATCCCCTCCTTCATTTCTTCCGCATCAGGGAGCTTCAGGTGTTCCGCAGGGGTCACATAGCACAAGAAGTCGGCGCCGGCGGCGGCGGCGATCGCCCCGCCAATGGCCGCGGTGATATGGTCATAACCGGGGGCGATATCCGTGACCACCGGGCCCAGGACATAGAAGGGGGCCCCGTGGCAAAGCTTCTTCTCCAAGAGGACATTGGCGGCAATTTCATCGATTTTCATATGCCCCGGCCCCTCAATCATCACCTGAACATCCTGTTCCCAGGCGCGTAACGTCAATTCGCCCAGCACAATCAATTCGGCCACCTGAGCCGCGTCCGTGGCGTCCCCGACCGAACCCGGCCGGCAGGCGTCACCCAGGCTTATAGTGACATCATATTCCCTGCAGATGGCCAGCAGGTCGTCGAAATATTCATAAAAGGGATTTTCCTTATTTGTCCCTTCCATCCAGGCGAAAAGGAGGGAACCGCCGCGCGAGACGATCTTCGTCAGCCGCGGGTTTCTTTTGAAATGGGCGGCAACTTCCCGGTTCAGCCCGGCGTGGATCGTAATGAAATCCACCCCGTCCTCCGCATGTTCCCGGACCACCGCCAGGAAATCGCCGGGGGTCAATCCGGTCAAATCCTTTTTAAGGGAAGCGACCGCGTCATAAACCGGGACCGTCCCCACCATCACCGGTGACCGGGCCAGCAATTGCCGGCGGAACTCCCGGGTCTTCCCGTAGGAACTCAAATCCATCAAGGCGTCGGCCTTTAAAGCCACGGCCCGGTCGGCCTTGGCCAGTTCTTCCTCCACGTCGCAACAGTCATTTGAGACGCCCAGGTTGACATTGATCTTTGTCCGCAGACCCCGCCCGATCCCCTGCGGCCGTGCCGGGCGGTGGTTTTTGTTGTAGGGGATCACCACTTCCCCTTTGGCCACCCTTTGGCGCAACTCCTCCGGGGCCAGCCGTTCTTCTCCGGCAACCCTCTCCATCTCCGGGGTGATAATCCCTTTTTTTGCTGCTTCCATCTGTGTCCGGTAAACCATCGCTCTCATCTCCAATACTTTTTTGTCAGCGCCCGCAGGCGCCCAATCTTTTTGCAGATATCTTCCGCCCCGGTAATCTCCGTCACCATGGCGACACAACGGGCCCCATGGCGGCAGACCTCTTCCAGGTTATGTTCTTTAATCCCGCCAATGGCCACCAGCGGGATGGGGATCTCTTTAACGGCAAAATCAAGGTAACCAAGGCCGACCGGGGGGCAGACATCCTTCTTTGTGGCGGTAGGAAAAAGCGGCCCGACCCCGATATAATCGGCGCCCTCCGCCACCGCCCGCCGTGCCTGTTCCGGGGAGTGGGTGGAAACCCCGATGATCTTCCCGGGACCAAGCAACCCCCGGACCTCCGGAAGGGGTAAGTCGTCCTGGCCGATATGAACCCCGTCGGCCTCCACCATCAGAGCCAGGTCCACATGGTCATTGACGAGGAAAAGGGCCCCGCTCTCCCTGGTTATCCGGCGCAGGATCATGGCCTCGGCATATTTCTCCCGCAAATTCTTTTCTTTCTCCCGGTACTGGATGATCCGGATCCCCGCCGCCAGCATCTCCGCGACAACTTCCGGGTTGGAACGGCCCAGTGAATACTCTTCGGCGGTGATCCCGTAGAAGGAATACTCCCAAAAGGCCATTTTTTGCTTTTTCCCCTTTTCCAAAAAGACCGCCTTCTCCAGGTCATAAAGGTCAAAACGTAACCCCTCGTATTTCTTGGACAGTTCCTCCATGTCCAGCCGGTGCAGGGCTTCTTCAATCACCCGGATCCCCTCTTCCGCCCGGCGGAAATTGGCCGTGATCAACTGGTCGTGACCGGCTTTCCGGTCCAGATCACTGCCGGCGGAGACTTCCCGGCCCGGGTCCCGGGCGGCGCTACGGGCAGCCAGCATCTCCCCTTCCAGGCTGTGCAGGCTTTTCCGTACCTCATGCCGGATCCGGCGGATCCTTTCCGTCAGTTCCCGGTCTTCCTGGTGAAAACGGGTGAAATCCTCGATTACCCGCAAGCCTTCCGCAACCCGGTTGCGGTTGGCATCAATCATCCGGTAGATCCCCTGCACCCGCTCGTTCTCTTCCATGGTCTAACCTCCTTCCTCCCATCGGCGCTCCGGGTTTGCCTTTTCCCAAAGATGCCGGTTAGAGTAGACAAAATCCAGGACCAAATCGGCCTGTTTGGCGGCGGCAACATTTACCCGCGGCGCCAGGGGCGGGTGTTCCTTGCCCACAGCGGTTTTTTCGTCGCCCACCAGGTAGAAACAGTCCAGCACCTTGCGGCAGCGGATGGCGTCGCTCGCGCCCCAGCCTGCAACCCCGGAGGCGGCGACCAGCAGGTAAGGGCGGGAGCACTCCACCCGCAGATCGAAAAAGAGCCGGGTCAGGGCCTGCTTCTCCCCGGCATCATCGAAGGCCTCCACCAGGATATCACAGTCCGCAAAGAGCCGGCGGAAGTTCTCCCGCCCAACCCGGGCCACCACCGGTTCCAACTCCAGGGAGGGGTTAATCCGGAGTAAATTCTCCCGGAGGGCATGGACTTTCTCCATGCCTACCTGTTCCTGGAAGTAAAACTGCCGGTTAAGATTGGCCGGACTGACACGGTCGAAATCCACCACCCGCAGACGCCGGAACCCGGTGCGGACCAGGTACGCGGCGCAGTTTGAACCCAAACCCCCGGCGCCGGCCAGCCCGACCCGGACTTTCCCGAGCACCCGGTAGAACTCTTCTCCCCACAGGTTTGCCAGTTCCGTTTCGAAGGAGTTCGCCTCTTTTCTCTTGGATCCCATCTTCTCCCCTGCCTCCCTTTTTGTTGAAAGCCGGTTCCGGAGAGCCAATGGCCCGGCCAAAACCGGCGCCGGATCAACCTTGCCCAACTCGTCAGTTGAAAAAAATCTCATCCCCACCGTCCTACCATAACCGGTGCCAGTCTTTAAAAACCGGCTGGTAACCGCAGGCAATGATCGCCGCCTTTATCTCTTCAACCGTCCGGTTGTCTGCCGGTTGGAACTGCTCTGTCCCCTCTTCCGGCCGGGCATGACCGCCGACAGCGGTTACGGAGGCCGCCGAGATCCGGGTTACCCCCAACCGCAGCAGGTGATCCCGTAACCACGGTCTTTCCCTGGTGGAAACGCTGATCCCCGCCCGCGGCAAAAAGAACCGCAAGGCCAGGATGATCTGGGTCAGTTCCCGGTCGTCGACGCTGACCGGAGGGATGAACCCGCCCACATTAGGACGGACGCGCGGTACGGAGACGCCCACCTCGACCTGGGGGAATTTTCTCTGCAGGTAAGCGGCGTGCAGGCCGGTGAAGAAGGTCTCCCGCCGCCAGTCATCCAGGCCCAGCAGAGCCCCGATCGTCACCCCCCGCATACCGGAGGCGGCCGCCCGTTCCGGGGCATCAAGCCGGAAGAAGTAGTCCCGTTTTGGCCCCCGCGGGTGCATATAGGCGTAGACCTGCGGGTTATAGACCTCCTGGTAGATGGTGAGGTAATCGGCGCCGGCCTCAATCAGCCGCCGGTACTCATCGGTAGTAAGCGGGTAGATCTCCAGGCCGAGGGCGGGGAAATAGTCTTTTAAAACGCCCAGCGCCTCTTCGAGATAGCTTATGGGCGTCACCGAGCGGGATTCCCCCGTCAGAACCAGTAAATCCTGAAAGCCAAGGCCGGCAATGGCTTCCGCCTCTTCTCTTATCTCATCCATGGAGAGCCGCCGCCGCTCAATCCGGTGCCCGGCATTGAAACTGCAGTACCGGCAGTGGTTGACACAGTGGTTTGCCAAGTATAACGGGGTGTAGAGGAGGATGACGTTGCCAAAATTACGCCTGGTAATATCTTGGGCACGGCGGGCCATCTCTTCCAGACAGCCGGCGGCCGCCGGCGCCAGCAGCGTCAAAAAATCCAGCGGTGCCCGGCTTTCTCCCCCAAGGACGCGGCGGACATCTTCCGGGCTGGTCCGGCGCAAGAAACCGTCAAAATCAAAATCCTTGTAAGCTCTTAGTTCTTCCCAAAAACTCATTTGGACACCTCATGTAAAAAACCGGTCAGGGGAGAGGAGGCGGAAGCGTAAAGGGAGGAAGGCCCCAGCCCGGCCAGATAACCTTCCCTGCCGGCTTTCACCGCCGCGGCAAAGGCCCCGGCCATTAAGACCGGATCCCCGGCGGTGGCAACCGCAGTATTCACCAGTACCGCATCCACGCCCATCTCCATGGCGGCCGCTGCCTCCGACGGTTTCCCAATACCGGCGTCGACGATCACCGGGATGGTCGTAATCTCTTCCACCAGGATCCGGAGGAACTCCCGGCTGCGCAGGCCCCGGTTGCTGCCGATTGGCGCCCCCAACGGCATAACCGCCGCCGCCCCGGCCTCTTCCAAGCGGCGGGCAATGATCAGGTCCGGCATGATATAGGGCAAAACGACAAAGCCCTCTTTCGCCAGGATTTCCGTGGCCTTTACCGTTTCTTCATTATCGGGAAGCAGGTATTTCTGGTCGGTAATCACTTCGATCTTCACCCAGTTACCGCAGCCGGCCGCCTGTGCCAGCCTGGCAATTTTCACTGCCTCTTCGGCATTGCGCGCCCCGGAGGTGTTGGGCATGATAACCACGTTCTCCGGGATATAGGCAACGGGATTCTCCTGAGGTGACCGGAAATCCACCCGCCGTAAAGCCACGGTTACCACTTCCGTTCCTGAGGCGGCAATCACCCCGGGAAGCAACTTGTTGGGAAGTTTGCCTGTGCCAATAAAAAGCCGGCTCTTAAGGCTTTTCCCGCCAATCACCAGTCTGTCTTCTTTTGTCATGGTTAATATCAGCCTCCTCCAACGATGGTCAGGACTTCGACCACCGCCTCTTCTTCCAGGGGCTCTCCCCAATCCTCCTCCGGTAAGACTTGGCCATTATAAACCAGCACAACCCGGGCGCCCCCAAGCCCTTTACGGGAGAGCAACTCCCGGACCGTCTCCCCCGGGTTGACGTTCTCCCGTTCTCCGTTCAGGTAAATCTCCATCTTTCTCCTCCTCCCTGTGGCCGGGCGCCCGCTTACCCGCGTGCCTCCATCTTGAAATGAAAACCAAACAGAAAAGAGGCCTACCGTAAAGGTAAGCCTCTTTTTTATGTTCTTCCAAGCCAAGTGCAAATCCGGTTTTAAGCCGGCAGCTGTCCGGGTCAAACCCGGCCTTGGCCTAACCCGCGGCGGCCCGGTCCGGTCTGGCCCGGTTTGCTCCGGTTGGTCTCTTCCGGCCTTCTCTGGCCTGACAGAAAACGGGAATTTCTCCGGTCCGCCCCGGCAATTCTGGCTTCCCTCCGGTGGGATTACCCACATCAGGTTCCAAGGGTCAGGAGTTATCTCCTATCTCAGCCCGCTCCAGCGAGCACCCCTAGCCACTATTCTTTTGTCAAACTGTACCCGGTCTAAACCAGGCATATAATATATATTCACCGCCCGCTTGCCAATTCCTTTTTCTTACGCAAGGGACAGGTAAAACCGGTGTAACAAAAAGGCAAAAGAAAAAGCCCTCTCCAGAAGGAGAAGGCTTTAGGTAAGGGAGGATTTCTAATGAGTGGTATAGTCTGTTTTATCTTTTTCTCTGGCCGTTGCTAAAGCGTATAGCCGGTATTCAGCCAAGTGGTCGTGGGTGTGCTTATTGAATATTTCCAACGGTTGTGCTACTATATATTGCAACACTGTATTTAAATCCATTGGGTTATACATAGCCATTGCAGGAGATCCCCCCTTACACTGAAAAGAACCTCAACGCAAAGGGTTGAGGTTCTTTTCTTGGCAGTATTCTTGGCAACCGAGCTGTCATGGCAGATAAACCTGCTGTAGACCTCTGGCTTTGCGTCCTTACCTTTCGGTAAGTTTGCCCTTATCAGTTTTATTGAATTGTTCAGGTTCGTGCAAGTAAATGTTATCATATATATCCTTCATTTGAATTAACACCCAGTAAATATTCTTTTAAAAGAATAACTGTAACACTTAAAGGTTAGTGTAAAATTACTGTAGGTCTTTGCAGAAAATAGTTTATGGAAAAAGAAGAGGAACCTCACATTCACGCAGTTGAATGAATACCCCCCCC
>LSQX01359616.1_pt3 | contig 14098 bp, 14 predicted proteins | sample 654561 | NCBI WGS metagenome assembly LSQX01 (sample SAMN04489861, study PRJNA283612) | anaerobic digester metagenome | isolation source: 4 biogas reactors fed with cattle manure at either 37C or 55C with and... | place: Denmark: Kongens Lyngby | collected 2014
GCCAGGACACCGGGATGTCGGTGGTCTACCTGACCATCGGCCAGGATGTGCACCTGACCGGCGGCGCTTTGGAAGCCGCGGTCAACGAAGGCGTGCGCCAGGCCTATACCGAGGGTTTCCTGCGCAAGTCCATCGTGGCGGAGCCCCTGTTTGACCGCAAAAACACCGGGGACAACACCCCCTGCGTCATCCACGTGCGCCTGGTGCCCGGGGACAAGGTGCACATCATGTGCATCGCCAAGGGCTTTGGCAGCGAGAACATGAGCCAGCTGAAGATGCTGACGCCCTCTGACGGCGTGGAAGGCGTGAAAAAATTCGTATTGAAGGTAGTGGAGGAGGCCGGCCCCAACCCCTGCCCGCCTTTGGTGGTAGGCGTGGGCATCGGCGGCAGCTTTGAACTGTCCGCCCTGATGGCCAAGCGCGCCACCAGCCTGCCGCTGACCCGCAGCCACAAGGACCCGCGCTACAAGGCGCTGGAAGAAGAACTGGAGCAGGGCATCAACCGCCTGGGCATCGGGCCTGCCGGCTACGGCGGGCAGACCACGGCGCTGAAGGTGCACATCGTGACCGCGCCCACCCACATCGCCGGGCTGCCGGTGGCGGTCAACATCTGCTGCCATGTCGCCCGCCACGCCGAGCGCGTCCTGTAAGGAGGAGCACATGAAAAAAGTTCAACTGCCCCTAACTGAAGAGACCATCCGCGGCTTGAAAGCCGGGGACCAGGTGCTGCTTTCCGGCACCGTGCTGACAGGCCGCGACGCCGCGCACAAGCGCCTTTTGGCGCTGATGGACCAGGGCCAGGAGCTGCCCATCAACCTTGCAGGACAGACCATCTACTACGTCGGCCCCGCCCCCGCCAGGCCGGGCCAGGCCGTGGGCCCCGCCGGCCCCACAAGCTCCTACCGCATGGACAAATACACCCCGCCGCTGCTGGACCTGGGGCTCAAGGGTATGATTGGCAAAGGGCGCATCGGGCCGGAGACGCTGAAGGTGATGCCCGCTCACGGCGCAGTCTATTTTGGCGCCATCGGCGGGTCCGCCGTCATCATCTCCAAATCCATCAAGTCCGCCCGCGTGGTGGCCTACCCGGACCTGGGGCCGGAGGCCATTCATGAGTTTGTGATTGAGGACTTCCCCGCCGTGGTCTGCGTGGACGCCCAGGGCAACAACCTGTATGAAGAGGGGCCCAAACTATACAAGCAAGACGAATTGTGATAGGATATGGCCACGTTTTGGGAAAGGAGCGTGGCGTCTTGATGGAGCGATTGAACCGCCTCGCCGTGCTTATGCTGGCTGTGCTTTTGCTGTTGTCGGTCCTGCCTTTCCCCGTGGCCTTTGCCAATGAGTATGACGCCAACCACCCGGAAAACCTGACCGCCCGCAACCTGCGCGCCAGCGCCGCCATTGTGATTGAACAAAACAGCGGCCAGGTGCTGTTTGAGAAAAACGCCGACGAGATGCGGCCGCCCGCCTCCACCACCAAGGTGCTGACCGTCCTTCTGGCGCTGACCATGGCAAACCAGGATGACATCGTCACCGTCTCCCCCTACGCGGCCTCCGTGCCCGATGACGCGGCCAAACTGGGCCTGCAGGCGGGCGAGCAGGTGCGCATGGGCGACCTCATCCGCGCCACCATGGTCTATTCGGGCAATGACGGCGCCATCGCCATCGCCGAGCACATCATGGGCACAGAGCAAGCCTTTGTGGGCCTGATGAATGAGGCCGCTGCCCGCTATGGCTGCACGCGCACACACTTTACCAACTCCCACGGCTACCACGACGACCACCACCTGTCCACCGCGAGGGACCTGGCCATCATCGCCCGGGAAGCCATGCAAAACGAGGAATTCCGGCAGATCGCCATGCTGACCAGCTTCGCCCTGCCCAAAACCAATTTGCAGGAAGCCAAGCGCTTCAACAACCGCGCGATTGACTTCCTCCAGGCCGGGGATGACAATAACCATTATTACCAGTACGCCACCGGCATCAAGACGGGCAACCACTCCCAGGCGGGAGACTGCTTTGTGGGCTCCGCCACCAAAAACGGCATCCCGCTGATTTCCGTGGTGCTCAACTCCGGCTCCACCGACAAGTGGCGCGACACCAGAAGGCTGCTGGAATACGGCTTTACGCAGTACGTGTCCACCACGGTGGCGGCCCTGTACATGGAAAACCCCAAAATCATCAACATCTCCTCCTTCGCCCTGGAAGACAGCGATTTGGGCCGCCTGCAGCTGAACCTGCGCAAAATTGACCCGATGGCCAATGACGCCCTCATCGCGCCCAAGGGCAGCAGCGATGAGCAGATGAAGCTGTACAACGCCCGCACCCAGATTGAGTACAGCCGCACCCTGGAAGCGCCCATTGAGGCGGGTGAGGTGATGGGCATCATGACCTATACCCCCATCGCCGCCGGGGCGGAGCCGGTGGAATATGAGCTGATCGCCGGGCGGTCCATCCTGCGCCGGGCGTCCATCGCGCCCACGGTGGAGGAAATCAAGGCCTACACCGACGCCGACCCCAACCCCTTCCCCCGCTTTTCCCTGGAGTTCCTGATGATTGTTCTGCTGCCGGTCATCGCGGTGGTGGCGGTGTCCCAGATTCTGTACAAGCTGCTCACCCGCAAGCGCAAACCCAAGCTGAAACAGAAGCTGGAGTACAAGACCAGGTATTATCGCTAAAACACACCATAAAAATACCGCCGTGCCCGGACGCGCGGCGGTATTTGATTGATGGCTTGCTTATACGTAGTTCTTTTCGTAAATCATGCGTACGCCTTTGAGCGTCAGCAGGGGCTCCACATGCTCGATGGCCTCTGACTGCTCAGCGATGGCGGAGGCGAAACCGCCGGTGGCCACCACGGTCACCTTGCTTTCCCCCATCTCCTGCTTCATGCGCTCCACCAGGTAGCTGACCTGCCCAACATAGCCGTATAACAGGCCGGACTGGAGGTTGGTGATGGTGGTGCGGCCGATGACCTTGTCAGGCAGGTTCAGCTCAAAATGCGGCAGCTTGGACGTGCCGGAGACCACGGCTTCCCGCGCCAGGCGCACACCGGTCAGGATGCAGCCGCCCAGGAAATTGCCGTTGCCGGCGATGGCGCCAAAGCTGGTGGCGGTGCCAAAGTCGATGAAGATGGTGGGCGCGCCGTACAGCGCGTAGGCCGCCACCGCGTTGCAGATGCGGTCGGAGCCCAGCTCCTTGGGGTTCTCATACAGGATGTTGATGCCGGTCTTCAGGCCCGGGCCCACAAAGTGCGGCTCCAGCTTGAAATAGTCATGGCACATGTGCTCGATGGTGAAGTTGATGCTGGGCACCACGGAGGAAATCATGATACCGCTGATGGCTTCCGTGGCCAGGCCGGCATGGCGGAACATGTTGGTCATCAAAATGCCGTACTCGTCGGAGGTATAGCTGGTGTTGGTGGAGATGCGCCAGGATTTGATGAGGGCGCTGCCTTCAAACACCGCGGTCTTGATGTTGGTGTTGCCGATGTCCAGAATGAGAATCATTGGATCACTCCGATCAGTTATCGATTTTCAGGCTCCTGGCCAGCGCCTGGGCGATGGCGGTGCCCAGGACGGCGCAAATCAACGCCTCCAGCAGGCCCTGCACGCCCACAAAGGCGAACACGAAGGTGATGGGGCTGTTGGTGCCCAGCTGCTGTGCAAAGCCCTGGAGCAATTCCGAATTGTAGAAAAACAGCAGCAGCGTGCTCATGAACAGGATGGTGTTGAGCAGCGCGCCGGACAGGCTGGCCAGGGTATAGCGCAGGGTCTTGTGGCTGCTGTGCTTTTTAAGCGCCACATAAATCAGCCCGCACAGGAGGCCCACCAGGACGCGGGTGGGCACGGTGGTGATGAAGGTGCCCACGGGGTTGAGGTTTAAAAGCATGGCGCCAAAGGGGCTCTTGCCGCTCAAGGCCTGGAAAAAGCTGGTCAGGCCAAAGACCGTCCCCAGCACCGTCCCCGCGCCGGGGCCCAGGATCATGGCGCCCACGATGACGGGCACCGTCATGATGGTGAACTCGATGCCAGGGGTCTTGATGTAGCCCAGGCCGGTCACTTCCAGCAGCAGCAGGATGGCAATCAGAACGGTCAGCTGAACCAGGTAGAGGGTGCGCTTGCGGGTGTTGGTGGTCTGTGTCATGTTGTCCTCCGTTCAGGCTCGCGATGGATGCCCGACGATCTTTCTTCGGTTTGGTCCAGTCCGGCTCCTGTGGATACCGGCAGTTGCAAGGGGTGTTGCTAGTTTGAGGCTTCTTCTTCCCCTTTGTCAAGGAGATTATATGCCAGGCGGCTGAGGTTCAAACCAGCCACATAGACAGCGTTCTTTCGGAAGCCGCGGGTGAGCAGCTCCGCCTTGGCGTCGCGCAGGCTGCGGCCCTTGAGCATCAGGTCCACCAGGTGGGCTTCCGGGGAGAGGGAACTCTCTGATGTTTCATCCGCTTTATCAGCTTTTGGGATTTCCAACACCAGCACAAACTCCCCGCGCAGCAGGCCTTCATTATCGTTGAAAGTTTGGAGTATTTGTTCCACGGTGCCGTTGAGGGTTTGCTCGTGCAGCTTGGATAATTCGCGGCTGACGGACAGCTGCGCGCCAGGAAACACCTCGGCGATGGCTTGCAGCAGGCTCACCACCCGGTGGGGGGATTCGTACAGCACCGCCAGCGGGGCACCGCCCTGCAAGGAGAGCAGTTTGTCTTTCAGCTCGTTCTTTTTGCGGGGCAAGAAACCTTGGAAAGCGAATTCCGTGTGCTCAAAGCCGCTCTTTGACAGCGCCGATACAAAGGCGCTGGGACCGGGGATGGCGATCACTTGAATGCCAGCCGCATGCGCCATCGACACCACGCGCGCGCCGGGGTCGGACACCGCTGGCGTGCCTGCGTCCGTCACCAGGGCGACCTTCAGGTTTTCCTGTTGCATGCGCTCAATGACCTGATGCGCCTTCTGGAACTCGTTGTGCTGGTGGTAGCTCTCCAGCGGCGTTTTGATGGCAAAGGCGTTGAGCAACTTGACCGTCACCCGGGTGTCCTCCGCCAGGATGAGGTCGGCCTCTTGTAGGGTTTTGATGGCCCTGGGCGAAAAATCCTCCAGGTTGCCAATGGGGGTGGCCACCACATACAGCGCGCTCATCTTACAGTTTCTGCGCGCAGCGCAGCTTGGCGCTGCGGGCGCGGGGGTTGTCATTAATTTCGTCATCACTGGGCGCGACGGGAAAGCCCTTGGGCAGGCTGACGATGGGCAGCTTTCCGCAGGTGCAAATCGGCGCGTCCACCGGGCAGACGCAGGGATTTTTCATGCGGTTGAAGGCCTGCTTGACCACACGGTCCTCGATGGAATGGAAGGTGATGACGCACAGCCGCCCGCCGGGCTTCAACATTTCCACCAGATCCGCAAGCGCCGCATTCAATGGATTGATTTCCTCGTTCACCGCGATACGCACCGCCTGGAAGGCGCGCCTGGCCGGGTGGCCTTCGTCCTTGCGGCGCACCGCCTTGGGGATGGCACGGTCCACCGCGCGCACCAGGTCCAGCGTGGTTTCAAAAGGCTTTTCCGCGCGCATCTCCAGGATGATTTTGGCAATCCTGGCCGCCCAGCGCTCATCCGCGAAATCGTAGAGGGCCTGGGTGATGTCCAGTTCCGAGGTGGTGTTCAGCCAGTCCGCCGCGGTCAGGCCCTGGCTTTGGTCCATGCGCATGTCCAGCGGCGCGTCCTCATGGTAGGAGAAGCCGCGCCCTGCCGTGTCCAACTGGTGGGAGGACACGCCCAAATCCAGCAGGATGCCATCAAACTGGATGCCGGGCAGCAATTCCTTGGCGTCATGGAAATTGCCATGGATCAGGTTGACCTGATGGTAGGCGGGCAGCCGTTCTGCGGCTGCCCGCAAGGCGTTTTGGTCACGGTCCAGGGCATACAGCGCGCAATCACCATGGAGGGCTTTCAGGATGCCTTCGCTGTGCCCGGCCCCGCCCACGGTGCCGTCCAAGTAGATGCCTTGGGGCGTGAGGGCGAGCGCTGTCAGCGTTTCCTCAAACAGCACCGGGACATGATGAAAGCCGGTGTGCTCGCTCACTGGCGCAGTTCCTCAACGCGCTTTTCAAGGCTTGCTAGGATGCCTTCGTTGTGGGCAATCTTCTCCTGCTCCGCCTGCACCAGGGCGGGCGGGGCTTTAGCGACAAAGCCGGGGTTGTTCAGCTTGCCCTGGCTTTTTATGATTTCATCACGCAGTCCCTGGGCTTCCTTGGACAGCCTGGCGATTTCCTTTTCGATGTCCACCAGGTCGCCCAGGGGAATCAGGGCTTCGCCGATGGTGCCGATGGCGGAGACCGTTTTCTCGGTGATGTGTTCCTCTGCTTTCAGCAGCGTCAGCGCGGACGCGCCGGCCAGGCGCTGGAAGGCCGGTTCGGCGTCCCGCAGGCGTTCCGCCCAGCCGGGATTGGGCTTGAGCAGCACGCGGGCACGGTGGCCGGGCTGGACCTTCAGCTCGTTGCGCACCGTGCGGATGGCACGGATCATGTCCATCACGCCTTCCATCTGCTGCTCTTCCTGCGCAAAGTCGTACTTCCCATCAGCCTCCGGCCAGGGGGACAGCATGCAGCTTGCCTCCTGCTTGCCCGGCATGGCCTTGAAGATGGTTTCCGTCAAGAAGGGCATGAAGGGGTGCAGCAGGCGCAGGGTGGCCGACAGCACAGTTTCCAGCACCGCGCGGGCCTGGTCCTTGCGCTCGGGCGTGCCGTCAAAGAGGTCGCCCTTGGACAGCTCGATGTACCAGTCGCAGAACTCATTCCAGGCAAAATCGTACATCACCTGCGCGGACAGGCCCAGGTCGTTGCCTTCCAGGTGGCCGGTCATCGAGCGGATGGCGCGGTTTAAGCGCGACAGAATCCATTTTTCGTTGGTGTTGAGCAGACTGTCGTCAATCGTTCTGGATGTCCCGTCCAGGTTCATCAGCACAAAGCGGGAAGCGTTCCAAATCTTGTTGGCGAAATTGCGCGCCGCTTCCATGCGCTCGTTGCTGATGCGCATGTCCGCACCAGGCGCCACGCCAAGGATCAAGGAAAAACGCAGCGCGTCCGCGCCGTAGGTGTCAATCAACTCCAGGGGGTCCACGCCGTTTCCCAGGGACTTGGACATCTTGCGGCCCAGTTCATCGCGCACGATGCCGTGGATGAGCACGGTGTCAAAGGGAATCTCCCCCATGTGCTTCAGCCCCGAGAAAATCATGCGCGCCACCCAGAAGAAGATGATGTCATAGCCGGTGGCCAGCGTGCTGGTGGGATAGAAATATTCAAGGTCTTTGGTATCATCCGGCCAGCCCAAAGTGGAGAAGGGCCAGAGGGCGGAGGAGAACCAGGTGTCCAGCACGTCCTCATCCTGCGAAAGCCTCGAGGAGCCGCAGTCCGGGCAGGTGTCGGGCGCCTCGCGGGCGACGATGGTCGTGCCGCAGGTCTGGCAGTGCCAGGCCGGGATGCGGTGACCCCACCACAGCTGGCGGCTGATGCACCAGTCTCGGATGTTTTCCATCCAGTTGAAATAGGTCTTGGCAAAGCGCTCGGGCACAAAGGTGATTTTGCACTCCCGCACCGCCTCAATGGCGGGCTTGGCCAGGGGCTCCATGTTGAGGAACCACTGCTTTGAAATCAGGGGCTCCACCGTTGCGTGGCAGCGGGAGCAGCTGCCCACGTTGTGGGTGTAGTCCTGCACCTTCACAAGCAGGCCCTGGGCTTCCAGCATCTCCAGCACCTTTTTGCGCGCGTCCTTGCCGGGCATCCCCGCAAAATCAGGGCCGGCGGCTTCGTTCATGCTGCCGTCGTCGTTCATAACGCGCAGAATCTCCAGGTTGTGGCGCTTGGCGACTTCAAAGTCGTTCGGGTCGTGCGCCGGGGTCATTTTCACAGCGCCCGTGCCAAAGGAAGCATCCACATAGTCGTCCGCCACCACATGAATCCTGCGGTTGACCAGCGGCAGCAGCAACTCTTTGCCAATCAAGTGGGTGTAGCGCTCATCCTGGGGGTTAACGGCCACGCCGGTGTCGCCCAGCATGGTCTCCGGCCGCGTGGTGGCCACCACAAGGCCCTCGCCGCCATCGTCCTCAGGGTAGCGGATGTGGTAGAGCTTGGATTGCTTTTCCTCGTAATCCACCTCGATGTCACTGAGCGCGGTCTTGCACACCGGGCACCAGTTGATGATGCGCTCGCCGCGGTAAATCAGGCCTTCCTCGTACATGCGCACGAAGACCTCGGTGACGGCCTTGGAGCAGCCCGCGTCCATGGTGAAGCGTTCCCGGCTCCAGTCACAGGATGCCCCCAGGCGGCGCAATTGCTGGGTGATGCGCCCGCCGTAGAGCTTTTTCCATTCCCAGGCGCGCTCCAGGAAGCCCTCCCGGCCCAGGTCTTCCTTGGTGATGCCTTCCTTGCGCATCTGCTCGACGATTTTGTTTTCCGTCGCGATGGAGGCATGGTCTGTGCCCGGCAGCCAGAGGGTGGGGTCGCCCAGCATGCGGTGGAAACGGATCAAAATGTCCTGCACCGTCACGTCCACCGCGTGGCCCATGTGCAACTGCCCCGTGATGTTGGGCGGGGGCATCACAATGGTGTAGGGCTTTTTGCCTACCTTGATGACGGGCTTGAAAGCGCCGGACTGCTCCCAGGCTTCATAAGTCGTCCCTTCCACCTGCTGGGGGGAAAAGGTTTTGTCCATCTCAAACTGCTGGCTCATGGGCTTCTCCTTCTTTGAATCTGATAAAACGCAAAGTCGCCCGTCCTGTGTGAAGGACGGGCGAGCCGTGGTACCACCTTGCTTTACAGCATTGCTGCTGCCTCTTTCCGCTGTATCGGGCGAACCCGGCGGCACTGCCGCAACCCTTGGAAACGACCTTCCGCGCATTTCTTCCGGCGCCTTTCAGCCATGGACGCCTCTCTATCAGGAAGAAACCCGCGCGTACTCCTTTTCCGCATCGGGCAAATGGGCATCAGCCCTTAGGCCTGCTTTTCGTCTTCCAGCGGCAGCACCTGCACGCCATTGTAAACGCCGCAGTTCTTGCAGACATGATGCGCCAACTTCATCTCCCTGCACTTGGGGCAGGCGACGATGGAAGGCAGGGTGAGCTTGTAGTGGGTCCTGCGCTTGCGGCCGCGTGCGCGGAATACTTTTGACTTAGGGACTGCCATGGTTACTCCTCCTGTAGCTTGGTGTACAACTGCCGAAGCGCGCCAAAGGGGTGCGAGTCATCGGACGTGTCTTCATTGGAATCGGGGTCTTCCCCCGTGGGGCCGGTCGTGATTCCCGCGCAGTCCTGCTTGCACAGGAAGCGGATGGGCAACTCCAGCACGGCCAGGGAATTTGCCAGGCCCGACAGATCCACACGGTGGCCGGAAAAGACCAGCTTCTCCTCCCAGGGATCGTCCTCCACCTCATCGCGCGGGTCAAGCCTGAGAAAACTCTCGTGGAACTTGACGGAAACCGGGTGGGTGACCGGGCTTAGGCAGCGGGCGCAGACTGCCTGCGCGGGAACGGTCAGTTTCCCTTTGATGTCCAGGGTGTCGTCCATCAGGCTGAATGTGCCTTTGATGACAGCGGACTCGGGGAAGGTGACCACTTCACCCAGGATGTCCGCATCGGGCAAACGCTCCATGTGGACAAAGGGAATGGCTTCTCCGGGGGACCGGAACGCGGCGGAGATGTCCAGCATCATGGCCTTGCCTCCCTCAATGGTGAACAGATGGTATTATATCCATCGCATGGGTGCTTGTCAAACAAAATTTCAGGCATTGTCCTCGGTCTTCACCGGCGTGATGACGATGTGGCGGTTGGGCTCCTCGCCTTCGGAATGGGTGGCGATGCCGGGGGCGGACTGCAAGGCGCTGTGGAAGATGCGGCGCTCGTAGGGGTTCATCGGCTCCATGCTGACACGGCGGCCGGTCTTGCGGGCGCGGTTGGCCATGCGGTTGGCCAGGCGGATGAGAGCGTCCTCGCGCTTTTGGCGGTAGCCTTCGGAATCGATGGTGACGCGGATGTAGTTCTCCTGGCCCTTGTTGACTTTCAGGCTGGTCAGGTACTGCAAGGCGTCCAGCGTCTCCCCGCGGCGGCCAATCAGGATGCCCTGGGGGTCGCCCTCCATGGTGGCAAAGACGTGCCCTTCCTCGTCCAGCGCCAGGGACACGGTGATGTCCAGGCCCATGAGGCGGGTCAGCTCCTTCAAGAACTGGCCTGCATTAAACGCGGGGCTGCCTTCCTCGGGGTTTTCAAGGGCGGTCAGGTTGCGCACCTGGCGCACGGCAATTTCCTGCTCGCGCACCTGCTCCACAGGCTGCGCCTGGGGCTTCTTCTCCTTGGGCTTGCGCTGGCGCGGAGCCCTGGCAGCGGGCTGCTTTTCCTCCTGGGGCTGGTCCTCGCGTGGCTTTTCAGCCTTTTTCTCATCCTGGCGCCTGGGCTGCTTCTCACGGCGTTCCTGCTGGGCCTGGCGGGCAGGCTTTTCAGTTTGGGGCAGGGGCTGGGAAGCGCGGGCAGCGGGCTTTGACAGGGAATCCTTGAACAGGTCAAAGGTGTTAGAGGCGGTGTCGTTCTCTTTCACGGTGAGCAGAACCTTGGCGTCCCGGCTGCCAAAGAGGCCAAACAGGCCCTTGGAGCCTTCTTCCAGAATTTCCACCGTGACGTCTGAGATGGACAGACCGTTTTCGGCCAGGCCGGCAGAGATCGCGTCCTCTACCGTGCGGCCGGTCGCTTGGAATGATTTCATTTGACAGTTCCTTCCTGGAGTTCGTGCCCGGCGGTCTGCTTGTCCTTCTGGTCAAAGTACAGGTTGATGAAGTAGGTCATGGCAGACGCGAGCAGGTTGCTGACCACCCAGTACAGGGCAAAGCCCGCGTTGGAGGTCAGGGTGATGTACACGGAAAACAGGGGGAAGAAGTACTTCATGAAGTTGCCCATGTTGGGCTGGCCCTGGGCCGCGGGCGCGGCACCCGCCGCCTGGGGGTTGAGCTTGGTCATCAGCAGCTGGCTGGCGCCGGCCAGCACCGGCAGGATGAGCAGGCCGTTGAAGTGCTGGTAGACTTTGATGGAAAACAGGATCAGGTTGATGTTTTCAAAGCCGGGCATGGCCGCGGTCTGCTGGATGTAGGCGGGCATCTGGGCCAGGGAGGCCTGGATGCTGGGCAGGACGGCCTTGAAGGTTTCGGCGGTGGCGAAGTCCAGGGAGCCGGAGAAGTCCTGGACATGCTGGGCCAGGCTTTGCAGGATCAGCTGCTGGTCAGGCGCGGACAGCTTGACCCACACATTGTGCCAGACATCGTTGCCAATGGTCTGCAGGACGTTGAGGTCGGGCGCGACCGAGGCAAAGAGGGAGTCCGCCATCCAGATGTTCTTGACCCACAGCCAGCCTTCATACACCGGGGTTTCTCCCCGCAGAAAGGTGAAGACCTGGTTGACGATGTTCTCATTGGCGATGGCGCGCATGGCACCGAACATCGCAAAGAGGATGGGCATCTGAATCAGCAGCGGCAGGCAGCCCGACAGCGGGTTGTAGCGTTCCTTGCGCATGAGCTCGGACTGCTTTTGCTGCAGCTTGGCCTTGTCATTGGCGTACTTCTTCTGAAGCGCGGTGAGCTGGGGCTGGATCTTGGACATCTTGCGCATGCCCTTGCGGCTGGAGATGTCCAGCGGCATCAACACGGTACGGATCAAGAGGGTGAAGATGACGATGGACCAGCCGTGGTTGTGTACCAGGCCGTAAATCCACTGGATGACGCCGGTTAAGGCGTTGGTGATGGCTGACACGGTGGGTTAGTTCCTCCTTATAACTGAGTCTGGCAGTTCGGGAACGGGGTCATAGCCGCCTTTTGAAAAGGGGTTGCACCGCAGGACACGCTTCAGGCCCATCCATCCGCCGCGCAGGGCGCCAAAGCGCTCAATGGCCGTGAAGGCATACTGGGAGCAGGTGGGTGTATAGCGGCAGGCAGCGGGCAGGTGCGGGCTTAAGGCCTTCTTATAGAAGGAAATCAGGAACAGCAGGACGCGCTTCATGGGTTTGGTTTCAAGGCGCCGGCCTTGCGCGCGCTGACAACCAGCTGGTCCATCAGGTCCTGAAAGCTGGCGTTTGCGGCTTCGGGGTTGGCCGTGATCACATAGCCGCCTGCTTGCAGCCGCGGGATCAAGGCCCTAAAGCATGCCCGCAGCCTGCGCTTGACCAGGTTGCGCGTCACGGCCTTGCCCACCTGGCGGCTGACGGAAAACCCCACCTGGACGCGCCTGGCCTTGACATAGTGCAGCCTGAAAAACTTCCCTGATACGTGCTTTCCCTTGCGGTAGACGAAACGGAAGTGCCCGTTTTTGCGGATTCTGTACTGTTGCTGCACTGCTTTAGTCCCTTCTGCAAGCAAAATCCGCCCATCGCTTTGTTCCCGTGCAATGGGCGGATGTTCAGCCTTGCAGTGCGGTCACGGTGCCGTTTTAGGCGGACAGGACCTTGCGGCCTCTGCGCCGGCGGGCCTGCAGCACGCGGCGGCCGTTCTTGGTGGCCATGCGCTGGCGGAAGCCATGCACCTTGTTGCGCTGGCGTTTTTTGGGCTGGAATGTACGCTTCATTGAATCAAACTCTCCTTCTTCTGACCGCGTCCGGTGCTTGCCCAGCATAGCAATGCCCGGACCTGTAACTGCTTTACTATAGTACGGGCCGTGCCCGGTGTCAAGCGCTCGCAAGTGCTCAGATGTTATCAGAGTGCGACGCAGGACTTGATGAAGTCGATTAAATGCCTTTCGGTTGAACGGGCTTGATTGGAATAAACCAATAATCCGAACCCATCTCCTGTTAGGAAGGATCGGTTCGGACTATCGTTGTCTGGCTAATCACTCAAGAAATGATAAAATGCACACCCCCCTCCCAATGTCAAACTATTAGAAAGGGGGGTGTGCAAAACGCTGGGATGCCTTGATAAATCAAGGAAAATCGAGAATTACGGGAGTAGGTCCTGTCAAGATGTCTGATGCTGTGTCCTAGAGAGTGGCATCATCAGTACCACCATGTGTTTGGAATGTCTTATACTTCCAGTCTAAACAGCGGAGATGTGACTAAACTACAGTCCTCCTGTTTGGGGATTGATGCCGGCGTTTTATCGTGTGGATCATTCAGGAGGAGGAATGGATTTTATTGCGTGGCTGTATTATGCCTCAATCTGTGCCCGTTCAAGGCGCTTGAGCGCTTCGGGCTGAGCTGCCAAGGGTGCAATCGCAAAAGAGTTGTCCTCAGCCTGCGGCGCGCCTCTTGTGAGCACGAAACTCCCCAGTGCCTTTCCCTGCATGCGCCAGCAATGCCCTTTGGCGAAGTGGGCGCGGTAACTGCATAGCACCTGCTTGATTTCTTCCCAGGGCAGGATGCCTGTCCGGTATTCCTCCGCCATGCGCTTCAGCTTTTTCTTGAAGCGCATTTTAGTCCCCGTCTTCAGCTTGCGGATCACTTTGCCGGTCTTGGTGAGCGAAAAGCGGAAGCCCAGGTATTCAACGCCCGAGCAGAGGGGGAATATCTGGGTTTTCTCGTTTAACTCCAGCCGCAGCCCCTCCTGCAGCAGCTTCCTCATCGCTTCCAGACATTCTCGCAGAACCGCCTTTTCAGGATGCAGCAGCACCAGGTCGTCCATGTAGCGGGTGTAGTGCCGGATGCGAAGCCGCTCCTTTGCCAGCCGGTCCAGGGGATTCAGGTAAAGAAGAGCGAACCACTGGCTGGTCTGGTTGCCCAGCGGGATGCCTTTGCCTTCCGCAGCATGATAACTGTCGATGACGTGGTGCAGCAGGGCGAGGGTGTCCGGGTCCAGGGGCAGTTTCCCCAGCATCCCCTTGAGCACGTCATGGTCGATGTGGTCGAAGAACTTGCGCACATCACACTTGAGGCAGTATCCATCCATGCCGTGCCGCCTGAACTGCTCGCGCAGGAAGCCGGACAGCCGAGACCGGGCGAAATCGGTGCCCTTGCCCTTCCTGCAGGCCGCGTTGTCATATACGAGCCGTTTATCCAGAATCGGCTCCAGTACCTGGTCGCACAGGCAGTGCTGCACCACGCGGTCGCGGTAGTGCAGGGCGTGGATGGTGCGCCGCTTGGGGTCGAA
>LSQX01375623.1_pt1 | contig 14097 bp, 16 predicted proteins | sample 654561 | NCBI WGS metagenome assembly LSQX01 (sample SAMN04489861, study PRJNA283612) | anaerobic digester metagenome | isolation source: 4 biogas reactors fed with cattle manure at either 37C or 55C with and... | place: Denmark: Kongens Lyngby | collected 2014
CGGTCTGCTTGATCTTGTCGATCACTTCTTCGGGGCGCATCTCTGTATCCACGACGGCTAGTACATTTCGAAAAAGATAAGAATATTTCTCTTCTTCAGGCTCCGTTAGAATGGGCTCACTGAATATAATATCTGGAAAGAGAAATGTAAGCATTCGCTTCGCTTTATCGATATTTGTTTTAGCGAATGTATTGGACCCTATGGTAAGTAAAATGGTGCTCATACTGATAAATTGAATTACAAATATACACATTTTTAATGAAAACGCACGAGTAAATTCAAAATCTATTACCTTTGCTCTATTAATCGTGTTAAAAATGAAAAATTTATACATTGTCCCTTTCCTTTTGTTCCTGCTTGTCGCCCCAAACATGCATGGTGAAGAGATCCGGCCGCTCGTTTACCAAATTAATATCAAGGAGAACATCGGTAGTAATACGTGGGTCTTTTTGCAAAATGGCTTGCACGAGGCTTCGGTCAACGAGGCAGACGCGGTTCTATTGCATATGAACACGTACGGGGGAGGTGTGCTTGAAGCCGACTCGATGCGGACGGCCATCTTAAATTATCATCTTCCGGTCTACGTGTTTATTGATAACAACGCGGCATCGGCAGGAGCTCTCGTGTCGATCGCATGCGACAGCATCTTCATGAGGGGGAGTGCCTCCATCGGTGCTGCAACGGTAGTGGAAGGAGGTACGGGTGAGATGGCACCGGATAAATACCAATCCTACATGCGGGCTACCATGCGTGCTACAGCTGAAAGTCACGGCAAGGAGATTGTGGTGGTAGATGGTGATACCATTGAGCGGTGGCGACGTGATCCGGCGGTAGCAGAAGCAATGGTGGACGAGCGAGTCGTGATACCGGGGTATGCCGATTCCACGCAAATTCTCACTTTGACGGCCAGCGAGGCCATGGAGTTGAGGTACTGTGATGGTATCGCCGAGAGCGTACACGAGGTAATCGTGACCCACTTAGGTTACAATGATTACCTCTTGGAAGCTTACAATCCCTCTTTTTATGATAAGATAAAAGGTTTCCTGACCAGTGGAATTGTACAGGCGTTTCTGATCATGTTTATTATTGGTGGCATTTATTTTGAATTGCAATCGCCTGGGGTGGGTTTCCCTACCGCCGTCGCTATAACGGCAGCGCTGCTTTATTTTACTCCGCTTTATCTGACCGGGTATGCCCAGAACTGGGAGGTGTTGCTCTTCGTGTTAGGACTCATCTTTATTGTTTTCGAGATCTTTGTTGTCCCCGGATTTGGGATTCCCGGTATTTTGGGAATCATATGTGTGTTAGCCGCTTTGGTGCTCGCGATGATTGGCAACGTGCGGTTTAATTTCGAAGGAGTTCCCATGAGAGAGGCTTTTAAGGCTGTGATGACCGTGCTGGGTGGCATGGGCATGGGATTGGTACTTATTATTTACCTTTCGAGTAGAATCGGGAAAAGAGGCTTTTTGCGACACGTGGCACTGAATACCGATCAAGAGGGCTTTGTGTCGGTATCGATGGAACCGTTGACGCTGGTGGGAATGACGGGCGTAGCGTCTACTGACCTTAGGCCTTCCGGAAAAGTTTACATGGAGGGAGAGTTTTACGATGCAAATTCGCTTAAAGGATTTGTTGATAAAGGCGACGAGGTGGTGGTGATTCGGTACGAGAACTTCCAGCTATACGTGAGAAAGAAAGAATAGGGAGGGATGGATGGGCCAAGTGTGCCCGAGTGTGATTGTAGTTCTTGAAGCAAAAATAATAACCCCGGGCACGAAGTTGCCCGGGGTTATTATTCACGTGATAATATACAACGCTTGTTTGGGTTGTGCCTTTTCAATTGTACGCCGCGAACTCTGCTTCAGTGTAGGCCGCTTTTTTGGCAAAGAAGAAAATGGCAAAAGGAACAATCAACAATACGATAGCCCACAAGATATTGGTGATGAGACTGCCTTTTTTCATGTTGTTCACGTAAATGTGCCCTAGCAAGCCCTCTATAACCAGAACCAATCCAATGATTAAATTGGTGTTGTTGGTCGTACCCAGCAAAAAAGGAACCACTAGGATGGCTACGCCCACGAGCATCACTACTACGCCAATGTATTTTGCAAAATCTTTCATGTGTGTGTAATAATATTATATGTTTTTGATTTCGTATCGCAAATAAACACAAAATTCAACAAACAAGGAAATTATTCGCGATAAAATTCCATATAATGCCGAAAAAAGAACGCTTAAAGAGAAAAAGAACGCGATTTACGAGGAGACCACATAAAAAATATTTATTTTTGTAAAATCGTTCTTTACAGTGTACAATTGCTTTTAGAACGAAAAATACTCTTTCCTAAGCATAATCGTGTTGTGAATAAAACGCTCTCTTTTCTATACCAATGGATTGTTTTCGTGCCGTTGTTCTTGGTGCTAACCCTGATCACGGCATTTGTGGTTATGTTAATGGCTCCTATTTTCGGGAGTAAATTCTGGGGGTACCATCCGCCCAAATGGTGGTCGCGGTTGACCTGCTGGTTAGCACTCTGTCGAATAAAAACAAGGGGCCACGAACACCTCGATCCGAAACAATCTTACGTTTTCGTGGCCAACCATCAGGGGGCCTTTGATATATTCTTGGTGTATGGCTTTTTAAAACAAACAGTCGTGTGGATGCAGAAACAGAGCCTCCGTAAGATACCGTTCGTGGGGTACGCGTCTGAAAAGGCGGGACATGTATTCGTGGACAATTCGAGCGTTACATCGCGAGCAACCACCATCGAAAATGCCAAAAAGAAAATTTCTAAAGGGGTATCGATGGTGATTTTTCCCGAGGGGGCACGCACGAGAACCGGCAAAATGGGACGTTTTAAACGCGGAGCCTTTTACCTCGCGAAAGATATGGAGCTGCCCATCGTGCCATTAACGATAAACGGCCCGTTCGACGTGTTGAAAAGAAATACACTCAAACTTAAACCCGGCCAAAAAATGGAACTGGTGATCCATCCGCCAATAGCGACCAAGAATCTCACGCAAACAGAGATGGAAAAGTTAATGGATCACGCACGCGATATTATTCATTCGGAATTGTGGGAAAAATATAAATAGGAAACAAAACAGGGGTGCTTTGAAATAGAGGGATGCTTCGAAATAGAGGGGGTGCTTCGAAATGGGATGTCTACGTCTCTAGAGAATACCTTAGGGGTATAAAAAAGGAAAGGTTGTCTCACGACAACCAATCTTCATTGTTAACCTTAAATCTAATACCATGAAAAACACGATACAAAGATAAGGTGTACTTCTCATTTCTCCAAATAATTTCGAGTCGAAATCATTACTTTTAAAATTATTTAGTGATTTTCCCGCTTCTGATCGAGTCCATGGGGTAAGCATTTATATTTATTTGCATATTTTGCTGTTTAAAGCTGCCGTTACCTTGCATCATCAATTGTATATTTTATCAATCGTATATTTTGTTCGCGAAAAAATTAAGTACACTCCAGTTGTAACGATACCAGCGCCTCGTTGCACGTTGTTTGCCTCCAAACTGGAGTAGGAAGCGCGACCGCCCCGTATTTTGGTTCAGGAAGCCCACGTCCATGAAATCAAAATAGAGAAACTTTTCATCTTCTGCCATCTGCATGGCCGAGTACAGGGTGAAAATCGTGGGGTATACTGTTTTGTATCGTTTCGATTTACCCCAGTAGTAAAGGCAATACACCGTGTGCTGCTTCTCGAAGCCGAGGATGGCTCCACCAATTATTTTTCCTTGAAAACGAGTGAGCACTATTTTTCCTTTTCCCTTGAGGATGTAGTGTCGGTAAAAGTTTTCGAAATAGGCATACGGTGGGAATCGACGTGATATTTTTTTATTATTTGTTGCCTCTATCAACGCGTATATTTCCGGTAGGCGTTCCTCCGATCGGAATTCTTCTAAAATAGCCCCTTTTCGAAGTGCCTTGTTTACTTGATTTTTTCGGCTGGCTGATAACTGATCCCAGATCTTTCTTTTTCGTTGTAACGAATTTCGTATGTTAATCCACTTGATGGAGTAAAATTTATTTTCCCTGAACCCTTTATAGCCGAAAATGGCATCTCCCAAATTCTCATAACGGATAAAAAACACCTTACCGCGCACCTCTTTTACCAATTCGGTAATCAGTGCATTGAAAACATCAATCTGTGAGAGAGAGTCGTCAAAAAAAGCGGGCTTCTGAGTAATCAAGCAACGTTTGAACAGTTTACCGCTGAAAAAGCGATTAATTCGGACGATATTGGCGAAAAGTGCAGCTATCGGCTTCTCCCCTTCGAATGCAACCAACATTAAGGGTGTGTAAGTGGAGGAGTGACTGTACCAGTCGAACGACGAGGCGTAATGAAAAAAGGAAACTTCATCTAAAGAAGGAAGGTCTTCCTTGCGATAATATGTTTTGACCTTATATTTCATTCCATTTTAAATAATCGAATCAATTAATACTGAAAAGTTGCCATTGTAACAAAAATAATAAAAAAAACTAATCTTACCTCTAATTCTTTCACAAAAAGGGAATAACACGGGGACGGTTCTTTTGTTCTGATTTTTTTGTGTAATTTTGTGTAATTAAAAATATAGTTATGGGAAAGAAGATTCTTGTTACTGGAGGAACCGGCTACATCGGTTCGCATACCGTGGTTGAGCTGCAACAAGCCGGTTACGACGTGGTAATTGTTGATAACCTTTCGAATTCGAGTGCCGATGTTTTGGAAGGTATTACCCGTATTACCGGGAAGCGACCGATTTTCGATAAACTTGATTGTGCCGACGCCGAAGCGATGAACGCGTTGTTTAAAAAACACAATTTCGATGGAATTATCCATTTTGCCGCGAGTAAAGCAGTGGGAGAATCGGTGCAAAAGCCGTTAATGTATTACCGGAACAATCTGGTATCGCTGATTAACCTTCTCGAGTTGATGCCTAAATACAACGTGAAGGGGATCGTGTTTTCTTCCTCTTGTACTGTTTACGGGGAACCCGACGCGAACCCTATCGACGAAAATGCACTCATCAAACCGGCAGAATCTCCCTATGGCAATACCAAACAAATCAATGAAGAGATTATTCAGGACTTCGTCCATTCGGGAGCTCCCATCAAAAGTATTATCCTTCGTTATTTCAACCCGATTGGGGCACACCCTTCGGCAGAGATCGGCGAGCTGCCCATCGGTGTTCCGCAAAATCTGGTTCCTTACATCACGCAGACCGGGATTGGAATTCGAAAGCAATTGAGCGTGTTTGGCGATGATTATAACACCCCCGATGGCTCGTGTATCCGAGATTTTATTAACGTGGTAGATTTGGCAAAGGCACATGTTATATCAATCGATCGCATGTTGGGAGGCAAATCGGAACAGCCGGTAGAGATATTTAACCTGGGCACGGGTACCGGATTATCGGTGCTGGAGTTGATAAAAGTGTTTGAGGAAGTTTCAGGAAAACCGCTTAACTACAAAATCGTAAGTCGGCGAGAAGGCGATATTGAGCAAATATGGGCGCAACCCGACAGGGCAAACAACGTACTGGGATGGAAGGCGAAAGAGACCATAGAGGATACCATGGCATCCGCTTGGAAATGGCAACAGCGCCTGAAAGAGAAAGGAGTGATGTAGACGCTGTGCCACGTGGGGAGCGATAATCATTAGCCAGAGATGGGATAGGGGCTAGAAATAATATTCTATGACCAGGTAAAAATCTTCCTTTCCTTTAACAGTGTTATCTATCTCGATCTTGTTTTCTCTCGCTAACCAACCGATTGCCGTGTATATCTCTTTTTCCGATAAACCCGAAGCATCTTGTAGCTGATCGATATTCCATTTCTGGTTATTGTTCAAGAGATTCCAGATCATGCCCGCGTTCGTTCCAATTGATTTCTTATTCATTGTGTACAGTTTTTTTAATGTAGTAGACCTATGTATTCGGCATAGTTAAAACGCCTTACGAGGCTATTTTGTTCTAACGAATGGGAATAATGCCGAGGGAAAAACAGGACGCGAGTTACCAATTTTAACGGCACGATAATAGTACAAGAGGTGCATCCCCGTGTACTCCTTAAAGCGAAAGGAAGATAATAAAATAGAGATAAACGGCAGGCACGGCTACCAGCAGGCTGTCGATTCGATCCAGAATGCCCCCATGGCCGGGGATAAGGTTGCCCGAATCTTTCACGTTGCAGGTGCGCTTTATGAGTGATTCGAAAAGATCACCCACGGTGCCAAACAGCGACACGAGAATCGCGAAGCCTACCCAGAAAAATGTGGGATAAGCGGGATAAATGTGGGCGAACAGGAGGGAAGCAATCGCCGTGAAGAAGATACCGCCCAAAAACCCTTCAACCGATTTTTTGGGCGACACGTGCTCCATAAGCTTCCGTTTTCCTATTAATGAGCCGAAAAAATAGGCTGCCGTATCATTTACCCATAGGAAAACGAACAGGGCCAAAAGAGATATCCAGTCATATCCTCCGTTTGTTAAGTTGCTTTTGTAAGGGTACGAGAGGAGCATTAGGAGGCTCAACGGCATGGTGACATATATTTGGCCAAATCCCGAATAGATAATACCATGAAGGATATCGTCACGCTTTATAAAAAGCGCGGAAGCAATAAGGATTAACATGTAAAGAAGAATGAGGGTTGGCAGTGCAAAGGCTGAAATTCCTTCAATGTAGAGGAACACGGAGTAAAAGATGAGAATGCCTGATACAATATTGAATATCTTGCTAATGGCATGCGAAGTGTCCTTTTCTACCATGCGGTAAAATTCGAACAACCCAATTCCAAGAATCGCACCAAAGACGACGAGGAATGAAAATCGCCCCCCTAGCACACCAAACAGGATGACAAGAATATAGATAATGCCTGCCCCCGCGCGTGTCAAGATATCATTTATTTTCAAGCTCCTTCTTCCTTCCCTTTGTCCGTTCCGGTTTCTTGATTGGAAATCTCTTCGATGGCTGTTATTTCGTTATCCGAGGCTGTTGTTCCTTCTTCTTCGAGATTTGTTCCTTCTTCTTCCGAGGTTGTTCCTTCTTCTTCGAGATTTGCCCCTTCTTCATCCGAAAGCTCCTCTTCGATATCAATTTGATGTTCGGTGAGGAGGTTGTACCAAGCAACCATTTTTTTTACATCGCTCGCGTACACGCTCTCTCTGTTATAATCCGGTAATACCTCGGAAAGATACGCGAATAATTGTTCTCCCGATGGCTTTGAGCCGAGTGATACCTGATTGCCCCCCTCCTTTTCTTTGATCGCTTTAAACACTTCGCGCAACGGGGTATCACCGCTTTCGGTGTAGATGGAGATATCGCTTAACGCGATCACCTTTTCGTGTACGTACACCGGAATACGTTTTCCATCGGATAGAGATTCTACAATATTCATGTTTTTATTGGTAGAAACAAGTTTGTAAAGACCGGGACGCCCCGTGACAGATAGAATTTTCGAAAGCATAATCAATATTATTTAACCGCCAGTTTTGTTTTAGCACTGCAAAAATACGCAGACCGCTTCATATTCGCAACTTTTCGTGAAAAAAGGAGATCGTTTACAGAAAAAAGACTACATTCGTGAAAAGAGAAGAAATAGAAGAACGATATGAACTGAATGATATTGTTCTTAAAAATGACAACGATGATACAAAAGATGGCAATGACAGTAGTGATCGCTTCAACCGTGCTTTGTTCGTGTGTGGGAAATCAATCAGAACGGAGTGGTGCCCGCGATACCTCCGAAATTGCTCTCACTGACATGGACGTCGAGGGAGGGGAGATGTTTTTATTAATTGGCACCTACACGTCGAAAGGTGGAAGTGAAGGCGTTTATCTCTATCGTTTTAGCACCGATTCAGGCCTCGGCGATTCGGTAAGTATGGTGGAAGTGGATAACCCCTCGTACCTTACCCTGAGCAGGGACGAGCGATTTGTTTACGCGGTAAGCGAGGAAAACAGGAAGAACAGCGCGGTACACGCCTTCGCGTTGGATAAACGAAATGGAAGATTAAATCCACTGAATACACGTCCCGTGAATAGCGTGGGTCCTTGTTATATTACCATCGACCGCAAAGGACGGAACGTGCACACCGCGAATTACGGGGGTGGAAGCATCTCTTCCATGCAAGTGAATGAAGATGGTGGGTTGGCACCGGGGACATCCGTAATGGTTTTTAGTGGGGCAGGTCCCGATTCGTCTCGCCAGGAAAGCCCCCATTTACATTCGGTGAAGTACGCGCCGGATGGGCAGTTTTTATTTGCTGCTGATCTTGGCACTGATAAGCTGTACAGGTTCACGGTAAACGATTCTCCCTTCGAGGGGCAGCCCCCTATTCATGAAAGTAGCCTCGAAGAATGGCTGACGCCGCCGGGGACAGGACCTCGTCATTTTGCTTTTCACCCGGATGGAGGCAGGTTTCTTTACGTTTTGGGTGAGCTATCGGGCCAGGTGATCGTGTATGATTACCACTTTGGCGATTTAGAGCAAAAACAGGTAATTGCCGCAGATACCGTGGGTGCCCGGGGCAGTGCCGATATCCATGTGTCACCCGATGGGCGTTTCCTTTATGCTTCCAATAGGCTTGAGAACGATGGGATCGCGATTTTCTCTGTTGATCCCGATGAGGGGACTCTTTCCCGGGTGGGGTACCAGCCCACGGCACGGCATCCACGAAATTTCGTGATCACGCCGAATGGTAAGTTTTTACTGGTCGCGAGCAGGGATGATAACAAAATTCAGGTCTTCCGGAGAGATATTGAAACCGGCTCGTTAGCCGATACCCACCAAGATATCTTGATCAGTCAGCCGGTCTGCTTGAAGTTTGCCAGTGCGGTAGAATTACAATAAACCCGATTGTTCTTACAGATCCCGCAGCTTCTCTATCTCTTCTATTTTGTAAGGAGTGGCTTGGTATACGAAGTAGTTTAACCAGTTTATATAGAGTAGGTTCGCGTGCGATCGCCACTGGACGAGGGGCGGTTGTCCCGGATCGTTGTTCCGGTAGTAGTTAAGGGGGGGCTCCACGGATTCCATCCCTTTTTCCATATCTCGAGTATATTCGTTGTGAAGCGTGAGAGGGGCGTACTCTGAATGGCCGGTCACGTAAAATTCACGCCCACCTCGGGAAGCGACGATATAAACCCCTGCCTCATCCGACTCGGAGAGAATGGCTAACTCCGGGCATTTCGAGATCTCTTCGGCTAGTATGGTCGTGTGACGGCTGTGAGGGGCATAGAACGCTTCATCGAATCCCCTGAAAAGTGGAAATGCAGGATCGTTCAGGGTATGGCGGAATACGCCGAATAGCTTTTTGTCTAGCGGGTACTTGTTGATACCGTAAAAATGGTGCAGGGCAGCTTGAGCACCCCAGCAGATGTAAAAGGTAGATGTGACGTGCGTACGTGCCCAGTCGAATATTTCCGTGAGTTCATCCCAATACGTAACATCCCGGAAAGGGAGCATCTCCACGGGTGCCCCTGTAATAATCATGCCGTCGTAAAATGTATCTTTCACGCGTGAGAAATTGGTGTAAAACATCATCAGATGTTCTACCGGTGTGTTCTTGGGCGTATGACTGGAGAGTCCTAGAAACTCAATCTCGATTTGCAAGGGCGAGTTGGAAAGTAACCGGATTAAATCGGTTTCGGTGGTTATTTTAAGCGGCATCAGGTTGAGAATAAGTATCTTCAAGGGACGAATATCTTGCGTGGATGCGCGCAGGTCGTCCATCACGAAAATCTGTTCCTTTTTTAATAACTCTACTGCCGGTAAATTATCTGGTAAATTCAGGGGCATAATTCACTTCTCCTTAATTACGTATATAGTACTAAAACAATCTCTTTTTAAACGCTCTCTCTTATTTAAGCTCTACCTCTTCTTTTTTTATTTTCAGTTCGCAATAGTGACACTGTAACTCCACCTTCTCTTTATCAATCACGTGAAACCGAGTCTTCATCGGCTCGTTATTGGTAACGCACTTGGGATTATTGCACTTCATGATCTCCACGATTTCGTCGGGTAGAACCACTTTCTTCTTCTCTGCTACCTCAAAATCCCGGATTATGTTGAGGTTCACGTTGGGAGCTACCAATGCAATCCGGTTGAGTTCATCTTCCCGGAAAAACTTGTCCGACACCTTGATGATTCCTTTACTGCCCATTTTTTTGCTTTTCAGGTTGTTCCCGATCGTGATCCGGTTGTCCAACTTCTGAAGCTTCAACAGCGATACCACTTTAAAGACAGCGGCGGTAGGTATATGATCAATGGCGGTTCCATTTTCGAGGGCAGCCACTTGCAATTCTTTTCCCATACAGCATCAACTATTATTGTTACATTAAGACTCAACTCCCATCAGGTCGCAAATGATAGCTTGCCGGGTATACATGCCATTTTTAGCCTGCTCGAAATAGTAAGCTTTAGGATTCGCGTCCACATCTTGATTCACTTCATTCACCCGGGGAAGCGGGTGGAGTACTTTCAGGTTCTCCTTAGAGTTGGCCAGCATTCGGTCGCGTAAGATATACACGTTCTTTACTTTCTCATACTCCATCAAATCGGTAAACCGTTCTTTTTGCACCCTCGTCATGTAAAGGATATCGGCACTATTAATCGCCTCCGGTGCAAAGTCGGTGAACTCCCGGTAGGGTATGTTTCGTTTATCGCAGAAAAGCTTGTATTTATCGGGAATGTGCAACTCTTCCGGGGCCACGAAATTAAACGTGGGATTGAAATATGACATTCCTTGGATAAGCGAGTGTACCGTTCGTCCATACTTCAGGTCACCCACGACAGTAATGGTGAGATTTTCCAAACTACCTTGGGTTTCATATATCGTGAAAAGGTCCAGCATCGTTTGGGTGGGATGTTGATTGGAACCGTCCCCCGCGTTGATCACCGGTACGGTAGAAATCTCCGAGGCGTAGCGTGCCGACCCTTCGAGGTGATGTCGCATGACGATCAGGTCGGCGTAATTGCTTACCATCACGATGGTGTCTTTGAGTGACTCGCCCTTGGCCGCGCTACTGGTCGCGGAATCCGAGAATCCGATGATACGCCCGCTCAATCGGCTCACTGCCGTTTCGAAGCTGAGGCGAGTACGGGTTGATGGCTCGAAAAAGAGCGTGGCACATACCTTTCCTCGTAAGAGATCGCGATCCGATTCTTGCTTGAACCGTGCCGCGCTCTCCAGGATACGAAAAATATCGTCGCGGCCATAATCGCCAATGTTGACTAAACTTTTTGGTTTCATCCGCGTGAAAATTTTGATTGCATAGGCGACCGGATTAAAACTCCAAGTCTATATCGAACAGTTCATGCCAAGGGAGTCCCTGCCTGTTCAACTGCTCCATAAATGGGTCGGGATCGAACTCCTCGACATTGAATACGCCCGGCTTCTTCCAGATACCCTGTAAAAACATCATCGCTCCAATGGTAGCCGGTACGCCGGTGGTGTAACTCACGCCCTGTGCCCCGGTCTCCTTGAAAGCTGCCTCGTGGCTACAGTTATTATAAATATAATACGTCCGTTCTTTTCCATCCTTGATACCCCGAATGCGGCATCCGATCGAGGTCTCACCGGTGTAATTTTCTCCCAAGTCGCCCGGATCGGGTAGCACTGCTTTCAGGAATTGTATGGGTACGATCTTTTGGCCATTATACTCCACTTCGTCGATCCGTGCCATGCCGATGTTCTGGATTACCCGTAAATGCGTGAGATACTCTTCCCCAAAAGTCATCCAAAAACGAGCACGTTTAAGGGTAGGGAAGTTTTTCACGAGCGATTCCAGTTCTTCGTGATAGATCAAATAAGACTCTTTGGGGCCGATCCCGGGATAAGTCAGCGGCTTATGAATCTCGTGCGGTTCAGTCTCTACCCATTCCCCGTTTTCCCAATACTTTCCTTTCTGGGTCACTTCCCGGATATTTATCTCCGGATTGAAGTTGGTCGCGAACGCTTTGCCGTGATCACCCGCGTTACAATCCACGATGTCGAGGTAGTGAATTTCGTCGAAATGATGTTTGGCCGCGTACGCGGTGAAAATACTGGTTACCCCCGGGTCAAAACCGCAACCGAGGATAGCCGTCAATCCCGCTTCTTTGAAGCGGTCGTGATAAGCCCACTGCCATTTGTATTCGAACTTGGCCTCGTCCTTCGGCTCGTAATTGGCCGTGTCTAAGTAGTGTACCCCGCGTTCCAAGCAGGCATCCATGATGGTCAGGTCCTGGTAAGGCAGCGCAACGTTGATCACGATCTCCGGATTAAACTCGTTCATAAGAGCCACGAGTTCGGGCACGTTATCCGCGTCTACTTTTGCTGTTTTGATGGCTACGCCTGTACGTTTTTTTACATCTTCAGCAATCGCGTCACACTTGCTCTTCGTGCGGCTCGCGAGCATGATATCCGTAAAAACGTCGTTGTTTTGCGCCACTTTATTGGCTACCACCGTTCCCACGCCACCGGCACCAATGATCAGTACTTTTCCCATATTTACAATCTTTCTTATCGTTAGAAGTTCCTTTGTTGCACCTACGGAGTATCCCGGGGTGCAAGACAGGACAAATATACAATGAATCCGTGAAACGTGAGGTGTTTGAATCGAAAAAATGCGGTTTGGCATGATTCGTTAAAAATTATATCTTTGTATTCTTGTTTGCAAATTAACATTTGAAGAAGAATATAACCGTATGAATGAAGAGAATATTCAACAGATTTCGAGATCAACCAGTGCCATCAGCGAATGGTCGTTCCGATTATTAAGCGGTTTCGGTATCCCTGAAAACTGGGTCAATTTCCTAAACCTTATCCTTCTCACCGTGGTGCTGGTGTTACTGGTATTCATCGTGCAGTACCTCACGCGAAATATCCTGCAAACGGTGCTGAACCGAACCTCCCGATTTTCGGGAACTACCTTCCTGAAGCATCTATCGGAAAGAAGATTCGCGCATTTCCTGGCCATGATTATCCCGTTTAGCCTGGTCAAGGGATCCATCCCCATCATCTATGTTAACCATCCCAAGTTGATGGTGTTCCTGGATAAGCTGGCAGATATCTTCCTGATATTTTACGTGATCTGGTTGGTGATGGCCATTATTAACGCGTTTACCGATACCCTGCGACAAAAACCGAGCCTGAAGGACAAGCCGCTGGATAGCTACTCGCAAGTGGTGAAAATCGTTCTTTACTTTATCGGGTTTATCGTGCTGTTTTCTATCTTGACCGGACAAAACCCCGGGGCTATTATTGCCGGCCTGGGAGCAGCTTCGGCTATTTTGATGCTGATTTTTAAAGATTCTATCTTGGGGTTCGTGGCGAGCCTTCAGGTATCCGCGAATGATATGGTGCGGATAGGCGACTGGATTACGATGCCCAAGTACGGGGCGGATGGGGACGTGGTGCAGATTACACTTACGACGGTGAAGGTGAAGAACTTCGATAAAACCATCACCACTATCCCTCCTTACTCACTGGTGTCGGACTCCTTCCAAAACTGGAGAGGCATGCAAGATACGGGGGGGAGGAGACTGAAGCGGTCGGTATTCGTGAAGCAATCAACCATCCGTTTCCTGCGGGATGAAGAATTAGAAAGGCTTTCGAAAATAAGCTTGATTTCAGATTACATACGTGAGCGGAGTGAAGATATTAACACGTATAACCTAGAAACAAAGGCTGATAAATCGCTATCAATTAACGGGCGAAACCTTACCAATATGGGGTTATACAGGCGTTACATCAAAAACTACTTGAGCAGCCGTCCCGATATTCATAAAGAACTTTTACTGATCGTGCGCCAATTACAACCCACGTCGAAGGGTCTTCCTTTAGAACTTTACTTCTTCACGGCGACCACGGTATGGGTTCAATACGAGGAGATTGTTTCGGACGTGTTCGACCACGTGACGGCCGCGGCTCATTATTTCGATTTGGAACTTTACGAGGATATCTCCAACCCGTTAACAGCTTCTGTTACGGGAGAGATTAACGGGGTATCCGATGCCAAATAGTGAACGTTGAGGCGTTAATTCCATCCTTCGTTATGGTTTTGAAACGGAATAACTTGTATCTTTGCAGCGAATTAGGAAAATCATAAT
>LSQX01296278.1_pt1 | contig 14096 bp, 14 predicted proteins | sample 654561 | NCBI WGS metagenome assembly LSQX01 (sample SAMN04489861, study PRJNA283612) | anaerobic digester metagenome | isolation source: 4 biogas reactors fed with cattle manure at either 37C or 55C with and... | place: Denmark: Kongens Lyngby | collected 2014
GACAGCTTTGTTAGTTTATCATAACTAAGAATTAAAGTCAATAATTTTTTGCTTATTTTTTAAGCTGCCGGCACATGTTTTTTTAACAAGCGCCTAACAAGCGCCATTATATTTTAACTTACTTATTTATCCTTGTCAATCCCATTTTTCCGTCTTTCCTGTAATGATTATCCCCATTTCTTCATTAATAATAAGTGTCTTGAATAATCTTTATTCTTATCGTTATTAATATACAAACACTGCCGAAATAATCCCTATAAAACAACTCTTGTTATTTATTTTTAACAGTAAAAAAACAGATTTTCATATTTCGCTTTTTTAACGAAACAGAAAATCTATATGCTTTACCGGTTAGGGTTACTCCCCTATGCTGTAAACTATGAGTCAGTAAACTTATACTATCAGGAATATAATGCTTCCCTGACCGTCGTTTACTATTTTCTCAATAGTCTTCTTAAGCTTCTTTCGTGCATTTTCCGGCATAGTCGTCAGCTTGGAATCCAACTGCTCCTCTACAAGGCTTGACAGTGGTTTTCCAAACATTTCAGCCTGCCATATGCTTTGAGGATTTTCTTTCATTTGGTCAGCTAAGCAATTCAATAAGTCCTCGCTCTGGGCTTTACTTCCTATGACAGGTGATACCTCCGTATTGATGTCTGCAGTGAATATATGCAAAGATGGTGCTTGTGCCCTGATTCTTATTCCGTATCTTCCGCCTTCCTTGAAAACCTCCGGGTCTTCAATTATCATATCGTCAACGGTTGGTGTCACATATCCGTATCCTTTGGTTTTGGCATCCTTTATGGCAGCTTCAACCCGGCTGTAATTCTTTCTTGTTCTTGATAAGTCTCCTATAAGCTTAAGAATTTGATGCTCACCTGTAATTTCCTCTCCGGAAAGCTCGCTGATTATTTTATAATAATAAGAATTATCCAAATCGATTGCTAAATTGATTTTTCCTGTTCCCAGCTCAATATCCTTAACATAATAATCTTCGACATAATCATTTTCCTCGGAGAATATATTTTCGGCATTAAAATCGCTTAATTTGTAATAGTCTTTGAAGTCATCCCTCAATATGTTGATTAAATCCCTCTTCAATGAATAATCATAAGACAATCCGTCAAACCATTTGGGAAGGTTCACGTTAATTTCCTTAATCGGAAATTCATATAGAACATTTTCCAATACTTCCTCGATATCTTCGGTTTTTAAATTCATGCAATCAACAACAAGAACGGGCGCATCATATTTTTCCTTTAGCTGTACGGATAATGCCACAGTATTTTCATTATTTGGATGAGTGGTATTTAGTATGATAACAAAAGGCTTATTGATTTCCTTCAGTTCTCTTACCACTCTTTCTTCAGCCATAATGTAATTATCCCTGTTTATGTCTGTGATGGACCCGTCGGTTGTCACCAATACTCCGATTGTAGAATGGTCATTGATTACCTTTCTTGTTCCTATTTCTGCCGCTTCAGCAAAGGGTATAGGCTCATCGTTCCAGGGAGTGCTTACAAGCCTTGGTATTTCACCTTCCATGTTTCCGATGGCACCGGGAATCATATACCCTACGCAGTCTATGAGTCTTAATTTTGCTTTTATGTTATTATTGAAGGTAACTTCAACTGCTTCGCCCGGAACAAATTTCGGCTCCGTAGTCATAACCGTCTTGCCTGTACCGCTTTGAGGCATTTCATCCTTGGCCCTTTCCTTGGTATATTCATCCGCTATATTAGGAAGCATCACATTTTCCGAAAACTTTCTTATAAATGTTGATTTTCCCGTTCTCACAGGTCCCACAACCCCCAGGTATATTTCACCCCTGGTTCTTTTGGCTATATCTTCGTAAATATCTATATTAGTGATAATAATCCCTCCCCCTGCAAATATGCACTATCATATACAATTAATTTATATGCCTTGTTCAACTTTTTATTCCAAAAAATCAAAAAAAGAATATAATCTCCATTCATTATATTCTTCTTTTATGACAGTACCCCCGTCCCCTTGTCATCTATAGTTTTTCTTCTTTTTTGTCTCTGAGCATCAATTTATTCACTGTTTCTTTAACATCCGCATTATTTTCCAAAACATCATACATAGCATCCACAATGGGCATATCGACATTCAGTTTTTTGGACAATTCATAAGCTGCATATGTGGTTGGAATTCCTTCGACAACCATTCCTACCTTTTTAATGGCTTCATTTTTGGTCAATCCTTGCCCTATAAGGTATCCGGCATTCCAGTTTCTCGAGTGCTTGCTTGTGCATGTAACTATCAGGTCTCCAATTCCCGTAAGTCCGTAGAATGTGTGTATGTCGGCCCCCATAGCAATTCCAAGTCTTGCGATTTCCACAATCCCCCTGTTGATAAGGGCTGCTTTTGCATTGTCGCCATAGCCTACCCCGTCGGATATTCCCGCCCCCAAGGCAATAATATTCTTAAGGGCTCCTCCGAGTTCGGCTCCCCTTACATCATCATTTGTGTATACCCTGAAATATTCGGACATAAATGCATCTTGAATTTCTTCTGCCACAGCCTTGTTTTCACAGGCAATGGTTATGGCCGTGGGCATGGATAATCCCACTTCTTCCGCATGAGATGGTCCCGATAAAACCGCAAATATGGAATTTTTGGTTTCTTCTTTGACAATGTCTGAAACCAGGCTCATAGTGCCCCTTTCAATACCCTTGGAGGCATTTATTATTATCTTTCCATTCTTATACTCATCTTTGATTTGCTTCAATACCCCCCTGACCACTTGGGTAGGTATCACAAGAAGCAAGATCTCCGCTTCCTTGGCTGCTTCATTTATATCGGAAGTAAAAACAATATTTTCAGGTATCTTTACCTTGGGCAGATATTTTTCGTTAACACGGCTTTGTGATATTTCTTTGCATGCTTTCTCATCTCTCAGCCACACTGTAACATTATGGCCGTTTTCCGATAAAAGTTTGGAAAGTGCCGTACCCCAGCTGCCCCCTCCTAGCACTCCTATGTTTTTTATCAAAATATCATCTCCTAAAACTTATTTTCGTTTCCTTTCACCAGTCTCTTTATATTATCCTTATGCCTGTATATGGACATGCCTGCAAGAAAAACAGTAAATAAGAAAAAGTCAATAGTGAGAGGACGAATAAATATTAATGCCACAAAGGGTGCAAGTCCCATCCCTGATATGGAGCCCAATGATACTGTTCTTGTTATTACTATAATAACTACCCCTATAATCACGCAGATTAAGGTTAATTTAGCATTAACGAACAGCATGACACCTATGGTCGTTGCTACTCCCTTTCCTCCTTTGAAGCTTAAAAGAACGGGCCAGTTATGGCCTATAATGACAAATGCCCCTGCTATATAGGCTCCCGTCTGCCCTCCTAAATATCTTCCCAAGAGGACCGCAGCAACGCCTTTTAAAACATCTCCAAGGAAAACCAAAGCTCCGACTTTTTTCCCGAATGTCCTAAAGGCATTTGTTGCACCCGCATTGCCGCTTCCATATTCCCTCACGTCTTTTTTGGCAAAAATTTTTCCCAATATGTATGCAAATGATATATTACCTATGAAATATGATATAATCGTCAATAGTATGTATTTCATATTGCCTCCGCAAATATGCATAGTCATTATAAGCCATCCTGATACCGGCACAAAGCTTTTACAGGTTTTTCTCGCTCCTGTTTCTGAATTCGATATTGATCGGTGTTCCCCTGTATTCAAAAGCTTCTCTTATTTTATTCTCAAGATATCTCTCATATGAAAAATGTACAATTTCCTTGTCATTTACAAAGATTAAAAACTTCGGCGGATTTACTGCAACCTGGGTTCCGTAAAAAATTTTGAGCCTCTTCCCCTTTACCGTCGCAGGCTGGTTCATAAGAACAGCTTCTGTAAGGATGTCATTTAATACTCCCGTGGAAATTCTTAAGTTCCTGAAGCTGTAAACTTCATCAACAACTTCAAGAATTTTGTTTACCCTCTGTCCCGTGAGGGCTGATACGGTCAATATGGGCGCATATGGGGCATAGGCTAATTTTTGCCTGATATCTTCTGTGAATTCCTTGAAAGTCTTATTATCCTTTTCTATAAGATCCCACTTGTTTACCGCAATAATCAAGCCCTTGTAGTTGTCATGGGAATAGCCCGCAATTCTTATATCTTGCTCGGTAACTCCTTTGTCCGCATCTATGACCAAAATGCAGACATCTGCTCTCTCTACGGCTGTGAAGGCTCTTAAAACACTGTATTTTTCAACACTTTCCAAAACCTTGCTCTTTTTCCTAATGCCTGCCGTATCGATAAGGGTATACTTCTTAGAATCTCTTTCGAACTTCGTATCGATGGCATCCCTTGTCGTTCCCGGAATGTCGCTTACAATTACTCGTTCTTTGCCGATTATTCTGTTAATAATCGAAGATTTCCCCGCATTGGGCTTTCCTATAACAGCAATTTTTATCCTGTCATCCTCTTCTTCCGCATTCAATGTCCCTTTAAATTTTGAAATAATTACATCCAGCAAATCACCTATACCCAAAGCTTCGGCCGATGAAACGGGAACAGGATCACCAAGCCCTAAGTTGTAAAATTCATATAGGTTGTCTTTATTGACATGTCTATCCATTTTATTGACTACAAGAATTATTTCTCTATTTGCCTTCCTCAGCATCTGGGCTACTTCTTCATCAGAAGCCGTGACCCCTTCCTTGCCGTCCACCATAAAAAGTACCACATCCGCCATTTCTATGGCAATTTCAGCTTGAATCCGCATCTGGGCAAATATCGTATCATTGGTATCAGGCTCGATACCCCCGGTATCTATCAGGGTAAAATGATTGTCCAGCCATTCGCATTCAGCATAGATCCTGTCCCTGGTTACACCCGGAGTGTCATCCGTTATTGATATCCTCTTTCCTGCAATTCTATTAAAAAGTGTCGATTTGCCGACATTAGGTCTGCCGACAATGGTTACTACTGGTCTTCCCATTATTTCCTCCGTCTATTTAACGATTAAGCCAAGCAAAGAATCTGCCCCTCCATGGCAGACTTCTGCCTTAGTGTTTAATTCTCTCTCCAAATCCTTAATTTCCATATCATCCAGCATTACCTTGTTATCATTTAACATGTTATCAGGCAGAATCAGGTTTTTGTAATTCTTTCCCTTAAGCTGGTCAATGATGTCTTTGCCGGTAATTAGTCCCGATACGGTTATCTTGTCACCAAAATGATTATTTATAATTTTAACCACATTAATTTTTACATTTATCCTGCCCATAAGTTTTTCGGCTAATTCAACCATTAATTTATAAGCCGCCGCTCCCGTCACAAAAGTAACTTCATCCTTAAGTATTTTTTCATATCTGAGGTTTTTAACCGCTTCCTCAACTTCGGTTTTGAACAGCCTGCACATGCCGATTCCGTTCTCCAATTGATTATAATCTTCGTAGGCTTCATATGGTGGAAAATCATATCCGCTCAGTATATAAAACTCATCCGCAATGAAAACAAATCTTGTTTTTATCCTTCTAAGGAGCCCTTCCTGCAGCTTTGTTACCTGCTTAACCACATCCCTTGCACTTTCCTTGTCGAAGGGTTTAAGCTCCAAGAGCTTTTCCCTGTGCCTGGTAAGACCCACGGGGACAACAGCTACACTTCTTAGGCCCGGGTGAAGAGAAGACAAATCATTTATGGTCCTGGTAAGCTCCTCCTTATCATTCACATCCCTTACCAGAACAATCTGGCAATCCACCGTGATTTGAGCATCAATCAGCCTTTTCAGGCTTTTAAGGATATCCATGTCCCTATCGTTCCCCATCATGTATTTTCTCAGCTCAGGGTCCGTAGTGTGAACAGACACCTTTATGGGGCTTATTCTATATTTAATAATCCTTTCAAATTCATCATCCGATAAATTGGTCAGGGTGATGAAATTACCGTAAAGAAAGGACAGCCTCGAATCATCATCCTTCAGGTAGAGGGTTTTTCTCATACCCTTCGGCATTTGGTCAATAAAACAAAAAATACACTTGTTTGAACATACCTTTATATTATCCATGAGAGGATTTTCAAATACAATTCCTATATCTTCATCATATTCCTTTTCAATTTCAAGCTCCCAAACTTCTCCGTCCTTCTTTTTAATTTCAAGACGGACCAGGTCATCCGAAATCTGGTACTTATAATCTATGTAATCTTTTACGGATGAGCCGTTTACGGTCAAAAGTTCATCCCCCGGCTCTATTTCCAATTCTTCCGCTATACTGTTTTTTAACACCTTAACAATTATGTTTTTCATTAAGTTTTGCTTCCTCCCTGCTTGCATTCATTTTATCATAAGTAATAAACTACCGCAATGTTATTTTTGTTGTAGTTTCCGGAGGTCCTCGCCCTTAAGACGGCTATCGAAAATATATAAACTCACATTTAAATTTTATTGCATATATAACAATTTTTGTTATAATATAATGACCTGAATATAATACAAAGCGAGGCCTATTATGAAATTTAACGATTTTAAATATGTAAGACCTGATTATGATGAAATAAAAGAAAAATATTTAAGTTTAGTCAAGGCTTTCAGCAAGTCAAAGACCGCAGATGAACAATATTCCTTCCTGAAAAAGATAAATGCTTTGTCAAGGGAAATCGAGACAATGGAACAATTGGTCTATATCCGCAATTCCATCAATACTGCCGATGAATTCTATGATGGAGAGAAAGATTATATGGATATGACATCACCCCATTTTCACGGACTGAGGGTGGAATTTTACAAGGAGCTGTTAAATTCCAGGTTTAAAGAAGACCTGAAAGAAAGGATACATCCTCAGCTCATTACTTTGGCGGAAATGGAAGTAAGAACCTTTTCTGATGCCGTGGTGCCTTTGATGCAAGAAGAAAATAAGCTTGTAAGCGAATATGATAAGCTGGTATCATCCGCCAAGATAGAATATGACGGAAAAACATTGAACCTGTCTCAAATGCAGCCCTACATGGAGTCAAGAGACAGGCGTGTAAGGAAAGAAGCTCATGAAAAATGGAGCGGTTTTTTCAAAGAAAACGAAGCAAAATTCGATTTAATATACGACAAATTGGTGAAGTTAAGACACCAAATAGCCACAAAATTAGGGTTTAACAGTTTCACGGAATTAGGTTATTTAAGAATGGGGAGGTCTGATTACAAGTCAAAAGATGTTGAAAAGTTCAGAAACCACGTATTAAACTACATAGTGCCCCTCTCCAATGAATTAAGAGAAAGGCAGGCAAACCGCATAGGCGTTGATGAATTCAAATACTACGACCTTCCTTTGAATTTCACGTCAGGAAACCCGGCTCCAAAAGGAAACAAAGAATGGATAATGGAGCGGACCAAGAAAATGTATGAGGAGCTGTCGCCCGAAACCGGTGAATTTATCAATATGATGCTTGAGAAAGACTTATTTGACCTGGAAACAAAGCCCAATAAGCAGGCAGGAGGATATTGCACCTTCCTTTACGATTACAAGAGTCCTTTCATCTTTGCTAACTTTAACGGAACTCAGGATGATGTAACCGTTGTTACCCATGAAGCCGGCCATGCTTTTCAAACCTACCAGAGCAGGCATTTTGATGCGCCGGAATACAGCTTTCCCACCTCCGAAGCTGCCGAAATTCATTCTATGAGCATGGAATTCATAACATGGCCCTGGATGGACTTATTCTTTGAAAAGGATACGGAAAAATTTAAATTTTTCCACTTGGCAGATTCCTTATGCTTTATTCCCTATGGGGTAACGGTTGACGAATTCCAGCATATCGTTTATGAATCACCGGATATGACCCCTGATGAAAGAAAAAAAGCATGGAGGGATACAGAAAAAAAATATACTCCTTATAAGGATTACGATGACAATGAATTTTTAGACAGGGGTACTTATTGGTTTAAGCAAGGCCATATTTTTGCCTCTCCTTTTTATTACATCGACTATACCCTGGCACAAATTTGTTCTTACCAGTTTTGGTTAAGGTCTCTAAAAAACAGGGAAAAAGCATGGAAGGACTATCTGAAAATATGCAAAATCGGCGGAAGTCAATCTTTTCTTCAAATATTAAAAGCCGGTAATTTGGAAAGTCCTTTCGAAGAAGTTACCATCAAAAAAGTTGCATCAAAAATTGATGAATACTTAGATACCATTGATGATATGAAGCTGTAAAGTATATAAAAGGGACAGATTTCTTCATTGTAAAAACAAAAAAAGAAATCTGTCCCTTTTATTAATGATAATTATTCCTGTTGAGGAGCGTCTACAGGGCACACGCTGGCGCATGCTCCACAGTCAATACAAGTTGCTGCATCTATTACGTATTTATCATCTCCAGCTGATATAGCGCCTACCGGGCATTCAGGTTCGCATGCTCCGCAGCTGATACATGCATCAGTTATTTTGTAAGCCATTTAAATTCACCTCCCCCAATATCTGTCACCACCTATTGTAGCACTAATTGCAAATATTTTAAAGGTTTTTTTAATAAAATGTTAAATATTTATTTGGCAACATATATGTATGAACATTTAATATATTTATATTTTATCGTTAATTAATTAACATTATATCGAGGTTGCTATAAGTAATATTAATAGTTTCGCTTGATTCTATATATTAAACTAATAAAACTAAGTGGTGAAATGTTTTTATTATTGTAAATTTAGCGGTTATCGTTTTCATCCTTATAAAAAATGTATTTTCTTAAATGTTTGACATTTATTTGACAATTTGTTACAATAAATCCGAATATAATACACAACAAGGAGATGCAGATATGGAATTATTAGAAAGTATTGTAAGTTTTATTAACGGAATTCTATGGGACTATGTATTGATTTTTGGTCTTGTGGGCATCGGGCTGTACCTTACCTTGAGATTAGGTTTTATTCAGGTAAAACGATTTGGCCCGGGTGCAAAAAGAGTGTTCGGAGGGGTTTTAAAAAAAGAAAAAGCCAAAGAAGGATCAATGTCATCCTTTCAAGCACTTGCAACCAGTATTGCGGCACAAATTGGGACAGGTAATGTTGCCGGAGTTGCAACTGCAATTACAATGGGAGGCCCGGGGGCCGTATTCTGGATGTGGGTTTCTGCCTTTTTCGGAATGGCGACAATTTTTGTAGAAGCAACATTAGCCCAGAAATACCGCGAAACCGACAATGATGGTCAGTTGGTCGGCGGTCCGGCCTACTACATTAAAAACGGTCTTGGTAATAAAGGTTTGGCTGCATTTTTTGCTGTCGCCCTTATAATAGCCTTGGGCTTTATCGGTAACATGGTTCAGTCAAATTCAATAGCCGACGCTGTAAGCAGGGCATTTAACATTCCTCAATTAGCTGTAGGTATAATAATTGCAGTATTGGCAGGACTAATTTTTATAGGAGGGATGAAAAGAATAGCTTCCTTTGCCGAATTGGTTGTACCCCTAATGGCAACTCTTTATATATTGGGAGCAATAATAGTTATGTTCTTATTCAGCGGAAATATTCCTGCCGTATTTAAATCTATCTTTGTAGCAGCCTTTAATCCCGAAGCAATTATGGGCGGCGCTGCCGGTATAGGGGTACAGCAGGCAGTGAGATACGGGATCGCTAGAGGACTATTCTCAAATGAAGCCGGTATGGGTTCAACACCAAACTCCCATGCGGTTGCCAATGTGCTCCATCCGGTTGAGCAGGGGCTTGTTGCAATGATAGCTGTATTCATAGACACTTTATTGGTATGTTCGGCAACAGCAATAGTAATTTTATCAACAGGCGCCAACGGCTTAGGCCTGGTCGGAGTAGGTGTAACTCAAGCAGCTTTCAAAATTGCCTATGGCCCCATAGGAGAAAAATTCCTTGCCGTATGCTTGACCTTCTTTGCATTTACAACCTTGGTAGGCTGGTATTACTTCGGTGAAAACAATATAAGATTCTTATTTAAAGGCAAGAATTCAATTCGTGTTTATCAGATAATAGTATTGTTATTCATAGTGTTGGGTTCATATCAAAAAGTTGATTTTGTATGGAACTTAGCAGATATGTTTAACGGCATCATGGTTGTTCCGAACTTAATAGCGATATTCGTACTCTTTAAAGAAAGCAAAGGAATGCTTGAAGATTACGATGAGCAAAACCAAAAAGGCGAAAGACTTCACTATGATTACAAGTACCAATAAAAGCAGAAACACCTTAAAATAAGGTGTCATAATACTGACAAACCCGCTGATTTAGCGGGTTTTCTTATTCATATTGCTCAACACTCTAATCAAATCACTGAATACTCCATAAGCTGTCTGTTCTATTTCCGGCTCGTGTTCTACTATAGAAACTGTACCCATCAAATCCGTTGTTATGCTGACTATGGATGTAGTGCCGGTGATACTTGCAAGAAGGGAGGTTTGACTTACTTCTTCAGGCCTTAACCTTTCAATTACTTTTCCCTTTTATAATCAGCTTATTTTATCATCAGTGCAATATCCAAAGCTTTTGCTTCATTATTTGCATTCATTATACCATAGTTTTGCTTTAAAAGAGAAGTGGTAAAAGAAAAACTGCCCAATTCAATCAGGGCAGTTTTATGATTTCTAAATTAATCTTCCAATTCCTTTAATTCGTCCATATCTATGTCTATATCTTTCTCGTCATAGGGTTTAAAGACACCTTCTTCGACAACCTTCAGGTCTTCGCCTCTTATTTCTTCCACTTCTATAGTCCCGTCGCTTTTTTCCACATTTACTTTTGCTGTTACAAAGAGCGGGTTGATATCCAATACTATCCCTGTTTTGTTTGTCCCAAGCACCTGGACCCTGTCTCCCAAATCCGGCAGCTTTTTGATATTTTCTTCATATACCTGATGCTCATAGTTTAAACAGCACATAAGGCGTGAGCATATACCCGATATTTTGGCGGGATTTAAGGATAATTTCTGCTCTTTGGCCATTTTTATGGATACAGGATAAAACTCCCCTAAAAATGATGCGCAGCACATATGTCTTCCGCAGGGACCGATGCCCCCAATCATTTTTGCTTCGTCTCTAACCCCTATCTGCCTTAATTCTATTCTTGTCCTGAATATGGCCGCCAAATCTTTTACCAATTCCCTGAAATCTATCCTGCCGTCAGCCGTGAAATAGAAAATAACTTTGTTGTTATCGAAAGTGTATTCTATATCAATGAGCTTCATTTCCAATCCATGCTCTTCTATTTTCTTTAAGCATATATCAAAAGCTTCTTTTTCTTTTTCCGTATTTTCTTGATTTATTCTTTTATCCTCTTCCGTAGCAACCCTTAATACCTTTTTCAAAGGCTGCACTATATTTTCTTCCTTAACCATCTTAGGGCCTACGACAACCTGGCCGTACTCGATTCCCCTTATAGTTTCTACTATTACAAAATCTCCATTGTTAATCCACTTTTTCTCGGGATCAAAATAGTATATCTTGCCGGCTTTTTTAAATCTTACGCCAACCACCTTTATCATTTAAAGTCCTCCTGAATCCTTAAAAGCATATTATCTATTGCCAATTTATAATTTACATTGTTCTTTATACTGTCGCTGATATTTTGCATGAATTCAATTATATCTGAATCCGCCTTCGTTTTTTTCCCGTGAGTCCTCAATAAGTCCATATAATCTTTGTTTATTACAAGATTTTCCAGTTTGTTGCTGACAAACATCACGTCTCTTATCCACATTATCATTATTTCTATTATTAAATCTATATTATCTTTTTGATTCTCAAAGTAACTTTCTAATTCATAAATTATTTCCGAATCGGAATTTATGATCCTATCAAAGATTTCAATAATTTCTTCCCGTTTTTTTAATATGTCATCTTTTCCTTGAGCAATGCTGATTGCCTTATTGAGTATTCCTTTTGAATAATTGGCTGCCAACTCAGCCTTTTCATCATCGAAATCCTTCAAAAACGACAAGATTGTTTCTTTGCTTACGCTTCTGAATTTTAGCTCTTGACATCTTGACACAATGGTAGGAAGAAGCAAGTTTGAATTCACGGTCAAAAGTATCATGACCGCATCACCGGGAGGCTCTTCCAAGGTCTTTAAAAACGTATTGGCTGCCTGAGGAGTCATTAAATGGGCATCTTTAATTATATAGACCTTTATTTCAGCCTCGTAGGGTTTTTTGTATATTGAATTAATCAGTTCGTCAATATCTTCCCTCTTAATTCCCTTCCCCTCTTCATTTACAATGTGCAAATCGGGGTGGTTAAAAGAATTTACCTTTATGCAGTTTTTGCATTGATTGCAGGGTTCCTCATGAAAATTTGAGCATAATAGGGACTGGGCAAATATTAAGGCCAATTCGTATTTACCCATGCCTTCAGGCCCTTCAAACAAATAGCAATGGGAAACCTGATTCTTCTTTATGGAATTAATCAAAGACCTTTTAATTTCATCCTGTCCTGCCACTTGGCTGTAAAGCATGGCTTTCTCCTTATATCTTTTCAAACCTGTCTACTGGAGTTACGAACACAACAGCCCCTCCCACCGTCACTTCAATTGTTTGGGGCAAATATCCCCCCACGGTGCTGAATGAGCCGGGAGGTATGGCAGCAGTAACCTTCTTCTTGGTCTTGCATATTTTTCTTATTATTTCAATGGCTTCATCAACCATGTCATCTTCAACCCCTGAAATCACGGTTGTATTCCCGGAACTTAAAAAGCCGCCGGTTGATGACATTTTAGTGGATGAAAAGCCATGCTCTCTCAAGGCGGAAATCAACTTGTTAGCATCATCGTTTTGCACGATTGCCGTTATCAGCTTCATGAGAACCTCCTTATATGGTCAGTAACCCTTTTATTTCTTCAAACACCTCATCGATGGACCTGTCGCCGTCAATGGTTATAATTTCGGGAAAATGTGATGAAAGCTTTTTATATCCTTCATATACGCTTCTGTGAAAAGAAATGTCCTCGTTTTCCAGCCTGTCTCCCCCGTCGATGCTAAGTTTTCTCTTTAAGGCCTTTTCAGGGTCAATATCTAAGAAAATCACCAAATCCGGCTTAAGACCCGCTGTTGCAAAATCATTTATCTTTTTTACCTCATCGATACCAAGGCCCCTCCCAAGGCCTTGGTACACCAAACTTGAATAAACATATCTTTCGCTTATCACTACTTTTCCCGCTTTAAGCCAGGGAATTATCTTTTCGGATACTAATTGTGCTCTTGAAGCAGCGTAGAGCAAGGCTTCAGTCCTGTAATCCATTTCAGTGTTATCCCTGTCCAAAATCAGTTCCCTGATTTTTTCGCTTATCTGTGTGCCACCCGGTTCCCTGGTAAATTCAATATCGTGCCCCTTTTGGCTGAAGTATTTTCCTATTCTGTCAGCTATGGTGCTTTTACCTGAGCCGTCAGAGCCTTCCAATACTATAAATCTTCCTTCCATTTAACAACTCTCACTAAATTATTTTCGTCAACCCCGTTTACATTAATGCCGTTCTCCAGCATAGTTTTAACATAGTCAACTGTATCCTGAACAATTATTTCTCCCGGACATACAAGGGGTATTCCGGGCGGATATGGTATTATGAATTCTGCAGCGGTCTTGCCTATGGCCTCATCCATGTTAAGAAGCATGTTTTCCGCATAAAAGGCCTTCCTCATTTTTCTTTCGTGCTGCAGCTGAGGAAAAGGCTCGATTTGAACAATTTCTCTTTTTTCTTTATTTTTGGATTCCTCAATATATATCTCCTTTACGGCATCAAAAAGTCTGTCTATATCTTCAGGTTCATCAGTTGCCGTAACATAGCCGACGGTATACTGCAAATCAGCAAATTCCATTTGAATCCTGTATTTATACCTCAATATATCCTGAAGCTGGGTACCTGTTATCCCAAGCTCGCTCATGCTTATGACAGCCCGGGTTGCGTCAAAATCATACAAGCCTTCGCCTATCAGGAAGTCATCTTCAAGTACATTGATTCCCATATTCCTAAGTTCCAAAGTTCTTCTTTTAAATACTTCGATATTTCTTTTAAGTCTTTCTTCCCCGTTTTCCTCCATCCAATGAACCGCATTTTCTATTGATGCCATCAAAATATATGATGGAGAAGTAGT
>LSQX01253036.1_pt2 | contig 14095 bp, 9 predicted proteins | sample 654561 | NCBI WGS metagenome assembly LSQX01 (sample SAMN04489861, study PRJNA283612) | anaerobic digester metagenome | isolation source: 4 biogas reactors fed with cattle manure at either 37C or 55C with and... | place: Denmark: Kongens Lyngby | collected 2014
AGCATAGAAGACGTGAATATCCAGGCAGAAAGCGGTTTCAGTGTTCAGGATGCCCGGGACATTCAATTGCGCAATATATGCATCGACACCCAAAAAGGGCCGATTGTACAATGCAAGGATGCAGCCGAATTGTATTTGTCCAATATACGAAGCTCCAAACCCTTGGCGGAGGCCGCTTTGCTAAGGATGGAAAACGTCAGCGACGTCTTTATTGAAGGCTGTTTCCCCTTGCCCGGAAGCAAAGCTTTTTTGGAATTGTCCGGTGCGGAAAGCAGCAGGGTGATATTGAAAAATAATTTTGTAGAACGCATTGAACAACCGTACCTTATTCATGAAATGGTCGATTCTGCCGCATTGGTTTATTGATATGAAACATTCCTGACGTATTCTACATCCGAGCGAATGAAACAGAATTGCTAACATTAAAAATTCACGTATGAACAAAATCTGGCTTACAGTCTTATTGTGTATTAGTGTCTGCGCCTATTCTCAGCAGAATTCCGACAATTGCTTCCGGCGTCCCCTCAAAGAGGTGTTGACGGATTTGCAGTCGCAATTTGGCGTACGTCTGCGTTTTTCCGAAGAACTGGTCAGGGATAAAGTGCTCGATTACGCCGATTGGCGCATTCATCCCTGGAGTCTTGAAGAAAGCCTGAACAACGTTTTGCTGCCTTTTGACTATAAATTTGTCAAAGAAAGCAGTACTTCTTACGAAATCAAAGCCTTCGAGTATGCGCGCAGAACGGCTGATTTCGGCAGGGACTTTTTAGATTACCTGAGTAGCCGGTACGCCGATTTGCCCGCCTGGGAAGCTCGTAAGGCCCTGCTCAAAAAAGAAATGAAGATCGCTGCCGGCTTGGATCCGCTGCCCCGGAGTCCCGGGACTAAACCTATCCTGGGCCCTAAACGTAAATACGAAGGCTACTACGTGCAAAATATAGCCTTGGAAATTTTACCCGGCGTTTTTTGTACGGGTTCAATATATCATCCCATTGGAAACAAAGGCAAATGTCCTATTATGCTCAATCCCAACGGTCATTTTGGTGATGGCCGTTATCGTGCCGACCAACAACTGCGCTGTGCCATGCAAGCCAGGATGGGCATCATTGCGGTCAGTTACGATCTTTTTGCCTGGGATGAACAGTTGTTGCAATTCGACAGCAGAAGCCATCGCAGCAGCATGGCCCACACCATACAAAGTCTGAACGCCATTAGAATGCTCGATTATCTCTGTGCCTTGAAAGAAGCCGATCTCAGCAGAGTGGGGATAACCGGCGGATCGGGCGGCGGCAGCCAGACCATGTTTATTACGGCCATCGACGAGAGGATTACTCTGAGTATGCCGGTAGTGATGACTTCGGCTTATTTTGTGGGCGGCTGTCCCTGCGAAAGCGGCAATCCGATTCATCTTTGCGGAGGCAGAACCAACAACGCCGAGATAACCGCCATGTGTGCTCCCCGTCCCTTACTTGTTGTATCCGACGGTAAAGATTGGACCAAAGACGTTCCGGACTTGGAATTTCCTTATATTCGCAGTATATATGCTTTGTACGGCAAGGAAGATATGGCCGAAAATGCCCATTTTGGTGACGAGGGTCACGACTACGGCTTTTCGAAACGTCAGGCGACCTATGCTTTTATAGAAAAGCACTGGAACCTGAACACCAAAGGATTGAAGAATGCCGGCGGGCAATGGGATGAATCCGGGGTGACGGTGGAACCCTATTCGTCCCTGAAAGTTTTCGGTGCAGACGGCGAAGGTTTACCCGCTCATGCCGTCAAGGGGATGGACGAATTATACCGGGTTTTTGAAGCAGCCAAACAATAAACAACTTCAAGGACAGCAACAACTCCAGGGAAAACACCGACCCCAAGGATAGCAAAACCAATGGAAGAAACAACACCAACTCCAGGGAGACCAAAACAATTTAAAGTACAACAAAAGCAACTCTAAGGATACCAAAAACAAAAAGATCATCCTCAAAACAATAAAAGATAAAACTATGGTAAAATACCGGATATTCGCTCTTTGTTTGATAGTTACCGGCTTGTTTTATGCCTGTCAATCGCCTGAGATCGATTTGCAAGCCGAGAATCTCAAGCTGGACCACTGCGGCGGGGAAGGGGTCCGGCAGCTTTGCCTGAGTTGGACGATGAATGCATCCTCTCCCAGAGGATTGAACCAACAAGCCTACCGTATACGTATTGCCAGCTGTCCTGAACTGCTCGAACAAAATTCGCCCGATATTTGGGATTCGGGTAAAGTTAGCAGCTCAAAGAATTACGATGTTCCGTATAAAGGTAGAGCCTTAGAGAGAGATACCGTCTATTATGCCCAAATAAGGATATGGACCAATCGGGGCAAAAGTCTCTGGTCCAAACAGCAAAACCTGGTTTTGCCGGCCGAAGGAGATCTTCTCCCCGCTGCTGCATCCATTAATCGCTTCGACACCTACGACCTGAAGTTGAGCGACCTGGTTCAGACATATAAAACAGCCACTCTTGAGAAATACAAGAATCGGCCCCAAGACTTGGAAAACATGTCCGCCGCCGACTGTTGGGCCGAAAGTTATTTGATCGATAACCGCAAGTTTTATCTCCAATGGATGGATCGCTTGCTGGCTGCTCAAGCCGAAGACGGTAGCCTGCCTTTGTCTGCGCAACAGGAGCCGCAGGAAATTTTCGATATTGCCCATATGTTGTTGGTTCAGTACAACGAAACCGCTCATCTGAAGAAACATTTTCCGGCGATGGAAAAATGGCTGGACTTTTTGTGGAAAAACTACGGAAGCCAAGAGTATATACTGACAGCCAATGGAGATGGACACACCCTGTTGCCTGTCGAAGAATATAGTCTGGATGGAAAAGAGTACATCACCTCGGCTGCTTTGATTTCGACGGCGTATTTTTATCGCCTCTGCGTGTTGATGCAAAAGTTCTCTTCTCACCTACAGTATCGGGATAAAGCCGCTCATTATGCCGATTGGGCCGGCAAGCTTCGTAAAGCCTACAACGACCGTTTTTTCAATGAAGAAAAACAATACTACGAAAACAATACCCCGACGGCCAATTTATTGTCCCTAAGCTTAGGCTTCTGTGAAGATAAGAGGGCGGAGAATGTATTCAAACGAATAGAACAATCCATAGCTATAGAGCATTACGGAAAAGCGGCTTGCGGTGAATTTGGCAAAAGATATTTGTACCGCACCTTATCGGCCTGGGGCAGATCCGATCTGAGTTACAGACTTGGGGCTGAGCTCCGGGAGGTCGAGGGCGATTTTATTCTGTGGTTTTTTGAGCATCTATGCGGTTTGAAAAGTCTGGAAGAGGGCTTCCATTGTTTCAGCCTCGATGCCGTCTTCCCCCCGGGAATTTATTTTGCAAAGACCCGTATGGAAACCCGTGGAGGAATTATTTCCAGCTCCTGGATAAAAACCTTCGATGAATTTGTTTGGCAGGTGATCGTTCCTGTCAATACCAGGGCCAGACTCCGCTATCCGGCTGCTGCCGTCAAAGACATTTACGACGACGGCCGGGTAGTTGATCAGGTAGAGGGCATTCAAATTCTTGGTCGGGAAAACGGAAATATACTTATGGAACTGGGCTCGGGCGATTATTTTTTCTCCAGTAAATTGGCCGACATTAAACCAGGCCCGCGTAGGAACAATGAATGATTTATATCCAACCTTTAATTTTATATTGTATGAAAACAAAAAGTATGCTATTGACAATGGGCCTTTTGCTCAGCTTTACGGCCTGCCGGCAAGGAGCTGAATGGAAAAAGGGAATCCTTATAGACGAATTTGTTTACGAAAAAACTTCCTTTCCCGAATGTCACTCTGCTTCGTTGGCAGAAACTCCCGAAGGTATTGTGTTGACTTTTTTCGGCGGAACCAAAGAACGCCACCCCGATGCCAGTATATGGATATGCCGAAACGAAAACGGTGTTTGGACCGAACCCGAAAAAGCGGCCGACGGAGTAGTCAACGATACATTGAGATATCCTTGCTGGAATCCTGTGTTGTATCAAGTTCCCGGCGAAGAGTTGCTGCTGTTTTACAAGGTCGGCCCCAGTCCCGGATCCTGGTGGGGTTGTATGAAACGTTCCTTCGACAACGGTAAAACCTGGTCTGCCGAGGAAAAACTGCCCGAGGGCATTATCGGCCCGGTTAAAAACAAACCGGTGGTGGTGGACGGAAAATTATTCTGTCCTTCGAGCACCGAAAACCGCGGATGGAGACTGCACATCGACGTTACCGAAGACAAAGGCAAAACCTGGACACAGATAGGCCCTTTGAACGATCCGGCAGAATGGCTGGCTATTCAACCAAGTATTTTGTTTCACAAAAACGGAGATTTGCAAATACTCTGCCGTACTCGTAACCGCCTGGTGGGTTCCACCTGGTCAACCGACCGTGGCCGGACCTGGTCGCAGTTGGAAGGTGTAGGTTTGCCTAACAACAATTCGGGAACGGATGCCGTTACTTTGAAAGACGGCCGGCATCTGCTGGTTTATAATCACGTGGAACCTCCTGCCGGTGAGACAAAAGGAGCCCGAACCCCTCTGAACGTAGCTTTATCGAAAGACGGAAAAACCTGGTACGCTTCGCTGGTGCTGGAAGATTCACCCATCAGTCAATATTCCTATCCCTGCGTTATTCAATCCTCCGACGGTTTCGTGCACATAGCTTACACCTGGAGACGCCAGCGCATTAAATACGTCAAAATCGACCCCGCCAAACTTAAAATGAAAGAAATAGAAAACGGTATCTGGCCCGGCAAGGAAACAGCCCAGGCCGTTGAGGGTGCAGGCTCTACCCCTTTTCCCATTTCGGTTTGCGACTGGATGATATTAAAGCGCCAGAAACTCGGAGCCATCACTCTGGCCAGAGAAATAGGCTGCGACGGCCTTGAAATAGACATGGGTGGCCTGGGTAATCGTCCCACTTTTGACAACAAACTCAAAGATCCCGAGGTGCTGGCTGAATTCAAACGTACCGCACAGGTGAGCGGAATTCGCTTCTCCTCGGTGGCCATGTCGGGTTTTTACGCTCAATCACTGGTAGATCGCGAAGATTTTATCACACCGGTGCAGGATTGTATCGACGTAATGAAAGGTCTGGGTGTAGGAGTAGCTTTTTTGCCTTTGGGTGTAAAAGGAGACCTGGTGCAATATCCCGAATTGCGCCCCGCTATAGTGGAGCGCCTGCGAGTTATCGGCCGGATGGCCGAACAGGAAAAGGTGGTCATCGGTATAGAAACCTCTTTGGATGCTGAGGGCGATAAAGCATTATTGCAGGAAATCGGCAGTCCGGGGATCAAGATTTATTTCAATTTCGCAAGAGCCCTGCAAAGCGGCAAAGATTTGCATCGGGAGTTGCGCTTGTTGGGTGACGATATATGTATGATACATTGCACCAACAAAGACAGCGTATGGCTGGAAAACGACCCTATGATCGATATGCCTGCCGTCAAACAGACACTCGAAGAAATCGGTTACCGGGGCTGGCTGGTAATGGAACGTTCTAGGGATGCAAGCCAGGCCCGGAATGTCCGTGGAAATTACGGGGCCAATTGTGCCTATCTAAAGTCGGTTTTTCAACCGGAATAGTATGGTTTAAACGCAGATTTGAACTTGCAAGGTTCAGCAGCTTTAACTTGTTTTTCAAACGAATAGTATGGTTTAAACCCGCTTTGATGCGAACCATTCAGAAATATTTATTAAGTCCAGGAACACTACAGTTATGATCAAAAAATCTTTCATTGTATTAGCTCTGTTATGTAGCTCTTTGTCAATTTTTGCACGGACGGAAATTTGGGTAGCTCCCGGAGGCTCGGACCAGGCTCCGGGTACCAAGGCGGAACCCAAGGCTAGTTTGCATTCGGCCCTGAGGCAGGCGAGGGAAAGTAGAAGATTGTCCGATCCCTTGACAGCGGACGGAATCATTATTCGAATGCAAGCAGGAACTTATTTTTTGGACGAACCTCTCCTGATAAGACCCGAAGATTGCGGAACTCCTGAGAGTCCAACCCGTATAGTGGCCGAAAAAAGCGGCGAAGTGACACTGAGCGGCGGAGTAAAACTGGGCAAATGGAGCAAAGCCGGCAGCGTTCCGGGTTTACCCTCGGCTGCCAAAGGCAAGGTCTGGGTAACAGATCAGCCTAAAGTTTCAGGCCGCTACATCGATTTTCGACAATTATGGGTAGACGGTCGTAAAGCTGTTCGGGCCAGAGATACCAACGACGACAATTTTAAACGTATATTGGCCTGGGACAAAAACACAGGGGTGTTAACCATTCCCGCTCCTGGAGTAAAATCCTTTAAAACTTTGGATCGCCTCGAATTGCAGCTGCATCAGATGTGGGCAATAGCCAATTTGCGTATAAAAGCCATAGAATATCAAAACGAAAAAGCTTTGGTGGTTTTTCATCAACCCGAAAGTCGCATCCAGGCCGAGCATCCATGGCCAACCCCGATGATTGCGGAAGGCCGGGAATCTCCCTTTTTTCTGTGCAATGCCATTGAATTTCTCGATCAGCCCGGGGAATGGTACCTCGACGTGGAAGATCATAAGCTTTATTATTGGCCTCGCCCGGGAGAAGATATCACCCGGACCGAATCGGTGGTTCCTTATTTGGAAACCTTAATCGATGTTCAGGGCAGTCTGGATCGTCCTGTAAAGCATATAAGCTTCGAAGGTATCGGCTTTTCGTACACAAGCTGGCTGAGGCCCTCGGAACAGGGGCATGTTCCCCTGCAGGCAGGTATGTACCTGCTCGATGCGTATAAATTGCGTCCTCCCGGCGTACCGGGCAACGAAAACCGGGGTTTGGAAAATCAGGGTTGGGTGGGTAGACCTCCGGCTGCCGTACAATTGCGTGGGGTACAAAATACGAGCTTTGTGCGTTGCCGTTTTGAGCACCTGGCCTCATGTGGGATAGATTATATCAGCGGAACTCTGAACGATAGTATATTAGCTTGTGTCTTTCAGGATATTGGCGGTAACGGCATACAAGCCGGAAAGTTTTCCGATCCGGGCATAGAAACACACTTGCCTTACGATCCTGTCGATCGGCGCGAGATATGTACCAAACTGTACATCGGAAACAATTACATTCACAATTGCAGCAACGAAGACTGGGGTTGTGTGGGTATTTGCGCCGGTTATGTGAGGGATATTCTCATTGAGCACAACGAACTATCGGAATTGTCTTATTCGGGTATCAGTTTGGGTTGGGGTTGGAGTAAAACCGTGAATTGTATGCGCAACAATGTGGTGAGAGCCAATTACATTCATCATTACGCAAAACGTATGTACGATGTGGCCGGTATCTACACTCTGTCGGTGCAATCAAAATCTCTGATAAGCGAAAATGTGGTCGACAGTATCTATTCGCCGGCCTACGTTCACGATCCCAATCACTGGTTTTATCTTTACACCGACGAGGGCTCCTCTTTTATTACGGTAAAAGATAACTGGTGTCCGGCCGAGAAATTTCTGCAGAACGCCAACGGCCCGGGCAATACCTGGATTAACAACGGTCCGATGGTTGACGAAAAAATCAGGTTGGCAGCAGGCATTGAGCCGGCATACAGCGACATAAAGCCCTGATATTGTCCCCTCGTTTTTATTCATCGCCCACCAAGGCGAGGGCAATACTCATCAGAACTTGCACCATACGAATCCTAATAAAGCGTGTATATTTATGCAAGATAATGCAAAGCGAACAGTACTAAAATTCAGTGAGTTAAAATTCCTGTGAAACTACTCCAAACTGTTCTTTAGCCTGTTTTACGCTCCAATTAAACAAGTAAATCGCTTATTTAGCACCTATTTAGGCTTTAAAAACGTTAAATCTTTTTTGAGGATATTTTTTTTGTCTTCCTTTGTTACCTCGGTTGTATATTTATAACAATTAGTTGTTATAAAATATAATCGCTTATTAATCAGCAATTTGTGTTTTCCACAAGAATAAAAATAATTGTTAATCCTAAAGAATTCTCTCTCAGTTTTAGCGTATTATCCCTTTAAAATATTGCTTAAAGAATCACTTAAACATTTGCGTAATAAAAAAGCTTAAATTACATTTGCGCTCCAAAGTGATTAACTTTACGGAAGTTAAACCCTAAACAGAAAATGATTGTTAAACAAAAAGTGAAACTATGAGAAAACTGACTTTTTTACTCGCTTGCCTGTTTCTGGCAAGCGTAGGCTTAGTGAATGCTCAGTCTCGCACGGTAACCGGTAGGGTTATTTATGCCGAAGACGAGCAGCCTGTCATTGGTGCGTACGTAGTTGTTCAAGGCAGCTCCAGGGGTACCGTAACCGACGCTGACGGTAATTTTTCCATCAGTGTGCCTCAGGAAGCAACCATTTTGGAATTTTCCTTTCTGGGAATGAAAACGGTACAAGCCGAAGCCAGGAACGGAATGGTGGTGCGCATGGAGCAGGAAGTGTCTGAATTGGACGAAGTAATGGTCGTTGCTTTCGGTACTGCAACCAAAAAGTCTTTTACAGGATCGGCAGCAGTAATTAAAGCAGAAGACATTACCACACGGCAGGTTTCGAACGTTACCAATGCCCTGGCCGGTCAGGTTGCGGGTGTGCAGACAGTTAACACCAGCGGCGGTCAGCCCGGTAACGCAGCCACAATCCGTATTCGCGGTATCGGCTCTATGAGCGCCAGTAATGCTCCCTTGTACATTGTGGACGGAGCTCCTTTTGATGGCAGTATGTCTTCGATCAATCCCCAGGACATCGAAAGCATCAGTGTGTTGAAAGACGCCGCAGCCAACGCTATTTACGGTGCCCGTGGTGCCAACGGTGTTGTGTTGATTACCACCAAAAGAGGTACGACCCAGGAAGCCAAAGTGAATGTGGACGCAAAATGGGGCAACAATAGCCGTGCTGTTCCCAATTACGCTGTTATGGAAGATCCTGCCATGTACTACGAAACTTTCTACAAAGCTTTGTATAACAGTAAGATCTATAATGGAAACAGTGCTAATGATGCCCATGTTTATGCCAGGAGCGTCCTCTTCGATAAGGATGCCGGAGGTTTGGGCTATCAAGTATACACCCTTCCTGCGGGTCAAAGCCTGATCGGTACCAACTTCAAACTGAATCCCAATGCTACGTTGGGTTACTCGGATGCTGATTTTTATTATACACCCGATAATTGGTATAACGAAATTTTTGATCCCAACAACTTACGTCAGGAATACAACGTATCCGTCTCCGGAGCGTCAGACAAAATCAATTATTTTATGTCTTTAGGCTATCTGGACGATTCGGGTATTGTATCGGGGTCGGGCTTTTCGCGTTATACTGCCCGTACCAACGTAGAATACCAGGCTAAAGAATGGTTAAAAGTGGGGGCCAACATTGGTTACACCAATTACGACATCCAGTCTCCCGGCTCTCAAACCAACTGGGGGTCCAGCGGAAACCTCTTTTACGTAACCAGTTTGATAGCCCCGATTTATCCTCTGTATGTTCGCAACAGCACAGACGAGCAGATTCGTGTTGACCACAGAGGCATTACCGTATACGATTTTGGTACTACTACCAACCAGAAACGCGCTTTTATGGGTATGTCCAATCCGGCCATTACGCTCAAGCTGGATGAACACCATGCTTATACCGATGTCTTGGCCAGCCGTTTCTATGGAACCCTGGATTTGTTTAAAGGTATGAAGTTTACCGCCAGTGTAAGCGCCAATACCATTAATCAACGTGCGAATCGCCTGTACAACCAATTCTATGGTGCCGCTGTCGCCAGTCAGGGTGCCGTAAGCGTTTCCCATGCAAGGGGTGTAGGAATTAACCAACAATACATGCTTAATTACAAAAGGTCGTTTGGTGTAAACGGTCTTGATATATTGGCCGGTTACGAATCCTATGAATTGACCGAGCAATACCTTTACGGCTATAACACCAAGCTCTTTAACCCTTATATTGGAGAATTGGGTAATGCGATAGACGTTGATTCAAGGGATATGACATCTTATACCAATCATTACTCAACTTTAGGTTTTATAGGCCGCGCAGAATACGATTACGATCAGAAATACATCCTTTCGGCTTCCTATCGTCGCGATGCCTCCTCTCGTTTTGCTCCCGAACAGCGTTGGGGTGACTTTGGAAGCGTCGGTGCTGCATGGGCAATAAACAATGAAGGATTTATGGCCAATGCGGAGTCTATAAATTTACTCAAACTCAAAGCCAGTTACGGTATCCAGGGTAACGATAACATTGGAAACTATTATGCTTACCTCGATCAGTACACCGTCAGCAATGCTGATGGAGATTTTTCGGTAGGCTTCGCGTATAAAGGTAATCCCGACATAACCTGGGAAACTTCCTATAGTTTCAATACAGGTATAGATTTTTCCATGTTCGACGAAAGGTTGAACGGTACGATTGAGTATTTCTCGCGCAAGACCGTAGATTTGCTCTACAATCAGCCGGTGCCTCTTTCGTTTGGTTATGCCTCCATACCCACCAACGTGGGGGCTATTCTGAACAATGGGGTAGAGATTGATTTGCGTTACACTTTGGTCAAAACCAACAATCTAACCTGGGACATCAATGTGAATGCCACCCATTACAAGAACACTATTCTTGATTTGGCAGAATCCGTCAAAGAGGCCGGAGGTATCAAGCAAAGCACCTACATATACAGGGTGGGCGGATCTCTTTATAACACCTACCTGAGGGAATATGCCGGAGTTGATCCGGTTACCGGTAAAGCATTGTATTATATGGATCCCGATAACGACGATTATTCAACTACCGACGTCTGGTCGTCCGCCAAACAAGCCGACAACGGAAGTTCTTTGGCAAAAGTTTATGGTGGATTCGGGACAGCTTTACAATTGAGAGGCATCGACCTGTCGGCCAATTTCTCTTACCAACTGGGAGGGAAACTTTACGACTTTTCGTACGAAGAGCTGATGCATAGTGGCGACAACGCCGGTTTAAACTGGCATACAGATATTTTAAATGCCTGGACGCCCGAGAATACCGTTACCGATGTTCCCCGGATTTGTTCTTCCGACGATACTTATCAAACCTATTCCACCCGTTTCATGATCAGCTCAAATTACTTGAGCCTGAACAATATTACTCTTGGTTATACCTTACCTAAACGTTGGACGGAAAAGATCAAAATTGAAAAATTGCGTATATATGCCGTAGGCGATAATCTGGCCTTGTTCTCGGCTCGTAAGGGTTTTGATCCCAGAACCATGATCGGTGCCGGCGTAGGTTCGCTTGGTACGGCAGGAACAGGTTCTCATACTTACACTGCACTCCGGACCATTTCCGGAGGCATATCCCTTACATTTTAATACGTCACATTATAAAACTGTATAAAGATGAAAAAACGTAATATTTTCTTTTTAGCGCTCGGATTGGTGTTGCTGGGATCTTGTACGGATCTGAATACTATTCCTGAGGGAGGTACTCTTACCGAAGAACAGAAAAGGGAGGTGGTCGAAGCTATTCCCGGCCGCCTGGCAGCAGACATCAATGGTATGTTTGCGGTCCTTTCGAAACAATATTGTGTATTTGGAGCAGCTAGTGGACGTGATGATGACCACGGCTATCCTGCGGCAGCCATGTCCTGGGATCTGAATGGCCCCGATATGGTAGGTACAGACGATAATTACAACTGGTTCTCCGTTGCTTCCGATTATGCCGACAGGACCTATACTTATGCCAATCCCTATATGAGGTGGGCCATGTTCTATAAGCAGATCAAAATGGCAAACGACGTAATGGCGTCTATTCCAGAAGATACCGATAATCCGACTTTGTTGACCTACAGAGGTCTTGCTCATGCTGTTCGTGCCTTTGATTATTTCTCGTTGGTTCAATACTACCAATTTACCTATGGTCCGGAAACTTTGGATAAACCGGCTGTTCCTATTGTAGAGCCCGGAATGACCGATGTAACCAATCCCAGAGCAACCGTACGACAAGTGTACGAATTGATTATGAACGACATCGACACGGCCATTGTTTTACTCAAGGATTACGTGCCGACATCCAAGTCTTACATCAGCGAAGCCGTAGCCTATGGTCTTCGTGCCAGAGTCAATCTCGTAATGAAAAACTACGCTCAGGCTGCATTGGATGCCCGTAAGGCCATTGATTTATTTGGAGGAACTCCTTATACCAGAGAGGAACTTATGACTCCCGGATTTATAGACGCAACCGACCACAATTGGATGTGGGCTTTAATCATTACTCCCGACGTGGTGCCTGATGCTTATCCTGCGTGGCCCGCCGTACTTGCTTCCTTCTCGGGCGACAGTTATACCTGCGGGGTGGGTTGTTACAAGATGATTAATACCCTGTTGTATTCGATTATTCCTGCCACCGATGTACGCAAAGGCTGGTGGGTAGATGCCGAATTGAAATCACCTCTCATCGACAGTCTGTCATGGCCCGAATACAAAGGCGAACCCCTGGGTCCGTTGAACATTCCCGATGTAAAAATGCCTTATTTGCCTTATACCAATGTTAAGTTTGGCCAATTTGGTGGAATTGGAAACACAGTAAATGCGGGCGACTGGTGTATGATGCGTGTAGAGGAAATGCTCTTGATTGAAGCTGAAGCTACAGGTATGACTGACGAGGCCGCCGGAAAGAATTTGTTGACAAATTTTGTGAAAACCTACAGAGATCCCGCTTATACCTTCCCCGCCTCCGGTATTAAATTCCAGGACGAATGCTGGAAACAACGCCGTATAGAACTGTGGGGCGAAGGTTTCTCCATGATGGATATTATGCGTCTCAAGAAAAACATTGTGCGTTTTAATTCGAGGGTTGAAACCAATCATCCGGAAGCTTTCCGTTTCAACCTGGCTGCCGACGACGGCTGGTTGTTGATGCGTATTCCCCAAAGAGAAATCAACTCGAACCCTGGTATCGGCGATGAAGACAACAACAACGATGGAGCTTTGCCCGTAAGCGGTGACGGTGCAGGCCTTAGAGATGGTGTAACAGACTAATTAAACAAGAATCATTTAATCATGCACGCTATGAAAAATTTTAAAAGAATATTCTTTATCATAGGGCTGGGGGCCTTCTTATGGTCGTCCTGTACCGAGGATATTCCCGTAAGGGAAGAATCTCCGGCGGCTGACCCCGAAAGTATGCAAGTATACTTCCCCAACAGCCAAAAGTACAAATATGAATTGCCTCCGACCGTTTTCGAAGTCGATATTGATCTGAAACGCGAAAAGTCTGCGAAGGCTGCTACGGTTAAAATTATAGTGACCTCCGATTTGACCGGCGTTTTTACCGTACCCGAAACTGTTAGTTTTGCCGCGGGCGATTCCACGGCCAAGCTTACCATCACCTTCGATACTCTTGAACAGTTTAAGCCCTACCAGATATCGTTCAAGATAGAAGATCAATACATCAATCCTTATGTTGTTAACCCCGATGGTACTACAGACTTTAACCTGTATGTTGAGCACAACGACTTCCTGCCTGTGGGTAACGGTAAGGGTCAATTCTTCGACAGCTTTACCTTGGCCTCAGTTGCCGATGTATCTATCACTTACTCTGAGAAAAAGGACGTTTACCGTATTAGTAATCCCTATACTCTGGCTCTTCTCGAGGAAGCCGAATGGGGAAGCTGGATTGGAGGTCCTATAAGCGAGAATATAGAAATCCAGATAACGAGCGAAGGGAAAGTAACCTGGGAGTTCTGGTATCTTGGATTGAATTATCAGGGTGTCAGCGGATATCCTATAAAAGCTTATTTCCCCTCAGTCCTTGATGAATCACTAGCTGCTCTTGACGACAAGAGTGTTAAGCTTCAGGATAAGCTGTTCAAACTGCATCCTTATTTCTACATAGACGGACTTGGTGGTTTTGGCGCTGATTATCCGGTATTTATTTCTTTCCCCGGTGGCCCCAATCTTAATGAACTTTTGGCAGAATAATCCTAAGTTTCTGAAACCATAGAATGAAAGCCCTTCCTGAATCAGGAGGGGCTTTTTTTTAGAGCATCTTTCGGGGCAGGCATCTTTCGGGGCAGGCATCCTTCGGCAAGCATCCTTCAGCGGGCATCCTTC